>Ga0308160_10001841_pt1 | contig 27745 bp, 27 predicted proteins | sample PhyFR1_FD_201036 | JGI IMG/M metagenome (GOLD analysis project Ga0308160, IMG submission 201036) | Phyllosphere microbial communities from UC Gill Tract Community Farm, Albany, California, United States - DLSLF.R1 | ecosystem: Host-associated > Plants > Phyllosphere > Unclassified | place: USA... | reverse complement strand
TGAAGAGCCTATTAAAATACTGCGGATACTCAAATCCCAGGAAATAGGCTATTTCACCGACAGACTTATTGGTGCTGAGCAAAAGGCTTTTGGCTTCCTCAATTAAATAAAAATGGATGTGGTCCTGGGCGTTTTTGCCCGTCTCTTTTTTAAGTAAATCACTTAGATAACCTGGTGATAAATATACCTGCGCGGCCAGAGATTTCACTGTAGGTAAGCCCCGTGCGCTCAGGTCCTGCCTTTTATAGTATGCGCTTAATAAACGTTCAACTTGCACTAAAACAGCGTTATTTGAATTTTTCCTTGTAATAAACTGCCGACCATAAAAACGGGAGCAATGATTCAAGAGCAGTTCAATCGTGGAAACAAGGATATCGCGGCTATGTACATCAATGTTTTCCTGTAACTCGGCTTCAATTTTCAGTACACAATCGTATAGGACCTGCTTTTCCTTTTCAGATAAATGAAGTGATTCCGACATCTCATAAGAAAAAAATGTATATGCTTGGATTTTGTCGTTTAGGGAAGTATTGCGGATCAAATCCGGATGAAAGAACAAACCCCATCCCGGCATATTTTCTGATGATTCATCAAGTTCATTATCCATTTCGATAACCTGACCTGGAGCCATACAAATTAGGCTGCCATTTTGAAAGTCGAATGGCGTCCGGCCATATCTTATATTATTGTTGCTGGAGTTCTTAAACATGACGGAGTAGAACTCGGCTGAAATCTTTACCCCATTACTTACATGGCCACTCACCTTAGCGAAGTCTACAACGGCAACTAATGGGTGAGCAATGTTATTACCGAGACCAAACAATTTGAATAATTCGGAAATGGTCTTTAAGTAGATGAACTTACTCATGATAATGGGGTTTAGTATCCTTAATGCCTTGCATAAAAATGCATTTTTAAGTTGGAAATTACAGGAACCATTGTTCGTACAATAGCTCCCGTAGCATTTTTTTTATTTACAATCCGAATAGTGCCTTTATATTGCCCGTAAAAGTCACGTCATCGGATTGCCTGCGTCCCGCAATCATCCTGTTGGCGTCTTCACCCGCTGTATACCTTAGCTGATTCTTGCCATCGGTAGCCGCTTCGTATATAACCGCTGCGATCACTGTTCCGGACGAAGCATTTTGATACAAACTCGGCATTGAAGAAATTACTTTTTCAACTAATGGTTGATAGGCGGTCAAGCTTTCATCATTACTGAAATCCAGTGAACGGGTTGAAAAGTCTGTTGCAATAGCTCCGGGCTCGATAATTTTCACTTTTCCACCAAACTGTTCAACTTCATAGCTCAACGATTCAGATATGCCTTCGACGGCAAACTTGGTTCCATGATATAAAGTGCCTAACGGAAAGGCCATCTTGCCACCAATAGAAGAGATGTTGATAATTACGCCGCTTTTGTTGCTGCGAAAATGTGGAAGCAGCGCTTGAGTAACATCTAAAAGTCCGATCACATTGGTGTTGAATTGGCGAATGATCTTTTCTCTTGGAAAAGATTCCAACGGTCCGTAAGCACCATAGCCGGCATTGTTAACCAGGACATCAATTTTACCAAATTTTTCGATCCCCTCCTTCACCGCATTTTTAATTGAATCCAGATCCAGCACATCAAGCCGGGTTACCAAAACATTATCCAAGGTGGATAACTCGGATTCGTTTTCTGGTTTCCGCATGGTTGCAATAACGTTCCAGCCTTTTTTTTGAAATAACCTCGCAGTATCTTTTCCTAAGCCACTGCTTGCACCTGTAATTAAAATTGTCCTGCTCATTTTCTTATGTGTTTAATTATGGTGTAAAGGTCCTGGTTAACATTTAAGTGCACATAACACGAATTCATGATAGTTGTATACTTTTCAGGGATTAAGGCTGTCAGGTATAGCTATAGTAGGACGAGACAACAACGTAAACATTAAATAGTTGCCGAGTGGTTGCGTCGTGGTTGCGTCATGGTTGCTTCGGGGTTGCTTCGGTTGGAAGCGACGCAAACACCTTTCAAGCCCGATCGAAATATGGCCAGATCCCCTGAGAATTATGAACCTGTAAATACACGCTTAAAAAACAATCTCCATGATTACTTGTATTTAGTACTGTAAAAATTGAACACTAAATATTCAACAACATGGGACAATTGAATAATAAAAACATAGCCGTACTTGCAGCAAGTGGGTTTGAAGAATCGGAATTAACCAGCCCGGTACAACGGCTGAGAGAAGAAGGTGCTAACATACACATCATCTCGGTAGAGCCAGGTAAGATCCAGGCCATGAAGGGTGATAAAGACTGGACCATTGAAATCGATGTAGATAAAGTCGTTTCTGAAGTGGAAGCAGCCGACTACCACGGTTTGTTGCTTCCAGGTGGTGTACTTAATCCGGATTCCTTACGTAAAAGCGAGGAGGCCATCCAATTTGTCAAATCATTTTTTGAAGCCGGTAAGCCGGTTGCTGCAATTTGCCATGCGCCACAGGTCTTAATTACGGCAGAAGTAGTTGAAGGCAGAAAACTGACTTCCTTCCAGACTGTTAAAGTAGATCTGATCAACGCAGGTGCAGAATGGCTGGATCAGGAAGTGGTGGTGGATCAGGGATTGGTAACCAGCAGAAGTCCGAAGGACCTGCCAGCTTTTAACGATAAAATGGTGGAAGAATTTGCTGAAGGCGAACATGACGGTCAGCATGCATAACAAGCCGTATAAACTTAAAAAGCCTGAACAGACACACGGTTCAGGCTTTTTAAGTTTATTAAAAGAACTACATTAATCCTTAGGGATTGGTAGACCACAAGCCGGCTTCTTTAACAAAAACCCGACGGTTCAGCTTAAGTTGCGAAACCATAAATTCAGCGAAATCTTCCGGTTGCATCACGCGTTCCGGATTACCGTCGGTTAATTTAAGATCTTTAGCCATGTCTGTTGCAATGGTACTTGGCAGCAGTGTGCTAACACGGATGTTGTGCTTGCGCACTTCCTGCATTAAGGACTCTGACATGCCGATTAAAGCAAATTTAGAGGCACTGTAGGCACTTGTTACCGCAGCACCATTCTTACCTGCCGTAGAAGATATATTCAGGATGTCGCCTGCTTTGCGCTCAATCATTTCAGGTAGTACAGCACGGGTCATGTAATAGGCACCAAATAGGTTTACTTTCACGATTTCTTCCCAGCGCTGCGGTTCAAGCTCCATGAAATTTCCAAATGAAGATATACCCGCGTTATTGATCAGCATATCAATGCCGCCAAGTTCGGCCTTTACCTTAGCTACCGCTGCATTAACTTCTTCTATATTGGCAACATTTACCGTTGCTATAGCGGTTTTAACACCATATTGTTTCAATTCTTCAGCCACACTGTTTAAGTCAGCAGCTGTTCTTGCCATCAAGCCAATATTTACGCCTTCCTGCGCAAGTGCAATTGCAACCGCACGGCCAATGCCTTTACCTGCACCACTGATAATCGCATTCTTTCCTTTTAAAGATTCCATAAAATTCCTGTTTAAAACGCAAATGTAGAGAAAAAGCAGTGCCGAAAAACAACGGCACTGTAAACAAAAAATGCCAGCAGATAACCCTGCTGGCATGATATAATAGAAATCTATTCCTTACTCAGGAATTATAGACAAATCCTATTGGTAGCTTTTTGCATTAATTTTACGTGCATTTTCATTCAAATGAATTTTACGTAAACGCATGCTGATCGGTGTAATCTCGATATATTCGTCAGCCTGGATGTATTCCATTGCTTCCTCTAAAGAGAATTTAATTGCCGGTGCAATACGGGTGTTATCATCTGTACCAGATGCACGCATATTGGTTAAAGCTTTACCTTTTACAATGTTTACGACTAAGTCATTGTCACGGATGTGCTCACCAACAATTTGACCTTCATAAACATCTACACCTGGATCAACGAAGAAACGACCTCTGTCTTGCAGTTTATCAATAGAATAAGCTGTTGTATTTCCTTTTTCCATAGAAACCAATACACCACTTAATCTACCAGGGATAACACCTTTCCAAGGCTCGTAATCTTTGAAACGGTGTGCCATGATTGCTTCACCTGCAGTTGCAGTTAAAACGTTATTTCTTAAACCAATGATACCACGTGCAGGAATATCAAATTCCAAATGCTGTAAGTCACCTTTTGGTTCCATGATCAATAACTCACCTTTACGTTGAGTAACCAGTTCAATTACTTTACCAGCAACATCACCCGGTACGTCAACGATTAAAGTTTCAATTGGCTCACATTTTTTACCATCAATTTCTTTAACGATAACCTGTGGCTGACCAACCTGAAGCTCGTAACCTTCACGACGCATGGTTTCAATCAATACAGATAAATGCAGAATACCCCTTCCGTATACTAAATAAGCATCAGGAGATTCTGTTTCAACAACCTTTAATGCAAGGTTTTTCTCCATCTCTTTGTAAAGACGCTCTCTCATACGTTGAGAAGTAACGAATTTACCTTCTTTACCGAAGAAAGGAGAGTTATTGATGGTGAACAACATGTTCATTGTTGGCTCATCAATAGAGATAACTGGTAATTGTTCTGGTGCATCAAAATCAGCAATGGTATCACCAATATCAAATCCATCAATACCAACAACGGCACAGATATCACCTGATTTTACTTCAGTTGCTCTGATTTTACCCAGACCTTCGAAAGTATATAATTCTTTAACCCTTGATTTAACCATTTTACCATCACGTTTGATTAACGTAACTGGTTGATTTTCTTTAATGCTTCCACGGTGAACACGACCAATTGCAATACGACCTACGAAAGATGAATAATCTAAAGAGGTGATTTGCATTTGTAAGGTACCGTCATTGGTTGGTGCAGCAGGAATAGATTCTACAACAGCATCCAATAAGGCAAAAATATCAGTTGTTGGCTTAGTATAATCTGTACTCATCCATCCTTGTTTAGATGAACCGTAGATTACAGGGAAGTCTAACTGGTCTTCTGTAGCCTCAAGGTTGAAGAACAATTCAAAGATTTGCTCATACACCTCTTCCGGGCGACAGTTTTCTTTATCAACTTTATTTACAACAACAATAGGTTTTAGACCTAAAGCCAAAGCTTTTTGAGTAACGAAACGGGTTTGTGGCATGGCACCTTCAAAGGCGTCACAAAGTAACAATACACCGTCAGCCATTTTTAATACCCTTTCAACCTCGCCACCGAAATCCGCGTGACCAGGAGTATCCATGATGTTGATTTTAACATCTTTGTACATAACTGAAACGTTTTTGGAAACGATGGTAATCCCTCGTTCGCGTTCCAGATCATTATTGTCCAAAATTAAATCACCTGTTTGCTCGTTATCACGAAAAACAGAACAAGTGTGTAAAATTTTGTCAACCAACGTGGTTTTACCGTGGTCAACGTGTGCTATAATAGCTATGTTTCTAATTTTTTGCATAAAATGCGCCTGTATTTTGGCGCAAAGATAAGGTTTTTAATCGATATATTTGCCTATATGTTAGGCTAATATATTGATCACTAAAAGACTGCCGTTCTGGGAAATGCCCAACAGATGAATGCCGGCAACACCTTTGCCCAACAATTTACCTCATGCCGGCCACCTACCATTTCGTAATAAAAGACTTCATCCGGCCGGGTATAACCTTTCTCCAATAATGCTTTAATGATGTCTATTGTATCGTCAATGGAATCAATAATGTAGTTGTGATTACGGTCCTCTTTTTCATCTTCTGTACCGGTCATCAGCCAGACCTTCAGCTTTGGTTTGTGTTGGGTATTCCGGATAACCTGATGCATGATACGGTCATTTTCGGTATAGCCATCTTTAAGATCCTTTTTACGCCACCAGAATGATGCAGAGAAAGCCCCTACTACATCAAATACCTGATCGTTTCGCCAGCAAATGTCAAATGCGCTTAATCCACCCAGGGAAAAGCCGGCAAATGCTTTTTTACCGGCAATCTGTATTTTTAATTTCTTTTCTATAAATGGCAGCAGTTCCTGAATGATGAAATCATTATAAAGCTGAGCTTTAGCACCACGGTTACCGAAATCCGGGATGCCGGCAACACCATATTCCTGTAACCGATCTTCTGAGGCTTTGATTGCAATAACAACAACTGGATCAATTTGCCGGTTGGCATACATGTGCTCCATTGTCGATTCGATTTTGAGCCCTTCGGCCTCCTGTCCATCATTCATCAGCAATAAATTCAACCGCTCCTTTTCGCCAACCTCATTCGGTGAATAGGCGATGAGCTCTACAACCCGCTGAAGTGCGAAGGATTTTAGCTGATGGGTACTGACTTTGACTCTTGGATTACTCATAATTATTTATTTACAACCGGCCCCCTGAATTGTTTTCCATTACCAGGGAATTTCTCTCTATGGAGGGTACAAAAAGAATATTTTTTCCAGCAGGGTTATTTCAGCAACAAAAGAAAGGTATTCTTGTTAAACAAGAGGTTTTCATTATCTTAATAGCATAAACAAATCTATGCAGGAAGAATACATTAAATGGTATAGTCCAAATTTAAATATGGACATCGATATGCTGACTTTTGGCCACGGCGGTCAGCCAATATTATTGTTTCCAACCAGTCAGGGCCGATATTATGAAAACAAGGACTTTAAACTCATCGATTCCATTTCCTGGTTCATCAACAACGGAAAAGTTAAGGTTTATTGTCCTGACGGCATAGATAGCCTGAGTTTGTATAACAAAGGGATACACCCGGCGGAAAGGATTAAGAACCACATTTGGTACGATAAAATGCTGATGGATGAAGTAGTATCCAGGGCGCAGAACGATACAGGCTATGCAAAGGTTGTTACTGCAGGCTGCAGCTTTGGCGGTTATCATGCGGCAAACTTTGCCTTCAGGCATCCATGGCTGGTATCACACATGTTCAGCATGAGTGGCGCCTTTGACATCCGCGGACAACTGGATGGCTTTTATAACGAAGAAGTTTATTACAACAACCCGGTAGACTATTTACCTGGCGACTATAACCCGGAACTCTGGAACATGAAGATTGTGCTGGGTACGTCTGACCGGGACATCTGTCGTCCGTTCAATGAACATTTATCAGAAATATTAAACCAAAAAGGTATAAACCACTGGTTAGACATCAGGCCCAATGCCGACCACGACTGGCCGATATGGCGGGAGATGTTTCCGGATTACCTATCTAAACTATAAAAAAACTAAATTCATAGACCATGAAAAAAATTGGAATTTTATTCGGACAAGAGCGATCTTTCCCGGAAGCATTTGTTAAACGCGTGAATGAACTGGCGGCGGGAGAATTTGAAGCCGAATTTGTAAATATTGATAAGATTTTCCAGGGTGAACCGCTTGATTACGCCGTCATCCTTGACCGCATTTCCCAGGGGGTACCTTTTTACCGCTCGGCCATGAAAAATGCCGCCATAACGGGTACTGCGGTAATCAACAACCCCTTCTGGTGGAGCGCCGATGAAAAGTTTTTCAATAATGCATTGGCTGTAAAATTAGGTATTCCGGTACCAAAAACGGCCTTGATCCCGTCAAGAGACCTTCCACCGGATACCACCGATGCGACATTCAGCAACCTGGCCTACCCAATGAACTGGGACGCCATATTTGAGTACACTGGCTTTCCGGCTTACATGAAACCTTATGATGGTGGTGGCTGGAAGGATGTTTACAAAGTAACCGATAAGGAGGACTTTTTTGAAAAGCACGCAGGAACTAAGAACCTGGTTATGATGCTGCAGGAAGAAATCAAGTTTGAGGAATATTTCAGGTGTTACTGCATTGGTGGAAAGTATGTACGGATTATGCAATATGCACCGGACAACGAATTTCACCTTCGCTATGCGGTAGACAAGGCCCCTTCAAGCGAGGAATTACTGCAGACCATCCATGATTATGTCATTACCTTAAACCAACATTTAGGTTACGATTTTAATACGGTGGAATTTGCCGTTCGTGATGGTATTCCATATGCCATCGATTTCTGTAACCCGGCTCCGGACGCTGAAGTAACCAGCGTGGGTCAGGAAAATTTTGAATGGGTGATAGAACATGCGGCTTTATATGCGATAGAACGTGCAAGGGTACACAAACCAAATCAGGACAACCTAACCTGGGGCGAATATGTGAAAGCTTCTGTAAAAGCCGGCACAAAAATAAAATCTGCTGCGATTGAGGAGATTCCGGTTACGGAAGAACTCGCTGCTCCGGTAGAACTGGAACCGCAGAAAAAAGTAGCTGCTGCAAAATTAACTAAAGTAAAACCAGCGGCAAAATCCAAAACAGCTAAAGCCTCAACAGCCAAATCTGAAGCAGCAGCACCGGCCGCAGAAAAGCCGGCAAAAGAAAGTAAGGAAACTAAACCTGCAGCATCCAAGGCTAAACCTGCAGCAGCAAAGACAAAAAAAGAAAGCACAGCAAAAAAATAATTTCCACCAAAGCGGATAGTCATGAAAAACGAGTTTACACTTGGCATTGAAGAAGAGTACATGGTTGTTGATCCGGTGACCCGGGAGCTCACTTCGCATGACCAAAAAATTGTTGAGGCCGCACAAAAGATTCATAAGGACCAGGTAAAAGCAGAAATGCACCAGGCCGTGGTGGAAGTGGGTACCGGCATCTGCACGGATACCACACAGGCAAGAAAGGAAATTTCGCAGCTGCGTTATACCGTATCACAGCTTGCCGGAGAACAAGGTTTAAGGATAGGTGCCTCCGGCACCCATCCTTTTTCACATTGGGAAAAACAATTAATTACCGAACATCCGCGTTATAGTGAGATTGTAAACGAGTTGCAGGAAGCCGCCCGCTCTAACCTAATCTTTGGTCTTCATGTACATGTTGGCTTTCAGTCCAGGGAACTGGCTGTGCATATTGCCAATCAGGTTCGTTATTTTTTGCCACACGTATTTGCTTTGTCTACCAACTCCCCTTTTTGGGAATCGAGAAATACCGGATACAAATCTTTCCGGACAAAAATCTTTGATAAGTTTCCGCGGACCGGCATACCGGACATCTTCAATAGCATAGAAGATTATGATAATTATGTCAAATTATTAATTAAGACCAATTGCATTGATAATGCGAAGAAAATCTGGTGGGACATCAGGGTTCACCCCTTTTTCCAAACGATAGAATTCAGAATCTGTGATTGCCCGATGCTTATTGATGAAACGATGGCCCTGACCGCACTTTTTCAATCCTTATGTGCAAAGCTTTATAACCTGAGGTTGAAAAATATGTCCTTTATTAATTATTCAAGGGCATTAATTAATGAAAACAAGTGGCGGGCAGCCAGGTATGGCATTGACGGAAATCTGATTGATTTTGGTAAGGAAATGGAAGTTAACTGCCGTAATCTGATTCTGGAACTGCTGGACTTTGTAGACGATGTGGTTGACGATTTAGGCTGCAGGGAAGACATAAATTACGTGCATAAAATGCTGGCAAACGGGACAGGCGCCGACAGACAACTTGCTGTTTACGAACAAACTGGTAATTTTGAGTCGGTGGTTGACTTTATAACCAGTCAGACGCTGATAGGAGCAAAATAAGAAATGGATAATAAAAAAATGAAGGTGGCCATTATTGACATGAATAATGGACTGGCCAACCAAGGCATGCGGGGGATTGAAGAGATATTAGCAAAATATCAACAGGAGAATGATGTGGATTTTTCTGTCGATGTCTTTGACATCAGACAAAAAGGAGAATTGCCAGGATTGGACCATAACATCTACATCTCTACTGGCGGACCCGGAAGTCCTTATGAGGGTGAAGGAGAAGCCTGGGAACACCGTTTTTTTGACTTATTGGAGCAGCTTTACGCATTTAATGCAAGCGCTGAAATAGAAAAGAAATACGTGTTTTTGATTTGCCACTCCTTTCAACTTGCCTGCAGAAAGTTTAAGCTTGGCCATGTAACCACCAGAAAATCCAATGCATTTGGTATTTTCCCGATAACATTGACGGAAGCTGGTGAAAACGATGCGCTGCTTAAAGGACTTACCAATCCTTTTTACTCAGTTGATAGTCGCGATTGGCAGGTAATTGAACCAGATGAAGCTGCATTTGAGGCGTTTGGCGCCAAGGTGCTTGCATTGGAAAAAGAAAGACCAAATGTAGATCTGGAACGCTGTGTAATGGCCATCCGTTTTACCGAGGAAATGATCGGTACGCAGTTTCACCCGGAGGCAGATCCAACTGGTATGAAAATGTATCTGTTGCGGGAAGACAAAAAGAAAGTTATTGTAGGCAACCATGGCGAAGAAAAATATCTGGACATGTTGGAAAGCCTGGATGACCCGAATCGCATATCACTAACACAGCGGGTGATACTACCCAATTTTTTAACAGCAGCAATTTCCAACACTTTACAGGAAGCATAATATGATCAGCGAAGCCCGTGATAAATTCAATGCAGATTTTACTTTATCGAAGTATGGAGATTTCCTGAAGGCGGTGGAGCAAGGATTTCCGCCTATAGAATTTAGACTGGCGGAAACACCTGTGTTTATTCCGGACGACCTGAAGGCCTTATTAATTAAAGCAGGAGACGAGATTGTTGAATTTATTAAGCGGCCGGGCTTTAAAGCTATTACAAAAAATGCCATTCCATTTGAATGGGAAGTGCCTTTTGAAAATAGCCATCCTCATTTTCTGACTTTTGATTTTGGGATCACTAAGGATGAATCCGGGAAGCTGAAACCCATGCTTATTGAAATGCAGGGATTCCCTTCCTTGTATGGATTTCAAATGCATCTGGCCGATAAATATAAATCGGCATACCAGTTGGACCCTGGTTTAACGCCCTTTTTCAACGGTTTGGATAATGAATCTTATATCGACTTATTGAGAAGGGTGATTGTAGGAGAACACCCCGCACATCAGGTGGTGCTTATGGATATTGATGCGAATAAGCAGAAAACGGCCATAGATTTTCACATCACCGCTAAGCACCTGGGTATTAAAATTATGAGCCTGGAAGATATCTTCAGGGAAGGCAACCACATCTGTTACCGGGAAAATGGGGTTAACGTTGTCATAAAGCGCATTTATAACCGCCTTATTTTTGATGAGGTTAAAGATCAATTTGGGCTTTTTAAAGAATGTTTTGACCCCCGGGAAATCATTGACGTGGAATGGATAACCCATCCAAACTGGTTTTACCGAATTAGTAAATACACCATGCCTTTTCTGGATAGTGAATTTGTTCCGGAAAGCTTTTTCCTGAATGAAATTAAAACTCTACCGCCTGACCTGGAGAATTATGTATTGAAGCCGCTTTTCTCTTTTGCAGGTCTTGGTGTTATTATAGACGTGACCAAAGCAGATATTGATAAAATTGAGGACCCCGAGAACTGGATGCTGCAGCGCAAAGTTGTTTACGAACCGGTATTGCGTGCTCCGGATGGTGGTGTTAAGACGGAGATACGGTTGATGTATATCTGGCCGGATGGAGAAGAACCAATTCTTGCCATCAATTTGGCCAGACTTAGTCGTGGGAAAATGATCGGCGTGCGCTATAACAAAGACTTTGATTGGGTTGGCGGGACCGTTGGATTGATGAATCCTTAATTTTACATTGTCTGGACGCAGTGCCATGCAGCTTTAGTTATTTTTGAATATGGATTTGCAAGTGGTATTAGTAGTGATTTTATTTGCAGCGGCGGTATTCTACATCGGCCGCATCATTTACCGAAGCATCAAGCCGGCAAAAAACGGCGGATGTGCCACGGGTTGCAACAAATGCGGCGTAGATTTCAGCAACATTAAACCTGATTCGTAATAGACAGGTCATGCTTGAAAAATTCAAATCCTACCTTCAAGGTCGAATCTCCATAACTGATGAACAATTTGAGGAGATCTCGAAGAACCTTAAAACCAAAACTTTCCTTAAAAATGAGTTGATCCTGTCACAGGGAGAAACCAGTACAAGAACTTATTTTGTATTGGAAGGCTTGTTAAGAAGTTATTCTATAGATGGTAAAGGCAAAGCCCACATCATCCAGTTTGCACCGGAATCCTGGTGGATCTCTGACCGCAATGGTTTTTTAAACAATGAGGCATCAGATTTTAATATGGATGCCATTGAGGCAACCACAGCCTTGATCATCCCTAAAGATTTCTTTTGTGTTGCAGAACAAGTTGCACCGGTATTTGGACAGTTGAATTCGACCATGTTAAACAATGCCATCCGCTTTATGCAGCGACGCATAAACCTTCTGCTGGCTGCAACAGCGGAAGAACGTTACCTGGATTTTGTAAAACTTTATCCTGACCTTACCCTAAGGGTGCCGCAATGGATGATTGCTTCTTACTTAGGGATAACACCCGAATCATTGAGCCGCGTACGTAAAGATCTTGCGCACAAGCATTTCAAAGCTTGATTTCTTAACATACATCAAGGGTGCTGAAACAGCAACTGCTTATCTTTGTTGTATAAAATTTACAATAACCTAAAAAAGATAATCATGGCTACAACTAAATGGACACTAGATCCAACACACAGCGAATTGCAATTTAAGGTGAAACACTTAATGATCACCACCGTAACTGGTAGTTTTAGAAATTTTACTGCTGAACTGGAAAGCGAGCAGGAAAACGATTTTGAAAATGCTACAGCTTCTTTTAGTGCTGAAGTAGGATCTGTAGATACCGCGAATGCTGATCGTGACAAACATCTTGTTACCAGCGATTTCTTTGATGCAGATTTACATCCAACGATCTCTTTTAAATCGACCTCTTTCACTAAAGATGGCAGCGATTATAAATTAGCAGGTGATATCACTGTTAAAAGTGTTACCAATCCTATTGTTCTTGATGTTGAATTTGGTGGTATCGCCGTAGATCCATGGGGAAATACCAAAGCAGGATTCACTTTGAGTGGTAAATTAAAAAGAGGTGATTTTGGCTTAACTTATAATGCAGCCCTTGAAACTGGTGGTGTTATGTTGGGTGATGAAGTGAAAATATTGGGAGAACTACAATTTGTGAAACAAGCATAGTTTGTTTTCAGAGATATTGGTTCCTGGGTTAACAAGAACGTAATTATGATATTAAAAAGCCGGTAAATACCGGCTTTTTATCGTTTTACACCGTCTGCACCACCATTGGCCGACCGGTCTTTACTTGCACTGTCTCTTACAATTGTATTGATATTACTGTTGCTTTTTCCTGTTGAATCTGCGGCACCGGAATCAGAACCCGACGAGGCACCTCCTGAAGCAGAGGACATGGCAGGCGCCTGCGTCGTATCCATCCGTACGGAATCTGCTGTAGACTCATCACCCTTATCCCCAAAAGAACAGGCTGTAATAGATAATACCAAAAAGGAAAGCGCAAATATTGGTTTGAATATATTTTTCATGGTCAGGATTTTCCTTTATAAACCTGCCACGGCTTACAATTGTTTTTAGCTATTTTCTTTCAATCAGGCAGACTGCGTAGGCTACCACACCCTCTTCCCGACCGATAAATCCCATGGTTTCATTCGTTGTAGCTTTAATGGAAATATCATCTTCTGAGATACCGATTGCCGCTGCAATGTTTTTTTGCATTTGTGGGATATGTGGATTTATTTTCGGTGCCTCCAGGCATAACATCGCATCGATATTTCCTACCTCAAAGCCTTTATCCTGTATCAGTTTAACCGTTTCCTGCAGTAAGATCATGCTGCTAATACCTTTCCATCTGGGATCCGTATTTTTGAAATGAAAACCAATGTCGCGCAGGTTCGCAGCACCCAATAAAGCATCACATATTGCATGTAATAGCACATCTGCATCGGAATGGCCAAAAGCGCCCTTATGATGTTGAAGATCCACACCTCCGACTATAAATGGATGGTTGTCCTTTAGCTGATGCACATCAAATCCGAAGCCTACTTTAATTTTCATAACTGTTTGTTTTATGAGGATGAACCATTGATGGCTACAGATTCGTTATATGTGTTACCTGTATGTAGCCAAATGGCTGCCGAAATTAAACATTAAGCTAATCTTTAAGGTATTTGCCATCGCACTTTTTTCAATACTGGTTGGGATGTAAGCCAGATCCGCATTCCAATGTTCAAATTTTATCCCTGCCCCAAAGCTCATGTAACGCCTGTTTCCTTTGTCGGGATGCTCATAAATATATCCGGTACGTAAAGCAAACTTTTGCTGGAAACAATATTCTAAACCAGCGGAGATGCTGATTTCTGCAAGCTCTTCTTTAAATCCGCCTGCTGCATCACGGAAAGAATTCAAAATTGAAGCCGGAAAGCTGGATGTGTAGATGGGCACTAAGAGTTTGTTTAAATCTACAGCGAAAGTAAGCTGGCTAAAATCATCCAGGTTAGTACTGGCTGCGCCGCCAATCCGGAGGTTGGCAGGCATTGGGGCCTTTCGCTCTGCGTAGGAGTCTTTTAACGAGGGACCAAGATTGCTAATATTTATCCCGCCGGAAATCACAGTGCCATTGCCGAAGAGTTCTTTTTCTGAAGCCATGTAAGCAGAGATATCAACCAGTAAGGCAGCGCCAGAAGCAGCCATACCGGTTTGCTGCTCATTCAACTCCAGGCGGGATTGCACAAAGCGGAGTGTGCTTGCAATGGAAAACCCTGGCCCTAACCTCCTTGCATAACTAACATCGAGGGCATACTCAATGGGATGAAGTCTCCCAATTGTGGTGGCCTGGTCATTAACGTAGTCCACCTCTCCTACTGAAAAGTACCTGACGGAAGCACCTATCGCCTGTATCCCATCATTTAAGTAGCCGCTTAGGTAGGTTAAATTCATATCATCAACGATGTTTTTGAACCAGGGGTTGTAGGACATGCTGACCCCGGAATTATTCTCTAAGAAGACCAGCTTGGATGGATTAATACTCAGCGCATTTGCATCTGGACTAACGGCTACACCAGCTTCGCCCATTGCCCCGGATCTGGCATCAGCCTGTACACGTAAAAAAGGGAAGGCAGTAGATATGGCAGCATAATTGCTACGGGTTTGAATATCAGAATTTAAAGACTGTGCATTTGTATGAAAAATATTGACAAATATGAGGGTTGTAATGCTCAATACCTTTGTTAATTGATTGAAATTCATCTGTAGATTCTAATTAATAACTGAATTCTACAAATTATTAGATAAGGGATTGCATACAAAGCAATTTTCGATATTATAAAGAAAAAGATCAGGAATTATATATTTTGGTGCGTAACTTAATTTTTTTGTAATTTTAACACTCAAGTTTATCGCTTTGCGTCTATGAAAAAAACATACCTATATTCATTATTTGCGTTACTTATTATTGGACTATACTCTTGTAAGTCCAAGACTGTTAGCAAGTCTGACAAAACAGGATGGAATTATAATGAAAAAGAATTTGGAGGTTTTCAAGTACCCAACAATTACGATCGCGGTGCTCCGGGACCCGGGCTTGTAGCCATTGAAGGTGGTGTATTTGTAATGGGTGGAAGCGCTCAGGAGGTACCAGGGCAAGAACTTGGTAACGTTAACCACAAAAGAGAAATTACCGTATCTTCTTTCTATATGGATGAAACTGAGGTTTCTAATACCAATTGGTTGGAATACCTGGACTGGATCAGACAGTCGTATCCGGATGATTACGAATATTATTACAATGAGCTGCCGGACACTTTGGTATGGCGCAGACCATTATCATATAATGAACCTTATGTAGACAACTATTTAAGACACCCTGCTTATGGTGATTATCCGGTAGTTGGTGTTTCCTGGGAACAGGCACAGCGCTATTGCACCTGGAGAACATCAAGGGTAAATGAGTTATTGCTGCGTTCGCAAGGTTATATGACCTCATTTGAAGATTTAAATGGTACCGGAAAAGGTAAGAAAGGCAAAAATGCTACTGCTGCTGCAACTCCAAGACCGGATGGACCTTTTAATACAGATGTATACCTAAACGGACAATATGACGACCGTGGTAAAAATGCCATGAAAGATTTAGGCACTGCTGCTGCTGCTAATCCAACAGGTAAAAAAGCGGATGCGCCAACCAGAAACGTAAGATTAGAGGATGGTATTTTAAAACAACCTTACCGTTTACCAACAGAAGCGGAATGGGAATATGCAGCATTGGGCCTGATTGGCAATACGCAGTATGAAAACATTGCTTCTAACAAGATCTATCCCTGGGATGGTTTGGGATTGAGCTCTGCAAAGAAAAGTACCAGAGGTTTGATCTTAGCCAACTTTAAACGCTCAAAAGGTGATTATATGGGTGTTGGTGGATCCCTAAACGATAAAGGAAGTTTAACGGTTGCAGTACGTTCGTATGTGCCAAATGATTTTGGTTTGTATAACATGGCGGGTAACGTTAACGAATGGGTATCTGACGTATTCCGTCCGACTACATTTGAAGCCGCTGAAGCGTTTAACCCTTATAGGGGTAACTTCTTCCAGGACAAAAAGCTTCTGGAGCCTGGCTCTGCTAAAATTGCGGTTGACAAGTACAACAATCCGATACTTGTGCCTGCTTCAAACGGAAAAAAACAAACCTGGGCTGAGAAACAGGCAGCACTTGCCGCTGGCGCAGCTGCAGCTGACTCTTTGAACAGAACGACTGTTGCCAATAGTTATGTTGCCGATCAAAGAGGCTACCGAGACCGTCAGAATGAATTATATGGTGAAATCACACTGGTAAGTGATAAATCAAGGGTTTATAAAGGCGGATCATGGGATGATCAGGCATTGTGGTTAAATCCAGCGACAAGGCGTTTCCTTCAGCAGGATGAGTCTACTGCAGATATCGGTTTCCGTTGTGCAATGACCATGTTAGGTGCTTCGGAGATTAATCCTAAAAGCAACAATAATTTCAAGACAAAGCCAGCAAGGAAATTTAACGCTAAGAAGATTTAGTAATTAGTTATATAAAACGAGAAAGGCGCCAATGGCGCCTTTCTCGTTTTATATAACTAATGTTGCTCAAAGTAGTGCCAGTTCTATTTAAATTGAACCAATACCGTGTTCTTCTCAATTTTATCACCCTGATTGACAAGTACTTTTTTAATGATACCATCCGTGGAAGATTTAAGGATATTCTCCATTTTCATGGCTTCCAGTACCAATAAGTTATCACCCTTTTTCACTTCTGCCCCTTCTTCAACCAATACCTTCAATACCAGACCAGGCATCGGGGCTTTAAGTTCCTTGATTTTAGCAGTGGCACAAGCATCCATACCAAGTTTTTTGAGCAGTATATCAAACTGATCCTCTACCTGAATCTTATACAAGTTGCCATTTACCTTCACCAGTGATACTTTTTCCTGTTCATTGGTTTCCACAAGTTCTACGTTATATGATTTGTTATTGTAAATAACACTTGTCGTTTGACCAGGAATTAGTGATTGTACATCAAGCAACACAGGCTGATCATTGACTTTAATCTGTTCCTTTTCCGTGTTGATATCCAGACCCAGTTGGTCATTTATTTTAACCTTATACATAATGGAGTTTTAGCGGTTAATGTAATTGATTTCAAAACAAGCTTCAAGTGCCGCAGTTTCCGTACGCAAACGGGTGTTCCCGAGGGTGACTGGCATAAACTGCTGCTCCAAAGCAGATGATATCTCCTGCGGGCTAAAATCACCTTCAGGCCCGATCAAAACGAGATAGCGACCATGAATATTTATTAAATCCTTGATGTTTTGCTTTTGGGAATCATCTATACAATGGGCAATCAATTTGCTGACACCTTCATGTTCCTGTTTCAGCAATTGATCGAAGGTTATTGCAGGATTTAATACCGGGTGGTAGGCCTGTAAAGATTGCTTAACCGCAGATGTTATTACTTTTTGCAGCCGATCCTCTTTTACAATTTTGCGTTCTGATCGCTCACAAATGATGGGCGTGACCTCATCAATACCAATTTCTGTTGCTTTTTCAAGAAACCACTCCAAACGGTCTATATTCTTTGTTGGGGCCACTGCAATATGCAGATGGTGATTTCTTTTCTGATATTCCTTAGTGGTTTTGGTAATGGCAAGCGTTACATTCCTTTTCGTTTCAGATTGAATGGCTGCTTCATATAAACCTCCTTTGCCATCTACCAGAAAAACCTGGTCGCCAACAGATAAACGGAGTACTTTATTACAGTGCCGGCTTTCTTCTTCATTTAAGGTATAAAGAGATTGTGCTTCTAAATCGGGCGTATAGAAAACATGCATAGTTATAGATTAGTGCAGATCAACCGCATCATGCTTATTGATTACCAGTTCCAGTTTGATGGTTTCTACGTTCTGTTCCGTCTTTTTAAGGATTGTGAACAGGTATCCATAACATTCCTCGCTTTCACCAACGTCAGGGAAACGACCGAAAGTATGGGAAATTAACCCACCAATGGTATCATAATCTTCATCTTCAGGAAGATCATGTGGTAAATATTCATTTACATCGTAAACGGTTGCGTAAGCATTGATGATAAACTCGGTGTCGGAAATCTTCTCCACCGTTGGCTTTTCCTCATCGTATTCATCCTGAATTTCACCAACAATTTCCTCAACGATATCTTCCAGGGTAACCATACCAGCAGTACCACCGAATTCATCAATCACGATGGCGATCTGAATACGCTTAGACTGAAGTTCACTCAACAGATCATTAATCTTCTTAGTCTCCGGAACGAAATAAGGCTTTCTAATGATGTCGCTTACTTTCCACTCCTTATGACTTGCCAGCAATGGCAAAACGTCTTTAGCATGGATAATACCAATGATCTTATCAATAATATCGTCGTAAACAGGGAATCTTGAATATCCCTCAGAGATGATCATTTCGATGACCTCTTCTTTCGTGGTGTTTAATTCTATTCCAGATATTTTGGTTCTGGGTACCATGATATTTTTTACAACACGTTCATTGAAATCAAAAACGTTTTTGATCAACTCATGTTCATTGGTGTCAAGGGCACCACTCTCTTTACCTTGATCAAGTAAATAATATAATTCTTCCGTACTGTGAATGGCTTCGTGGCCCCCAACATTACTGATCCCGAATAATTTCAGGATAATATTTGCAAAGCCATTTAAAAGCCAGATGAAAGGCCTGAAAACAACATAAAAAATTTGCAGGGGAAGTGAAATGAACAGCGTAGTCTGAACCGGACGCTGAATTGCAAGTGACTTAGGTGCAAGCTCGCCAAATACGATGTGCATGACGGTGATCACTGAAAATGCAATAATTGGGGAGGCAGTTTTAGAGAAAGTATTAACAAACTCAGGTGTAGAACCAAAAGATTCTAATAGATTATGTAATAGATGTTCCATTACAGATTCTCCAACCCAACCTAATCCAAGAGAGGCCAAAGTAATACCCAGCTGCGTTGCAGCCAGGTATCCATCTAAGTGTAAAGTAATGTGTTTAGCAATATTAGCAACCCTGCTACCGGTTTTAGCTTGTATTTCTATTTGCGACGCTCTGACTTTAACGATTGCAAACTCCGCTGCAACGAAAAAGCCGTTAAGGACGACCAGGAAAAAGGTTAAAAATATCTGAAATCCCATTTAAGAATTATTTCTAAAGGTAGTATTATACAGCTCCAGACTTTCATTAATAACTTTGTACGCGTATTCTTTACCAAGCAATTGCTCGATAGCAACAGATTTACCTTCCAAGGCTTTGTAATCTTGAAAAAACCTAACAATTTCTTTCATGGTGTGTGGTGGCAATTCAGAAATGTCGTTAATATAATTTACTGACATGTCATTTTTAGCTACCGCAATGATTTTATCATCCTGCTCGCCATTATCTACCATGTGCATAACACCGATAACTTTTGCTTCTACAATTGATAAAGGATAAACATCCACTGAACATAATACCAGGATATCTAAAGGGTCATTATCATCACAATAGGTTTGTGGAATAAAACCATAATTAGCTGGATACATTACAGATGAAAACAATACACGATCTAACTTAATTAAGTTAGAATCCTTGTCAATTTCATACTTTGCTTTTGAGCCTTTTGGAATTTCAATAATTGAGTTTACACAATCAGGCAAGTGCTCGCCTGGTGATACGTTGTGCCACGGATGGTGATCGTCTTTATTCATTTTTAATGTACAATGGTTGTTTCTTATTCATCATTATTTACAGCAGATCTTTTCCTGACAAATGCAATGATGACAGGTAGAGTTGTGATGACAATGAATCCTAAAATGATGTATAATAAGTATTGATTTATTTCTTTCTCAAATTTCTTGCCTAAAAAATAACCCAGCAAAGTTAAGGAAGCTATCCATAATATAGCACCCACTACATTATAAAAAGCAAACTTTCTAAAATCCAGCTTCACTATTCCAGCAATGATGGGTGCAAAGGTGCGGACAATCGGAACAAACCTGCCCATAATTAGTGCAAATGCGCCTTGCTTAGTGTAATAGGCTTCTGCAGCTTTTAGAAATTTCTTCTTAAAAAAAAAGGTATCTTTTCGTTGATACAATACCGGGCCGGTTTTACGTCCAAACCAGTAACCGGTAAAATTGCCTAAGATGGCTGCCACCATAAGGCCTAACAGTAAGATAAAGATGTTTACGTCTAATTTGCCGGTGGCAACAAACATACCTGCGAGGAAGAGCAGATAATCACCTGGAAGGAAGAAACCGAAGAATAGACCCGTTTCTGCAAAAATCACGAACACCACTACATAAAAACCACCTTCTTTAAGTAATTTTTCGGGATCAATAATCTGGTGTAGATAGTTCCAAATATCCTGCATAGTTCTATTCTTCGTAAAACTACAAATAATAATCTGTAGAACCGGTTATATCAGGTTTAAAATTAGTGAGGGATATACGCCCAGAAAAACCGTTATAACAAGCGAGAAAACAAGTACTATCTTGTATTGTACAGGTATGTTTAATATCAGCTCTGCGCCTTCTTTAAAGTACATGGCAGCAATGACGCGGAAGTAATAGTAAAAACCCACAAGGGCATTTAAAATGGCAAAAGCGACAAGATAAATCTGGTAACGGTCCATCACATTCAGGAACATGACATATTTCCCAATAAAGCCAGCTGTAAGCGGTATACCTGCAAGCGACAACATCGCCACAGTTAAGGCTAACGCAAGTAATGGGTTTTTCTTAGCCAGGCCATTGAAACTCTCAAAATTATCGGCACCGGTTTTCTGTTTGATCAAGATTAACGCTGCAAATGCGATGATGTTTGCGAAGGTATATGCCGCTGCATAAAAGAACACATCATCTGCACTTCTGGAACTGATGGTGATCAGTGAGAAAAGCAAGTAACCGGCATGTGAAATACTCGAATAAGCCAGCATACGTTTAAAGCTTTTTTGAAATAAAGCAGTAACGTTTCCAATGAAAAGTGTTAAACAAACAATTACCATCAAAGGAGGTAACCAAAAGTCGTGCAGCGGTGCGAAAGTTCCGGAAAACACCCTTAAAAAAGCAGCAAAACCTGCAGTTTTCACAACTGTTGACATGAATGCCATGATCAAACTTGGTGAACCTTCATATACATCAGGCACCCAGAAATGAAAGGGTACCGCACCAACTTTGAAGCACAAACCAACAAGCATCAAAATCAACCCTGGGTAGAATAACGGAGATACCGTTTTGTAGTTCCCAATAAGGTAATCACTGATCACATCAAGATCGAAAGAACCAGTGGCACCGTAGATCAGGGTTATTCCAAAGAGCAAAAATCCTGTTGAAAAGGCTCCCATGAGGAAGTACTTAAGGGATGCTTCGTTGGATGCGAAATTGGACTTCCGTATTCCCGCGAGAATATAAAGCGCAACAGACATGATTTCAATCCCGATAAACAACATCGACATGTTTTTGTAGGAAACCATGATGATCATACCGGATAAAGAAAACAGCAATAAAGTGAAATATTCAGCTACGTTTTCACTGTGTTCTGAGAAATAATCCTGCGTTAAGAGGAAAATTAAAATGGTACCCACAATGCACAATCCGGAAAAGGCCAATGCAAAATTGTCCATCTGCATCATGTTATAATAGGTCTGATTAGTGTTCCAGGAAGCTACCGTAAATCCTAATGCCGTAAAAAGACCAAGTAATGTAAGTGGCAATAATGCTTTCTTTGCTTTGAACAAACCAGCATAAAGAACTACCAAGGCTGTTAACGTAATTGTTATAATGATATTCATGGTCTATTTTACCGAAATTAGTTGTTGATTAACCTGTTCTAATAGTTGCTGCACTGCGGCTTCAGATAAGTGCAGGATTGGTTTCGGATATACACCTATAATGATAACCAATGCGCAAATGATATAAAGTGTTACCTGTTCTGATCCTTTGATGTCTTTAAATGCTGAGGTTAGCGCATTTGTTTCACCCAGCATAATGCCCTGATATGTCCTGAACATATACACGGCACCAAAAATAATGGTTAAGCCAGCAATAACAGCCGCCCAGATGTTTACCTGATATACACCCATCAACAACAGAAACTCTCCAATGAAACCATTGGTACCAGGCAGGGCAACCGTACCAAGTACGATGATTAGAAATACAATGGCAAGCTTTGGAGCTACTTTCGCAAGACCACCAAGCTCAGCAATGGTATTTGTTTTCAAACGGCTGGATAAAATGTCCAAAATAAAGAAAAGCCCAACCACATTGATACCATGGCTTAACATCTGAATTAATGCGCCTTGTAGTCCTTGCGTATTAAGAGTAAATATCCCTGCAGAGATTAATCCAACGTGAGCAATAGATGAATAAGCAATTAAACGCTTTGCATTTCTTTGCTTAAATGCAATGATGGAAGCATAAACAATCCCGATAATAGACAATACAAATGCAGTCATGCCCCATTCAAATACACCCATAGGTGTTACTGGCAGTATCCAGCGAATAACACCATAGATACCCATTTTTAACATGATACCAGACAAAAGCATGGTGCCTACCGCCGGTGCCTCTGTATAGGTATCCGGTTGCCAGGTATGAAAAGGGAAAACAGGCATTTTTATCGCGAAAGCTATGAAGAAAGCCCAGAAAACCCAGCTTTGTTGTGCAGCGTCCAGCTCCAGATTATAAAAGGCTTGTATTTCAAAATTGTGCGCAGGGTTTTGAAGGTATAGGTAAATAATACCCAACAGCATAAATAGAGATCCGCCCACAGTATACACGAAAAACTTCATGTTTATACGGATGCGGTCTTTTCCGCCCCAAATGGCACAGATAAAATAAATTGGAATTAACGCCGCTTCCCATCCAATGTAAAAAAGAAAGGCGTCCATCGCTGTGAATACCAACAGAAGGCCGGATTGCATAAAAAGCACAAGGGCAAAAAGCGCATGCTCATTTTTATGTTCCCGATTAAAGGTTGTAAGTATGATGATTGGAACCAGCAGGTTGGTTAGCAATACAGGTATGATACTAATGCCATCAATACCTACGTGGAAATTGATTCCAAATGCACTGATCCAGGGATAATTTACAACAAACTGCAACGTTGCATTCGGAATAAAATTAAGAACCAGTATAATTGCCAAAGAAAGCGAGGCTAATGAAGAAACAAAAGCAATTGTCTTAGCAGCTTTTCCGGAGCATGCAGCTACAATTGAACTTACCAGCGGAAAAAACAAAAGAAGTAGTAGAAGTTGTGCCATTATGTTTTCTTGACGATCTTTTAGATTGATAAATATGTATACAATAACAGGGAGATGATGCCCAGTACCATCATAAAGATGTAGAAGCCTACATTACCTGATTGAACCAGTCGTAGCCCCTTACTTGCCTCGCTCGCACTCCATCCCAGGCCATTCACCACACCGTCTATAATTTTGGTATCCATTATTTTATAGAAGAAGCCAGATAAAGCATCAAGTGGTTTACGAATTAGTAAATCATATAGTTCATCAACATAAAATTTGTTGTAAGAAATCTTTGTAAGTGCTGAACGATTTCCAGCATCTGGAAGGGGTACATGCGCACGTTTTATATACTTGCTGTAAGCAAATAGGATGGATATAACAACGCCAACAACGGTAATACCCATCAGCATATATTCGGTTGCATGGTCTGGCGCTGCACTGTGCTGATTAATCACAGGCGACAACCAGTGCGACAACCAATGATTCCCTCCAAGACTTTCGGGAATGCCAATGACTCCACCAACAGCAGACAATACCGCTAAGACAATAAGGGGAATAGTCATTGATTTTGGTGATTCATGGATATGCTCTTCTTCATGATGCGTTCCACGGTAATTGCTGTAAAAAGTTAAGAACAACATACGGAACATGTAGAAAGCTGTAAGAAATGCGGTTAACACTCCGATTGCCCACATTACTTTGTTATGCTCATATACATGGGCTAAAATTTCATCTTTCGAAAAGAATCCAGAAAAAGGTGGCAACCCAGCAATTGCAATGGTGCCGATTAACATGGTGATGAATGTAACCGGAAGTTTCTTTCTTAGACCGCCCATATGACGCATATCCTGTTCATGATGCATGGCATGAATAACCGATCCTGCAGCAAGGAACAATAGTGCTTTGAAAAAGGCATGTGTGATAACGTGGAAAAATGCACCGTCATAAGCACCAACACCCAGACCTAAAAACATGTAACCAAGTTGCGAAACAGTAGAATATGCTAGTACTTTTTTAATATCAGTTTGAGAAATTGCGATTAATGCGCCCAATAAGGCCGTCGCAAGTCCGATAATGGCTATTAAATGCTGAATTACCGGAGCAAGGTCAAATAACACATTTGAACGCGCGATCATGTAAACGCCCGCAGTTACCATGGTAGCAGCGTGTATTAAGGCAGACACTGGCGTAGGTCCAGCCATCGCATCAGGTAACCAGGTAAAAAGTGGTAATTGTGCCGACTTACCACATGCACCAATAAATAAGCAAAGAGTAATTAATACGATGGATGTATCACCTGACACAAAAGATGCCGCTTGCGGGAAAACATTTTTAAACTCTAAGCTTCCGAAAGTGTTAAAGATCAAAAATACTGCAATCAGAAATCCTAGGTCTCCTATACGGTTCATTACAAATGCCTTTTTCGCTGCCGTAGCATAGCTGTTATTGGTATACCAAAAGCCAATGAGCAGGTAAGAACAAAGCCCCACACCTTCCCAACCAATGAACATTACAATATAGTTGGATCCCAGAACCAATAGCAGCATGAAAAAGATGAAAAGATTCAGGTAGCTGAAAAATTTGCCAAATCCTGCATCGCTGTGCATATATCCTGCGGAATACACATGAATAAGGAAACCTACGCCTGTAATGATCAACAACATGATACTGCTTAAGGGATCAACCAGGAAGGAAAGTGGAATATGTAATTGTCCGGCACTAATCCAGTCAAACAGGAATACTTCGTGTGATTTTTGAGCATCGGCTCCTAAAGCCAAAAAAATGGCGATACTTAATACGAAAGAAGCAAAAACGGCGGCACTGCCCATAAATCCAATCGCACTTTTAGAAAGTGTGTTTCTTCCTAAACCGTTTATGATGAACCCAAGGAATGGGATAAGTGGAACCAGCCAAACTAAATTTATAATCATCTTTTATTCTATTCTAATTACCACTTAAGGCGATTCAATACATTTATATCCGTCGATGAAGTGTTTCTGTATACCATTACTATGATACTTAAGCCAATTGCAACTTCTGCTGCGGCCAAAGCCATGATAAAGAATACAAATACCTGCCCTGAAGCATCATTATTATGAACCGAAAAAGCGGTAAGCAGTAAGTTAACTGCATTTAGCATCAATTCCACCGACATAAATATCACGATTGCATTTCTTCGTGTAAGCACACCGAGAACGCCAATTGAAAAGATAATTGCACTTAACCAGATATAATGGTTAAGTGGCACACCTTGTAAGGTTTGAGTAAGTTCTCCCACTATATTTTTTCTTTTTTAGTTAACAATACAGCACCAACCATAGCGGTAAGCAATAAAATTGATGATAATTCAAATGGTAGCATAAATGGTCCAAAAAGCTCTTTTCCCAGATTCTTAATTAGTCCAAGATTTGGGTTTCTTAGCACCAGCGGACTGGAAACAGCAGTAGCTTTTAATGATCCTACCAGCGTTACAACAAGGCAACATCCGGCAATTACCCCGACCACTTTAACCAATGGTGATTTAAGTGGCTCGTTATCCTTGTTCAAGTTCAATAGCATCAATACAAACAGGAATAAGACCATGATCGCTCCCATGTATACGATAAAATTAACGACCGCAAGAAACTGCGCATTCAATAGAATGTAATGGACAGTGAAAGTAAAAAACGTTACAATGAGATAAAGTACGCTATGCACCGGGTTTTTAGCAAAAATCACCAACAGTGAAAAGAATACGCTTAATGCTGCTACGAAATAGAATACGGATGTACCCATTAATTTTATTTGTTTTAAAGCCCTTAGGCAATTTATTTATAATGTAATAGCGCCTTCCGGCTATTTAATTTTATTTTTTCTCAAACGGAGCTTCTACAAGTTTGTCTTTCCCATAGATGAAATCCTTCCTTAAATAATCCGAAGGAACGATCGGGCCATCAAGGTAAATAGCTTCTTTTGGACAAGCTTCTTCACATAACCCACAGAAAATACACCTTAGCATATTAATCTCATATACTGCTGCATATTTTTCTTCCCTGTAAAGATCTTTTTCTTCAGGTTTACGTTCAGCGGCAATCATTGTGATTGCTTCAGCCGGACATGATAAAGCACATAATCCACAGGCTGTACATCTTTCTCGTCCATCTTCATCCCTCTTCAACGAGTGCATCCCTCGCCAGTTGGTCGAGAATTCACGCTCTTGTTCAGGATAGCGAATTGTTGCTTCCTTCTTGAAAAAGTGACTGATGGTAATAGATAAACCCTTTGTTATCGCCGGCAAGTACATACGCTCAGCAAGCGTTAATGGCTTTTGTTCTAATACTTTCTTTTTATTGGTTAATGGTTCCATTAAACCTCCTTAATTTTCCGACAAGCGGGATTGTTAAAATTTTTCGACTATTGCAATTACAACTCCAGTAACGATGACATTTGCGATTGCTAAGGGAATAAGCACCTTCCAACCCAAATGCATCAACTGGTCATAACGGAAACGTGGAATTGTCCAGCGCACCCACATAAAAAAGAAGATGAATGCAAATATTTTTATAAAGAACACTACAGTTCCAATAAGTGGACCTATGGTTGTTCCGGTATGCTCCAGTACCCAATCCATACCGGGATAATTATACCCGCCAAAATATAAAGAGGCAATTACCGCAGATGAAACAAACATGTTGATGTACTCTGCAAACAGGTAAAATCCTAATTTCATTGAAGAATACTCCGTATGATAACCTCCAATAAGCTCGGTCTCACATTCCGGTAAATCGAAAGGCGCCCTGTTGGTCTCTGCAAATGCACAAACTAAGAACAGGATGAAACCAATTGGCTGGTACAATACATTCCAGTGCCAGCCGTGTTGCTGCTCTACGATTTCCTTCATGCTCATGGTACCAGACACCAACAATAAAGCAATAATGGAAAGGCCCATCGCAATTTCATAACTGATGTTTTGAGAAGCCGCACGAATTGCACTCAGCAATGAATATTTATTATTTGATGCCCATCCACCGATCATTACTCCATAAACGCCCAGCGATACCACCCCAAAGATGTATAATACACCAACGTTAATATCAGTAACCTGCAATGGAATTACACGGTCA
>Ga0308160_10001838_pt1 | contig 27788 bp, 22 predicted proteins | sample PhyFR1_FD_201036 | JGI IMG/M metagenome (GOLD analysis project Ga0308160, IMG submission 201036) | Phyllosphere microbial communities from UC Gill Tract Community Farm, Albany, California, United States - DLSLF.R1 | ecosystem: Host-associated > Plants > Phyllosphere > Unclassified | place: USA... | reverse complement strand
TAAGAAAATTGCTGAATAAAGCTCAGACCAATTAAAGGGCCCAGCACAATCCCCAGGTTGACCGACATGACAAAATATCCCATGCCTTCACCTCTACGGTTTGCAGGAATAAATTCATTGGCAATCGGGACGGTCACCGTGGTTAAAATACTAAACCAGATCCCATGAAACAGGCGGATGATTAACAGAAAAGTTAAATTATCGGCAAAAATATAGGCAAATGAAAAAAGACAGAACAAGGTCTCTGAAATATACAGCGCTTTTTTACGTCCAATTTTCTCAATAATCAAACCGCTAAAGGGCCGAACGGCAATTGAGGATGCCATAAATAGCGTCATGGCCAAACCTGCTTGCGCCAAGGTTCCATGTAGCTCATTTACAATATAGATCGGTAAAATTGTGGTTTGGGCAAAATAAAACACAAACAAAAACAGATTGTTGGCCAGGCACAGAATAAAGGACTTATTCCATAACTGTTGTGCATTTACAGGAGACATAATTAACCTAGATTCATAAGAGGTAGACGAGTCATCAGGCTTATCGAGGCAATTATTTTTGTAAGTTAGGAAAATGATTTTTTATAATGATTGAAGATAAGTCAGATCATCGTTAGATTGTACGAATTTTAGATGATTACTGCGAAAAAGTATAGGCATATCAAGAATGAAAGACCTTAATAAATTTAATTCTTTGGTTTTATTTAGCGTTAATCTCATAGTATGATTTTTAGAGATGAAATTTTTTATATCTGAGATTTGTTGGCTTAAAATAAAAAAATCAGCCATAACGACTGATTTTTTTACAGATATAAACAGGATTATAAACCTGCTTCATATTCACTGCTTGAAAGTAACTTTTCGACATCCGCCATATTATTTGGCTTAATTTTATAAATCCAGCCTTTGCCATACGGGTCATCATTGACGAAGTCTGGATCATCTTCAAGGTCTGGATTTACTTCAACCACTTCGCCTGAAACAGGTGCATGAATATCAGAAGCGGTTTTAACAGATTCCACCACACCGGCTTGTTCACCGGCAGTGATCTGCTGGCCGACTTCTGGCGCTTCTACATAGACCAAATCCCCTAAAGCATCCTGTGCATGGTCGGAAATACCTGTAACGACCAGATCACCTTCAATTTTGACCCATTCGTGTGTACTGGCGTACTTTAATTCTGAAGGATGATTCATTGATGACTCCTTTAAAATATTCAAATCATTTTTGCCATGTTTTATACAGGTTTTTTGATCAAAACAAAAGTTTATAAATAAGGATCTTTACGCCAATTGCTTGGACTACGGCCACTCCAGCGTTTAAATGCCCGGCTGAAGTTGGCTACATCACTATAGCCCAGTTCATCTGCAATCAGCTCTAGGGTGTAATCTGTTCGGGAAAGCAGCGATGTTGCATGGCGATAACGCACTTCATCCACGATGGTTGAAAAAGATGTGCCTTCGGCAGCCAACTGGCGTTTTAAAGTCCGATCCGACATATGCAGCCGATCTGCGACATTTTCGATGCTTAAATAATGCTGCTCCGAATTGGTCAAAATATCACGAACCCGCATGGCCAAACGACGGCGTTCACCCAGCGCAGACAGTTCAGCTTCACATTGGTTAATTGCAATCTGGCTGGCAATCGGGTCGGCATTGACCATTTTTAAACCCAGGTATTTTTTATCAAAACTTGAGATTAAATGCGGTTGTTCAAAACGGAAATGATGCGATGGAAATTTTGCCATATAACGCTCAAAACCGGGCGGTTTCGGAAAATCAAAATCAATCTCGCCAGACAGATCATCACAGCCCGTCAAGGCTTTTGCCATGGTGACAATACCAAAGGTCAGGGCAATGGCAATTTCAGTCCTGAGCGGCTCGATGTCAAAATCGCATTGCAATTGCAGCGTGGCTTTTTCACCAAAAGTGGAAAAATAAAGCTGTAAAAAGGGCAAACGTAGCTGAATAAAGCGGTTGGCCAAGACCAGGGCATCACTAATATCATGTGCGGTCATGATGGCATAGCCAATAAAACCATGAATGGAAATTCGCATTTGGGTACCCAAATGGAAGCCCAGTGTCGGTTCACCGGTTAGACGTAACGCGTGTTTAACCAGTTCATTTGCGACAGGAGTCGGAATGCGGAAATTTGGTTCCGCCAGCTGTTCACTGTTTAAATGAAAGGGGGTAAACAGGGCTTCTGCATTGTAGCCCCAGCGTGACACTACATCTAAGAGCAGCAGACCGTAAACCCCCGGTATTCCTTGATCTTGTCTTGGAGAAATCGTTTTCATGCGCTATCCATTGCACTTAAGTCGTTCTTTCTATTTATTGATTTTTCATATTGGCATGAAAAGAAGCGGTATCCTGTTAAAATTGTTAGACAATTTTCTAAAGGCCGCAAATTAAGCGGGTTTAAATTCCTTTTTAAAGACCACAATTTTCGTTGTAGAGATAAGCAATACATCATGATTCTGATTCAATGCCTGAGTCACATAGCTCACTATAGCGCGGTCAGTTTTAGTTTTTGATGGCGTAATGGCAACAATTTCAACCTCGACATGAACTTTATCGCCAGGACGGGTCGGTCGTGGCCAACGCAGATTAGATTCCGAACCAATCAGGCCGTAAGCGACAGGAAAACATTCTGTCCATAAACGCATGGTCACAGCACAGGTATGCCAACCACTGGCAGCAATACCTTGAAAAATAGGATGATCTTTCGCTTGATCTTCATCGGTATGGAAAACTTGCGGATCATACGCATGCGCAAATTGCTTGATTTCTTCCAGGGTCATTTCATATTCACGGCTGATAAAACGATCACCGATTTTTATATCTTCTAAATACAGCATTAATGCGCTTCCTTTTTCTTCAATGCCTGTTGTTCTATCAAAAAACTGCCCGTTTGTCTTTGCCACAAATGCGCATAAATGCCATTTAGGGCCACAAGTTCATCATGCGTGCCTTGTTCCACTATTCTGCCTTCATCTAGCACCACCAAACGATCCATTTGGGCAATGGTCGACAGGCGATGGGCAATGGCAATCACAGTTTTACCTTCCATCAAGTCATCCAAACTGGATTGAATGGCTGCTTCAACTTCAGAGTCTAAAGCACTGGTCGCTTCATCTAAAATAAGGATTGGGGCATCTTTTAAAAATACCCGGGCGATGGCCACACGTTGACGTTGCCCACCAGAGAGTTTGACCCCACGTTCACCGACATAGGCTTCGTAGCCAGATTTACCGCGTGAATCGGTTAGTTGGGGAATGAAATCTTCTGCTTTGGCTTTGCGGACGGCCTCAAACATTTCTTCATCAGTTGCATGTGGACGACCATATTTAATATTTTCAGCCACAGTACGGTGCAATAAAGAGGTATCTTGAGTCACCAATGCAATGCTTTTACGCAAACTGTCCTGAGTCACATCTGCAATGTTTTGACCGTCAATCAAAATACGACCTTGGTTGAGATCATAAAAATGCAATAACAATTGAATCAGGGTGGATTTACCTGCACCGGAACGGCCAACGATGCCAATTTTTTCACCCGGTTTGATGGTTAAATTTAAATGATCAATCACGTTTTTATTGTTATAGGCAAAGCAGACATCTTCAAACTTGATTTCACCCTGTGGTACCTGTAAAGGCTTGGCATCTTGCTTGTCTTGAATGCTAATCGGACGACCCATGGTTTTCATGCCATCTTGAATGGTACCGACATTTTCAAAAAGTGCGGAAGATTGCCACATCATAAATTCAGCAATGCTGTTAAGCTTTAATATCATGGCAGTCGTGGCTGCAATAATACCGAGTTGAGCCTGTCCATTGATCCAGAGCCAAAGAGCGGTTCCCAAAACACCTACATATAAAACTATACTGAGTAAATTAATGCTGATTTCATACTGCACACCTAAGCGCATTTGCTTATAAACGGTGATCATGAAGCCTTGCATGGATTCTTTGGCATATTGACTTTCACGGCCGGCGTGGGCAAACAGTTTTACAGTTTGAATATTGGTATAGGCATCTGTTACGCGACCGGTCATTACCGCACGTGCATCCGCCTGTTTATTGGAAATTTGGCTTAAACGTGGAATGAAATAGCAGGCAGCAATAATAAACAGCACCAACCACAGCATCAGGGGCAAAATCAGCAGCGGGGAGATCGCGCCCAGAACAAAACTGATGGTGACAAAGTAAATCAGCACATAGGCCAACATGTCACCTAAAATCACCCAGAACTCACGTATCGCCAGTGAAGTTTGCATGACTTTGGCAGATAAACGGCCGGCAAAATCATTATGGAAAAAATCCAGACTTTGCAGCAGAAGAAGGTTGTGAAAGCGCCAACGCAGGCGCATGGGGAAGGTGCTATATAAAATTTGATGCTTGATAATCGATTGCATGCTGGAAAATAAAATATTGGCCAGCAAAATACCGGTTAAAAGGGTCAAATTTTGCGTATGTTCGGCTAAAAATGTTTCAGGTTGACTCTTGCTCAACCAGTTCACCAAATCACCAATTTTGGCATACAGTACGGCTTCAAAACTTGCCGCGCCTGCAGTACATAACACCAGTAACAGCAAATAGCGGCGAACGCCCGTTGCGGCTTGCCATACAAAAGGGAAAAATCGCGTTGGAAGTGGTTCGTTTAAACCTTTAGATGGATAAGGATCGACCAGTTTTTCAAACCACTGCAACATGGGTGACGCTCCATTTTATTCAAATAATTCAATATCGGTATTATGCGATTTTTACAGTATAAACAGTATTCGATATTAACGCTTGAAACCTTTTCAAATCGCTGTAAATCAGCATCTATGCATAACGTTTATGTTTAGGCTCTGATGTATATCACAATAGAAAAAATGGCTAAAGCTTAGAGAAGATATTTTAAGATATTGCACCAAAATTGGTGTCAATTTTGAAAACTAACAAGATTATAAAAAGAGTTAAACTTTTGGCACATTCTACAAGACTAACAGTTGGCTTAAGAACGTGAAATCGAACTAAACCCAAGTATTCCATAGTGTGATTAACACAAAAATGTACGATTGATCTCTATCTTCCCTAGGCTTAATCTGGCCAATAGATTTGCTATTTTGCTAGGTACGCTCGAGCATAAGTTTTCAGAGATCCGTCACTTTTTACCATGCAGCAGTTAGGAGCAGGAGCAGATAATAAGCGTGATCAAGAAAGGCGAATAAAAATATAGTCTCTACTAAGAAATAGTCTTTACCAAGAAATTAATGAGCACTTTAAGATTTAATATAAATATTTGAAATTTAAAATTATTCATTCAAAAAATAATAATTTAAATTGAAGTGCTCATGCAGGGTAAAGGGATTAAAGCATTCGGTCATATTGATTTATTATGGGCTGTATTCCTTGAATCTTGTTATAGTTTTAGTAATAAATGTTAATCAATTCACAAGGTATGCGTTGTAGATCAATCATATATATTGATCAGGCTTACATTGAAGGAAATTGAAACAGATGCAGGGTTGGTGAATGAAATATAAAGAGTAGAGTAAATAAAGGCGTAATGAGTACGGTAGATCCTAAACAAATATAGGAGGTATATAAATGACGACGCGAGAACCAGCTCAACAAAATCTGAAAAAAACAGCCCAATTAACAAGAACATCCGTATAAACAACAGAAATAAAACTTTGATCGACAACAGTCCTGAATATTAATCCTTATTCATGATTTTTTCCTGCTCAAGGTTTTGCCAGATTTATAGTTTCATTATTTATATTTATCCTTATTAATCAAAAGGAAAGAATAATATGAACTCAAAAGACGTAAAAATCATCATTGCTGTCATCATCGCTGTCATCGTGGCAGTCATTCTTTATTCCCTCTATGAACGAAATAAAGATGAAAACATGGGAAATATGGGGAATGACCAAGGCAGTAAGCTGGTTAGCCCTGTGCACAAGCTAAGCTAAGCTAAGCTAAGCTCAAGCGCATAGCCCAAAATGACAATGCAAAAGATGGATGATTTCTAGCAATTAATTTAAACGAGAAGCTTTTTTGATGAGAACTTGGATAAGTGAAACTGGCTAAAACCCGCCAATTTCCCTAAACACCCTATTGCTACAAGGAGAAAAAAGATGGCCAATCCTGATGATGAGCGTATTAAAAATAATCGAAATGACGCAAGAAAAGATTTAAATGATGATGCGATCAATGATGAACGAGACGCACACCCAGTAGGAACAGGTGTAGGTGCCGCAGGTGCGGCTGCTGCCGGTGCCGCAATCGGTAGTGCAGGTGGCCCAATCGGAGCTCTAGTGGGTGGAGCAGTGGGTGCGATCGTGGGTGGTGTCGCCGGCAGTGCAGCAGGTGAAGCGATGGATCCTACTGTTGAAGATACCTACTGGCGTGAAAACAGTGCTCATCAGCCTTATTATAAGTCCACACAAAATACTTATCCGGATTTGGATTATGATCGTGATTATCGGCATGCCTATCGTGTCGGTTATGAGGATTCATCTGCGTATGATTCATCCAAAAGGTTTGAAGATGTAGAGCCAGATCTTCGGACTAAATGGGAACAGTCAAAAGCAGAGTCTCGGCTGTCTTGGGATGAAGCTAAACATGCTTCACGTGATGCATGGAACCGTTTACGTCCCTAGTCGCGACTCAACAACATAATCACATCTAAACCAACCTTTTGAATCTTAAAGGTTGGTTTTTTTGATTGCGTATTCGATGTAGAAATTAAATCTTATTTTGTCTTGATGCTGTTTTAAAAGCCCTCAAGTGAGAGCTGTATTTTGCAAGCTAAACTGCAAGTTAAATGTAGTTAGCTTCATAAACCAATTCCTCAACAGCCGCACCGTTCCAGAAATATCCTTGTTTCATATTAAGAAACAAACTTGCATCGCGCTGGTCATCAAATTGTTTTGCAGCTAAATTATCGTTCGTCCAATACCAGGATTTACCCATGGTTTGATCCCAATGGGAGCTAGTCCAAGAATATAGATCATTCAACAGATCACGATAAGCTAAAAATTTTCCTTCCATTTTTATACAGTATTTCGCCATTCCTTCTCACCTTAGACCAATATTAAACTTGTACTTAAATTAAACAGTGAATCAAAGGTAAGTGAAGGCGTTTTAGATTATGAATGGTGGTCACACTGTTAAAAGGAAGTGAGTTCAAGTAATGATTGTGAGCGTAGGAGATACAGTGTAATTACAAATCAACAGTATGCAGTTCTCGTGTTTACAATGAAGGAAACTGACACAAACTGAGGCTGAGATAAACCAGGAGAAAAGGTACATTGAGAGTGTCGTGATCAAGGCGATAGAGATTCAAAATCGAAAAGGAGGCCGTTAAACATGAGCAGTCAACCGCAAATTCCGCAACCCGATCAGCCAAACCAGCACATTGAATCCCATCAACAGCCAGATGAAAAGAAAGAACCCAATCCTCCCAATCCACAGCCTGATCAACCCAACCAACATCTTCGACAGTAAAATGTTAAGAAATAAATACCAAGAAATAATCGAATTAGAAACTTGAAGATTCATAGGACAATAAAAATAAAAACTGTCCTGGACTCTTCAATTCAGGTATTAAAAGTTATTGATGGAAAAATAATAAATGAGATAAATTAAATGATATAAAAAACCCCTCAAGTGAGGGGTTTTTTAAAGTCAGCATAAGTTCGACATTTAAAATAAATATGCCCAATGAATGCTTATGGAAAACTTAATTCATAAACTGATGATTTGATTCTACTACTGGTGCTGAAGCAGCCGTGAATTGCTTAAAATCTGCGCCAGAAGGAGCCTGATAAACTTTCAAGCCAAACTCAGGAATAATCGCAATCAGATGATCAAAGATATCGGATTGTATCGCCTCGTAATCCTTCCATACCGTGGTATTGGTAAAAGCGTAAATCTCCAGTGGCAAACCTTCACTGGTCGGTTGTAATTGGCGAATAATTAAAGACTGATTTTGCGCGATGCCCGGATGCTGTTTTAAGTAAAATTCCACATAGGCGCGGAATGTCCCTAAATTGGTTAAACGACGCTGGTTATATGAAGCCTGATTTGACAACTGCTGATTGAAGCTCTCCAGTTCACTATGTTTGGTATTTAAGTATTGATCGAGCAATAAAAATTCTTTGAGTTTTTGCTGCTCCTTATCCGTCATAAAATGCACGCTGCTCTGATCAATATAGATGGACCGTTTGATGCGGCGTACACCGGCAGAAGCCATACCACGCCAGTTTTTAAAGGTATCCGTCACCAGTTTGTTGGTTGGAATGGTGGTCAGCGTCTTGTCAAAATTCTGTACGGTAATGGTATGTAATGACATGTCAATGACATCGCCATCTGCGTTCAGGGTTGGCATTTCAATCCAGTCACCTATACGCACCATGTCATAAGATGAAATCTGCACTGAAGCAACCAGAGACAAAATGGTATTTTGGAACACCAACATCAGCACAGCTGCCATGGCACCAAAGCCTGCCAGCAAGGTAAAGACATCTTTTTTCAGGAAGGTGCCTAAGATCATCAAGCCGCAGACAATAAAGATAAGTAGCTTGATTAGTTGTAAATAACCTTTAATCGGCTTATTTCTCGATTTCGGATTACGTTGATAAATCAGGTTAAAAATACTTAAAAATTCACTGATGGCCAGTGCCAGGGTCAGAAAAATAAAGGCTTGTGCACCCATTTGAACCAAGGTGACCACTTTGTCTGAAAGATGCGGAACAGTCACGATACCGTTCATAATGACAATGGCAGGTACAATATTTGAAATACGCCGAATGACGCTATGCTGTGCAAAAATGCTCGAATTAGCCGACTTCATCTTGGTGACAAGTTTGCGAATACCCCGAACCACCACTTGCTTGGCAATAAAATTTGCGAGAACTGCCAGTAAAATCAAGATACTTAAAGAGGTCAGCATCTCTAACCATGGATATTGATCTGACCAATCCTGAATATTCTGGATAAAAGCAAAATGCTGCAAAAGTACACCCTCAAAATATAAATTTAAAAATTCTTTATAGTTTATATAGTTATGTTTTATTTATGGTTAAAAATAACGTTTTAGCTACATGAAATCAAATTGAATTAACGACGGAGTCGAATATTGCGATCAGGCTACGCGTATTTTTGAAATTTTATTCAGGTTTGTTTTTGATTTGAAGTAGATGCCAATACTAATATTGGCATCACTATTTGTAGTGACAGATAAACCGAACTTACCACATCAAATCATCAGGGATCACGTAAGCTGCATATGGATCTTCTTCATCAGTGATTTGTTCATTCTTTTCAGAATTATTGACAATAATAAAACCTTCCATTTTGTCATTAATACGATCTGCCAAGGCTTTAGGCAAAACAGCATAACCCTCGCTTTCTTTGGCAATCACCAATGAGCCTGAAACCAGCGCATTATAAATTTGCTGATTCAGATAAATCTTTTTGATTTTACTCTCATCAATAAATTGATAAGATACTTCACCATCTATGTCGCGAATTTTATGCTGATCGATCATTTGGATAATGGCAGCTTTTAATTCTTTACCCTGCAACAGACGTTTTTTCTCTAAATCCAAAGCTTGATCTTTCGCGAGTTTTTCTTGCTTATCTTGCGCAATTTTTGCCTTCAATTCAGCTTCGTTACTTTGTCCAGTACGTTGCTCATGTACAGCCTGTTTAGACAGTTTTTTAGCCTTTTTATTATCGACTAAACCCGCTTTTAGCAATTGAGCCTGTAATGCATTTTTGACCATAATAAATTCCGAAACTACTCTTGAATACGTCGATAACGAAAATAAATAACCCAATATACGGCGCTAAGTGACCCACTTAACAGCGCAGGGACAAGGAATGAATTTAATTTTAAATAAGGATAAATCAGGCTGGCAACTAGGCCTCCCACGAAAAATCCAAATAAAATGGCTAAATGTAAAATAATCCGTCTGCGATCTACATCTAAGCCACGTAAGCGATAACCTAACGCTAAACCTAAATCGGTCAAAACACCAGATAAATGGGTGGTTCGAATAATGGTGCCTTTGTAATGACTGAACATGGCATTTTGTACACCCATCGCCACACATGCACAAAGCAAGGCATAACGCGGAAAATAGGGCAATACACACCAGCACAGTAGAATGAAAAAAGCCACCAGGCTTAAAGGAAAACCATAACGGCGCCCTAAGCTAAAGTGGCTATTTCCCAGTATCAATCCGCTATAACATGAACCGATCACATAACACAGGACAACCAGGCCCAAGTAGAGAATCTGTTCAGGTTGCCAATGCAGCAAAACCATGGCCAACATGCTGACATTACCGGTCATATGTGAAACGGACTGATGCAAAACGGTCACCAGTCCGAGGACGTTAATCATTCCTGCATTCATTGCAAGAAAGAAAGCACCTAATTGAACCCAAAGCGGTAAAGTTTGAAGAGGCATAACGTCATAAAAAAATCTTAATAATGACTATCTTAATCTAAACCGCGGTCTACAGCAGCAGTAAATAGCACATCTGTAGAAGAATTTAATGCCGTTTCAGTCGAATCTTGCAACACACTGATGACCATACCGATCGCAACCACTTGCATGGCGATATCTGAACTAATGCCAAATAAGCCACAAGCCACGGGAATAAGCAGTAAAGAACCGCCGGCAACCCCAGATGCGCCACATGCTGAAATGGCCGCAAGGACAGATAAAACCAGCATGGTACTGAAATCAACCGAAATACCCAAGGTATTTACAGTGGCCAAGGTGAGGACGGTAATGGTCACTGAAGCACCTGCCATATTAATCGTAGCACCGAGCGGAATAGCCACACTGGCAGTAGATTCGCTCACACCTAAACGTTTGGCTAAATCCAAGTTCACTGGAATATTTGCTGCCGAACTACGGGTGAAGAATGCAGTAATCCCACTTTCACGTAGACATTTAAACACCAGTGGATAAGGATTTGCACGGGTAACAAAGGCGACCATAATTGGGTTAACCACTAATGCCACAAAGAACATCGTACCAATTAGCACAGCCAATAATTGCGCATAGCTTTCAAAGGTACTTAATCCAGCTTCTGCAACGGTGACAGCCACCAGGCCAAAAATACCCACCGGGGCAAAATTAATCACCAAACGAATCACTGTATTTACCGCATTTGCAGCATCAGTGAGCAACACTTTTGTGGTGTCGTTGGCATGACGGAATGCAGCACCCAAAGCAACAGCCCAAGCCAAAATACCAATAAAGTTCGCTTCACTAATTGCCACAACAGGATTCGCCACAAAACTTAAAAGAAGGTTCTTTAAGATTTCAATCAGGCTACCGGGTGGTTGCAAGTCTGTATTTGCAGGGATATCCAGAAACAGGGTACTTGGAAAAACGATACTGGCAATCACTGCACTTAACGCAGCCAAGAACATCCCAACACCATACATCACCATAATCGGTTTGATTTTCGCACTATGTCCGACTTTGAAATTCGCAATAGACGATAGAACCAACACAAAAACCAATATAGGGGCAACAGATTTAAGCGCTTTAATAAACAAGTCGCCCAACAGGCTTAAATAGGGAGCCACATTAGGGAACAAAACAGCAACACCAATACCTAAAATAATGGCGATAATAATTCGGGAGACTAAACTCAAACGCATTAAAGCAGAGAACATAAAGGTGCCTTGTTACAAATACGAGGACTAAAAAAATTTACAAATATGCTCGCCATTTTATACCTAAAATAGTTACTGCTAAAAATTAATTTTTATATAAAAACTAACTACTTATTTTTAAAGTTGATATTTCTGTTTTTAAATATTTTTTAAACTCAAAAAAACAGATATTGTGATCCTGACAGCACTTCAGAACGTTATGATTGGATTGGAATTTCCCTGGAATTTTCATTCATTGAGAAGCATTGACCAGATTTCATCCAATCCATTATTTCAAATAGCCTGCACAAATAGGCTTCATAAATTTATAGTCGTGTATTTAACTCTATCAATTTAGAAAAACTTCAGGTGAAAGTTCTTGCATGGCCTGAAAATGCGACAGATAAATCTGACCACTTAAATGCTTTAACAGTTTTGAATGCTGTAATTTATCCATCACCGGTCCCTTGATTTCTGAAAAGTGCAATTTGATATTCAGTTTTCTAAATTCAGCATTGATATCTTCCAGCATTTCCAAGGCACTGAAATCAATTGCACTGATACTGGAACAGTTAATCACCACATGTTCCAAATCAGTATAAGGACTGATCGCATTAATTATAAAACCTTTAAAAGTATTGCTATTCAAGAAGGTAAGATTTTCATCAATCCGCAGGGAAATCACTTTGGATGAGGTCAGGACATGATGCCGTTGTACATTTCTAAAATGCTGCGTGCCTTCAACCAAACCAATCACTGCAATATGCGGACGACTAATTCGCCACAATAAAAGCATAAAGGTAGAGACGATCCCGATGAGTAAACCGGTGCTAATATCAATGCAGATCACGCCAAAAAAGGTAATCCACATGGCAATGCCATCGGCTTTTGAATAACGCCAAGTTTCAATAAAAGGCTTGAAATCGACCAGCTTCCAGATAGAAACGATAATAGTCGCTGCTAGAATGGCCAAAGGTAAATTGCGAAAAAAACCGGTGAAATAAAGGCTGACTACAACAATCAGCAGCGATGAAAATACACCTGCCAGTGGCGTTTTAGCGCCTGAATCTGCATTCACGACTGTTCGAGATAAACTGCCTGTGACCGGAAAGGCGGAACTCAGACCGGCGCTTAAATTGGCTAAACCTAAAGCCATCAGTTCCTGGTTGCTGTTTAAATGACTGCGTTGTTGTAATGCTGTCGCTTGTGCGATGGACAAAGACTCGACAAAACTGATCATGGCGATCATCGCAGCACCGGGTAATAAGGTGATGACCAAGTCTAAATTCCAAAATGGCATGGTAATAGGCGGAAATCCTGAAGGAATTTCTCCCACAGTTTTAATGCCGATTTCTTGCAAATTTAGAAAATAAACCGCAGCAATTGAAACCACCACCAGTCCCAATGGCAAGGCTTTAGAGATAAACGCTGTAGAACCGATGCGGCTTTTAACCGCATTGGAACCTAAAACTTTAGGCAGATAGATGAGAAAAAGTAAGGCAAACATGCCAAAAATGAATGTCTCAATATTGCCATAACGGATGTATTGCCAAAAACTGAGCAAAAATTGAGGAATATTATTGGCTTCTAAGGGCACATCGACCAGAAACTTGAATTGGCCTAATGCAATCAGCAAAGCGGAAGCAATAATAAAACTTTTAATTACGGGATGGCTAATCAGTTGAATCAGAAAGCCAAATCTAAAAATCCCGAGCAATAATGAAATGACGCCGACCATCACCGCAAGCAGACAAGCAGCCTGTATATAAACCGGAGAGCCGACTTCAAATAAGGGATTTAAAGTGGCAAAGGTCATCATGGAAATAATCGCGACCGGACCGATCGATAGTGTCGGACTACCACCGACCATCGCGTAAATAATCATCGGCAGAATGCTGGCATACAAGCCCATAATCGGAGGTAAGCCTGCAAGCATGGCATAAGCCATACCTTGCGGAACCAGCATGGCAATCACAATCAGCGCAGACAGAAGATCTGATTTAAATTTAGCTTGGTTATATTTGCGCAACCATTGCCAAGCAGGCAATAACGTTATTAAGCGAGTATTTAAATCTGACATATCTAAAACTAAATCACTATTTTAGATATATTATGCATAAAAAATGCTAAGAAGTCTTAACCGGATCAATCTATCGCTTTCATCTACAGATATTTTTAAGCGTTAATCAGGTTTTTAGGGCAGTAGAGCTGATATAAAGTATTTAACAGCTGCACCATTTTTTCATCCTTAATCGAATAAAAAATCTGTTTGCCGTCACGACGGGTCGAAACCACATCACTTTTGCGTAACATCATCAGCTGTTGAGATAAGGTGGGTTGATTAATTTGAGTCATTTCTTCAATTTGCGAAACATTAAGTTCCTGTTTAGCCAGATGACATAAAATAAGCAGGCGATCTGTATTGGCAAGTGATTTTAATATCGTGACTACAATATCGATAGAATCATGCATAGACGCAATTTCAAGATCGGTGTTCATACAGCATTTCCATACTACGCAACAGTAACCTACGCAGTATAATGCCTGATTAATTTCATATATTATGAAAATGTAACATTTTCAATGGTTTTTAATGAAGCTAAATATCAAATATTCTTATATCAATAAAATAAGGCATTGAGTTTAAACCAAATGCCTTATTTTAGTACGAAGATATGCAAATCTTATTTTTTAACGGATGGCTTAAATTGTTTTAATTCCTTTTCATTAAACTGCAATGCTTCGATTATGGCTTGACGGGTATCAGGATCATACCAGTTAAAAATAGCCAACATTTGCTCTTCAAAATCATCACTCAGCACAAAATGATCATCCTGAACATTTAATAAGTCATTTTGTTTCAATATGGAAATAAAGCTTTTTAAGGTTGCACTGTCAAAATAATAACCCGACTGAATTTTTTGAGTCTGGAACAGTTTTTTCAATACCGCTTTACCCATTTTTTCCAGCTCTTTCATGGTCAGGGCTTGAGTTGGCGCATATTGCTTGAGTAATTCTGAAATCATGATCATGTTATTTAAGCTGGAACTGGATAGATGTGCCAGTGATAACAGCTTATTTTGCATCTGTTCATCTAATACCACAGATACCGTATTGTCTTGCTGAACAATCCAGCCCAACTGTTCTAAACTATTTAAAATTAATCCAATTTCATTTTCTAATTCATCCAGATTCCATTTTAAGAAAAACTCTTCCTTAAAATAGGGATACATATTTTTAACGCTATCGATTAAATAATGACATGAAATCTTTTTATAAGATTGAATCAGCATGGCGATTAATGCAGGAACGATAAAACAGTGCAGAATATTATTGCTAAAATAACTTAACAGGATTTTTTGGCTTTCTGAAACACGAATCCAGTTTTCATTATTTTGACTGAATGTTTCAACCTGTTTTAACTTTTTGGAATATTGAATAATTTCAGCGCTGGATAATTCCGTCATCATCATTCTTTGATCGTATTTCGTGTCATTTAATAACTGACGATATTGATCAATCTGCGAGATTAAATCCTGTTCACTTAAAGCATGATTTTCAACATTGAGTAAAATCAGTGAAATGAGTGAAATAGGATTCACCACAACCGCTTTGTTAATATTTTTTAGAATTGAACTTGCGACCTGATTGACGGTTTGAACCACAGGCTGCGGTAATTCATCATCAATATTGAGTTTAATTTGATCGGCTTGATTGTCGCTTAAAATCTTATCCAGAAAAATGGGTTCGCCAAAATTAACATGAACCTGCCCAAAAACTTTTTCAATTTTACGCGCTGAACTCAAAATGCCCCAGATCGATTCAGCTTCCTTGGGTTTGCCATTCAGTTCATTTAAGTATGAAGTCCCTTCCATCAGCTTTTCATAACCAAAATAGGTCGGAATAAAAGCAATCGGTTTGGTCGCGCCGCGTAAATGACTTTGGACCGTCATTGAAAGCATGCCTTTTTTAGGCGGCAACAATAAGCCTGTGCGCGAACGCCCACCTTCAATAAAATATTCCAAAGGGGTGTTGCGTGATAAAAGACTATGCAAATATTCTTTAAATACGGAAGTATAAAGTTCATTGCCACTAAAGGTACGGCGAATAAAATAGGCACCGCCGCCACGCATGATTTGACCGACAATCGGCAGGTTTAAATTAATCCCAGCGGCAATATGCGGAACCATGAGTCCACGGTTAAAAATCACATAAGAGAGTAGTAAGTAATCGATATGGCTACGATGGCATGGGGTATAGACAATTTCATAATCCTTGGCTAATTCACGCACCGTGTCGAAATTATGTACTTCAATACCGTCATAAAGTTGCGTCCAGAGTTTGGTCAGTGCCAGTTCCGCAAAACGTAAGGTTGAATAGGAAAAATCCGAAACCACTTCGGTTAAATACCCTTTGGCACGATTTTCCGCTTCAAACATACTAATTTTATGATCAATACTTTCTTTGCGAATGGCATCCTGAACCGTTTCGGTTTTCATTAACTTGTTAATGAGATTGCGACGGTCTGACAGATCGGGTCCTAAAATCGCTTCTTTGTGTTTATTGAAATTGGTATTCAGTTCTTTAACAATCGAATGCGCAGGAGAAAAGTTGGGATGCTCAATTTTGGCATGTTGAATAGCCGATTTGAGCGAAATTGGCTTATGAAATTCAATGTAGTTTTCACGGCTATATAAAGAAATATTCAAGGCTTGTTTTAATTTGGATGGGGTAGACCAGGCATCGGAAAATAAAGCCTTAAACCAGGAATCTTCATATTCAGGTGAACGTCCCCATAAAACCGTTACCGGCACCAGTTCAATGTCGTATTCAGGATATTTTTCTAAAACTTCAATCAGGCGAATGAGCTTGGCAGAATAATGATAAGCCTCGTTCTTTGAACTCGGCACATTTAAAGCCAGAATCGCGTCATCCTCTTTAAATTCCTGAATGGTGAGTGGCGCAAAAACTGAAGGCAGTTTGCGCGCTTTCGCTTCAGTATCAATTAATACGGTATTGCTGAGTGAAGCATCTTGCAAGACATAACAAATTAATTTCTTATCCAGTTGATCTTCTCTATTTTTTTCTAATTCTTCTGTACTGCCTAAGACTTGAGGAGTCACGATTTTATCGAGGATTTTTTGCGTAAATTGTCGATAGAATCGGCTATAACCCTTATTAGACATTTGCTTCCCTAAAATCAGTTTTCATTTTATGGATATTGTGTGCAATAACAAGAATAAATACAAATCTTATTGATGGCAAATACATCATTTAAGTTGTAACTATTTAAGAAAAACCAAGAGCATACGAGCTAAAAAAAACTTTATTTTCTAGCTTTAAACAGAAAGTCTAAATGCAACAACTGCAATAGAAAAACTTATCTTAAAGGTCTAAATGGCTTATGATGAAAGCATGGCTTTAAAATCAAAAGATCGCTCAAGGAGTTAAAATGAGTACAGATTCTGCATTTCCAGCACCAAATAATTTAGGCATTGCGGTTTATAGTAATAATGCTGAATCGATTGGCAACACCCCGTTAATTCGCATTAACCGCTCAATTTCTTCAGCTGCGACGGTACTGGCTAAAATTGAAGGCCGTAATCCGGCATTTTCAGTGAAATGCCGTATTGGCACCGCTTTAATTGCGGATGCTGAAGAAAAAGGCTTGCTTAAACCGGGCATGCATATTGTCGAGCCGACCAGTGGTAATACCGGGATTGCACTGGCATTCGTGGCGGCTGCAAAAGGTTATGACATCACTTTAACCATGCCTGCAAGCATGAGTGTCGAACGTCGTAAAGTGTTAAAGGCATTTGGTGCAAATCTGGTGCTGACTGAACCGGCTAAAGGGATGAAAGGTGCTGTGGATGAAGCGGTTCGTTTAGCGACAGAGCAACCTGAACTGTATTATTTACCTCAGCAATTTGAAAACCCGGCCAATCCTAAAATTCATGAGCAAACCACCGGTCCTGAAATTTGGGAAGCCACTGGCGGTAAAGTTGATATTTTAGTTTCTGGCGTAGGCACAGGCGGTACTATTTCCGGTATTTCACGTTATTTTGAGCAGGTAAAAAACCAGCCACTTTATTCAGTAGCCGTTGAACCGGCTGAATCGCCAATTATTGGACAAACCAAACGTGGCGAGCCATTAACTCCAGGGCCGCATAAAATTCAGGGCATCGGTGCAAACTTTATTCCCAAAAATCTGGATTTAGATTTGGTCGATGAAGTCATTGCGATTGAAAGCTCAGCCGCAATCGAATGGGCGCGTAAAACTGCAACTCATGAAGGCATTCTGGTGGGGATCTCAAGTGGTGCGGCGATGGCAGCAGCAGCTCAACTGGCAGCGCGTCCTGAAAATGCCGGCAAAACCATTGTGGTGATTTTACCGGATGCGGGTGAGCGTTATTTATCTTCTGTATTGTTTGAAGACATTTCTGCCGATTAATGCGGTACAAATGTTTCTGATGACAAATCAAAAGGCTGAAGTTAATCTTCAGCCTTTTTTATTAAAGATATATGAGTCAAAAGTCTTAACGGATAAACATTTTTAAAATCAGTTTTTGAATAAAGGTGCCATAAGGTGGATAGAACAAATACATCAGGCTAAATTTCGGTCGGTTAAACACGGCTTTGGCATGACTAAAGGTGACAAATCCTTCATAGCCATGATAATTGCCCATTCCCGAGGTGCCCACACCGCCAAAAGGCAAATCTTCCTGTCCGACATGAACCAGAGTTTCATTCAGGCAAACACCGCCACTGTGGGTGTGCATAAGTACTTTTTGTTGCTCTGACTTGTTATAACCAAAATAGTATAAAGCCAGAGGACGTGGCCTTTGATTAATATAGTCAATCGCTTCCTCGAGCTGCTGGTAAGTCACAATCGGCAAAAGGGGACCAAAAATTTCATTCTGCATCACTTGCATATCATCTGTGACATTGCTTAAAACATAGTGCGCTAAACGCCGTCCTGAAGAAGGCTCGGTAATGACATTCACAGTCGCATTTTTCGCAGTTGCATCTTCAATGTAGCCATTTAAGCGATTGAGCTGTCGTTCATTAATAATTGCAGTGTAATCCGGGTTATCGGCTAATTTTGGAAAAAATTCCTGAATAGCGGTCGAATATTCCTCAATAAATTGAGCCTGCAATTGTGCAGGAATCAGCACATAGTCGGGTGCAACACAGGTCTGTCCGGCATTCATGGCTTTACCAAAAGCAATTCGCCGCGCACTCTCACGAATATTGGCATCGGCCAGAACCAGCGCCGGAGACTTTCCACCGAGTTCTAAGGTCACTGGGGTAAGGTTGTTGGCTGCGGCACGCATGACATGTTTACCCACTTCACTGGCACCGGTAAACAAGAGGTGGTTAAAAGGTAATTGGGTAAATTGCTGCGCGACTTCTGCATCGCCATTGACCACACAGACCAAATCTTCAGGAAAGGCTTGCGCAATCAGCTGCTTAAATAGGGCGGAAAATTCAGGCGTATATTCGCTCATTTTCAACATCACCCGATTGCCTGCAGCGAGGGCCTGGCAGAGTGGGCCAATAGCTAAAAACAGCGGATAATTCCACGGAACCACAATGCCGACCACACCAACCGGTTGATACAAGACATAACCTGTCGCGGGCTGGAAAAGAATACCAATATTACGTTTGCTTGGACGCATCCATTTTTTCAGATTTTTTAATGCATATTTAATCCCGAATACACTGGTCATGATCTCGAACATTTCGGTTTCAGAATGACTCCGGTTAGAAAAATCATGATTAATGGCTACATTAATTTCGGTCTTATTTTGCAGAATCAATTGCTGCAAGGTTTTTAGATGCTGCCTACGCTGTTCCAGACTCGGGTAACTGTTTTCAATAAAGGCCTGTTGCTGTTTTTCGAATAATGGTTGTAACTCGATCGAGGCATTTTGATCTGTACTTTGATCTGCATTTTGATCCATTTTGTGATTCAACATCTTCCATGTCCTTTGTCAGTGCTGAGAGAATAACCTGAATTTTTCATGATGCTTTTGCTTATTCTCAACTTACTTATAATTTTGAATTTTTTAAAAATATTACATGCCAAGTTTAAACACATCATCAAGTCATATTATGAGTGAAGTAAGAATAAACTTGGCTTGTTGTTTGAATTAAGCATGCAACTGCTTAGCGCGTATCATATCCACAGCTTTTTCAGCAATCATGATGGTCGGTGCATTGGTATTGCCATTGACCACATTCGGCATGATGGAGGCATCGACCACGCGTAAATTTTTAATGCCATAGACACAAAGCTGCGGATCGACCACGGCCATCTCATCAACACCCATTTTACAGCTTCCCACAGGGTGATACACGGTATCCGAGCGTTGACGTAAAATATGCCGGATTTCGTCATCGGTTTTGACCAGCTCACAAAACAGGTCTTTTCTGTGCAGCATTTTCAATGCCGGTGAATGCATCAATTTTTGCGTGACTTTATAGGCATTGACCATATCTTCAATGTCATCTGCATGATCAAAGAAATTTGGATCGATCAGCAAAGGATCATCAATACTTGGGCCACTGATTTGAATACTGCCGCGACTTTTTGGATTTAACAGGCAGACATGACAGGAAATGCCATGACTGGCGTGGAAGGTGCGCGCATGGTTGTCGACCAAGGCCACAACAAAATGCAGCTGCAAATTCGGAATATCTTTTTCAGGCGTACTTTTTAAAAAGCCGCCACATTCGGCAAAGTTGGTGCTGAGCATGCCACGGCGCTCTTTACGGTAGCGTGAAATTTGTTTCATCAGGTCGATTGTACCGGCCAGTGACACGCCGAAAGTACCGGCAATCTCACTGACGGTATAACTGAAAATAAAGTCAGGATGATCGTGGAAATTTTTACCGACCCCTGGCAAATGATGAATCACATCAATTTGATGCTCAAGCAGCTCTTTTTTATCGCCGATGCCCGACAACATTAAAATCTGCGGCGAATGCATTGCACCTGCGCTGAGCAGCACTTCTTTATGGGCACGCAGCTGTTTGATTTGACCGCCATGTTTAACCTCGACGCCCACTGCAACCTGATTTTCAATTAAAATGCGCTGCGTCGATGCATGGGTAAAAATGGTCAGATTAGGACGTTCTAAATGCGGGAATAAATAGGCACGCGCCGCACTACAGCGCTCACCATTAATATGCGTGACCTGATACACGCCTAAACCTTCTTGTTCTGCGCCATTGAAGTCATCCAGAATTTTATAACCCTGTTCTTTGGCTGCCGTAATATAACGCTCATGCCAAGGACTATCGGTGCGTAAATTAGACACCGACAATGGCCCGGTATTGCCATGATATTCATTTTCAATATCGTGATTGTTTTCCGAGCGTATAAAATAGGGCAGTACCTCCTCATAACTCCAACCGTGATTACCAAGTTCCGCCCATTGGTCGTAGTCTTTTTGATGGCCACGCACATAAATCATCGCGTTAATGGCAGATGATCCACCCAAACATTTCCCGCGCGGCTGATAGCCTTTACGGCCATTCAGGCCTTTTTGCGGCACGGTTTCAAAAGCCCAATTGTTGATTTTGGTCGGTATACTAATGACCGCAGCCGCAGGAGTATTCACCGTCCATGTATTGCCATGACTGCCAGCCTCTAATAAGCACACTGAAATATCTGGATTTTCTGATAAACGCCCAGCCAGCACACAGCCGGCACTGCCGCCACCAATGACAATATAATCAAACGTCTGGTTTTGCATAGAGGATCTTGTTCCTGTTATTTATTCTTGAATATCATTTTTGTTTTAAGTGATATTTCTATTGTTTTTATCACCTATTGAAACTCATCTTACCGAAGCCTTAGGCGAAAAGATATACAGTTTAGAGCTTGATTCATAAAATAATTTTTTATTTATTCTGATGCATGCTTATCTAGTGAATCATCAATTTAATTACAATTCCCTGCCATATTCGGTATAAATGAACATTGGAAATATGGCAAAAAAAGCAGATGATAGAGCAGCTGTAAAAAATACAAGATTAGGGATTTTGATTCGTGTTTGAGCTTGACTGTAAATTACTCAGTGTTTTTCTTTATATCTATAAATATAAAAGTGTTTCTGTTGCAGCTGAATATCTGGCGATGAGCCAACCGGCGGTCAGTAATATCCTGAATAAAATTCGACAGCATTATAACGACCCGCTTTTTCTAAGAATTGGCAACGAAATGGTGCCGACCGAACTGTCTAAACAGCTTTTCCCTTTGGTGAGTGAAGCACTAAGCAAGGTCGAGATCATTAATAATTTCACCATTAATTTTGACCAGTCGACTTCACAGCAGAAATTTACCATTGCCATGACCGATGTATCGCATCTGGTGTTATTGCCGAAGATTTCGCAGTATTTAAAACAACATGCTTCAAACATTCGTTTGAATGTACGTGCGATTACTTCTGAAACCAGTTATCAAATGGCCAATGGTGAAATTGATTTAGCCATTGGTTTCTTACCGCATCTGGAAAATGGTTTTTATCAGCAAAAACTATTTGAGCAATATTATGTGGTGATCGCGTCTAAGGATCATCCAAGGCTGAGTGGAAATAATTTAAGTACCGAACAATATATTAGTGAATCGCATATCGATATTGATGCGGGAATGGGGCATTACCATATTGAAAATGAATTATTAAACCTGGAGTTAAAACGTAATATTCTGATGCGTCTACCCAGTTATTTAGGGGTGGGACTGGTGGTTCAGGAAACCGATGCGATTGCGACGGTGCCTTATTATTTAAGTAAGGTTTTATTGTCTCGCGGCAATTTGCAAGTTTTAGAGGCACCGATTACCTTTCCAAGCTATGCAGTAAAACAATATTGGCATATGTCATGCCACCATAAAACCAGTCATCAATGGCTACGTCAGATGTGCCATGAATTATTCAGCCATATGAATGAACTGGATGGTTCGGCTCATGGCATTATTCAGCGATAATTCAGCAATAATTCAGCAATAATAATAACCACAAGCGTAATCATGGATTGTATTAACTCACCGAAGAAATTTTATCAGGCGTCATCAGCGCCTGATTAATATACAGCTTGATTAAACGTTCACGCGAACCAATGGATTTTTGATAATGGGTTGAATTGAGTAATAATGATGCCCCATAGGTCACCGTCCAGATATAAGATAAATAATCGCGAATCGACATGGCGCTATCGAGTGATTTTAAATACTCATCCGTCATGTCTTTGATTTCAATAATCCGTTCTTCACGGACTTGATATAATTCTTCAAATAATTCTTTTAATTTTTTTTCGTTATTGGTTAATCGGTCTTCAATCACATGTAATAAAATAGTCCGGTTGGAATTTAACATGTTGTACAGCATGTACTGCGAAACATAGGTTTTAATATTGTTTTTATATTTCTTTGAAATTTCTAACAGTCTTTTTTCATTCAAGATAATCAGTTCTAAATACAGCTGATTCTTGCTTTTAAAATGCTTGTAAATTGTACCCTTGGCAATATCCAGTTCAGAGGCTAACTCTCCCAGGGTAATATCCTGATTGTTATCCAGCAACAGCGTTTCTGCCATGGCTAAAATTTTCTCTTTACGTAATAGAAAATTTTGTTGGCGTACTGTATTCATTGCAATCGTTCCAAGCAGATATTAAAAAAAGCGCCTACAACATATATCAATAAAATCGTGATGACCATTCCACCATTGTCGGGTATGGGTAAAAATAAATCGTTAAAATAAATCTTTTTATTTAAAACTATTCTCGATTGCATAGCGAAAATTAAAAGTCAATAAATGAGAACCTTAGAGGTCAATAATCGCCAATAAAATTCCAATTGGGTAATAATTATTTTATTGTCTTTTTGCGCTGAAAAGTGAAATCACCGATTAAGCGCAAATAGAATAATGTTCTGATCAAACAGTATTTCAACCGTACATTTAAAGATTAGGTTTAGGATGAATCGTTCAATTCAAAGTAAATTACAGAAAAGAGGTTTCATTCAGTCAGTATTAGAGTGAACATCAGATGATGAATATATTTTAACGCTTAAACCCTGATGGGGCTGTCCTGCAAATTCGGTCCTGAGTTCAATCCCATTTCTCCTGATGGATATTGAAAACCGGTTTGAACGCCCAAATTATATGTATATAGATGGCGGTCGAAATACAGTTCGTTATTTTAGTTTAGGTTCTTACAACTTAAAAAAGCACTTCAACATTTAATGCGAAGTCTTCACCCAAGGAAAGCAATATGCCTATTTATAACGCACCTCTTAAAGACATGGATTTTATTTTAAATGATGTATTTAAGGCTGAAGATTTTTGGCAAGGCAATGACGACTTAGCCCATATTGACATGGCAACAGCCAATGCCATTTTAGAAGAAATGGCCAAATTTTCTAAAAATGTCATTCTGGATTTAAACCGTTCAAGTGACGAAGAAGGCGGCGCTCAATTTAGCAATGGCGTTGTGACCACGCCTAAAGGTTTTAAAGAAGCATTTAAGCAATATGCAGAAGGCGGCTGGATTGGTCTGGGCGCGGAAGAAGAATGGGGCGGTCAAGGCATGCCAAAAATGCTGACCGTTCTTGCTGATGAAATGATTTGGGCGACCAATCCATCGTTTATGCTTTACCCGTTATTGTCTGTAGGCGCAGGTATGGCATTGAACAACTACGCCTCTCAAGAGCAGAAAGAGACTTATTTACCTAAAATTTACACAGGTGAATGGTCAGGTACTATGTGCCTGACTGAACCGCATGCAGGAACCGATTTAGGCATTATTAAAACCAAAGCGGAACGCAATGATGATGGTTCTTATGACATTAGCGGAACCAAAATTTTCATTACCAGCGGTGAGCATGACCTGTCAGAAAACATTATTCATCTGGTCTTGGCTAAAACACCGGATGCACCCGCAGGTTCACGCGGTATTTCATTATTCATCGTGCCGAAATTCCTGCTCAATGAAGATGGTTCATTGGGTGAACGCAATACCATGGGTGCCGGCTCAATTGAACACAAGATGGGCATTAAAGGTTCTGCGACCTGTGTATTGAACTTTGATGCTGCCAAAGGCTTCCTTGTAGGCAAGGAAAATGAAGGTCTGGCGGCCATGTTCGTGATGATGAACTACGAACGTTTGTCTATGGGTATTCAAGGCCTAGGCGCATCTGAGTTTGCCTATCAAAATGCAGCGCAATATGCGACAGACCGCCTGCAAGGCCGCAGTGCAACAGGGGTGAAATCTCCTGAGAAACCGGCCGATTCAATTCTGGTTCACGGTGATGTCCGCCGTATGCTGCTTAACGGTCGTGCCAATAATGAAGCATCGCGTGCATTTGCCGTGTATGTCGGTCAGCAACTGGATATTACCAAGTTCTCTAGCGATGCCGAAGCGGTGAAAAAAGCCAATGACCGTGTAGCATTGTTAACGCCAATCGCCAAAGCCTATTTAACCGATACGGCATTGAATGCGGTGCTTGATTCACAAATGGTGTTTGGCGGTCATGGTTATATCCGTGAATGGGGCATGGAACAGTGCGTTCGTGACCTGCGGATCTCACAAATTTATGAAGGCACCAACGGCGTACAAGCTCAGGATTTAATCGGTCGTAAAACCATTCGCAACAATGGTGCAAATATGGCGGAATATATCACTGAAATTCGTGAATTTGTCGCTACACTGGATGATTCACTGGCGATTAAAGCCGCGACTTTAAATGCGTGTAGCGAAGTAGAAGCCATCACCCAGTTTATTTTGCAACAGGCGAAAGGAGCACCGGATTTTGCCAATGGTGTTGCGGTAGATTATTTGCATGCAGTGGGTCTGCTCAGCTTCAGCTATATGTTTGCGAAAATCGCGCAAGCGGCTCAGGGTAAAACAGAAACGTTCTATCAAAACAAGGTTATTTTGGCGCAGTATTTTGCAGAGAAAGTATTGCCAGGCTTAACTGCCCGTATTGCACAAATTAAAGCCGGTTCAAACTTAATGATGCAGTTGCCAGAAGATTACTTTACTGCCCAATCTTAAGTGCGGTAAGTGGTTCGAATCTGGATTTAGCATCGATGGAAATGAGATGGGCAGGGTCTTCTGCTCATCTCAAACAACAAAATTTATAAATTAGGATGGAAAAAATGATTGTTATTGTGAATGGTGTACGTACAGCGATGGGCGGTTTTCAAGGCGCACTTTCTGCATGTACCGCACCCGATTTAGGTGCTGTGGCTATTAAAGAAGCGGTTGCACGTTCAGGCTTACAGCCTACAGATATTGATGAAGTAATTTTTGGTTGTGTGTTGCCTGCAGGTTTAAAGCAAGGTCCAGCACGCCAAGCGATGCGTCAGGCAGGCTTGCCTGATTCAACCGGTGCTACCACGATCAATAAAATTTGTGGTTCGGGTATGAAAGCGGTGATGCAAGCTGCGGATGCGGTTAAAGCCGGTTCTGCACAAATTGTGGTTGCCGGTGGTATGGAATCGATGAGTAATGCGCCATTTCTGCTTGAAAAAGCACGTACCGGTTACCGTATGGGCCATGGAAAAACTACAGACCACATGTTCCAGGAAGGCTTGGAAGATGCAGAAACCGGTCTTTCCATGGGCATTCTTGCACAAGAGATGGCAGATAAAAAAGGCTATACGCGCGAGCAACAAGATGCTTTTGCAATCAGCTCTTTAAATAAAGCCGTAACCGCAATCCAGAACGATTATTTCAAGGCTGAAATTGCGCCAGTAACCATCTCTAGCCGTAAAGGTGATGTGGTGGTTGAGCAAGATGAGCAACCCCTGAATGCCAAAGCTGACAAGATTCCAACTTTACGTCCAGCGTTTAAAAAAGATGGAACCATTACAGCGGCAAATGCCAGCTCGATCAGCGATGGCGCCTCTGCCTTGGTAATCACGTCTGAAGAAATTGCAGCAGAACGTGGTCTTGAACCGGTGGCTAAAGTGATCGCCTATGCAGGCCATTCACAGCATCCTTCTGAATTTAGTATTGCACCTGTGGGCGCAATTGAGAAAGTTCTAAAGAAAACCGGCTGGACAGCTGCCGAAGTTGATCTTTGGGAAATTAATGAAGCCTTTGCGATGGTGACCATGGCAGCCATGGATGCTTTCAATCTAGATGAAGCCAAAGTCAATGTGAACGGTGGTGCGTGTGCACTTGGACATCCACTGGGTTCATCAGGTTCACGTATTATTGTGACCTTGATTCATGCGCTTCAACGTACCGGCGGCAAGAAAGGTATTGCAGCATTATGTATTGGTGGTGGTGAAGCGACTGCGATTGCGGTTGAATTGGTTTAAACCGACGCACTGAATACATCAATAAGCACAACAAATGCCATGATTCTAGTGCGCTAGGATGATGGTAAAAATTATGTTTATGTTGAGATTTTTTAATGAAAAACGGTTTAGAACGCATTCGCTTAGTCTCCCTTCGCGACAAGATTATGTCCGCTCAACAAGCGATTGAATTGATTCAAGACGGTGCTGTAGTGGGTTTAAGTGGTTTTGGTGGTGCAGGTGAAGCCAAAACTGTGCCTTTGGCTTTAGCTGAACATGCAAAAGAACATCCCTTAAAAATCACCCTGGCAACAGGTGCAAGTCTGGGCAATAAAATTGATGGCCGCTTAAATGAAGCGCATGCCATTCAACGCCGTTATCCTTATCAGGCCGATCCCGGCTTGCGTAAAGCGATTAATGCCGGTGAGGTGATGTATATCGATCAGCATCTGTCTGAAATGGCAGATAACATTCGTCATCATAATTTGCCGCGTATTAATGTGGCTGTGATTGCAGCGACGGCCATTACCGAAGATGGCCAAATTATTCCAACCGGTTCATGCGGTAACTCGGCAAATTTTATTGAAATGGCTGATCATGTGATTATTGAAATTGATAACACGATCAATCCGGTGCTTGAAGGCGTGCATGATATTTATGTGCCTAAAGCCCGTCCAAACCGTTCACCGATTCCTTTGATTCATGCTGGTGACCGTATTGGTACCGCTGGAATTCAGGTCAGTCCTGAAAAGATTTCCGCGATTGTACTAAATGAGATTCCAGATACCTCTTTCCATATGGATGAGC
>Ga0308160_10001837_pt1 | contig 27806 bp, 22 predicted proteins | sample PhyFR1_FD_201036 | JGI IMG/M metagenome (GOLD analysis project Ga0308160, IMG submission 201036) | Phyllosphere microbial communities from UC Gill Tract Community Farm, Albany, California, United States - DLSLF.R1 | ecosystem: Host-associated > Plants > Phyllosphere > Unclassified | place: USA... | reverse complement strand
AAGGTCGACCGCGCCTTCGTGAAAGACCTGCCGGGCGCGCAAAAAGAAGCGGCGATCTGCAGCGCGGTGCTCGACATGGCGCGCCACCTCGATTTGTCGGTGGTGGCCGAGGGCGTCGAGACCGAGGAACAGCTGGCCTGGCTGGAGTCGCGCGACTGCCGCTACATCCAGGGCTACCTCACCGGCAAGCCGATGCCGGCCCATGTCGCACTGGCCGCCTTAAAGGACAATCCGACGGCGCCGGCGCCGTCCGCACCGCGGGGAGGCAGGCAATGACCGTGATCACGCAAGCGCCAACGGCCCAGATCGACGCCAGGGGGCAGGCCACCCTGAACCTGCTGTGGGAACGCATCCTCCGCCAGGGCGACATGCCGGGCTTCACACGCGCCATCAACGCCATCCTGGCCTCGATGCGCGGCGAGGACGAGCGCGAATTCTCGATGACGCAGACCGTGCTGTCCGACCCCGTGCTGACCCAGAAGGTGCTGCGCCTGGCGAACAGCGGCATGTACTCGGCCTTCGGCCAGCGCGTGAACACGGTGTCGAAAGCCGTGCTGGTGCTGGGCACCGAGGCCATCGGCCACCTGGCCCTGGGCCTGAAGCTGATCGAGGAACTGGCGAAGAGCACGCCGGATTCGGCGGTCGCCCACGTCGAGATGGAAAAGGCGGTGCTGGCCGGGATGGTGGCCCAGCAGGTGGCGGCAAGCGCCGCCACCCGCGATCCGGAAGAAGCCGTGGTCTGCTCGATCCTGCATTCGCTGGGCCGGATGATGGTGACCTTCTACATGCCGGAACGCTGGGCCGCGCTGCAAGCGGCCGGCGCAGGCGACGAGGACCGCGCCGCGCCCGGCCTGCTGGGCCTGAGCCTGGAACAGATCGGCCGCGCCACCGCCGAGCACTGGGGCCTGCCGCGCAACCTGGTGGCCGGCATGCGCAGCGTCGAGCCGGGCGAGCGCGGCGACGTCTTCGGCCACGAAGACTGGCTGGCGGCGCTCGGCACCATGTCGACCCGCTGCGCGAACTCGCTGTGGAACGACGACGCCGCCGGCGCCGAGCAGGTGCGCGAGCTAGCCAGCGCGTTCGCGCCGCTGCTGGGCGTGGAGCCGGAGCAGATCCTCGGCGCCGTCGACAAGGCGAAGGTCGAGGCGGCGGGCGACCTGTCGATCGCGCCGCTGGCCAATCCGCCGGAAAAGCGCGCGCAGGTCGATGCCGTGCAGCGCAAGCGCGAAGCCGGCAACCGCATCCTGATGAGCGGCGTGGCCGACATGCGCGACGCCGGCCCGAACGTCAGCGCCGGCCAGATGACGGCGATGGCGCTGGAAACCATGTTCAAGGGACTGTCGTTCACGCGCGCATTCGCTTTTCTCCGCAACCGGCGCGAAGGCAAGTACCTGGCCAAGATGGGCCTCGGCGACGGCGCCAAGGGCCTGCTGCCGAACCTGGCCTTCGACGACGCCTACGAAGCGAACGTCTTTCATGCGGCGCTGGCCAGCGACCGGGTGATCTTCATCGAGAATGCGCGCGACCCGAAGTTCGCGGCCAAGCTGCCGGGCTGGTGGCGCGGCACCCTGTCGCAGGCGCGCTGCTTCGTCGTGATCCCGCTGTGCATGCACGGGCAGCCGGTCGGCTTCATCTACGGCGACTGGGACGACACCTTCCCGTCGGTGCACCTGAGCCAGGGCGAGTTCGCGCTGCTGAACGACTTGCGCGCGCTGGTGGTGCGCACGGTCGAGCGGCGCGCGCATCCGGAAGTGGCGGCCGTTTCCGGCAAAGCGTAGGAAAACCGTCTCAGCGTCTGCTCATGGTGGGTTCAAGAACCCACCCTACGATGAATATGGAAAACCCATAATGCGACGAACGTAGGGTGGGGACTCGTCCCCACCGATCAGATCGCGACAAGACGCCGCATCCCATCAAATCCGCGGCGTCTCCACCCGCACGTCGCCGCACTGGGCACGGTGCATCAGCGCGTGGTCGATCAGCACCAGGGCCAGCATCGCTTCGGCGATCGGCGTGGCGCGGATGCCGACGCAGGGGTCGTGGCGGCCGAAGGTTTCCACGGTGCTTGGGGCGCCCGCCTTGTCGATCGAGCGGCGCGGAATGCGGATCGACGAGGTCGGCTTGATCGCCAGCGACACCGTGATGTCCTGGCCGGTCGAGATCCCGCCCAGCACCCCGCCCGCGTGGTTGCCGACAAAGCCGTCCGGCGTCAGTTCGTCGCCATGCCCGGAGCCGCGCTGGGCCACCGAGGCGAAACCGGCGCCGATTTCCACACCCTTCACCGCATTAATTCCCATCATCGCGTAGGCGATGTCGGCGTCGAGCTTGTCGTAGATCGGCTGGCCCCAGCCGACCGGCACGCCGCGCGCCACCACGTCGATGCGCGCGCCGATCGAGTCGCCGGCGCGGCGCAGTTCGTCCATCGCCGCTTCCATGCGCGCGATCAGGGCGGCGTCGCCGGTGGCGGCGAAGAAGGGATTGTCGGCAACGTGTTCCCAGCCTTCGAACGGGATCTCGATGTCGCCCAGGGCGCGCATGCAGCCCATGAATTCCACGCCGTGGCGCTCGCGCAGCCATTTTTTGGCGATGGCGCCGGCGCCGACCACGGGCGCGGTCAGGCGCGCCGAGGAGCGTCCGCCGCCGCGCGGGTCGCGCACGCCGTACTTGTGCCAGTAGGTATAGTCGGCGTGGCCGGGACGGAAGTTATCAAGAATGTTGCCGTAGTCCTTGCTGCGCTGGTCCTCGTTCGGGATCAGCAACGCGATCGGGGTGCCGGTGGTGACGCCCTCAAAGACGCCAGACAGGATCTGCACCCGGTCGCCTTCCTGGCGCTGGGTCACGTGGCGCGAGGTGCCGGGTTTGCGGCGGTCGAGTTCGGGCTGGATGTCGGCTTCCGACAACGCCATGCCCGGCGGGCAGCCGTCGATGACGCAGCCGATTGCCGGGCCGTGCGACTCGCCGAAGGTGGTAACGGAAAACAGCTTGCCGAAAGTATTCCCTGACATGGTATGCGGTGCGAGTGACGAAAAGACCATTCTACCAGCCGGCGCACGCGGGGGAACCATTCTTTGCCCGGCTGACAAAACCGACTCCTGGCGCAGAATTGTTTCCTTGCAGAATTTATTTTTGTATCCATACAACCGAAGGACGCCGAAGGGGAACTTTTGCCGCTATACTTGGTTGCGACTGAAATGCCGAGCTTAATCCTGGAGACGCAACAATAATGCCCGCATCGATTACGCCCGGAACCGGCGCCGACGCGCACGACGACCTGGTGTTCCTTGACGAAGCGCCCGCCGAGGCCGCACCCGTGCACGCTACCCGCCCCAGCTGGCGCATCCTGGTCGTGGACGACGACGCCGACGTGCACTCGACCACCACCTTCGCCCTTGCCAGCCTCGAGGTCCAGGGCCGGCCGCTGGAATTCCTGCATGCCTACTCGGCGCGCGAGGCGAGAGAGCTGCTGGCGCGCGTGCCCGGCATCGCCGTGGTCCTGCTCGACGTGGTGATGGAGCAGCCGGACGCCGGCCTGCACCTGGTGCACCATATCCGCGACACCCTCGGCCTGACCGACATCCGCATCATCCTGCGCACCGGCCAGCCCGGCTATGCGCCCGAGATGGACGCCATCCGCGACCTCGACATCAACGACTACCGCACCAAGTCCGAACTCACGCGCACCAAGCTGTACACGGCGGTGGCGGCCGCAGTGCGCTGCTACCAACAATTACACGCCCTCAGCCTGGGCCGGGTGGCGCTGGAGCGCATCGCCCGCGCCGGCGCCGAATTGATGAACCTGCACGTGCCGCGCGATATCGCCCGCGCCGTGCTCGGCCACGCCGCCGCCGTGCTGCTGCAGGAGCCCGAGGGCGTGCTGTGCGTGAGTGAGAATGGCGCGCTGCAGGTGCTCGGCGCGGCCGGCAACTGCATCGACCTCGAAGGCGGCGCCCTGCAGCAGCACCCGGACCGCGAGGTGCATGCCCTGGTGGCGCGCGCGCTGGCCGAGCGTGGCAGCCAGTACACCCCGGAGCGCATCGCGCTCTACTTCGCCGGCAAGTCGGGCCGCGATTTCGCCGCCGGCCTGCGCCTGCGCGAGCCGCTGACCGAGGGCCGCCGGCGCCTGCTGGACGTCTTCACCAGCGTGGTGGCGGTCGGGGTCGACAACGTGGAACTGGTCGGACGCCTGAACGACGCCGCCTTCTTCGACCGCCTGACCGGCCTGCCGAACCGCACCAGCCTGATCGAGCAGCTCGACGCCGGACTGGCAGGCATCAGGGGAAGCGAGGGCAACAGCGATGCGCACGTCACGCTGGCCCTGGTCGACCTCGACCATTTCGCCGAGAGCAATGACGCCCTCGGCCACCAGTTCGGCGACATGCTCCTTGCCGCCGTGGCCGAACGCCTGCAGCAACGCCTGGAAGGCCTGACGCTGGCGCGCATCGGCGGCGATACCTTCGCCGTGCTGGGCGATGACGCCGCCTGCAATCCGCAAGCCCTGCACGCCCTGTTCGCCTCGCCCTTCGCCATCGACGGCCAGGACGTGCGGGTCTCGAGCACCCTCGGCCTGGTACGTTTGCTGGAACACGACGGCAGCGGCGCCGACGCCCTGAAGGACGCCGACATCGCCCTGAAGCGCGCCAAGACCCAGCAGCGCGGCGGCCACTTCTATTTTTCGCGCAGCATGGGCGTCGAGATCCGCGAACGGGTCAGCCTGATGCACGCGCTGCGCAGCGGCTTCGGACGCGGCGAACTGTTCCTGGCCTACCAGCCGCAGATCGACCTGGCCAGCCGCCGCCCCTTCGGCGCCGAGGCGCTGCTGCGCTGGCGCCTCGCCGACGGCCGCATGGTGCCGCCCGACCGCTTCATTCCGATTGCCGAGTACTCGGGCCTGATCGTCGAGATCGGCGCCTGGGTGCTGCGCGAAGCCTGCGCCGAACTGGTGCGCCTGCGCGCGGCCGGCCACCGCGACTTCACGATGTCGATCAACGTCTCGCAGGCCCAGTTCCGCCATCCGCAGTTCGTCGAGGTGCTGCGCCGCGCGCTGGTGGAGACCGGCGCGCCGCCGGATTACGTGGAACTGGAAATCACCGAGTCGATGGCGATGGAAGACCCGCGCCACCTGGCCGAGATCCTGGGCGAGGTGAAGCGCACCGGGGTGTCGATCGCGATCGACGACTTCGGTACCGGTTTCTCGTCGCTGTCGCACCTGCAGCGCCTGCAGGTCGACCGCCTGAAGATCGACCGCACCTTCGTATCCGAGATCACGGAATCGGCGCGCGGCAGCAGCATCGCCGAGATGGTGATCCAGCTCGGGCGCAACCTGGGACTGTCGGTGATTGCCGAGGGGGTCGAGGACGAGCGCCAGGCGCAGATTTTATCGTCGCTGGGCTGCCCGCTGGCGCAGGGCTTCCTGTTCTCGCGGCCGCTGTCGCCGGAGGATTTGCGCGATTGGCTGGGTGGGCAGGCACTGAACGACGCGGCCTGATTTGCACGCTTGGCGCCGGATTCGACGCGATGTGAATTTGGCCAGGAAGCTTGACCGTACGGTGGGCACGCTGTGCCCACGCGGTTACGTGCGTCACCTTGCACCCGCTGCGGCGAAACGTCGCCCGCGCGGCATGCAAACGGCCAAACACGCTTGCGTCGCGAGCCTCATTCAACGTTTGCGAGCGAAACGTCCCGGCAGCAGGTGCAAGGTCGCGCACGTACCGCGTGGGCACGGAGTGCCCACCGTACGGTTCAAGTCGCTGGCCGAAACCCCAGTCCGAATATTCAGCCGGCGGACTCAGTCCTCCGCCGCCTGCTCCGCCGGCCAGTCCCGGATATACGCCTTCAGCATGCGGTTCTCGAAACTCTGCGCTTCCAGCACCGCGCGCGCCACGTCGTAGAACGAAATCACGCCCAGCAGGGTCTTGGCATTCATCACCGGCAGGTAGCGCGCATGCTTCTCCAGCATCATGCGGCGCACTTCGTTGACTTCGGTGTCCGGGGTCACGGTGATCGGGCTGTCGTCCATGTAGCGGCGCACCGTGCCGTTGCCGACCGAGCCGCCGTTTTCGTGCAGTACCTTGATGACTTCGCGGAAGGTCAGCATGCCGACCAGGTCGCCGTACTCCATCACCACCAGCGAGCCGATGTCCTTTTCCGACATCGTGTTCACCGCTTCGGCAAGCGGCATGTCCGGCGTCACCGTGTACAGGATGTTGCCTTTGACCTGAAGAATTTCGGAGACTTTCATGCTCGCCACCCCCGCGTCAGATAAATTATTCACTGTAAATACTTTTAGATAAGACTGAGTTGAATGTAGCGCAAGACTAGCAGAAAATCCAGTTTCCCGAGGAAGACTGCCTCACCGGCAGCGCGAATGAGTGCGAACCCGTCATTCGGTGCTACGATTCCGCACATAACTATTTCCGCATTATTACTACATAAAGAGACACCATGAGCGGTCCACGATACCCCGGTTTCGACACGCTGTCGCTGCACGCCGGTGCCGCGCCCGACCCGGCCACCGGCGCACGCGCCACCCCGATCCACTTCACCTCCTCCTTCGCCTTCCGCGATTCCGATCACGCCGCCTCGCTGTTCAACATGGAGCGCAGCGGCCACGTGTATTCGCGCATCTCGAACCCGACCAATGCCGTGCTCGAGGAACGCATCGCCGCCCTCGAAGGCGGCGTGGCCGGCATCGCCACCGCCAGCGGCCAGGCCGCCATGCACCTGGGCCTGTCGACGATCGCCGGCGCCGGTTCGCACATCGTCGCCTCGCGCGCGCTGTACGGCGGTTCGCACAATTTGCTGGCCTATACCCTGAAGCGCTTCGGCATTGAAACCACCTTTGTCGACCCGCGCGACCTCGATGCCTGGCGAGCCGCGATCCGTCCCGAAACGAAGGTGCTGTTCGGCGAAACCCTGGGCAACCCCGGCCTCGACGTGCTCGACATCCCGCGCATTGCCGAACTGGCGCATGGGTGCGACCTGCCGCTGATGGTCGACAGCACCTTCACCACGCCTTACTTGCTGCGGCCTTTCGACCTCGGCGCCGACCTGGTCTTTCACTCGGCAACCAAGTTCCTGTGCGGGCACGGCACCGCCATCGGCGGCCTGCTGGTCGACGGCGGCACCTTCGACTGGCAACAGGCGCATGCGCGCAGCGGCCGCTTCGCCGAGCTGTGCGAGCCCTACGAGGGCTTCCACGGCATGGTCTTCGCGGAAGAGTCGACCGTCGGCGCCTTTGCCCTGCGTGCGCGGCGCGAAGGCCTGCGCGACTTCGGCGCCGTCATGAGTCCGCACAATGCCTTCGCCGTCCTGCAGGGCATCGAGACCCTGGGCCTGCGCATGGAGCGCCACGTCGCCAACACGCGCCGCGTGATCGACTTCCTGCTGGCCCACCCGATGGTCGAGTCGGTGTCGTATCCCGAGCTCGACACCCACCCGGACCACGCACTGGCCAGGACCCTGCTGCCGAAAGGCGCCGGCGCCGTCTTCACCTTCACCCTGAAGGGCGACCGCGCCGCCGGCCGCCGCTTCGTCGACGGCCTGAAGGTGTTCTCGCACCTGGCGAATGTGGGCGACGCCAAGTCGCTGGTGATCCACCCGGCCTCGACCACCCACTTCCGTGTGCCGGTCGAGCAGCTGGCGGCGTCGGGCGTCAAGGAAGGGACGATGCGCCTGTCTGTCGGCCTGGAAGACCCGGACGATCTGATCGAGGACCTGGCGCGCGGCCTGAAACTCGCGCAGAAAGGGGCTTGAATATGATCTATCACGTCAACGGACACGCGGCCTACGCCTACAACGGCGGCAAGGCATTCGACGCGGCGCTGCCGACGATCGTTTTCATCCATGGCGCCCAGAACGACCACTCGGTCTGGGGCCTGCAGTCGCGCTGGTTCGCGCACCACGGCTACGGCGTGCTGGCGGTCGACCTGCCCGGCCACGGGCGCAGCACGGGTCCGGCGCTGGCCAGCGTCGAGGCGATGGCGGATTGGCTGCTGGCCCTGCTGGACGCGGCCGGCGTTCGGCACGCCCTGCTCGCCGGGCACAGCATGGGGTCGCTGGTGGCGCTGGAAGCGAGCCTGCGCGCGCCCGGGCGCGTGCGCGGCCTGGCCATGCTCGGCACGACTTATCCGATGAAGGTATCGGACCAGCTGCTCAGTACCGCGCGCGACGACGAGGAGACGGCCATCGACATGGTCAACATCTGGTCGCACTCGAGCATCGCCCACAAGCCGTCCAGTCCCGGCCCGGGCTTTTCGGTGCTGGGTGGGTCGCGCCGGCTGATGCAGCGCATGTCGGCCATCAATCCGGATGCGCTGTTCCACACCGATTTCGCGGCCTGCAATGCCTATGCGAACGGCGAAGCGGCGGCGCGCGCGGTGGCGTGTCCGGCCGTGTTCATCTTCGGTGCGAAGGACATGATGACGCCGCCGCGTTCGACAAAAACGCTGACCGGCGCCATCGCCCATGGCAAGGTCGTAACGGTGGATGCCGGCCATTCCCTGATGGCCGAACAGCCGGACGCCGTGCTCGACGCGCTGATCGCGTTTGCCGGCACGCTCAAGTACGAGGAGATCACGCAATGAACGTCCGTTACGCCAGCTTCAGCGAGTTCTATCCCTACTACCTGACCCAGCACGCCGACCGCCGCTGCCGCCGCGCCCATTTCATCGGCACCTCGGCGGCGATCCTGGCGCTACTCACGGCGCTGCTGAGCGGCAGCGCACTCCCGATCCTGACGGCGCTGGTGCTGGGTTACGGCGGCGCCTGGGTCGGGCATTTCTACTATGAGAAGAACCGGCCGGCGACCTTCGACCAGCCCTGGCTGTCGTTCAAGGCGGACTGGGTGATGTACTGGCAGATGCTGACCGGGAAGCTGAGCTGGTAGGGGCCAAAGTCGGCAGCGGTGACCGTACGGTGGGCACCCCGTGCCCACGCGGAAGACGGCATGGTGATAGCGCAAGCGGGGCCGTGCTCGTTGAGGATTGTTAGCGTCAGCAAATGATCATTTGGACGCGCTTCGATTATCCGCGGCCGCGTCGACCAACATCGCCAACGCAATGCGAATATTCGCGTGGGCACGGAGTGCCCACCGTACGGTCAACGCTTCGTCCTGAACCGCGCTACCTGGTTTCGAAGTACTCCCCCACCGTCTGATCCAGCCCCTGCTCCACCGCCGTCTCGACACTGCGCGCCAAACTTGCCGTATCCAGTGCCAGCGGCGACCCAAGCGCCGGCACCGCCGCCGTCAGCCCCGCGCTCGCCCCGCCGAACACGAACAGCCGGTACACATCCGCCACCTTCAGCTTGTCCGGATCGGCCAGCAGCACCCAGTCGTCCTGCCCGGCGCGCACGGTGCGGCCCCATTGCGTGTGCGCCGGCACCTCGGATTGCACCCGACCGACCCAGCCGGCCGTCACCATCTGCTCGAGCAGCAGGCCCAGTTCGTCGTAGCCGATGCGCGTATGCGCGCGGATCGCCGCACTCGACACCAGCGCCGAGCCGGTCGCATGGGCGCCGCCGTGCAGCACCTTCAGCACCGCCATCGCATCGACAAAGGCGCCTCCCGGCGCCGGCACGTGCCACCAGCGCTCGTACTTCACCACCGGCAGCGCCGAGGCCACCACGGCGCCGACCAGGGTGATCAGCCAGGACAGGTAGATCCAGACCAGGAACAGCGGCAGCGCGGCCAGGGCGCCATAGATGATGGCGTAGGCCGGGAACTGGCGGATGAACAGGGCGAACAGGCGCTTGGCCAGCTCGAAGGCGATCGCCGCCGCCAGCGCGCCCCACAGCGCGTCGCGCCAGTTGACGTAGCGGTTCGGCACGGCCATGTACAGCAGCGTGTAAGCGCCGGTGGTCAGCGCCAGCGACGCCAGCGTCGAGAACAAGCTGGCCACCAGCGAGCCGACCAGCGGCACCGCGCGCGTGATGCCGTCGGTGGCCGTGAACAGTTGCGAGGTGACGGTGATCGACAGGCCGAACAGCAGCGGCCCGAGCGTGATCAGCGCCCAGTAGATCAGCATGCGCTGCATCAGCGGGCGCGGCTGGCGCACGCGCCAGATCTGGTTGAAGACGCGCTCGATCATGCCGATCATCGCGGTCGAGGTGATCAGCAGCGCGACCGCGCCCAGCGCCGACAGGCCCTTGGCCTTGCTGGCGAACTGGGTCAGGTTCGAGATGATCGTGTTGGAAATAGCCTTCGGCATCAGGGCCTGGGCGAAGTAGGTTTCGATGGCCGTGCGGAGCTGACCGAAAATCGGAAACGTGGTAAAAATGGCCAGTACGATCGTCAGCAAAGGGACCAGGGCGAGCGTGGTGGTAAAGGTGAGGCTGCCTGCCACTTGCGGCAGCCTTTCCTCGCGCAGGCGGCGCCGTGCAAAGCGCACCAGGTCGCGCGCCTCGGGCAGCGTCAGGGCGCGCACGCGCTCGGCGCCGACGTTGAACATGTCGCTGGTGGAACGCGAAATCGAGTGGACGGTTTTGGAAAGCATATTGTCGTTTTGGTTTCCTCGTACGGCGCGGAGCACGGCACTGTCGTAGAGGATTTTTTCACACGCCAGGGAGCATGTCATTTCAGCAAAGCATCCTATAATACCAACGATGAACCCTAGCCCCCTGACTATTCTCGTTTTGTACTACTCGCGCCATGGCGCCACCCGTAAACTTGCCGAGCTCATCGCCCAGGGGATCGAGTCCGTCCCCGGGGCCGAGGCGCGCCTGCGCACCGTGCCCGCGGTGTCGACGGTATCCGAGGCCGTCGAACCCGACATCCCGGCCGGCGGCGCGCCCTACGTCGAACTGCAGGACCTGCACGAGTGCGCCGGCCTGGCCCTGGGTTCGCCCACCCGCTTCGGAAACATGGCGGCTGCCATGAAGTACTTCCTCGACGGTACCGCGGCCGAATGGCTGGCCGGCACGCTCTCCGGCAAGCCGGCGGCCGTGTTCACCTCCACCGGCAGCCTGCACGGCGGCCAGGAAGCGACCCTGCTGTCGATGATGATCCCGCTGCTGCACCACGGCATGCTGATCATGGGCCTGCCCTACGCGCATCCGGAACTGATGAACACCGCCAGCGGCGGCAGCCCCTACGGCGCCACCCACTGGGCCGGGATCGACGGCGACAAGGCCATCACCGAAGACGAAAAGCGCCTGGCGATCGCCCAGGGCCGGCGCCTGGCCGAAGCCGCCGCCAAACTGCAGGCATCCTCGCAACCACCACTGCACGGACCACGCTGATGCACACCCCAAGGATCTTTCATATCGGCGCCATCGCAAGCCTGATCTGGCTGATCGGCTGGCTGGTAGCCTGGGAAATCTGGGTCGCCCCGCTGCACCCGGGCGGCTCGCTGCTGGCGCTCAAGGCGCTGCCTCTGCTGGTGCCGCTGCGCGGCGTCATCAAGCGCGACCTGTACACGCTGCAATGGTCGTCGATGGTCATCCTGGTCTACTTCGCCGAAGGCGCGGTGCGGGCCTGGAGCGACGAACTCGAAGCCTCGCGCATCATGGCGATCGGCGAGATCGTGCTGGTCTGCGTCTACTTCGCCTGCGCCCTGCTCTACCTGCGTCCCTATAAAAAGGCCGCGCAGCGCATGGCCAAGGAACTGCTCGACAAGGTGAAAGTGCCGCATGACTGAGGATTTCCTCGCGCGCTGCCGCGCAATCAGCGGCGCGTCGCGGGTACTGACCGAAGCGCACGATACCGCGCCCTACCTCACCGACTGGCGCGGCCGCTTCACCGGCCGCGCCCGCGCCGTGCTGCTGCCCGGCGACCGCGACGAGGTGGCGCAGCTGGTGCAGGCCTGCGCCGAGCACCGGGTGCCGATCGTGCCCCAGGGCGGACGCACCGGCCTGGTGCTGGGCAGCGTGCCCGACGCCAGCGGGGCGGCCGTGGTGATCTCGCTGCGGCGCCTGAACCGCATCCTTGCCGTCGACACCATCAACCGCACCATCACCGTGCAGGCCGGCTGCATCCTGCAGCAGATCCAGGACGCGGCAAGCGAGGCCGGCCTGCTGTTCCCGCTCTCGCTGGCGGCCGAAGGCAGCTGCACCATCGGCGGCAATCTGTCGACGAATGCCGGCGGCACCGCGGTGCTGCGCTACGGCAATACCCGCGACCTCTGCCTGGGCCTGGAAGTGGTTACGCCCCAGGGACGTATTTGGGACGGCCTGCGCGGCCTGCGCAAGGACAATACCGGCTACGCGCTGCGCGACTTGTTTGTCGGCGCCGAAGGCACGCTCGGCATCGTCACGGCCGCCGTCCTGAAGCTCTATCCGCAGCCGAAGGCGGCGACCACGGCCCTGGTGGCGATGGCCTCGCCCGAACGCGCGCTCGGCCTGCTGTCGCTGATGCAGGACGTGTGCGGCTCCAGCCTCACCGCCTACGAACTGATGTCGGACTTTTGCCTGCGCCTGGTCGGCGCCCACTTCCCGCACCTGCCGCGCCCCTTCGCCGGCACGCATGCGCAGTACGCGCTGCTGGAAGTGTCGAGCAGCGAATCCGAGGCGCATGCGGTGGGGCTGCTGGAATCCGCCATCGAAACGGCGCTCGAACAGGGGCTGGCCGACGATGCGGTGGTGGCCACCTCCGGCGCCCAGTCGGCCGGTTTGTGGCAGCTGCGCGAACACATTCCGCTGGCCCAGGCCGCGGCCGGCAAGAACATCAAGCACGACGTCTCGCTGCCGATCTCGCGCATCGCCGAATTCATCGCCAGCACCGACCGTCAACTGGCGGACAATTTCCCGGGCTGCCAGGTGGTCTGCTTCGGCCACCTCGGCGACGGCAACCTGCACTACAACGTGGCGCCGATGGCAGGCGTCTCGCACGAGGCTTTCCTGGCCAACCAGGACGCCATCAACCGCATCGTGCACGACAGCGTGGCCGCCTTCGATGGCTCGATTTCCGCCGAGCACGGCATCGGCGCCCTGAAGCGCGAGGAGCTGAAACGCTACAAGGATGTTGTCGAACTGGACATGATGCGTGCCATCAAAGCTGCCCTCGACCCGCTCGGCATTATGAACCCTGGCAAAATTCTTTGAGACGGGGAGCGCATCAATGACGAGGTTCATGACAGCAATGGTGGCGTGCGCGGTGGCTTTTTTAGCTGCACCAAATGTGTTCGCAGGCACGATCTACAAGTGCAACGTGGGCGGCAAGATTGCCTATGGCGACCAGCCCTGCGCCGGTGGTTCCGGCACGGAACTGGCAGTCCAGGCCGCACCGCCGGTCGACCCGGCGGTGGCCGAGAAACTGGCAAGCGACAAATTGCGCCTGCTCGCCATGGAAAAGACCCGCGCCGCCGACGATCTGCGCGAAGAGCGCGAGCGCCAGCGCGCCGCCAAGGTTTATCAAACCCAGAAGCAGAAATGCGACCGCCTGCGCCTGAGGCAGAAGTGGGTCGAGGAAGACCTGGGCCGCGCCCGTGGCGACGCCGTGGCGGCAGCGCGCCAGAAGGCGCAGCGGCAGGCGGAGGCCCTGGCGGTGGAATGTCCGGCTTAACTCTCCTGTCTCCCGTCCTGTCGCGCTGGCTGCTGTTCGGCGAATGGCGCGCGCATCCGGTGCGCGCCCTGCTGGCCATTGCCGCGATCGCGGTGGGCGTGGCCATGGGTTTCGCCATCCACCTGATCAATGCCGCTGCCTTTAACGAATTCTCGGCCGCCATCAAGAGCCTGTCCGGCCAGGCCGATATCCAGGTGCTGGGCCGCGAAGTCCTGTTCGACGAAGCCATCTACCCGCGCCTGGCCGAATACGAGGGCGTGGCATTGGCTTCGCCGGTGCTCGACATCCAGGCCGCCGTGCCGTCCGCCAGGGGCGCCCTGCGCATCGTCGGCATCGACCCGCTGCGCGCCGGCTACATCGCGCCCGACCTGCTCGGCGTCCCAAGCGAGGGCCGCGGCGCCGACCTGCTGGCCGACGACACCGTCTTCCTGTCGCCCGCCGCCCAGAGCTGGCTGAACCTGCGCGATGGCGCATCGCTGACCCTGCGCGCCGGCACCCGCGACTTCACCCTGCGCGTGGCCGGCCCGGTGCAGCGCGCGCGGCCCGGCCAGCGCATCGCCGTGATGGACATCGGCGCCGCCCAGTGGCGCTTCGGCCAGCTCGGCAAGCTGTCGCGCGTCGACCTGAAACTGCGCGACGGCGTGAACCGCGCCGAGTTCGAAGCGCGCCTGGGGCGCGACCTGGAACACGACTTCCCGGGGCGTTTCCGGATCCAGCAGCCGAACGACAGCGACCAGGAAAGCCGCAACAATAACCTCAGCCGCGCCTACCGCGTCAATTTGACGGTGCTGGCCCTGGTGGCGCTGTTCACCGGCGCCTTCCTGGTGTTCTCGACCCAGGCACTGTCGGTGATGCGGCGGCGCAGCCAGTTCGCGCTGCTGCGCGTGCTGGGCGTGGAGCGGCGCCAGCTGCTGCGCCAGGTGCTGGTCGAAGGCGCCAGCCTGGGCGTGGTCGGCGCCCTGCTCGGCGTACTGGCCGGTTACGTCCTGGCGGCCCTGGCCTTGCGCTTTTTCGGCGGCGACCTTGGCGCTGGCTACTTCCCGGGTGTGAAGCCGCAGGTGGTGTTCACCCCGGTGGCGGCATGTGTCTTTTTTGCGCTGGGCCTGGGCGTGGCCCTGCTCGGCTGCCTGGTGCCGGCCATCGATGCCGCGCGCGCCAGGCCGGCGGTGGCGCTCAAGTCCGGCAACGACGAAGCCGCGCTGGCGCGCCTGGCGCGGGTCTGGCCGTCGGCCATCTGCCTGGCGCTGGCGGCGATGTTCGCCTTTGCCCCGCCGGTGTTCGAGCTGCCGCTGTTCGGCTACCTGGCGATTGCGCTGCTGCTGATCGGCGGCATCGGCCTGATGCCGCGCCTGGCCGCGACCGTGTTCCGCCTGCTGAACCGGCCGCTCCTGGCGCGTTCGACGCCGCCGCCGGTGCTGGCCCTGACAATGTCGCGCCTGGCGAATGCGCCGGGCCAGGCCTCGATTGCCCTGGGCGGCGTACTGGCCAGCTTCAGCCTGATGGTGGCGATGGGGATCATGGTGGCCAGCTTCCGCGTCTCGGTCGACGACTGGATGCGCCACATCCTGCCAGCCGACCTGTACGTGCGCACGGCTGCCGGCGGCAGCACCGGCTCGCTGGGGCCGGACGAGCAGGCCGCGATCCGGGCCACGCCCGGCATCGGGCAAGTGCAGTTCCTGCGCACGCGGCCGGTCTCGCTGCTGGCCGACCGGCCGGACGTGGTGCTGATCGCGCGCGACATCGACGCGGCGGATCCGGGCCGCCTGCTGTTCCTGGTCGGCGCATCCAGCCCGATCCCGGGCGGCGCCCGCCCGGCCTGGGTCTCGGAAGCCATGCTCGACCTGTATGGGGCGCGTGTCGGCCAGACGATTGCACTGCCGCTGGGCGGCAAGCCGGCGCCCTTCTTCATCGCCGGCGTCTGGCGCGACTATGCCAACCAGTCCGGATCGGTGGTGATCCGCCTTGCCGACTACCGCGCCCTGACAGGCGAAACGGCCGTAACCGATGCCGCCATCTATGCGGGAAGCGAAGCGGCCGCCGACCGTGTCGAAAAAGCCCTGCGCGCCCTGCCTTTCGGCGCGGCGCTGCAACTGGCGCGGCCCGGCGACATCCGCGCCGCGAGTTTGCAAATCTTCGACCGCAGCTTCGCCGTCACCTATTTGCTGGAAGCGATCGCGATCGTCATCGGCCTGTCCGGCGTGGCCGCCACCTTCTCGGCCCAGACCCTGGCGCGGGCACGCGAGTTCGGCATGCTGCGCCATGTCGGCGTGACGCGCGGCCAGGTGCTGGGCATCCTGGCCTGCGAGGGCGGCTTGCTGACCACGCTCGGCGTGGCCTGCGGCTTCGCCCTCGGCCTGGTGATCAGCCTGATCCTTGTATTCGTCGTGAATCCGCAATCCTTCCACTGGACCATGCAGCTGCACCTGCCCTGGGGCTTGCTGGCGACCGTCGCCGCGGTGCTGGTCGGCGCCTCGGTGGCCACGGCGCTGGTGTCGGGGCGCTACGCCTTGTCCGGCGGGCCGGTGCGCGCCGTGAGGGAGGATTGGTAATGCGTTTTATTCTACTGCTGTGGATGCTGGCGGGCGGGCTTGCCCTGGCCGCGCCGCCGAACTTCGCGCCGGTCACGCCGGGCCGGCCAATGGTCTTCCCGGCGGATTATGGCGCCCACCCGGACTTTCGCACCGAGTGGTGGTACGTCACCGGCTGGCTGAAAAAGGCCGATGGCAAGCCGCTCGGCTTCCAGGTTACCTTCTTTCGCAGCCGCACCGAACACGACACCGCCAACCCGAGCGCATTCGCGCCGCACCAGCTGGTGATCGGCCATGCCGCACTGTCCGACCCGGCGCTGGGCCGCCTGGCGCACGACCAGCGCAGCGCACGCGAAGGCTTCGGCCTGGCCTGGGCCAGGAGCGGCGATCTCGATGTCAAGCTCGACGACTGGCGCATGCGGCGCGCGCCCGACGGCAGCTACCGCGTGACCGTGCAATCCGGCGAAATGAGCCTGGACCTGACCTTGACGCCGACCCAGGCGGTGCTGGTGCAGGGCGAAGGCGGCTATTCGCGCAAGGGGCCGGCGGCCCAGCACGCAAGTTACTACTACAGCCATCCGCAGCTGCGCGTGACGGGCAACGCCGGGCGTCCCGGCGCGGCGGGCGCGGTCACGGGCAGCGCCTGGTTTGACCACGAATGGTCGAGCGAAGCCCTGCAGCCCGATGCCAGCGGCTGGGACTGGGTCGCGGCGAACCTCGACGACGGCTCGGCGCTGATGGCTTTCCAGATCAGGGCCAGGCGAGGTGGTAAACTATGGTCGCACGCCACCGTGCGCGACCGCGCCGGTACAATTACCCGCTACGCGCCGGAGCAGGTGAACTTTGCTCCGACGGCGCGCTGGAAGTCGCCGCGCACGAACGCCGAATACCCGGTTGCCACCACGATCACCACGGGCGCCACGCGCTGGCAGGTCACGCCCCTGCAGCAGGACCAGGAACTCGATTCGCGCCGCTCGACCGGCGCCGTTTACTGGGAAGGCGCGGTGACGGTCGCGCGCGACGGCGTGCCGGCCGGGCATGGCTACCTGGAGATGACCGGCTACCTGCGCGACATGAAGCTATAAATTGATGACACCAGACAGAACAACAACAAGCAACACAATGACGAACCCTGCGACCAAGTCCGCCCCAGGCACCACCCCGAACACCTCCTCCGCGCCCGCCAAGGGCAGCCTCGCCGCCTTCAAGGGCCTGTTCCCCTTCCTGCGCCCCTACCGCCGCCAGTTCGTGCTGGCCGGCGTGGCCCTGCTGTTCGCGGCCGGCGCCACGCTCGCGATTCCCGCCGCCTTCAAGCAGATGATCGACCTCGGCTTCGGCGCGGCCGCCGGCGCGCACAGCATCAGGAACGTCGACGCCACCTTCCTGGCCCTGTTCGGCGTGGCCACCGTGCTCGGCATCGCCACCGCCGCGCGCTTCTACATGGTGTCCTGGCTGGGCGAGCGCGTGACCGCCGACATCCGCAGCGCCGTCTACAGCCACGTCGTGCACCAGAGCCCGGAATTCTTCGAAACCACGCAGACCGGCGAAGTGCTGTCGCGCCTGACCACCGACACCACGCTGATCCAGGCCGTGGTCGGCACCAGCATCTCGGTGGCCCTGCGCAACGTGCTGCTGTTCATGGGCGGCCTGGTAATGCTGTTCGTGACGGATGCGAAGCTGACCGCCATTATCTTCGGCCTGCTGATCGCAGTGATCGTGCCGATCGTGCTGTTCGGGCGCCGCGTGCGCAAACTCTCGCGCGATTCGCAGGACCGCATCGCCGACGCCTCGGCCCTGGCTGGCGAAATCCTGAACGCCATGCCGACCGTGCAGGCCTACACCCACGAAAAGATCGAGGCGCAGCGTTTCGGCGGCTCGGTCGAAAGCGCCTTTGCCGCCGCGATGCAGCGCATCCGCGCCCGTTCGCTCCTGACCATGCTGGCCATCGTGCTGGTGTTCGGCACCATCGTTTTCGTGCTGTGGCTGGGCGCGCACGCCGTCCTGAACGGCGACATGACCGGCGGCGAACTGGGCCAGTTCATCCTGTACGCCTCGATCGTGGCCGGCTCGATCGGCGCGCTGTCGGAAACCATGGGCGAAGCCCAGCGCGCGGCCGGCGCCACCGAACGCCTGCTGGAACTGCTGGCCGCACGCTCGGACATCCGCAACCCGGCGCATCCGCAGCCGCTGCCCCAGCGCACGGGCGGCGCGGATCGTGGTGCCGCGCTGGCCCTGCAAGACGTGACCTTCGCCTATCCGTCGCGCCAGGACAGCGCCGCCCTGTCGCATGTGTCGCTCGACATCCGGCCGGGAGAGACGGTGGCCGTGGTCGGCCCTTCGGGCGCCGGCAAGACCACCCTGTTCCAGCTGCTGCTGCGCTACTACGATCCGCAGGCCGGCGCCATCACCCTGGATGGCGTGGACATCCGCGACCTCGACCTGCACACCCTGCGCGGCGCCATCGGTATCGTGCCCCAGGACACGGTGATCTTCTCGGCCGACGCGATGGAAAACATCCGCTACGGCCGTCCGGAAGCGAGCGACGAGGAAGTGATCGCAGTGGCGAAACTGGCCGCCGCCCACGAGTTCATCGAGCGCCTGCCGCAGGGCTACCGCTCCTTCCTGGGCGAGCGCGGCGTGCGCCTGTCGGGCGGCCAGCGCCAGCGCATCGCCATCGCGCGCGCCCTGCTGAAGAACCCGCCGCTGCTGCTGCTCGACGAAGCGACTAGCGCGCTGGATGCGGAATCGGAACGCCTGGTGCAGGGGGCGCTGGAAGCGGCGATGGTCGGGCGCACCACCATCATCATTGCGCACCGCCTGGCTACCGTGCAGCGGGCCGACCGCATCGTGGTGATGGAAGACGGACGTGTGGTCGAGACCGGCACCCATGCATCGCTGGTGGCGCAAGGCGGCATCTATGCCAACTTGGCAGCGCTGCAATTTCATCACATCCATGTACAGTAAATACACAATACGTTGTCGCGGAGCAGCATATTTACTGAATTTAGGCAACTTCCGTTGCGATAAGGAATAACCCCCAGTTATGATTCGGGCAGAAACCGGTATTTCCCTCATTTCTCCCGATATGTCTAAAACTACATTCCACCTTGCCAACTGGAGCGTCGGCTCCAAGATCAGCGCCTTCACGTTCGCGCTGGTCGGCGCCATCATCGGCGCCCTGGTCCTGACCATCAGCGCCACCACATCGTCCCTGCTCGAGGAACGCGCCTCGCGTAGCGTCTCGACCGAGCTCGACGGCCTGGTGTCCACCGTCTCGCTGTTCCACAAGACGGTCTCCAGCGAGGCGGTGAGCTTCGGCCGCGTGTTCGCCGCCGGCTTCACGGGCCCATTCGAACTCGACGCCAATGACACCGTGGACATCGGCGGCAAGGCCGTGCCGACCCTGAAGCACGACGGCAAGGCGCTGAACCTGGACTTCACCGCGCCCGACCGCTTTTCGACCGAGACCGGCGGCAACGCCACCATCTTCGCCGCGAACGGCGAGGACTTCGTCCGCGTCAGCACCTCGGTGAAAAAGGAAAACGGCGAGCGTGCCGTCGGCACCCAGCTCGACCGCAGCACGCCGGCCTACGCCGCCCTGCGCGACGGCAAGGTCTACGTCGGCCTGGCCACGCTGTTCGGCAAGCAGTTCATCACCCAGTACGAACCGGTGCGCGACGCCGCCGGCAAGGTGGTGGGCGCGCTCTACGTCGGCATCGACATCAGCAAGGACCTGGCTGCCCTGAAGGAACGCATCCGCTCGGCCAAGGTCGGCGAGACCGGCTACTTCTACGTGCTGAACGCCGCACCGGGCAAGGCCCTGGGCGACCTGATCGTGCACCCGACCGCCGAAGGCAAGAATATCCTCGACCGCCAGGCTGCCGATGGCAGCCTCTTCGTGAAGGACATGCTGGACAAGAAGAACGGCAAGATCAGCTATGAATGGAAGAATCCGGACGAAACGGCGAGCCGCGAGAAATTCGCCGTCTACACCTGGTTCCAGGACTGGAACTGGGTGATCGCAGGCGGCACCTACCGCGACGAGATCACGGCCGAAGCCACCTCGCTGCGCAACCGCTACATCGCCTTCGGCCTCGTCGCGCTGGCCGCATTCGCCGCAGCGCTGTACGCCTTCGTGCGCAAGGCGGTCACCCGTCCGCTGGCCGAAGTACGCGACGCCGCCGTGCGCATCGCCGAGGGCGACCTGACGGTGACCATCGCCAGCCGCGGCAGCGACGAAATCGGCCGCCTGACCGATGCCATGAACGGCATCAGCCGCAATTTGTCCAGCGTGGTCGGCAACGTGCGCGACGGCGCCGAGCAGATCGCCAACGCCTCGCAGGAAATCTCGACCGGCAACCTCGACCTGTGCTCGCGCACCGAGGAACAGGCGGCCAGCCTGGCGACCACCGCGTCGTCGATGGGCGAACTGACCGAGACCGTGCGCCAGAACGCCGACCACGCGCGCCAGGCCAACCAGCTGGCCGTGAACGCTTCGGCGGTGGCCGAGAAAGGCGGCAGCATCGTGGCCCAGGTGGTCGACAAGATGGAATCGATCAACCAGTCCTCGCGCAAGATCGGCGACATCACCGGCGTCATCGACGGCATCGCCTTCCAGACCAATATCCTGGCGCTGAACGCAGCGGTGGAAGCGGCGCGCGCCGGCGAACAGGGCCGCGGTTTCGCGGTCGTCGCCAACGAAGTGCGCAACCTGGCCCAGCGCAGCGCCGCCGCGGCCAAGGAAATCAAGGCCCTGATCGCCGCCTCGAGCGGCGACGTCGAAGCCGGCAGCAAGCTGGTCGGCGAAGCCGGCGCCACCATGCACGAGGTGCTGGCCAGCGTCGGCCGCGTGACCGACATCATGGCCGACATCAGCGCCGCCAGCGCGGAGCAGAGCAGCGGCATCGAGCAGGTGAACCTGGCGATCGGCGAAATGGACGAATCGACCCAGCGCAACGCGGCGCTGGTCGAGGAAGCCAGTGCAGCGGCGCAGGCGATGCAGGACCAGGCGGCGCAGCTGGCGCGCGCGGTGCGTGCGTTCCGGCTGGATGCGACTGCGGGCAACGATGCGCTGCCGGCGCCCGCGAAACGGCCCGCACTGACGCGCGCTTGATTTGGTAGGGTGGGGACTCGTCCCCACCGGATATGCCACTTCGCGTCGTTGGCCATTATCGGGCGCGGTCTCAATCTTCATCGGGAGTATTCAACCGACGCAACCGGTGGGGACAAGTCCCCACCCTACGATATACAGTACGGCATCGGCCATTTTCGGTCGGACAAGTCCCCACCCCACGGTATACAGTGACGCTCCTTCTGAACGGAGCCCATCTTGACCGACGCCAACCTGATCCGCCGCTGCCTTACCGTCTTCCCAGGCCACCGTGCCCGCACCCCAGCCGAGACCTACGCCGCCATGGCCGCCTGGTGCGAGGCCAACGACGTCGAGCACGACGTCTACGGCAGCGGCGCCCTGATCGACTCCTTCGAAAAGAAAATCGCCGCCCTGCTCGGCTTCGAGGCCGCCGTGTTCTGCATCAGCGGCACCATGACCCAGGTCACGGCCCTGCGCCTGGCCAGCATGGACCGCGCCAACGCCCCAGTGGCCCTGCACCCGACTTCGCACATCTTCGTGCACGAACGTTCCAACTACCAGCTGCTCGGCCACTTCGACGCCCTGCAGGTCGGCGACCGCCACCGCCCCTTCACCGCCAGCGACTTGGAAGCGGTTCCCGACCGCCTGGCCGCCGTCGGCCTGGAACTGCCGATGCGCGAGATCGGCGGCCAGGTGCCATCGTGGGACGAGCTTGAAGCGATCAAGGCGCACTGTCAGGCGCGCGGCATCCACCTGCACATGGACGGCGCCCGTTTGTGGGAGACGGCCGCCGGCTACGGCAAGCCGGTCGACGCGATCGCCGCCGGTTTCGATTCGGTGTATGTGTCGCTGTACAAGGGCATCGGCGGCCTGGGCGGCGCCATGCTGGCCGGCAGCCAGGCCTTCGTCGCCCGCGCCGCCGAATGGTTCCGGCGCCAGGGCGGCAACGTCATCCACCGCTCCCCTTACATCGTGGCCGCGGCGATGGGGTTCGACGAGCGCCTGGCCGCCATGCCAGCTTATTTCAAGCGCACCGAGTTCCTGTTCGAAGCCCTGCGTGCGCATCCCGAGATCCGCGTGAACCCGGCACGGCCTGCCGCCAATATGCTGCACCTGCACCTGCCGGTAAGCCGCGAACGCGCCCTCGCCATCCGCGACACGCTCGCTGAACGCCACGGCATCTGGCTGTTCAACCGCATCAACCACGGCGTGCTGCCCGACACCAGCTACTTCGAGCTGTATGTCGGCGATAATCTGCTCAATACCGCGGACGACAAAATTGTCGACGCCCTGGGCTTGCTGGCGGCGGAGCTGCGTACGCCTGTATAAGTTACAATGCCGGGTTTTCTCCTGAAGGATCGCGATGCGCCAATACCTCGACTTCATGCGCCATGTGAAAGAGCACGGCGCCCATAAAACCGACCGCACCGGCACCGGCACCCTGTCCGTGTTCGGCCACCAGATGCGCTTCGACCTGCAGGAAGGCTTTCCGCTGGTGACCACCAAGAAGGTGCACCTGAAGTCCATCATCCATGAACTGATCTGGTTCCTCCAGGGTTCGACCAACATCGCCTACCTGAAGGACAACGGCGTTTCGATCTGGGACGAATGGGCCGACGCCAACGGCGACCTCGGTCCGATCTACGGCTACCAGTGGCGCAACTGGCCGAAGCCGAACGGCGAGCACATCGACCAGATCGCCCAGGTGATGGAGCAGATCAAGACCACCCCGGACTCGCGCCGCATGATTGTCTCGGCCTGGAACGTGGCCGACATCCCGCAGATGAAGCTGCCGCCCTGCCACGCGCTGTTCCAGTTCTACGTGGCCGACGGCAAGCTGTCCTGCCAGCTGTACCAGCGCAGCGCCGACATCTTCCTGGGCGTACCCTTCAACATCGCCTCGTACGCGCTGCTGACCCACATGATGGCCCAGCAGGCCGGCCTGGAAGTGGGCGACTTCGTCTGGACCGGCGGCGACTGCCACCTGTATTCGAACCACCTCGAGCAGGCCGAATTGCAGCTCTCGCGCGAGCCGCTGCCGCTGCCGAAGCTGGTCATCAAGCGCAAGCCGGATTCGCTGTTCGATTACCGCTTCGAGGACTTCGAGGTCGTCGATTACCAGTCGCACGCGGGTATCAAGGCGCCGGTCGCGGTCTGAACGAGACGGGCGCGGTGGTCATCGGCCGGGTGCGCGCCTTGTCGCTGCAGGCGCAGCGGGGCGCGCCGCCGATGCGGGCCGAGCGCGCCGTGGCTGTTGAGGGCGCCGGCTTCGAAGGCGACATCCACGCCGACCCGGTTTCGCCGCGCCAGCTGCTGCTGGCCAGCGCCTCGGTCTACGACGCGTTCGATCTTCCTGCGCACGCGCTGCGCGAGAATTTGCTGGTCGATGTCGATACGGCCAGTCTCACTTCCGGCACGGTTCTCCAGCTTGGCGATGCAGTACGCATCCGTTTGATGTTCCAGTGCGAGGCCTGCGGCCAGCTCGACCTGCAACGGCGCGGCCTGGCCGCTGCGCTGGGAAGCCGGCGTGGCATGCTGGCACGCGTGATCGCAAGCGGCATTGTCGTTGCGGGCGACACCATCATGCAGCTGGACGAGCGCATGCCGCCCTGGTCCGACGACTGGCGCGAACGGGTGATGACGGTGCTGGATGCGGTGCCGCCTGGCCACGTCATCGATTACGCCCGCCTGGCCCGGGTGGCGGGGATCCAGTCCAGCTACTGCCGCGCCTTCCCGCGCTTGCTGACAAGACTCGGCGCAGACCATGCAGCCAAGGCCGTACCGGCTCGCACGGCCGTCACCTTGCCGCGCTGGGACGGCAGCGGCCTGTTCGATCGCATGTGAGCGTCTGACGACCGATCACAACTTCACTTTGGAGCGGCGGTCCCTGTTTGCCCGATCCGCAGCGGCGGCCTGCTTGCGCTTGCGTGTCTTGCCGCGGCTGGGCGGCGCAGGCGGCGCAGAAAGTGGCGGCGGCGCGAGCGCGCCGCGATAACCCGGCGGCAGGTTCTCGACCTTGATATCCGGCTGTACGCAGGTCACGGCACGCATGAACGCAAGCATGACAGGCGCATCGATACCTTTGTTCTCACCTGCGCTCGTGCTGGCCACGAGGCGGATCCGCTTCCAGGAGCGTTCTTGCGCCGGCTTGAACGAAACGATGAAAGCCTGGACCTCGGCGTCGCTGGCCACGGACAGGCGTCGTACCCCCTGGACGTCGCCCACATCAAAATGGCGCCAGCGAAAGAACGTGGCGGTACTCCTGACCTGGACGAAGCTGCCTTCGATGACGACCTGCTGGAAACAGCACAGGAAGTACAACGCAACCGTGCCGACGCAAAATCCCGGCACCACCAGCCAGGCGCCGTCGAACGTCAGCAACTCCGGGAAAAAGACCGCGGCTGCGGCAACGAACAGCTGGACGAACACGACCGCGTAAAGGACCTCTGCTTCGCTTGCCTGCTTGACCACCTGCGCGCGGCCGGCCGCCTTGATCGCCTTTTTCCCCATGGCCTGCTCCCCTCGGTGAGACAGCAAGCTTTCCATAGGGCAGCAATCAACGTGCTGAGCGCGCACAGCTTCCCGAGCGATGCAAGTGGCTGAAATCACGCACATTCCTTCCAAAATCTTGACAGACAGCCCAAGTCGCGACACCATCTGCCGACTTCATTGCATTGCAACAAGGAATCACACCATGCGCGCCCTTTTTCCCCTCTCCACGACGCCGCAGGCGGTCAGCCCATGACCCGCCTCACCATGGTCGTCGCCATCGACGCGCAGCGCGGCATCGGCGTCAACAACCAGCTGCCCTGGCACCTTCCCGAAGACCTCGCGCACTTCAAGCGCGTCACGCTCGGCCGCCCGATCATCATGGGCCGCAAGACCTTCGATTCGATCGGCCGCCCGCTCCCGGGCCGCCAGAACATCGTCGTCACCCGCAACGCCGACTGGCGGCATGACGGCGTAGATGCCGTCAGCTCGCTGGACGAGGCCATCGCGCAGGTACAAGGCGAGGAAGCCAGCATCATCGGCGGCGCCCAGATCTTCGCAGCGGCACTGGACAAGGCCGAGCGCATGATCGTCACCGAGATCGACCACAGCTTCGATTGCGACACCTTCTTCCCCGCCATCGACCCCGCCGTGTGGGTAGAGACCGCGCGCGAGGAACACCATTCCGAGGCCAAGGGCTACGGCTACGCCTTCGTCACCTACGAACGCAGGAAGCCGGCATGAGCATGTCGACCCTCCCGGCCCCGGCTTCGCGCGGCGGTGATGGCTTTGCCGGCAAGGTGGCGGTGCTGATCGCGATCCTGGCCACCATCGGCACCCTGTTCGGCTTCATTGGCAACAGCAGCTACAACGAAGCTGCGCTGCTGAAGAACAGCGCCGCCATCGACAAGACCAGCGCGGCCAACGCCTGGAACCATTACCAGGCCAAGTCGAACAAGCAGAACCTGGCGGAGCTGGCCACCAACCTGCCGGGCGTCGACCACGTGCATTACCGCGCCGAGGTGCTGCGCTACCAGCAGGAGAAGGACGAGATCCGGGTCGAGGCCGAGCGCTGGGAAGCCTCGTCGGCCGCCTTCAGCGCACGCTCGGAGGAAGCGCTGCACCGCCACCGCCAGTGGTCGCTGGCCTCGGTGGCCCAGCAGATCGCCATCTCGCTTGCCGCCGTGGCGCTGCTGGCGCGCCGCACCTGGCTGCTCGGCGCGACCGTCACCGTGGCCGCCTTCGGCCTCGTCATCGGCGCCTTCGCCTGGCTGCACGTGGAGCCGACGCCGCTGGTGGCCGCGCCCTTCGTCGCGGCCCTCGGCGCCATCCTCGGCGTCGAGTTGCTGAAGGGCCTGGGACGGCGCGCACGCGGCTGATTTTCAGTTGAACTACAGCTGAACTGCGGCTGAACTGCAGTTGAACCGCGCTGCTGCCCGCTAGAGTGCGCCGCCCCACGGCGCATGTGGTTACCCTAACAAAAAAAGTTCACCGGACAGCGGGTTTTCTGCGAAAATCCGCTTCTTATTTTTCGGTGCCGTGTGAGCGGGCCGCGTCAACCCGACGCGGCTGCCCCCACGGCGCTTCGCATTGGAGCTGTCAATGAAATTTCGCTTCCCCATCGTCATCATCGACGAGGATTTCCGTTCCGAGAACACGTCCGGTCTCGGCATTCGCGCGCTCGCCGCAGCGATGGAAAAAGAAGGCATGGAGGTCCTGGGCCTGACCAGCTACGGCGACCTGTCGCAGTTCGCCCAGCAGCAGTCGCGCGCCTCGGCCTTCGTGCTGTCGATCGACGACGAGGAATTCGGCGGCGGCTCGTTCGAGGAAACCGACTTCGCCCTGACCCGCCTGCGCGCCTTCGTGCAGGAGATCCGTCACAAGAACTCGAACATCCCGATCTACATCTACGGCGAGACCCGCACCTCGCGCCACATCCCGAACGACATCCTGAAGGAGCTGCACGGCTTCATCCACATGTTCGAGGACACGCCGGAATTCGTGGCGCGCCACATCATCCGCGAAGCCAAGGCCTACCTGGATTCGCTGGCGCCGCCGTTCTTCCGCGCGCTGGTGAACTACGCCTACGACGGTTCCTACTCGTGGCATTGCCCGGGCCACTCGGGCGGCGTCGCCTTTTTGAAGAGCCCTGTCGGCCAGATGTTCCACCAGTTCTTCGGCGAGAACATGCTGCGCGCCGACGTCTGCAATGCGGTCGAGGAACTCGGCCAGCTGCTGGACCACACCGGCCCGGTCGCCAAGTCCGAGCGCAACGCCGCGCGCATCTACAGCGCCGACCACTGCTACTTCGTCACCAACGGCACCTCGACCTCGAACAAGATGGTCTGGCACTCGACCGTCGCCCCCGGCGACATCGTCGTGGTCGACCGTAACTGCCACAAGTCGATCCTGCACTCGATCATCATGTGCGGTGCGATCCCCGTGTTCCTGATGCCGACCCGGAACAACCTCGGCATCATCGGCCCGATCCCGCTCGAAGAGTTCACGCCCGAATCGATCGCCCGCAAGATCGAGGCGAACCCGTTCGCGCGCGAAGCCAAGGACAAGAAGCCGCGCATCCTCACCATCACCCAGTCGACCTACGACGGCGTGGTGTACAACGTGGAAGTGCTGCGCGAGATGCTCGACGGCCGCATCGACACCCTGCACTTCGACGAAGCCTGGCTGCCGCACGCGACCTTCCACGACTTCTACAAGAACATGCACGCGATCGGCCGCGACCGCCCGCGCGCCAAGCAGTCGATGATCTTCTCGACCCAGTCGACGCACAAGCTGCTCGCCGGCCTGTCGCAGGCCTCGCAGGTGCTGGTGCGCGAATCGGAATCCGTCAAGCTCGACCAGGACGCCTTCAACGAAGCCTTCCTGATGCACACCTCGACTTCGCCCCAGTACTCGATCATCGCCTCGTGCGACGTCGCCGCCGCCATGATGGAAGCGCCGGGCGGCACCGCGCTGGTGGAAGAATCGATCCTGGAAGCGCTGGACTTCCGCCGCGCCATGAAGAAGGTCGACGCCGAATACGGCGAAGACTGGTGGTTCAAGGTCTGGGGTCCTGACGTCGAAGGCGAGGAAGGCATCGGCGAGCAGAAGGACTGGATGATCCGCGCCGAGGACGACTGGCACGGCTTCGGCAACCTGGCCGAAGGCTTCAACATGCTCGACCCGATCAAGTCGACCATCG
>Ga0308160_10001836_pt1 | contig 27807 bp, 28 predicted proteins | sample PhyFR1_FD_201036 | JGI IMG/M metagenome (GOLD analysis project Ga0308160, IMG submission 201036) | Phyllosphere microbial communities from UC Gill Tract Community Farm, Albany, California, United States - DLSLF.R1 | ecosystem: Host-associated > Plants > Phyllosphere > Unclassified | place: USA... | reverse complement strand
TCGCGATAAGCGGGTTGACGGATTGATCATTGGCGCCATCAGTCAGCCGCAGTTACTTAAAACGATGCGGACGCTTGGACCAGTCGTTGCCTGCGAAGACCATCAGGATATCGTGCCGTCGATCTCTTTTAATCATGGAAAAGCGATGACGATGTTGCTGCAACATGTAGAAGAACGAGGAGCAAAAACAGTCGGTCTCTGTCTTGGAAATCCAGATAGCGGAGTCGGAAGAGTCAGACGGGATGCGTTCGACCAATATCTCAAGACGTCTTCGCTCCGTCATGGAATTCAATGGTACGCGGATCGGTGCTATTCTTTCGAAGACGGACAAGCACTCGCAAATCAGCTTCTAACATCGACTTACCAGATGCCATCATCGTCGGCAATGACGAAGTCGCAGCAGGTCTTATCCATCAATTTCGCAAGGATGGCATTCGGGTGCCAGAGGATATCGCCATTACGGGATTTGATGATCGACCGATCGCACGAGCGCTTGGATTGACGACGATCCGGCAACCAGTCGTGGGGCTTGGGCGACTAGCGGCAGAGCGGTTATGGAATGATGGATTGAAACATAATAGTAACGGAAGTGCGTTACTTGAACCTTCCTTGATGATTCGCGAAACGACTTAACGAACTAAATGATGGGAGAAATATGGCGATGACTAACGAAAAAAAAGGTTCTACCGCTACCGTAATGACAATGTCTGACGAACGAGTACGCAAATACTTCCATGAATCGATTGAAAAACAACGAATCTTACAGGAATTTCGTATGCTCGAAGAACTCGAGCGGACGGTTATCCCGACGCCAAACGTATATGCTGTTGCATTAGAAGATTCGCCGTTCATTGAGATGCAGCAGATCGACGGCAACGAAATGTTAGAGTTGTTTGATCCCTCCCGAATAACGGATTTTCTTAATGCCTTCGCGACATTACATCAACGGATTCATCAGCATCAATCGCGTGTAGCACCTGGATGGCACGATGTCACCCATCAAAAAATGCGTCATCTATCACCTGCGTTACGCTTGAAGGCGGAACGATTGTTAGAGACGCTTCACATTCCGCAACAACAAGGATTGCTCCACGGGGACTACCATTTCCAGAATATCCTCGTGACAGCGGAAGCGGATAAAACGTTCGTCGTCATTGATTGGCATGATGCGACGACAGGGCCACCGATCGCGGATGTCGCGCGGACGTTGCTCTTGCTGCGAATAGCAGGTGAAACAGCAGTGCCGGACGAGGTACGACGATACGTCTGTGGAGAATACCTCGACCGCTATCAAGCTGTTTCGTCAATCCAGCTATCGAATCTTGCAGACTGGTTACGACTCATGGTCATTCTTAGGATGCTTGAGCAAATCCCGGATGCTGAACAAAGTCGGTTAAAGGAATTGATCAGTCATCCAGATCTCAGCTCATATTTTTTTAATACTTAAGTATATACAGGTAGGAGGAACGCCATTCATGAGAACCATCATCTCGATCCAAGGGGCTATGGCATCCGGGAAGACGACGCTTGCGCAAGCGCTCGAAGACGCTTACCCGGAGTTGCATGTCTATTATGAAAATCCGTATCCGATCGTTCAAAAACGAAAAGAGCTCGGATTAGACATCCGTACCGAAGACGGATTCGTTGAGAATCAGCGCCTGTTCATTCAAGCGGAAATCGAACGATTTCGCCATTTTCCCGATGGACACATCATATTAGATCGTGGTCCGGAGGATCTTGAATTCTACACGCTTCAATATCCACAGATACATGGGCATGACTGGGATATTGAATCTCGTTTAAAGACGGAACTTGAAGCATTAAGAGAATATCGGTCCGACCAGATTCTTTATTTACGCGCGTCAAACCAACTCTTACAAACGCGTCGGGACGCTGATCAGACAAGAACTCGTCAATCTTTTGAACAACATCAACCGCTTTGGGCACTCGAAGAAAACTGGTATAAACAGTTTCCGGTCTATTCGATTGATACGACGGCGAAAACGCCGGAGCAAGTCCGACAAGCAGCGATTCATCAGTTGTCTGTCACTGGAATCTTAGGAAGGGGGAGCGAAATATGAACTTGAAAGAACTGACGTATCCCCTCATCGAGGGACAAGACGAAAAACAGGTCTATTGGATAGAACAAGGAGAATCGGTTCAGATCGGACAGACCTACGAAACGATTCGGTTAGAAAAAACAGCACATCAATCCATCTTGGTACGGGAGCAAGAATTGGTGTCAGAAAAAATCGGCAATCGAACTATCCGCCTGACGATGGATGCAAAAAGTTATGCGCCATTCGAATTCGTCGAATACCAAGCTGGTGTTCAAACTGTGCATGCGTTGTATCGAGCGGATGAAGTCGTGATTACGCGAGGAAATGAAAAGTCGGTCCTGTCGATTCATGCTGAAACTGTTGATTTATTTTCAATCGAATTGTTGTTGCGAGCATTACCGCTAACCGTCGATTCGACACTCTCGTTAAATGGTTTTAGTGCCGTTTCCGGACGTGAGGTGCCGATTCAGGTGAACCCTCTGCGGAACGAACTATTGACGACTGAGTCAGGCGAACATGTAGAGACGCTTTGCGTTCACGTTACGTTTGGTGAGCGGATTCAGTATTACTGGATTGATCCAGTCAAGCGGGAGTTGTTAAAACAGTCCTCCCAGATTGCCGACGGGGTCTCATTGGAATTTCGTCGATGAAAAAAAGAGCTGACTCAAAAGTTGGTCTCTACAAAGAAAAGGGTGGCAGAATGATGATCTGCCACCCTTTTCTCGTAAAAATGACGCGTCACACGCCACCCCTACAGGAAAAAGCGCATTATGCGCTGTCAGACAAACAAGATCCGCTTTCCTGCTTAAATGAAGCAGGATAACTGGCTTGTGTCTCGTCTGAGGAAAGGGCGTGAAAAGACGCGTCATTCTTTTTTGAGTCAATACCATTTGTTATAGCTGAAAATGATGTTGCATCGCTTCGAAAATCCGCTTACTTGCTTTTGTATCGTCAAACGCATAGATGTGACTGAGATGACGTTTGAACTTTTTAGGCATCTTCGATTCGCGTAGTGATTCCATCAAGGCGTCTCTTGTTTCGATGACGTCTCCTGGTAACAAATCCGTCGATTCGCCGGCATTATCTTCGCCGACTAAGACAGGTGGACGGTAGTAGATGACCTTTTTATGCATCAAGGAGAAATCGAGACCGACACTCGAATAGTCGGTGATCAACACATGATGGTTTTCAAGTAGCTCCTTGACTGTGAACGCATCCTGACTGATGACATCGACGAAGTCCGAGTGGAATAAGTGACTGAACTTTTGGAAGTTGCGGTGGAGATAGAAAGAAGCTTCATACTTATGTTCCATGACGAGTTCTCTCAACCGTTCATCCGTGATCAACGCTTGAAACTCCTGATAGTAGTCACTCTCCATAAATTGTTCATCTGGATACGTATCGATTTTCGGTCGCCACGTTGGCATGATCAACAGCTTTTTCCGATTCTTGTATCGCTTGATCCAACGTGATCGTTCAGTGATCAATTGATCGAATCGAGCGAGTCCTGTCACAATGATTTCGTCAGGATGAAAACCGTAATCGCGGGCGATGAGCTGTTTCTCCCGTTCAGAGGAGACGACGAATAAATCGGTGAAAGGGTGCGGCATCTTTTTTCCATAAAGATTACTGACATCTTTTGACCCGATGACGCCATGTTGTAAGAACAGCTTTTGTTTCGTTTGAATCAACGCTTCCGTTTTATATGTAGCAAACGGTAAGACATAACTCGACGAATGCGTATGGCAGAGAATATCTGCTGCTTCGACGACCTCGATGTTCTCTGGTGATTTGTAGAAAACGATATGGTTCTCATATCCAGTAAGCTTTTTCAGGTCTGGACTCGTCCGACTGATGATGTAATAGATGTTGAACTGTTTCCGGTAGGTATCGACGAGATACTTAAAGAAAATCATCCCGTTATCTTGTGCTTTATCCGGATATTCAAAACAGATGATCGTCTTCTTCGTAGGATCCAGTCCAAGTAACGGTTGGGGATTTGCGTAATACTTGACCGTTTCGACGGGTACTGGAATCAGACGCATCGCAAGACGTTCCGACACGGTTGAGTACGGTCGAATCAGTATATCGTATTGATCATTAAACGGTAACCAATGCTCATCGTTCAAGAGTTCCGGATGGTTTTTAAAGTGGCGAATCCGAGGTGTAAAACCAGAAATCGGCATCTCACGAATCGAAAAGCCAAACAATAGGTCGTAGATGTTTACATTAAGGGTTTCGTAGTCATACTGGTCACCGAGCAATTGATTGACGAGTTCTTTTTCGATCACTGCCTCGACCTCTGTTTTGAAACGTCGGGCATCGACCGGTGTGACGCTGAAGCGTTCAATCGGCAGGGTGATTTTTTGTTCCAGATGTCTGAATTTAATGAAGCAACTCGGCTGCTCCACTTCGAAGTACTTCGAGTGAAATGAAAACTTCAAGAGAAGCGAATCGTTGTGTCGAGTCAAGCCTTCAAACATGATGTCTTGATTGTAGAAATTCATGATGGACGGTTTTTTGTTATAGATCAGACTAAGCTCATCGTCTTGATCGATGAAAATGAAATAGGAATGTTTCCCTTGTTTGATGTAACTATTCGGTGCGATGTCCAGTGGCTCCGAAAGATGTTTGAACGAGATCGGTGTTCCGGATTCATCGACGAATTTAACAGGATGATTCTTTTTTTTGAAGATATTAAGCAATGTATCGATTGATAGCACAAAGGCTGTCTCAATTCGTTGGAGGGGTATCAGTTGTTCATTGATCGCTAACTGTAGGCTTTGGTGCGGAAGATTCTCGATCAAAAACGTATGATCACGACAGGTGATTTTCATTGGTGCATGGCTTCCTTTCATACTCTGATTCAGTCGTTCTTAAACTACATCACCTACCATACAATATCTTCCGATTTCTGCAAAGATGTAGATTGATTGGAAACCAATCCAGTATAGTCTTCTGGCTAAAGGATATTGGGAAAAGACAGACTTTACCGCATCTTCGACAGACTATTGGTTGCAGAACTGTGACAATGATTGGGTATTATGCAAAACCAATTGACTTTGTTCGTAAAAAAGGAGATAAATAGAAACTGTATTGGTAAATGCGACTGGTATCGCAATAGGTTTATGAAAAAGAAAAGTCGGCTATATATAGAGGTTGAACTCACAGAAAAAAACAGGGATCAATCTTGAAGGGTGAAGGGGAGTAATGACAGATGCTGTATACGGTAACATCGACATTACCACCAAAACACGGTGGTAGAACGAAGTCGTTATTGAGTCGGATCGCGCTCATGGAACAAGAACTTGGCGCCGGTTCAACAATCGTCACGACGAACTATAATGCAAACTATATGGAAGTCTACGAATTGTTCCGAACGGAAGAAAAAGTCGGTCCGAAAGTACAATTTGAAAATATCTACGATTGGCTATCAGATTACAAATTGTTAAGTATTCCAACGACTCGTTTTCGCAACAAACCGATCATCAAAGAAACAGCGCGTGAAATCGAAGGATTGAAAAGCGTCGAGAAAAAAGGCAGTGACGCCGTTCGTTATTATGATGAGGAAGATGAGTATGTCCTCTACCGTAAATTTTACCCTGAAACGCAAGTCGTCGAATTCGAGGATTTCATGACGAACGCTTCCCGTAAAAAAGTCGAACGCTGGGAATACAACGTCTACGGTCAATTGCACCGGAAGACGATCTATTCGCCGGTCCATCATGGAAAGATGATGGAAGAGCTGTATGATTCGGAAGGCAATGTCTATTGTAAGAAGTTCTACAATGAAATGGCGCGCCCGAAGCTCATCTTGATTCAATTGTACCGAAATGGCAGAATGTACAAAGCGTTTAAAAAAGAGAAGGACTTATTTGAGTATTACTTCAATCGATTGTTCAAAGACGGTGATGTCTTGTTCGTCGATGCGCGTTTACTCGACCGTTCGATTCTCAACATTAAAGCAGATGTCAAACGAGTCATGGTCATCCATAACTCACACTTGGATGGTTCGACCGTCAAAGGATCGTACGCGACAATGTTCTCGGAATCCGATAAAGTGACACGTTTCATCAGTCTGACGAATCATCAAAAAGAAGACATTTTGGAGCGGTATAACATCCCGCAAGAGAAAATTTCAATCATTCCGCACTTTATCGTCCCAGAACAGGTGCAACGTCGGGAACAGGTCAAGGATCAATTCTGTTTCATCGGTCGATTCGGTCTGCAAAAACAGATGGATCATTTAATTAAGAGTTATGCGATTTTCAAACAGTCAGGTCACGCGACGAAGCTTGTGCTCTACGGCATGGACGAACAAGGGCAACTGGCGATGATGGAGAGTTTGATCGAAGAGCTTGGCTTACAGGACGATATCGAAATCCACGGCTTCACGTCGAATCCGGCAGAAGTGTTCCGGGAATCAAGAGCATCACTGTTGACGAGTGAATTTGAAGGATTTGGACTGACGGTCATGGAAAGTATTAATGTCGGCTGTCCGGTCATTTCTTATGACGTCAAATACGGACCGCGCGAAATCATCGCCCACGGCGAGAACGGCTACCTTGTTCCAGCCAATGACATGGAAGCTTTTGCTGCCGCGATGGTGCAACTCGTCGAACGACCACTCGAACGTGTCGAGACGAAACCATCGCTGTACCTTGAGACGGCTGTAAAGAATTATGGACGATTACTAGAAGAGTTAAGCAACTAAACCTACTACTTGAACGATGAAGAGGATGAACGTTATGAAGAAAATCACGAAAGCCATTATTCCAGCAGCAGGACTCGGAACACGTTTCTTACCTGCGACAAAAGCCATGCCAAAAGAGATGTTACCAATTCTCGATAAACCGACGATCCAGTATATCGTCGAAGAAGCGGCAAAAGCCGGTATCGAAGATATCATCATCGTCACGGGTAAACACAAACGGGCTATCGAAGATCATTTCGATAACCAAAAAGAACTCGAGATCACGCTCGAGAACTCCGGGAAGACGGAATTACTCGAAAAGGTTCAATTCTCGACGAACCTCGCGAACATCTTCTATGTCCGCCAAAAAGAACAAAAAGGTCTCGGTCATGCCATTTTGACGGCGAAACAGTTCATCGGGAACGAACCGTTCGCAGTCTTACTCGGGGACGATATCGTTGAGTCGGACGATCCGGCAATCAAACAATTGATGGACGTCTACGAACAGACGGAGAAATCGGTCATCGGTGTACAAGAAGTCCGTCCGGAAGATACGCATCGTTACGGCATCATCGATCCTGTTTCGCAAAACGGACGACTGTATGACGTGAAAAAATTCGTCGAAAAACCGGCTCTGGGCACAGCACCATCAAACCTCGCAATCATGGGGCGTTACGTACTGACACCGGATATCTTTGATTATCTAGCGAATCAAGGAGAAGGGGCGGGCGGTGAGATTCAATTGACGGATGCGATTGAACGCTTGAATGCGGATAGCCAAGTCTTTGCGTATGATTTCGAAGGCAACCGCTATGATGTCGGAGAGAAACTCGGCTTCGTCAAGACGACGATTGAATACGCGTTGAAAGATGCAGAGATGCGTGACGAACTGAAAGCTTTCATCAAGACACTAGACATTTAACATGATGGACCACTCTGACAAGATTCAGGGTGGTTTTTTTGTGATTTCTGAAACCAATCCGTCGAGTCGAAACGTAGAAGAAATGAGAAGAGAGGTGCTACATATGTTAACGTGGCTCGGTATGAGGACTGATAAAAAAGCAGGACGACAATTTTTCACAGGTGTCGAAAAGAAAACAATTTTCCTGATCTTGCTTCTATCGCTTGTGATCTTGAAGGGTGTGAAGTGGGGAGTGACAGCACTCATCCCAACGGCATTTTTCAGTGATCCGATCGTTTGGTGTTACCAGGCGTGCTTGGCGTCCTAACAGCAGTCGTTTTCGTGCTTTTGGCAGAGCGCTTCCTGCAGGATAAGTCGAGTGAAAAGTAATAGGTACACGAAAAACCCCGAATGATGCACTTTTTTTCAAGTGTCTATCATTCGGGGTTCAGTTCAAATGGAGAAGGGTTGCGCTTTTTCGTTCGTTTCGAATCATTTTCCAGGCGTAAGCTTTGCACTGTTGCTTCTGCTTGTATTTCTCTAGAAGGCGATTTTGAGCGAAAAAATGCTTTTGTGATACCTTTTCTCAATTCATCCAAATCGAACGAGATATCAACGATTTCTTTTCATAATTTTTCTTGCGTAGAAAGTAATTGTCTTCTCATTAAAAATAGGATAAACCTTTTTAAGTTGAATTGGTAAAAAATAAATGTAATTATATAAATATAGTAAAAGAGAAGTAGTTTGCTTCTATAAAAGTAAAATAAAGTATGAGGAATTGAGAGGGGAAACAGAAAGATGAAAAATCAAATTTTAGAAAGTGTTTTCGCAGCAATTTTTTTTCTTATTTTTCTAATGTTTTTTGAAGGAATACCGAAGTCGACTGATACATGGGTCGAATACGGAATAAAGTCTGTGGCAATTGCTGTCATTTTCCTAATAACGGAAGGTATTTTTTCTAAAAAATCTCTCAAAAAAAACACATCAAATCAATAAAGTATTCAATTGTTTTAATGCTGAGTACACGATAGAAACAAAGCCCACATGTGCGTTATAATGTGGGCTTTCTTCAATGCAAAGTGATCGAGTGAAATATATTACGATATGACGAATCCATTATTTTCACTAATACCGTAATCCAACTCGAGGTTATTTCTTCATCCATTTCGCACTCCGACCAAGACCTGATGGGGCAATGATCCCTTCGTCACGTAAGTCACGCAACACGCGATTGATTGTTGCCTCACTGATGTCGGGGCACGCTTTCCGTACGTCTGCCTTCGTGAATGGTGTGATTCGTCCTTCGACGAAACGACGAATCCGACTGTTCTTGTTTTGACTACCCGTCGTGACCAATCCAACGCGATCTTCGAGTTCTTTGTAGGCAGCAAGAATCGTACTCAACAAGTAATTGATCCAAGGGAACGGATCTTGTTGGTTTTGGTGCCAACGAACAGAAGAGAGACGGAGTGACTCATAGTAATCTTCCTTCCGTGATTCGACGATTTTCTCAAGACTGATATAGCGTCCGACCTCGAAGCCATACTGATAGAGAAGCAAGAGTGTCAACAATCGTGCCATCCGACCATTCCCGTCGTTAAAAGGATGAATGGATAGGAAATCGAGAACGAACAGACTCGTCAGGATGAGCGGATCGACGTCCTCGTGTTGCCGACGCTCACGTAGGCTGTCACATAACGTCTGCATCGCTGCCGGAGTTTCGAATGCTGGAACGGGAATGAAGCGCGTCCGGCGCGTGCCATCCGGGTATGTCTCGCTGATCTCGTTATCGACGTTCTTCCACCGCCCACCTTCGACGGGGACAAACTTATAGAGTTCCTTGTGTAGTTGCAACAGAATGTTCGCATTGACCGGGATGTCCTCGGCTGAGGCATGGATCAGGTTGAGGACGTCCCGGTAACCAGCAATCTCTGCCTCGGAACGATCTGCGGGATCAGCTGACTTTGACATGATAGTTTGAAGACGACTCTCCGTGACGATGATTCCTTCAATCGCATTCGAGGCTTTCGTCGACTGGATGACGGCGACATCGCGTAAGGTGTTGAGGATTTGAGGCGCTTGCTGTTTATAGAGATCCTGCTTTCCTTTGTACTCATTGATCCGTCCAATCAAACGGACGGTCTCCATCGGCAGGGCGAGACTTTTGAGATAGGTATATGTATAGTCGCGCATTCGTTGAACTCCTTTCACGAAATAGATCATTTTATATTAAACATATTCATTTTTACACTTTTTGACTATGTTTATCGCTATTATAACGTATTTAAAAGCATTCAAGCATAGATAAACATAGTCAAATCATTATAATTTGACTATGTTTATACGTGTTCTGATCATGATTATTTTTCTTTTAATTCTAACGATTTCCTTAAAATAAATAAATGTAATGAATGACGAACCGAACTGAGTACAAAAGACATCGTATACTCAAAGTCGTTTTTGCGCATTTCTCAATGCCCTTGTTGTAAAATAAGATAGATAACGACGGAACAGGTAAGGGGCGAATAGACATGACGAAGCGATCGATCCAAGATGCTGCTTTTTTGGGCAAACGAAAACAAGTAATGCGCTGCATCGAACGTGGTGACGATCTGAACGAACTGGATGAAGAAGGGTTTGCGGCACTTCATTGGGCAATTCAGGAAGGATACCAACGGATCGTCGAATTGTTACTCGATCACGGTGCGGATGTTAACCTGCCGAATCAAGACGGGATGTCACCGTTGCATATAGCGCTATATGATCAAAAGACGGACATTGCGTTACTTTTGATCAAGCGAGGCGCTCATCTTGATTTAAATGAATATGGCTTCTCAGCGCTTCATTTAGTAGCGGGGCGGTCCGGTAATAAAAAAGTCTTACGCAAACTAGCGCAGAACGTCGAGTTGTTACATCAACGGACCGATGACGGGGAAGGTGTGACACCGCTGCATTATGCAGCGCAAGAAGGCAAGTCGAAAAAAGTCCAACTGTTACTGGAGGCAGGAGCAGAAGTCGATGCCGTCGGACTGGACGGATTCACACCGCTGTACCTCGCAGTCGGGAATAATCATCCGAAAGCGGTCAAAGTGCTTCTAAAGGCAGGAGCTGACATCGAAGCGGAAAACGTCGCGGATGGGGATACGGCAGTCCTTGCATTAGCGAGCGCCTACGGCTATGAACGCGTCGTCCGTTTACTGCTCTCATATGGAGCCGATCCACTTCACAGAAATGAAGATGGGCGAACGGCACGTGATGCGGCACTTGATAATGAACATCTTCAGATTGCGGAGATTTTACGACAAAAAGAGATTGATGCAAGCGAGTAAATTGTATGAACGGCTAAAGTAGTACGTCAAGTAGGAGTGAAGGTCTTGAATATTCGTTTAGCAACATCTAATGATATGAAGGCGGTATCGATGATTTACGTCGATACTTGGAAGACGACTTACATTGGGTTAGTTCCGGAAGCATATTTGGCACAACTTTCTGTTCAAGAAGCTGAACGGAAATGGACACAGTTTTTAGCTGATTCCTCCCAACGTACATTCCTGTATGTGGTGTTAAATGAAAAGGAAAAAATAGTTGGTTTTGCAGCGGGTCAGATTCGTACTATTGATGAAGTACATAAAGGAGAATTATATGCTCTTTATGTATTACCAGAAGCGCAAAGTTTAGGTATCGGAAAAAAATTGATATTGACTGTTTCCAAGCATTTTTTAAAAGAAGATATCTTTTCAATGATGGTTTGGGTAATGAAAATGAATCGGTCGGGACGAGCATTTTATAAACGTCTAGGAGGCAGTTATTCAGATTTCCGTTTGAGTCGTTTCGGGAATGTCACGGTGGAAGACGAGGCCTATGAATGGCTGGATATTGCTACTCTTGTTCGTCGTCTTCAGAATTAATGAGAAAGGAGGAAGTACGATGCACCTGTACTTCCTCCTTTCATTTCTCATAGATGCCATTGCAACAGTAATCCAGCTTGTGTCAAACCGCCACCGAATCCATATAACAGAAGCATATCTCCCGCTTTGATTTTTCCCTCAGATATACCTTTATCTAAAGATAAGGGGATGGTCGCTGAGGAAGTGTTGCCGTAATTGACTAGACTGTATAGCGTCTTATCAAAGGGAACACCACTTTTTTCACAGATTGATTGAATCATGCGAAGGTTTGCGCTATGCGGAATGAACCAATCGATTTGATCTAAAGTCATAGATGCTTGATTCATTACATATTTCATTCCTTGAGGAACCGTACTGACCGCCCACTTGTATACCTCTCGTCCATTTTGGACGATTTTATTATTATGAATAATAAGATTTTCGAACAATTGATTTGACAGGTTTGAGCAGTATAGACTCGATCCTTTTTCTCCTTCCGAGTTCACGTAGAAGGAAATAAAGTCAGACTGGACTTCATCACGTTCCACAAGAACAGCTCCACTACCGTCTCCAAATAAAATGCATGTGTTTCGATCCGCGTAGTCAGTAATTTTAGAAAGTGTTTCTGCACCGATAACTAGAATTTTTTTATGAAGACCAGATGAAATTAATCCGTTCGCCAAGTGTAATCCGTATGTAAATCCTGCACAAGCGGCGTTCAGGTCAATTGCACCGGCATTTTTTATACCGAGTTTTGCTTGAACCAAAGATGCGGTACTTGGTGTAGTAAAGTCCGGCGTCATCGTACAGAGAATAATCATATCGACATCTTGAAAATCCTTATTGTAGCGCTGTTTCAAATTCATGGCCGCTTGATATGCAAGATCACTTGTCGATTCATTTTGGTCTGCAATTCTTCGTTCCTTGATCCCTGTTCGTTGAAGTATCCATTCATCATTTGTTTCTACTAATTTCTCCAGGTCGTGGTTTGTCATGATGCGATTTGGAACATATGAGCCTATTGCTGTGATACGGGCACGAGATGTAATCATGAATTATTCCTCCCTGTAAAAAAATGTTTCCTTAAATTTTTATTATTAGATATTAGTACTAGATACTAATATAAATGTGATTTCGATTAAATACAAGCAATGTAACCGATAGGATTCTTTATTAAATCAAATAGTTTAAAAAATAGAGCAGTTTCTAGCGAAAGGATGAATACGACATGATCGGAATCAGCATCGCCACCACATGGGAGTTTGACGCGACACTCGCGTATTTTGATGTCTCGCCTGAAGAAAGAATCACTTATCCATTTGGTGAATACTTCACGCGTGAGATGAATGGGAAGACACTTCTGTTTTACAGCACGGGCGTTCGAAAAGTAAATGGCATCGGAGCGAATCAATATATGATCCTCCGCTTCTCATTGACGAAGGTCATCGTTGCTGGAACGTGTGCCGGGATTAATCCGAGGTACGACGTACTCGACATCATCGTGCCAGATCGTGCCGTTCAATATGATTGTACGGTCAAAGAGATCGAACCCCTCATCAAACCTTCGTTCATCGTCGACCTCGACGTGTCGAAGTATGGCAATGACTTTCATCTCGGAACAATCGGAACAGCAGACCGCGCTGTCGTCATGTGGCGCGACTATATCGAACTGCGGGATAACGGGTTGACGATTGCCGATACGGAAGCGGGAGCTATCGCGTACATCTGTCAGAAAAACGCAGTTGAATGTATCATCATCAAAGGTATCTCCGATTTTCCGACCGAAGAGAAGGAAGAAGATGCTGTCGAGGCAAACGTCGAGCAGATGCGGATTTATATCGAGAACACACCAAAAGTCATGACGAAAATTTTCTCTGATTATTTGGTTCGATTCATATAAAAAACGCAGATATCTCGTTCATCATCGAACGAACAATCTGCGTTTTCACATATAATGCTTTCGTTTGTACAGCTTATGTTCAATCCACGTCCAAATGCGAATTGCCACATAGAGATCAAGGATTGAAACAATCGCCATCATGATCAACATAAGGATACCACTCGTATCAAAAGCAAGTAATGACTCGAAAACCGTAAAGATGATAGCTAACACAAGGGGAATCGTGATGCCGATCCAGACGGATGAAAATAAAAGTGCCTTCCACATCCTCAAGATCCTTTCTCGTAAATAGTTTATTTAAGTACTTCAAATAATGAACACGTAAAATGGAGATATAAAATAGAAGATGAAATGGATTGATGGGATTCGGAACAAAGCGATGTTCGTAAATCCGGGTGTACGGTTAACGAGCTATTTTGTTCCGCCACCTAATCCAACAAAAGTAATAAATAAACCTACTGTGATGGCGGTAGCAAGTACGATGTTTTGATAAATACCAGTTGGAAAAAAATCAACGATGAAGAGTAGTAAAAATAGTGATGCGACAATTAGTCGTGCATCTCGTACGGAAGAATCTAATGTACGCCATTTGATGAAAAGTAAGATGTACGCTAAAGGTGCAAATAAATAAGAAATAATAAAGAAGGGGATTCTTCTTAAATAATAAGGTACTTTTTCTTCCTTATCTTCCATTATTATCACTCCAAAAACTCATTTTTTGAATTAACTTTATAATACACCAATTAAAAGTCATGCAATGGATTTTTGCCGACTACTTATACCAGTTTCTAACGTAATCATTCATCGGTGTACTTCTTTTACATATTTTCCAAGTTTCTTGTGGCAATATAGTTCAGTAGCATTGTATTTTTTGAAATATGTTCTATCATAGTGAATGGAAACGTTTTCTTAAAATGGTGAGTACATACCGAACTGTACAAGAAATGCGCTGCAATCGTCAGGATTCGTAAGTGTAGAAGTAGATGGAGGGACATAGAAGCATGCAGGAATGGAAAGCATCTGGTCAACCGGGTCAGAAACGGATTGATATCGAAAGCCGGTTTCGTCCAGAAATCGAAGGGCTACGCACGGTAGCCGCCTTACTCGTCGCAATCTATCATATTTGGTTCAATCGCGTCTCTGGAGGTGTCGATGTCTTCTTCGTCATCTCAGGTTTTTTGATCACGACATCGATCATCTCGACGATCAACCGGACAGGGGAGTTCAAATTCCTGCCGTACGTGACAAAGTTGCTGAAACGCCTCTTGCCATCCGTTTTGTTCATCTTAGGCGTCGTGTTAGTACTAAGCACATTTTTATTACCGGCATCAATTCTCGGGAAAACAATTCGTGAAGTCGTCGCCTCGATGTTCTTTTATCAAAACTGGCAACTCGCCGTCTCGAGTACGGATTACTTGGACGCGACCCAGATGAAGTCACCCGTTGAACATTTTTGGGCGCTATCGATCCAGTGGCAGTTCTATATGATTTGGTTCGTCTTGTTCTCGTTCATCTTATGGATGATGAACACGTATCAGATTCGATCGATTAAAACCGTTTTAAATGGGTTGCTGGGATTCCTATTCGTCACGTCACTCGCGTACTCGATCTACCTGACAAAAGTCAATCAGCCGTGGGCGTATTTCATTACGCCGACGCGGGTATGGGAATTTGCCTTAGGTAGTCTGTTATGTGTGAACTTATCGGCGATTCGTGTTCCGAAGTGGATAGCGACGATCATCGGCTGGGTCGGTCTGATTGGCTTGCTGACGACTGGTGTTCTGTTTAACGTCTCGCAAATGTTCCCTGGCTATATCGCACTCTGGCCGATGACGTGCGCCTTGATGATCGTGTTATCAGGAACGCAAGAGACACGATTTGGATTAAAACGATTCCTCGGATCAAAGCCGATGGTCAAACTCGGCGGGATCGCGTTTGGGATTTACCTTTGGCACTGGGTGTTACTTGAGTTTTATCGCTACAACGTGCAACAAACGCCCGGTCTGCTCGTCGGGACACTGATCATCGTCGCATCGATCGGTCTATCCTACTTGATGACGGAATGGGTTGAAAAACCGATTCGGACTTCGACTGTCAATCGGACGGCGTTCAAGAAGCTAGGTGCACTGTTGACGGTCAACGTTTTGTTGATTGGATCCTTACTCGGACTCGCTTATATGGAGGAACAAGAGCTAAAACAAGCTGTTAGCAAAAACAAATATCCGGGTGCCTTAGCGATCGAACAGGCACTGACTGTACCAAAGCAAGATCCGTTCCCGTCTTATGCGAACGTCTTCAATGACTTACCGCTCGTCCATACGGATGGAAGCAACCAAGGGCTGCAGAAGACGGAAGCAAAAGTCGGTGAATACGGGAAGACGAAGGATTATAAAGCAACGATCGCGCTCGTCGGGAGCTCGCACTCGGAGCAATGGTTCGGTGCATTACATGAAGCAATCAAAGGAACGGACATCCGTTTACTCAATCTGACGCGGTCAGGAACACGGTTTTCGACCGGCTATGAACCGGACTCCTTAAAAGGGATCTGGAACCAGAACGTCTTGAACTACTTGAAGGATGCCGATGTTGATTTGATCATCTCACACGTGACTGCAGCGGATGCTTCAAAAGACAGCATCCATCAACAAATGGTCGACCAGATGCAGTTCGTCAAGGACGAGTATGGAATCGATGGTCTAGCACTCCGGGATAATCCACGGTATGATTTCAACGTGCTCGAGGCGCTCGAGACGACAAGCATCGCGGACACGACAAAACAGATGAATACACAACCAAATCAGACGGATGAAGCATACTGGAAACAGTTCGAAAAAACGAACCAGTCGCTTCATAAGCTGGATTTGACTCGTTACTTCCATGTCAAAGGTGAGTACCGTCCTGTCATCGGCAATGTCGTCATCTATCGTGACAATAGCCATATGACGAATACGTATGCGGAAAGCTTTGCTCCGATGTTCAAGAAAAAGCTCGACGAAGTGCTCGCGGACAAATTAGCGAGTACAACAGCTAACACGAACTAATAAAAAATAAAGCGTGTCGTGAAGCTTAACGAGGAGGCAATGAAAGAAACCATGGCAAATATTAAGGCAAAGTTTAATCGGTGCTTAAAACTAATCGAAAAATACCCACAAGCTTTCAGAGTGGGGAATGGGTCAACGAAAAATGAGATTCTTGAAGTCGAACATCGTCTTCAGGTCACGTTTCCGCCAATGTACAAAGAATTTCTAAAACAGTTCAGTTATTTGGCTACGCATGATGAAGAGATCTGGGGAATCAGTCCATCAAACAACCAGTTAGATCTTGTATTTAGACTTGAAAAATATAACGAGGAACTCCGTAGCAAATCTCAAAGTGAAGTTCCTTCACATTTAATCGGAATACAAATGGAAGACTTTAGTTCGTCGCTCATTTGTCTGGACTTACAAGCCTTGACCTACAATGATCAAGAGGCAAAAGTATGTTTTTACCCAAGTGATGAACCATATTATTCAGACTCCTTCACAGAAAGATTATTTGAAGTGTGTGATAGTGCCGTGTCAACGTATTTAGAGGATACAGAGGACGAATCTTCTACTACGATTGAAAAAGTGAGTGCGATCAAGACGGAGCATAAGGATGTGTATTCCGAAGCAAAAGCGTTGATCCATGCACATCCAGAGTTATCTGAGTTCGGAGAAGGGATTTCGGATGCTGAAGTCGAGGTGATTGAAAAAGAGTTAAACGTCACCTTACCTGAAAGTTACATGACATTCATGAAAGAATTCGGAGGGGGTATCTTTGGAGACAACCAGTTTTTTACGATGTTCAATGATGAATTAGTAAAAACGAATCTCGAATTGTATCATCCAACAGAATTTGAGCATGCTCTTTCAAAACATCTAGTAGCTGTCTATTTTGACGACCTTGAGGAATTTTATGCGTGTCTTGATTTCAAAAATGTAGTGAATGGTGAGCCTAAAGTAGTGTATCGAGAAGTGAACGTACCGGAAGAAGACTATGATGATCGTGATGCATTCAAATCGTTCTCCGATTTTCTCTACTACATTATTCAAGATACCATTGAGGTCAACAGCTGATAACATCCGATCGACTACGTAAATGCTCGATTTTTACGTCAAACGAATAAGCAACACAATTAAAACGGCTTGAGTCCTGAATTCTACTGGACTCAAGCCGTTTTCCTATTCTTAGCATGACTTAACGTGTGAACCATGCAGAAGGGCTGAACGAAAACACAGAAAAACTCCCTTCAAAATAAACGGTTGAAAGAATGAAACCGTCTGTTTTGAGAGGGAGCGTTTATTCAACAGATTGAAACAATTAAACGGAATAACTGCCGTCCGGTTGCTCACGTAATTCGAGTGCTTCAGTGCGAACCTGTGGATTCGTCCCGAAGTACGCATCGACGACGCGGGAAGCGGCGAAGCCGTCCTCCATCGGACCGTACGTCGCACGGAACGTATCGAGTTGCGCTTGATACATTTTCTTCAGACGCGGAATGTCCGATAAGGCGTGAAGCAAAGCCTCTTCCGTCTCTAAGATGGGTCCCGGAAGATCGTTGTAGTAATCGAGATAGAATCCGCGTAGCGTGTCCCGATAGAGGTCAAGGTCATACGCATAGAACATCATCAGTCGATTCATGTTCGCGAAGTCGAAGAAGACAGAGGAATAGTCCGTGATCAGCAGATCCGTGATCAAATACAGTTCCTGAATATCCGGATAGGCCGTCACGTCAATGAATTGTTCCCGGTGCTGTGCCGGAATCTTCGGCTTTTTCGTGACGAGCACGTGCGTCCGAATCAAGAAGACATACTCATCGCCTAACGCTTCCGCGACCCGGTCGAAATCAAACGGATAGTCGAAGTAGAACTTTCCTTTGCCAAGCGATTGATGATCGCGGAAGGTCGGTGCATACAAGATGACTTTTTTGCCTTCCGGCAGTTGCAACTGCGTCCGAATCCGCTCGATCGTTGCTTCATCATTCGACGTAAAGAAGAGGTCATTTCGCGGATAACCAGATTCGACGACAGGTCCATCGTACTGGAACGCACTTCTAAAGATGTTCGTCGCGTAAGGACTCGGAGACAAGAGGACGCTCCATTGCGAAATCGAATTCGTCACTCGTTCGACGTAGCCTTCATCCCGTCCATGGATCTCATCTAAGTCAAACAACATCTTCTTCAGCGGTGTGCCGTGCCACGTCTGGATGTACGTCGTCTCTTTCCGCCGCGTCATGTAGTGCGGGAAGTTCTGATTGTTGACCCAGAACTTCGCCGTTGCCATGTAATAGAAGTAGGCGGGAGACAGGCGTTTGACGACTTTTGCATTCGGATCACTCAGATAGAGCTTTTTGTTATAGATCCAGACGACTTTATAGCCGAGTGCTTGGTTCTTCAGTTCTTCGTAAATGTAACGCGGGCTGTCCGCGTAATATTTACCGAGACCGCTTTCGAAGACGACGAGCTTCGGGTCGACAGGTAAGACGCGTTGCATGAGTCGATATCCTGCCTTCATCGTCGGGAAGTAGAACCGGCTACGACGATAGATCTTAAAGAGGATGTTCGCCGCTTCGTTCGTCTGAATCTTCTCTAAAAGACTCGTCTGTTTCGTATAGTTCGCGATCGTTTGATAGACCTGATCGGAATAGGTCGTATCTGTTTTCGTCAGGAAGACGTCAGCGCGGCGTTTGAATTCGTCATCCATCTCAAAATGACGGCGTGCTGTCGCATCGAGATCCTCGAACAAGTCATCGATCGTCTTTGAAATCCGACCCGGTAATTCGTTCTCGAGATCGAGATACGAACCGAGCGGACCGATGAAGCGTTTCGGGTCGAAATGCAGGTAATGGACCGGTCGCTTCAAGAAACTGAAGTCAAAGGCGACACTCGAGTAGTCGGTGACGAGCAAGAGGCTCTCTTTTAACAACCCTTGGACATCACGTTCGCCCTGATGGATGACCGTGATCGGTAAGTTCTCGAAGTGACTCGAGTATTGCTGCATGTTCGGGTGCAGGCAAAGGACGATCTCGAGACGATGTTGTTTTGCGTATGCATGCAGACGCTCACTCGATAGGAACGCTTGGTACTGCTGATAATATTCCGATTCGAAGAACTGGAGTGGCGTCTGTAGCCACGAGCGCCACGTCGGAATGACGAGCATCTGACGTTTGACTGGGACGTCGTCGTTCAAGAGGGCATCAAAACGAGACAAACCGGTGATTTTGACCTCTCGCTCAGCGTAGCCCATGTCTTGTGTGACGAGTCGTTTCTCACGCTCGGAACTGACGAGGAACAGATCCGTATCGAAGGCAGCGGCAAACTTGCCGTACTGGTCATTCATGTTCTTCGTTCCGAGAACCCCGTGTTGGATGAAGACACGATCCGCCCGCATCTTCCGCTTGAACGGTTCGGACCGGAGCGGATACAAGTATTCCGCATGATGTGTCCCGATGACCTTCTTCGCCATCAACGAGTGATAGATGTGTTCCTTCGATTTGATCGGCAAGACGTTTCCGAGCGGAGCGACTTGCGCGTATTCGTTCGACGTCGGATCGATGACGTAATAGACCGGTCGCTCCGGATAGGTCTCGCGCATATACTTGAAGAAGTGATATCCGTTGTCCTGCGCTTTATAGGGACGTTCTCCGACGAGCCACGTGTTCTTCTCGGCAAACAGCCGGTAGAGCGGGGCGAACGTCATCAGATGATTCAGATAGGCGTAATTTTCATTCGTAAACTCGGTCATCTCAAACGATAGATTCCGGTGACCGACCGTGTAGTACGGGATGATGTGCATCGTCGACGTATCATCTTTCCCTAACGCTTCCGGTGTCAGTTGACGCGTGATGTACCGGGCGCGACCGAGACGGTGTAATTTTGGTTCCGACCGGTGATAGAAGTCGAGTGCGACGAAGGCGTCATAAACCCCTTCTTGTAATTGCGCTGCTTGATAGAGTTGTGACCAGTGGATTGTCGCCGTGTAGTGATAACGATACAATCCGAATTTTTTCGCACTTGTTTCATTTTGGTACAACCAATCGATTGGGACCGGGACTTGATTGCCACTTTCCCGGTGCACGAGGAGCAACCGTCCCGTCTTGATGAACGCGTGACGCGTAAAGGCTTTTCCGCTGATGACCGTCGTCGCTTTCGTCTCATTACGGACCGCATCGATTTGAATCTTCGGCTTCGTCTGCGGTTCTTTATTCAACAACAGTCGCAGGTTGCCTTTTAGATCGGTATACAGCTGGACGAATTCGTTGAACGTCTCATCCATCAATGGCACGAGCGGCGCAGGAATCTGCGTGTCAACGAAACGTCCTAGCAGAATCTGGCGGGTGAAGACGGACGCGTCGAGCGTAGCATGACTCGGTAAGCCGTCAGACTCCCATTTGTGTAATTGTTCTGGTGTGAGGTGTTCGACTTTTTTCGTAAACGTCAGCCAGAGTGAAAAACGACCGACTGGATAGGCAGTCTCTTGATCGGCTTCGACAGACTCGATCTCAGCGAGACCGTCCTCTTCGACGGTCGGAACATCCGCATCCTGCATCTGTGCAGCATGTTGACTCAGCTGAGAGGCGAGCGTATGCGGCAGTTGGAAAGAGAAGCGATGATCGTGCTGTTGATTCGGCACTTCAAGGACCGTCTCTTGCAATCGATCGCGAATGAGTAAGGACGTGATCGTCAGCAACGGATCGTTCAATTGACCGGATAGCGTATAGTCTGTCGGCGAGGACTGAATCTGTAATGACTCTTTTAACGCCGATCGTTTAAGTTTCTTTGGTTTCTTCGGAAGTACAGTGTGCCCGAATTGGAGCACCCGGAGAACAGATTTAAACAGCATGGAATCAAGGGACCTCCTACTAGGTGATATTTTATGAAAGCGTTATCTTCCATTAGCATTCTATCACAATCAATAGCTAAAACATCCCAAAATTTGAAAAACAATACGGACTTTGGTGGATAGACGAAAAAACCTTCTCACAGAGGAGAAGGTCAATAACCGATTAGTCGAGCTCACTTAAAAGCGTTAGCCAGTTTGTCGTAAAGTTATCATCAGAAAACCGATTGATCGAGTGCAGGGCGGCTTCTCCCATTTGACGGCGTAGAGCCGGCTGCTCCATCAAGCGGATTGCTGCTGCTGCAAAAGCTGACGTGTCACCGGGTGGAACGATATAACCGGTCGTCCCGTGGGCGATGATTTCACGCGGACCATAACAGATATCGTAGGCGATGACCGGAACACCGTGCCCCATGCTCTCAAGGATCGCCATCCCGAACCCTTCGGATTGTGACGTGAAGATCGTCGCGATGGCACCATGATAGGCGTCTTGAATGTTCGTGATGAATCCGTTGAACCGGATTTGTTTCGTCAGTGACAGTTCCTTGATCAACGCGTGGAGATCCTTTTCGAGCTGATCGTTGTAACCGAAGCCATAGAAATCAAGGAAAGCATTCGGATGCTGGTCGACGATCTTTCGCATGACACGGATACTGGCAGCGACATCCTTTTTGATTTGGATGCGCGAGACGACGATGAACCGATTTGGATCAGGTTCAGGAAGAACCGTATAATCCGCTTCCGGCACCGCACCGACACCGTGTGGAATCGCATGGAACGTCTCCGGATGACCGAACTGATCGGTCATATGTGCTTGTTGCCGAGGGGTTGCCGTGATGACTCGATCCCACTCGTCGATGCGACCGAATAACGTATCCCAGACACCGCTGACCGTTGCCGTCTCGTTGAAGGGGGAGACGAAGTGATTGCTGTGTCCGAAGGCAATTTTTTTGATATTCGGATGCTTGATGTCCAAGATGACTGCGTCTAAATTCTTTTTCGGTAGGTTGGCAAGACGATCCCGGTATTCGGACGAGATCAGGACCGCCTCATGCTGACCTAACAGTTTGTTCAAGACGAACGTATTAAAGGTTGCCGGATCATTGAACTGTCTTTCCTGACCGGCTTCGAAATAAAACAGATGACTCCAGTCCGCTGAGTTGATTTTGTGCCAAATCGTCAAATAACATGTTCCATCACTGTGGAAGAAGGAACGAGAGACCGGCTTGTTCGACGTAAACGAATACTGGATCGTCTGTACCAACTGCCCGTTATCCAGATATTCTTCGCGGCGCAGGCGATGACGATTCTCTGAAAAATAATCGATGAAGCTAAGCTGACCGTTAGTATCAAACCGGGCGTACTGGACGTATGTACCATTGTCGAACAACCGATACGAATCTTTTTCGGCGCGACTTGCGTCGAGGAATAACGTATACCGCTTTTCCCAGCGTGGAATCAATTCGGCTTTCGAAGAGACGACGGACCGTTTGTCTGCCTGGCGACGTGCTAAAAAATTGATGACGTTGACGACTTGGATGCGAGGATCAAGCAACTGTGCCTCGACCATCTCTTGACGAATCGTTTCAAGATTCGGTTGAATCCCTAACGTCACGAGCGTCACGTTTCGCTCCGGATCAGCCGCGATGATCGCATTCGCTCGTTTAATGACGGCTTTTGATAAACCGCCACGCTGGGTCGCTAACGTATTCAATGTAAAAAACAAATCTCGTTTCATAGGGCATCTCCTTATATAGCGCTTACAATTTTAATGAGCGTCATGAAATGTGAATCTCCTTGATGAACCTTGCCCATACTATAGCATACAATGTTGGAATAATAAGGAACCTAGGGATGAAATGAAGATGTCCCTAGGTGTACCGTTAAGCTTTATGAATGGGTTGAACGAATGAACGATTGGCTGTGATGTACGTATCCTGAGCCGTTTTCAAGCGTGGGGTGCCTTTGGATGACAGAACGATCTTATCAATCGAAAGAACCGTACCCGGTGTATTTTTCGTCGGTAGTTCGTTTTTAAAGTCACGATCAGCATACTGTTTACAAGTCTTTAAAATCCGGACTGTTGTCGGACGATCAGTCAGATACGTCTCGTCATCAACCATAGGCGGAAGATGGACATATTTTTTGTTTGCCGTGACATAAGCACCGTCAACCGTGACGAGTCGTGGTGTGCCGGCCAGTGTCAACTGAAGATCGGAAATCGTCAGCAATTGCCCGACTTCAAGTGGGGCCTGCTTATGCTCGAATTCCAAATCGTCATACAAGAAAGCCTTCTCGAGTACAACGACTTGCGTCGGTGCATCGACATGATACTTCGTCGCATCGATTTTCTGTACAGGTGATGTGGATTCCATTGGACGAAATTCGACTTTAAGTGGCTGGTAATGCAGATGCATCCCATTGACGCTACTCGGTAACGTCACCCGAACGACGAACGGATGATAGTCGTCATGGATCAGCATCAATTGGAATGGATGTGACTGTCGTTCGAGTGCCTCCGTCGGAATGAATAATTCAGTCCCTTCGATATGGAACGGAACGGCGGTTTCCGTTGCTTCATCGTTAGGCGCGATTAAGAGAACTTGATCGACCGAAGCCGTGTCGTCTTTGAGTAATTGTACGACTTCATAGAAGACACCACCAACGAGACGCGTGCCTGCATACGTGGCAAAGAACGGCTCAAGGACAGGTCCGAGATGGTATAGTGATTCCGGCATCCTATAATAAAGACGGTTCTCCGATACATAGCGCTGGGCTTTATGTTTTTGGACGAGGAGCGTGATGAAGGTGACGAAGCTGTCATAATCTTGTTGCTGCAGCAAAGCGTACTGCTTTTGGAAGATGTCATCGAAAATGAAATCGGCTGGATCTGCACCATGTCGTTCAAAGATGGTGATCATTTCACCGAACAAATCAAAGAAGGTCTGCTGTTGCGGATGCTCAAGGAACCGTTTGTTGTTGAACAGACGGGAGAGGAAATCCATCTCGATCAGACGGCTCAAGGCATGAGTCTTGGCGACTGTCGGAATATCCAGTTCAAGCGTTTTCTCAAGCACCTGTAAATTAAAGGTCGTCTTCTCGAAGATGCTCGTCTGTCCGACTAACGAATCATTCATCGCGAATCGGTTGACGTGATAAACCGGTGCTGGATTCATCGAAGCCGTTTGACATTTGGAGATGGCTTCGAAGAAGAAAAGTTTATCTTCACCGAACTGCATCGGGCTGAACCGGATGTTATGCTCGATCAAGACGGAGCGCTTCAGGATTTTCCCCGGAGGTCCAACCGCCCGAAACACTTTGTCGATTTCATATGGAACAAGCTGATTGGCAGTCGTGAACGATGCGAACCGCCCGACTTTTTGAATTGACGTGTCGGTATGCTTGATCGTTTGACCGAATGCGATATCGGCATCGTTCGAAGCGGCTTGTGCGACGAGCTGAGGGAATCCGACCGGATCGAGACGGTCATCAGCATCTAAGAACGTGACGTATGTACCTGTCGCCTCTTCGATTCCGACGTTTCGCGGTTGCGCAGGACTTCCCGTATTTTCAGGGAGTTCGATGATACGAATGAAATCCATCGTTTCTGCAGCCGTGTGGAGAATCGATAACGACTCATCCGTCGAACCGTCATCAACGAAAATCGCTTCCATCGTTGAATGGTCAAGCGTGAGTGCCTGAATCGACGCAATACACGTCGAGAGATACGTCGCTTTATTGTATACAGGAATGATGATTGAAACAATTTTACCCAACAGTAATTCCCACCTTAAACAAAATATTTTAAAAAATACCATTTGAACTGTACCACAAAATGGATGCTCTCAAGCGTAAGAAAGGTGAGAAAATACAAAAAAGGACGATGACCCAATCAAAGAAGGGAGTCATCGACCATTTAAACGCAGTCATAAAAAATTGGAATTACTTGATTCCAATGTTCTCAAGATATTTTTTTTCAGAGTCATCAATTTTACGGCTGATTTGTTTCGTATACGTCTTCCGCGCGTAAGTGGATCCGTCTTTCTGATAAATGGCTCTTTCTCCTCCAGATGATTGGTCGTAATAGATTTCGATTAAATCTTGATCCTCATAGACGATGACGCCCGTTTCTCCAGAATTTCGCTTTAGTTGTCGATCAACCTGTTGTTTCTTCAAGTATTGATTTTCAGATTTAATGACTTGATTGATAGCTGCATCGTATTTCTGTTTTGCTTTCTCGCTTGTCGTATTTCCGTCTTGATCGTAATCGCTACATCCCGCTAGGAAGACGATCGAAAAAAGGAGGAAAGATAAAAGTTTCACTTTCAAATGCGAACACCTCCGAAGTACACGTTTTGTATTACCGATAGTGTACATCAAGGCAACGCTTCATATGTAACGTACTTGAGAAATAGGGAAGTGCCTTAGGGCGGGCACATTATAGTTCAATCGCATCGATGACGCCTTCAGGATACTCCCAGACGTTTCCTTCGATGAGCCATTGATGGTGACAGTTCGGGCAAGCGACTTCCGAAGAGAAGTCATACTGGATTTCAACACCTAAGCGCCGCTCCTCGTGCGATACACTATGTAAATCTTCAATGAGAATCTCATCCTTGAATTTCTCACGACAACGTGGGCATTTGAATTTCGAATAATGACTGATGACCGTATCCATTCGATTCAACTCCTAAACAAAGAATTAGTATCGTTTACAGTATAATGATAACGCTTACATATAAACGTGTTAATTTTGAATTGTAATCAAAATGGAATATATCAACTGAATTGGATTTTAAGTTATGAAAGATTTGCTTTTGCGAATGTACAGAGAAAAGATACTTATTCACAAACAAATAAAAATTCCCATAAATGGTTATGGCTTTTATAATGAAGAAGAGAAATTGATTTTTAAGAAAAGAACTATTGATGAGAAATTATGAAATTCATCGACTTATTACATAAAAGGATTGTGTGACAATATGCAACTCATCAAACAGATTAACAGTCAGAATCATTTTTGGCTGTTTGAAAAGGATGGACGGACACTCTACACGTTTCACGGCATCATGGGAGAGAGGTTGAAAGAACCAATGAGTGAGCAAAAGTTCTCGCGCTTTTTTAATCTGGATGCCTACATTCGGGAGCTCGTAGCTGAGAAAGAAAAGGACGGATACTCCGTCGTTCAAGAAGCGGATTACCACGAAGTTGTCGTTGAGATCTTTTGTCAGGATACAGAGTATGACGTCATCTTTGAGCATCGCTCGAGCATTGAAGAAGACCTCAATGAATTTCTTTTTGAAATCGGCAATGGGTATTTTGTTGAAGATGAGTATGGTCCAGAAGCGATCGAATTCGTCCTTCATATCTTGGAGCCGTCTTATATCGTTGAACCCGTCATTGATTATTTTAAGGAACAGTTTATTTTGAAGAAAATCCGAATGGGGCAGGCAAAAGTTCATTACGGAAGACGTTTGACCGGACTTTATCCCACAGGCAAGAACTTTAACCGAAAAAATTAAAGAAAAAAATGTATAAGAAGGAGTCACATAGATGACAGTTAAAATCGGTTTACCAGGTGTCACAGAAGAGAAATTACAAGAGATAGAAGCAGAACTGGGCTTCGAGCTTCCGAAAGAATTACGAAATAGGTACAAGCACGAAAATAAATTCAGCATCGGCGAATGGGGATTTCATCCAATCAAGGACGAGCAGTATATCAAGCGAACATGGGACGACCTTGTTCGTATCAATTTGACAGATGCAGAAGAGTATCCAGAAGGGTTCTTGCGGATTGCGGCGGACGGAATAGGTGACGAACTCGGATATCAGTTACCGGACACAGAGACGATCGTCTTATGGGACCACGAAGAACAAGAGTTGTTTCCAGTAGCACCGACGTTGAATGCGTTCGTTGAAAAGGAACAACAAATGGAACAGAGTGCGGAACAAGCAGAACTTTTCTTAGAGACGGTTCTTGAAACGGGAACTGTCTATGGTCTATCAAAATTTGAACAGTCGGGCTGGGTCTATTGTCCGTCGAATCAAGACGAGACAGACGTGCTGTTATTCTTTTCGACGGAAGCAGCGGCGAAGGCGTTACAGACGAAGGAATGGTCGAACTATCATCTGATTCGCTTAGACCTGGATTTGTTCATGAATGGCTGGTTGCCGAACATGATTGACGACGGACTGTATTGTGGCTTGGATTGGGGACCGGAGCTCGTCGGACTTGAGCTAGATCCAGAAGATGTCCTAGCAGATTTGGAGGGTTAATATGATTCGGACGCTTCGTAAACAAGTCGATGGAATGACAGCCGTTTGGCTCATCTATCGCGATGGACGAAAATTGTATACGTATCACGGTGTCATGGACGAGATTCATCAGGACGATATGAAACAAGCGATGGAAGAGCGCTACTTGTTCCGATATCAAGCGAAACGTCGGATGGATACGTGGATTTCGGAAAAACAGGCAGAAGGATACATATTCGAGGACGTATTCG
>Ga0308160_10001834_pt1 | contig 27819 bp, 33 predicted proteins | sample PhyFR1_FD_201036 | JGI IMG/M metagenome (GOLD analysis project Ga0308160, IMG submission 201036) | Phyllosphere microbial communities from UC Gill Tract Community Farm, Albany, California, United States - DLSLF.R1 | ecosystem: Host-associated > Plants > Phyllosphere > Unclassified | place: USA... | reverse complement strand
TGCGGGCGGCGGAGCCATGCTTATCGCCACTGTATTTCTCGGTGGAAAGGATGGTGTTGAGGGGAGGGTGTACGAGCCTTACAAAGATGTGGCAGGCGTCTGGACTGTCTGCGACGGCCACACCGGAGCCGACATCATCAAGGGCAAGAAGTACACCGACCGCGAATGTGATCGTCTGATGTGGAACGACCTGCAGCCAGTCAAGAAAGCTGTTGATGGGATGGTCAAAATTTCACTGGGCGAGTATCAGCGCGCCGCACTGTACAGCTTCACCTATAACGTTGGCACAAACGCATTCTCAAAATCGACACTGCTTAAACGGCTAAATGACGGTGACGTAAACGGTGCCTGCGAAGAACTGCGCCGCTGGATTTATGCGGGCGGACAGAAATGGCGTGGACTGATGAATCGCCGCGATATGGAGCGGTCAATGTGCCTGGCGGAGAACGCTGATGAACTGGCTGGCAAATAACTGGCGATCGGTTCTGTGGTTCCTGCTGTGTGTCTGCGTCGTCCTGTTTGGTTCGGCGGCCGGGCATTACCACAGCAAATACACCGAAGCAGCCAGCCTGGCGGAAACGCGGCAGGAAACCATCAACGACATGCAGCGCCGTCAGAAAAGCGTTGCAGCCCTCGACCAGAAATATATGAAGGAGTTAGCGGATGCTAAAGCCACTATCGATCAGCTGCGCGGCGATGTTGCTGCTGGCAAGCGTCGGTTGCAGCTCAACGCGACCTGCCAGAGACAATCCGCCTCCGGCACCGCCAGCATGGATGATGCAGCCAGCGCCCGACTTACTGACGCCGCTCAACGGGATTATTTCACCCTCAGAGAGCGAATAGAAGTTGCCGGAAAGCAGATAGCTGGCCTGCAGCAGTACATTCGGGAGCAATGCTTGATGTAAAATGCACTCTTTAAAGGAGAGCATATGACAGAAAGTGAAATAGCAATTCAAGCTCTTGTTGCGGCAAGAGAGTCAGCAAATTGGGCCTTTTGGGCAATGTGGGGGGTTTGGTTCTCGGGGATTGCAACATTTGCTGCAGTGTTGGTATCCCTGTTCATTGCCTTGAGAAAGCCTAAGTCTTTTGTTAAAGGAAGGGTGCGATTAGGTAGAATATTTTCTGGCGAAGATGACTTTCAGGTTTTAGCTGTGACCGTTGTTAGTCTAACCCTTCATACAGTTAAGCTGAGCTATATATGCTGGGTGAACGGCAAAGACCATGAGTTTCAGCAGCTATTCCAAAACGCTGAATCAGATAAGTTGCCTATTCGCCTTGAGCATGGCGATGAAGCTAACTACCGCATCATTTTACGTGATGAAGAAGGTTGCTGGTTTAATAGAATCGCTAAACGTTTATTAGAAGCAAACCTAGATGTAAAAAAACTAAAGTGCTTTGCTGTGTTGTCAACAGGGGAGCGTTTTGAATTGAAGATAAATAATCGTGTGAAAGTAAACATATCCCAGGCTATTACTGATATGTCTTAGCCTTTGCCGTAACTGAGGAATCGATCTTTAGTCTCTGACTAGGGATATCGCTTAGCCACGTTGTGAAGCGTCGCAAAGCTGGAACCATAAATTTCGCTTCACTAAGATTATTCTTAGAGCTAATGTATGACCTCCATTTATGAAAAGGAGGTTGTGATGTTAGAAGATTATTTCAGCAAGGGTGCTCCAGTCGGAGTTACGCTAGAGCAAAAACAAAGGCTTCTTGCAGTTCAAGCCGCGCTTGAAATAGCCAAGCATTCTGTTGGTAAAGCTAACCAGTCAACGCAATCTAAAGTTGAGGATGATTTAGAGCATGTCGCGAAAGAAGTTAGTAAATTGGCGGATGCTATACAGCTTGCGCTAAAAAAATAACCAAACCGCCTCCGGGCGGTTTTTTATGGGCGTCACCAAGGGTGTCGAAGAGATCGCCCAAAACTAAATCAAGTTGGTTAGTTGACTAGACGAATAAAATCCGGGCTGTGCAAAACCTCATACGCCATTTGCCTTAGGGCTACGTGATGGGCATTTGCTATATCAGATTTTGTTAAAGTATTAAGTGTTTCATCAAAAGCTTCAAAGGTACCCAAGGCTCCATCTTGAGATAACGACTCATATAAAGGCTCAAGTTTATCGTCTACGTGAGCACCACCATCATTATTAGCAGCCCCACTCATTATGTTAAACCTTGTTATCAACTTTTCAGGTTCTAGAATATAAACGCATTCTTTCCACCAATCTTTTATGGGTAAAATCTTATCGCCTGTCTGCTCAACGCCTACGTATGGCCTATAAATGCACTCACTAGCCCCGACTAGGCTTAAAATACCAAGACCAAAATACATGCAGCAACCAACAGCCTCATCTCTGGACATCCCCCCTGTACTAAGTAGAGAAAAATTACTGGTGTCAACATTCATATGCTTGATTAGTGATTTGCTAGTTTTAGTTGAATAAAATATAACCCGGAGACAAAGAGCAATTCTATACGCTTCGTGAGTATTCCCTCTGTCATAACTTTCGCATGAGCTTTCAAGAAAAGATATTTGCTCAATGAGCTTCTTCTTAAATCTATCCATAATTTCCACTGTAGGTATTAATATGGCGCTCACCGACAAACAAGAAATGTTCTGTCGCGAGTACCTCATCGATTTGAACGCCACGCAAGCGGCCATTCGGGCGGGGTATAGCGATAATACAGCCCGCAAGATTGGTAGTGAAAACCTCACAAAACCAGACATTGCGCAACGCATCATTGACCTTAAATCAAGTCGAAACGAAAGGGTAGAAGTAAACGCAGATTACGTGCTGCGACGTCTCGTTGAGATTGATGAAATGGACGTGATAGACATCCTGAAGGATGACGGTGGCCTGAAAATGGTCCACGAGTGGCCGAAGGTGTGGCGCACTACGCTGAGCGGGCTGGATATCCTGACAACCGTCACCAACTTCGATGAAACGACGATGGAGAACATCCTCAAGAAGATTAAGTGGCCTGATAAGGTCAAAAATCTTGAGTTGCTCGGAAAACATATTAGCGTCAACGCTTTCAAGGAAAACATAGATCACAAGTCATCTGATGGAAGTATGACGCCTAAGCCGACCACCATACAGCTTCTACCTGTCGAGCCTAAGCATGAGTGATACTGTTCAGCTACCAATCCCTGCCAAGCTTGCCCCATTGTTCACCGCAGTCAACAAACGCTATCGCTGCTCACATGGTGGGCGTGGTAGCGCCAAGACACGCACGTTCGCACTGATGACAGCCGTTAAGGCGTATCAGGCAATGATGAACGGGGAGAGCGGCGTAATCCTGTGCGCGCGTGAGTTCATGAACTCGCTGGAAGAGTCGAGCATGCAGGAAGTAAAACAAGCGATCCTGTCGGTGCCGTGGCTGGCTTCCAATTTCGACATTGGCGAGAAATACATCCGCACCATCGACAAAACCGTGACATACGTTTTCGCTGGTCTGCGCCATAACCTCGACAGCATCAAGTCGAAAGCGCGAGTCCTTCTCTGCTGGGTAGACGAAGCTGAATCCGTCAGTGAAATCGCCTGGCAGAAGTTGAGCCCGACAGTGCGTGAAGAGGGCTCAGAGATTTGGGTGACGTGGAACCCTGAGCGTGACGGTAGCGCCACTGATAAACGCTTTCGTAAAGAGTTTGGTGACGACTGCATAACCGTCGAGATGAATTACACGGATAATCCGTGGTTCCCTGATGTGCTGGAAGGCGAGCGCCTTAACGATCAGCGCCGCCTCGACCCTGCAACCTATGCATGGGTATGGGAAGGCGCTTATCTTGAAAACTCCGATAAGCAGGTGCTAGCTGGAAAATACCGGATCGCTGAATTCTCTGGTGAGTTGTGGAAAGAGGCGGAGCGCCTTCACTTTGGTGCAGACTTTGGTTTCGCCAAAGACCCTAACACGCTCACCCGCTCATTCATCCTGCATAACCGGCTTTACATCGAATATGAGGCATACGGGCAGAAAACCGAGCTGGACCATATGCCAGAGCTGTACGACACCATCCCCGGATCACGTGAATGGCCGATTAAGGCCGACTCCGCACGACCAGAAACAATCAGCTATCTCAGGCGGCAGGGATTCAATATCTCAGCTGCTGAAAAATGGCAGGGAAGCGTTGAGGACGGGATCGCCCATCTGCGTGGCTTTGACGAAATAATTATCCACCCACGCTGCAAGAACGTCGCAATTGAAGCCCGCATGTGGTCTTACAAAACCGACCGTATTACAGGCGAGGTTCTGCCAAAGCTGGCTGATGGATATGAACACTGCTGGGATGGAATACGTTATGGCCTTGATGGACATATCAAACGCAAAGGTCAGATGGCAGGAATGCTGCTGCCAAAGCGACTACGACGATAATCAGGCTGGCATTCAAGAATATATGAATCTAGTCGATAACATGTTTGCAATCTGAACATGGAGAAGGGTTTATGAATTCTTGGTTTATATCTTGGTGCACCTATACAAGCAGTGAGGCAGGCGGCATGGCCGTTTATCGCTTTGGTTCTTGTATAAAAGATTATCCTGCTGAGGCACATCCTGATCAGGTTCATGACGATATGATTGTTAGCCTCAAAAGAGCGCAGAACACAGACTATTTGCACATAACGTCATTTAACCGGGTGTAATCCGCAGTCAATTATAAGGTCGCTTAGGCGGCCTTTTTTATTGCCCCAAACCCACCAACGGACAAACCATGACAGATAAATTAACTCTGGCCGTCAACCATGCGTTGAGTGATGTCAGGCTTGCCCGTGCGCGAGCGATGGCGCTTAACCCCGGTATGGGGCTTGATGCAAAGCGCAGCTCGGCATGGTGCGAGTATGGCTTTAAAGAAGACCTTACCTTTGACGATCTCTACAAGCTCTATCGTCGCGGCGGCATTGCCAATGGCGCGGTAAATAAGCTTGTTACGAATTGCTGGAGAACCAACCCTGAAGTCATTGAGGGTGACATCTCTGATGAATCCCGCGAAGAGACGGAATGGGAGAAGGCCAGTAAACAAGTTTTCACTCACCGTTTCTGGCGGGCATTTGCGAAGGCCGATACGCGGCGCCTGGTTGGCCGATGGGCTGGCATATTGCTTCACATCAAAGACAGTAAAAACTGGAACGAGCCGGTAATTAAAGGTAAGGCTCTGCAAAAGATAACGCCGGTATGGGCCAGCGCTTTGCAGGTGGGAAATCGTGATGGTAACGGCAACATCACTAACTGGCAGTACACAGAAACGCTCCCTGATGGCAGCACGGCGCGCCGCGATATCCATCCCGATCGCATCCTGATTATCGGCGATATGTCCGATGATGAAATCGGCTTTCTGGAGCCCGGCTATAACGCATGCGTCAGCCTGGAGAAAGTTGAGGGCGGTTCGGGCGAGTCATTCCTGAAGAATGCCGCACGCCAGCAGAATATTAACTTCGATAAAGACATCGACTTTAACAATCTGGCTTCAATGTATGGCGTCACCATTGATGAGCTGCAGGAACGCTATAACGAGGCCGCCCGGGAGATTAACCGCGGCAATGACGCGCTTCTGATCACGCAGGGTGCGCAGATTACATCGATGGTTTCTGCTGTATCAGACCCCTCGCCAACGTACAGCGTAAACCTCCAGACCTTCAGCTCATCGGTGGACATTCCTTCGCGGATTATCGTCGGCAATCAGTCCGGCGAGCGCGCCAGCACAGAAGACCAGATTTACTTCAACGCTCGCTGTCAGTCGCGGCGCGGTGACCTGTCTTTCGATATTGAGGATTTGGTCGACAAGCTTATCTACCTGCAGGCGCTGAAGCCGGTATCAAAGTTCAGCATCGTCTGGGATGAGCTAAACGAGCAGTCACCATCCGACAAGCTCGATAGCGCGGTGAAAATGAGCAACATCAATCAGACATCGCTCGCATCTGGTGAGGCGGTTTTCTCCGGAGATGAGATTCGTGTTGCCGCCGGTTATCAGCCGATGGGTAACGACGTATTAGGCGAGGATGACGAAGAGGATGAAGAAACCTAAACCAGCAATCCTGCCCGGAAATAAGCAAGACCCGACCGGAATAGACCGGCTTGAGCGCAAGGCGATGAAGGATTTCGCAGTGCGAATGAAAAAGGTCGTCGGCGCCTACATCATCGCTCTTGAAAGATTCCCGGCCACACTCGCAGTAAACGCCAGCTACGAATATCAGCTCGATCCTCTGCTTCTCAATATGACGCTCAACGACGCCAGCATGCTGGTTGATTCTGTCCTGCTTGAAGGGGGCCAGAGTAACAACTGGTTCGCTGAAACCTACGTTGAGGCGGGGGTTGTGAGGGGAACGGCGCAGGCATTCGCCAACCTGTCCCAGCAGTCAGCGACATATCTGGCCGACAGGCAATCCCTTCAGACGCTTTTGTTAAGCGATCCCTATCAACGCCGCATGGCGCTGGTAAACGCCCGCGTCTTTGAAGAAATGAAAGGGCTGACCGCTGAGACCAAAAAGAACATGGCTCGCGTACTGACTGACGGGATTGGTCGGGGGTCAAACCCGAAGGAAGTAGCCAGAAACCTTCGCTCACAGGCTGGTATTGAAAAGCGGCGCGCAAACACGATTGCCCGTACAGAGCTAACCACTGCCTTACGTCGTGCCAGATGGGATGAGGCCGACGAGGCAAAGAAAGACCTCGGCCTGAATATCAGGCTGATGCATATCTCTGCGCTTAGTCCAACAACCCGCCAGTCGCATGCGTTTCGTCATCATCTCCTCTACACGGTGGAAGAAGTCAGAACGTGGTATGCGACAGGTGCCAATGCCATCAACTGCAAATGCAATCAGGTTGAGGTGCTGGTTGACAGCAAGGGGCAGCCAGTTAACCCCAAAGTTGTCGAGATGGCCCGCAAAGAGTTTCAGCAATGGAAAGGCATTGCTGCCAACAAATCACACCACTGCTGCGGCCATAAGCATGCCGCTTAATTGAGAGATATCCCAATGCCCATGCAGGTTAACGTCACCACAAAGGTGAACAGTCAGTCTATCCGGCGGGAGGTGCACAACGGACGCGATCACATCGTCATCCCGAGCTACACGCTGCCGGCCAACGTCGTTATGAATAACGAGCTTTATCCTGAGTCAGAAATCGACGCCCACTATAAAGGCCTTGAGGGCACGCTGGCGCCGCTCGGCCATCCGACTGTTAACGGCCAGTTCGTTTCCGCGTTTTCACCTGAAGGCATTAACGTCGGCTATGCAGGCGCATGGAATCGCAACGTTAAGAAGTCCGGTAATCGCATCTACCTGGAAAAATGGGTGGATGTGCTGAAGGCCAGTGAGAGCGAAAACGGACGCGAGCTGATTGCACGCGTTGAGGCCATTGAGCGTGGCGAAGATGTCCCGCCTATTCACACCAGCGTTGCGGTATTCCGCGATCAGCTTCCGGCTTCCGATGAGCAAAAGGCAATGGGTGCCAACCATGTAGTGAAGATTCACGCAATGGATCATGACGCCATCCTGCTGCATGAGGTTGGCGCAGCGACGCCAGAGCAGGGCGTTGGCCTGATGGTTAACGCTGACCTTGCTCAGCCACTCAGAACAAACTCGGGCGCGCTTATTGGCGAAAGCTACCGCGAGCGCGAGCGTCGCATTGAGAAGGCCGCGCGTGACCGGTTCGCGAGTGGGCAGGATGAGTATTGCTGGGTGGCAGATTTCACCGACTCGCAGGCTGTAATCATCCGAAACGGTGGCGATGCTCAAATTTACGGATACACCTCTGAAGGCGGGAAGATCACATTCGACGACGCCGGAACACAGGTTGTCCGCTCTGAATCGTGGGTGTCCCTCATCGGCAACAAATTCAAAGCACTTTTCAATACGCAGGAAGCCCCTGCAACCAACCACCAAACGGAGGGCGACATGCCTTTAACCACTGAAGAGAAACAAGAGCTGATTACGGAAATCGGTAAAGGTCTGGCCGCTAACTTCACTGAAGCGCTCAAGCCGGTCACCGAACAAATTAACCAGCTGCAGGCTAACCACAAAGAGTTGTCCGACTCCCTGACCGCGAACTCACGCGCCGAAGAGCAGACCATGCGTGACGCAGTGAAAGCTGTTCATGGCGAGCTGATCGCAAATGCCCTGTCTGGCGATGCCCTGAAAGAGATGTTCAGCAAACTCGGCGTAGCGGCTCCTATCGGTGCTAACTCTGCGAGCAATCCGGCAGAAACAGGCGCCCCTGATTTTAAAACCTACTTCGGAGGTGCTGCGTAATGGCACGTTATCGTCGAGTAAATATTGATGGTCAGTCACTGTACAAGACCGAAACCCGCGCCACTGCAGCTGCGTTGCTGCCCGGTACCGCTGCTGTGATCAACGGTGACAATGAGCTCGCTCAGGCAACTGCGACTAAGGGACGTCTCTACATTGTCGACGTCGCCTACCATCAGGGGCTGAATATCAACGAAGAAATTCCTGCCGGTGACTCCGCTGTTGGTAATTACGTGGAGGAAGGTCGCGAGCTGGCCTTGCGCTGCGTGCCTGGCGCATACAAAAAAGATTCACCGATCACTCTCGGCGCAAACGGTCAGTTCAAAATTGCGACAGCAGACACTGACTCAGTGATCGGCTACAGCCAGGACGAAGCAACCATCGCTGCGAGCACCACAGACCTCATCCGCGTGCGTATGCGCGCTGGCACCGTTGCCGCAGCCGCTGGCGCGTAATCAGGAGAATTAAGAATGTATTTTACCGCTGAAACTTTGGCTGCAAACAGCCGACTACGCGTGCAATGGGATTCGTTATGGGCCCAGCGCAATATGTTTAACCGCTCGCATGACCTGATGGTAAACGCCTATCGTGGCGTGATGGATGCTGAAACCATTGCAGCCAACGCTGTTGGCGGCTTTACCCGTGATTTCTGGGCTGAGCTGGATCGCCAGGTTATTCAGATGCGCGATCAGGAAATCGGCATGGAAATTATCAATGACCTGATGGGCGTTCAGACCGTACTGCCCATTGGCAAAACCGCCAAGCTGTATAACGTGGCCGGTGACATTGCCGATGACGTATCAATCAGTATTGATGGTCAGGCGCCTTATTCCTTTGATCACTCCGATTACGATAACGATGGTGACCCGATTCCTGTCTTTACCGCGGGTTACGGCGTTAACTGGCGTCATGCTGCCGGGCTAAGTTCGGTAGGGATCGATCTGGCTCTGGACTCTCAGGCTGCCAAAATGCGCAAATTCCATAAAAAGCGCGTCAACTACTACCTCAACGGCAGCGACAGCATTTCCGTAAATGGCTACAAAGGCCAGGGCATCCGTAATCATCGCAACACCGCCAAAATCAACCTTGGCAGCGGCGCGGGCGGTGCCAGCATCGATCTGACCACCGCAACTCCGGCTCAGTTGCTGGCATTCTTCGGGCCGACCGGCGCATTTGGCGTAACGGCTCGCCGCAACAAAGTCACCGTTTATGACAAGCTTTGGGTGAGCGCTGAGATTTACGCCAACATGGCTAAGCCTTACCTGATTGACGTCAATGGCGGCACCAATGCCATGGTGAGCGGTACCGTGCTGGATGCAGTTTCCCGGTTTATTCCTGCCAAAGAAATTCTTCCTACCTATGCGCTTACCGGCAATGAGTTCTTCGGTTATCAGCGTCGTCAGGACGTAATTTCTCCGCTGGTCGGCATGGCGGTTGGAGTTGTTCCTCTGCCTCGCCCTATGCCGCAGAGCAATTACAACTTCCAGATCATGTCTGCTGAAGGTCTGCAGATTAAGAAAGATGGCGAAGGCCTGTCTGGTGTCATCTACGGTGCCAACCTGGCATAAGGAAAAAGGCATGACTGATAAATACGAAGTAACCCGCCCGTGGCATGGTGTTTCGAAGGGTGACGTGGTTGAGCTGGAAAAGCTGCACCCGTCACTGAAATCGCACGTCCGCAAGCTGTCAGATAAGGCTACCGCTCAGCTGACTCCGGCAACGCCGAACGCGACCTCGGATAAGCAGGCGCGCAAAGAGGCCATCATGAAACGCCTGGATGAGCTTGCCATTGAGTACAAAGGCAATCTTGGCGCGGATAAGCTGGCAGAGCTGCTGCCGCAAGGCGAGCTGGAAAAGCTCTTTCCTGCTGAATAACAGCCGCCGGAATGGCGGTTTTTTTACGCCCTGTTCCGGCAGGGCTGAGAGGTATTCATGGTCACTCAGGAACAGGCAAAAGAGTATCTGGTGAGCCAGGGTATTTCGCTGCCAGACTTCATTCTCTCGGCGCTGGTCGAGCAGGCAAACAGCATTCAGGAATGTCTGGATGCTAATTACCCGTCAGCCACTGCGCTTCTGATTCAGATGTATCTGCTAGGACTGATGGGGCTGGGGCAGGGCGATAAATACATCAGCTCTCAGTCAGCCCCGTCTGGTGCGTCGAGGTCATTCCGCTACGGTTCATTTTCGGACCGTTGGAAAGGCTCGCTGGGACTGCTTCGCGGGCTTGATAAATACGGCTGCGCTACGTCTTTGATTCCCGCTAATCCAACCCAGCAGGCATTTGCAGGAATATGGATAGCCAGGGGCGGATGCATGTGTGGGGATAAGTAATGGATTGGCACGCTGCACAGCAACTACCCAAACCATTCGAGCGGGTATGGATTAAAACATCCAACGGCCGGGAAACGACGGGGTATGTGAACAGTAGCGGCGAGTGGGTAATTAACTGTCCCCGAATAGCCGCGCAGAAGCCCACCGTGACGGGCTGGAGGAAATAGCATGTCATCACTGGCTAGCTGGTCATACACCGCACAGGCGACGATCTGGAAGCGCTCAGGCGCAACCAATGATTATGGTGACCCGTCATTCGATGCACCGCTTGTAATTGCCTGTGATTATCAGGGTGGGCTTTCAAAGCGGCTCGGTGACATCGGCGGCGAGAAGGTAGTCAAGAACACGGTGTGGACGGAGTATGCGCTGGCTGACACAGGCGACTATCTGCTCATCGGCGCATCAACCAATCCTGACCCAATCGCAGCCGGTGCTGACGAGGTAATGCAGGCAATTCGCTATGCAGACACCTTTGAACGCCTGACTGACGATTACGCCATTCTTACCGGAGCCTGATATGGGTGTGAAAGTGAAGGGCGTTAAACAGGTAGCCCGAAAGGTTAACCGGGCCATCGATAACATTCAGGATCGGAAGGTTGTCAGGGCATTAACCAGCGCCATGATTATCGGCGGGTCTCAGGCGGCCATATATACGCCAATTGATACTTCTTACCTGATAAACAGTCAGTTCCGCGAGATAGTGATTAACGGTACCAGAATAACCGGCAGAGTTGGCTACACGGCCAATTACGCAGCCTACGTGCATGACCCGTCTATTCCGCAGAACTTTCGGCGCCCGACCGCTCAGAAAGAGTTTCTCACCAAAGGCTTTGAAGATGAGCGAGAGCTTATCGACAGAACCATCGCAAGGGAGATGTCGCTTTGAATCCTCCAATGCATACGCGTGTGCGCAATTACTTTTCTGATGCTGGCCTGATAGGCAGCTTTACTCCGCAGCTGCTTATCTGGAACGACACTGGCAATGCAGCAGACAGCTTTATGGTGTTCCGGCCCAACGGAGGCTCTGCTGTACGGAATGGTCTCGGGTCGGAGTATTACGTGATGGTTGACGTGATCGGCTCCAAAGGTAGCAACGGAGCTACTGATAGCGCAGTTCAGGCCATCATCGACCACGTTCAGGAAAACCCAATGGCCGACGAGTGCGTCGGCTATCTCCAGAATCTCGGCGGCATACCCGCACCTGTCCCAACCTCCGAAGGCCGCCTGGTCTATCGGCTTCAGTTTGTCGCCACATACGGCGCTTAGTTAAACGTCAAAGAGGAATTAAAACATGGCTAATTGCCAGAACAGCAACGAACGTTTGTTCGGTGGCGCCGTTGTGCTTGAAGTGGCCGATGGCTGCCCGGATCAGGTGCCGCAGGAATCCGAGTGGAAAGCGCTCGCCGCTGGCACATCAAAGGGCTTCGACTTCAGCCCGAATACGGTAACCAGCGATGCGGATGATGGCGGCGGCTATGTCGAAAGCATCATCACCAACTCCGATTTCACCATCAGCTTTGAAGGTGAGGTGCGTAAAAAAGACAAGCTGGACCAGTACGGTATCGGTCGCTTCATTCAGTATTTTGCAACGGAACTGAAAGCGCGCCGCCAGCCAGGTATCTGGGTTCGCATGGAATACGGTCCGGTAACCTTTCAGGGTTATATGGTAGTGACCGCGCTGAGCTCTGACGGCGGCACCAACGACATCGTATCGCTGTCCACTGAGTTCAAAGTGGGTGATGCCAGCACGATTCAGGTGACTGACTCTGAAGAGCTCGTTCCGGCAACGGGCGTTACGGTTACGCCAGCAACCACGTCCATTGTTGTCGGTGGCACTCGCCAGCTGACCGGTACCGTTAATCCGGCTACGGCGACGGATAAGTCAGGCACGTGGACAACGTCTAACGCGACCAAGGCAACGGTTAACAATGTTGGCCTGGTAACCGGCGTTGCCGCTGGCACGGCGACGATCACGTTCACGTCACGCGATGGCGGCTTTACCGGCACCACAGCGGTAACCGTAACCACTTCCTAATTGCCATTTCAGGGGCTTCCTTGTGGTGGCCCCGAAAATGACTTTTAACGGATGATGCAATGACACCTCTGAAGGAAATAGGCGAGTGCCTCATCAGCGACGGAGAGAATGATTATTTCTTTCGCCCATCGTTCATGAACATGGCGAGCATAGGCTCACCAGAAGACATCGTGACGACTTTTCACGAACTGCATAACGATGAGTTGAGGCAATTACTGGACCGCGCGACCGAGGCATACAACGCCGTTCCTGACTGGCTGAAAAAGTATTTAGCGAGGCCGCAATTTTCCAAGCCGACCATCTATGCAGCGATGCGCGTGCTGGCTGCCTGTTGTGACGATGACATAACACCCCTGACGGGCGAGCTGATCCCCGGCAAGTCAGGGAAGTGGGCTTTCGTTTATCGGCCCGGAAAAATGAATCATGCCGATATGGTGCTGATCGCCCGATCGCTCATCGTGCATGGCATCATTGGCAAAGCCAAGGTGAGGCAGCTGCAGCGTCATGAAGGTGGACAGGCATCAACCGAATTTAACGCATTCGAGTACATCAATGCATCCCGGAATCATTTTGGCATCAGCAGGAAGGAGGCGGAGCAGTTAACAATGACTGAGTTTCAAATGCTCCTGTCTGCCAAGTACCCTGACCAGAAGGGCTTCACACGTGAAGAATATGACAGCATAGCTGATGATTATTTGATTCGAAAGGCTAAAAAGACAGCAAAAACTACCTAAGTTTTTTCATTAAGCAATTCTAATGAGTGGTAAGGTATCCTTAATCTTAACAATTGGGGGTAATTAGAGTGAAAGCTATTATAATGAGTATGACATTTTTATTGTTACTTTCGGGATGCTCAGCAACCAAGAAAGATATGATCCCAATGGGCGGTAGTAAAGCCGATGGAACAGTTCGGATGGGATATGACTATGGGATGTTTGAAAGTCCAAAGGTCGATATTTTACAAGCAGAAACTCTGGCAGCAAAAAAATGCAAGACTTGGGGTTATGACGGTGCCGAAGCATTTGGTGGTCAGAATTCGATATGTGCTCAGCCCGGTCCATATGGCTGTGAAAAAACAAATGTCTCAGTTGAGTTCCAGTGTATTGGCGGAAAAGCATCTCAGAATTAAGGTCTAGCCACCACTAGGTGGCTTTTTATTTTGTATTGCATTTCCCATGTTAAATTATGCTTATTTATAATGGAAAATTTAAGGTGGGTCTTGCTCATAATGCTGGCAAAGATGCGGGTTTAATTAGCAACAATGCTACAAAATGAAAAATTATTAAATGGAGAAGATAGACGCAGTTGATATCTGCCCCATTATGATGGCCTTCTTGTTTTCAATTGTGCCGTATTCTAATAGATGGTCAGTGCTTATGGTTGACGCTTACTCCACTACAAACTGAGTGAACTCTTGGGCGCTACTGCTTAGACCAAAATTTCGCAGCTCCTTAATGAGGTCTTCTCTTTGTTCAGGTGGCAGTTTGGCGATGATTAGACCGATAACCATCTTCAGTTGAACAATCTCAACCTGTGCATCGTCCAGATTATCGAGTACGCATTGAAGCTGGATGCGCTTATTGACCGTAGGCATGTTCTCTCCATTTTTATTATTACGTGAAGACAAAATATCGTGATCAGCCATGCGAGAGCAACTTGCCGCCAATGATGTGTTCATCACATTGCGCCCACTCCATTGTTGCTTCCCATTGCGTTAGTTTCCCTTTAGGATTTATCTCATCAATTACGGGTGGGGATAGGGATATGAAAAAATTTGTGATAGCAGCTCTTTTTTTAGCAACTAATGCAGCAGCGTCGACTACTTATAGCAAAGGCGAGCTTAACTCAATGGCTGCGTCTGGCCAGTACCCAGAGCAAGAATCACCTGTCGTGAAGAGTTCAGAATATGCGGGTTTTGGTGATTGCAAATCCAATGCTTACACCGTCTATAGTCAGGTGGAGGGCAATTATCCGGCAAAGGTTGTTGTCGATACTAGCGCTATGTATGTAGTAAAAATATGGACAAATGATGGAGCTATTGTAGTTTCCTGCTCTCAACCGGATGCCACGAAAACCATCACTCAATCTGCGTATAAATAGGGCTACAGCAGTGAATAAACTATTTTTCGCAATGTTAATCCCATTCTTCTTGGTTGCATGTGATAACAAAGATGCGCCATTTGGGCTGAAGTGGTCATCTGACATAGATCAATTCCCTTCAAAAAATCTGTTAACTTTCAACAAGATTAAGTTGTCCGAACAAGAGGGTATGGTCTATGTAACCACAGTGCCCAAAGAAGAGCTTGGGAGAGGTAGTTACAGGTTTTACTTCAATCATGAGAAGCTTTATAGAATTGTTTTTAACACTTATGATTTATCTGATGATGTCGCTGGCTCTAAAGCTAAAAATGAATATGACAGAATTAAATCTATTCTTACCGAAAGGTACGGCCATCCCGTGAATGTCACGGAGAGGGTTTATTCAGAGGCCTTCAGATTCGTTCCCTGCGTGACAAATTCAAACTGTGGGAGCTGGTCTTCAAGCTTCTCTATGAAAAATACAAGCGCCAAGATTTCCATAGGAATGGGCCTTAACGAGGATGGGTATAAAAAAACAAGTAACTCATCAAGAGTTATGGTGGAATTTAAACCCAACTAAAAAAAAACCTATAAAATAAACCTCGCTACGGCGGGGTTTTTTATTGCCCGGAGAAAGCGGAATGGCTGGTTCAGTTAATGCAGGTAGCATCGTTTATGAAGTGGATATGGATACTGCCCGGCTGCTTGCCGCGAGAAGAGAGGTTGATGCTGCTCTAAATGGCCTCGGTGGAAATATGGGCCGCCTTGAGGCAAGCGTCAATCGTACTGAACGATCAATCAGCGCCATGAATAGCACGATGTCGAGTCTTAGCGGTCTCGCGAAGGGAATCGCAGCTGCATTATCAATTCAACAAGTAACTCAGTACGGGAACGAATGGGTCACGGTCAATAATAAACTGGCCAACTCAGTCCGTGCGAATGAATCGCTGGCCGAAGTTACACAGCGTGTTTTTGATATTTCCCAGAACACTATGAGCAGCCTCGGTGCGACGGCAACTCTCTATGGCCGCTTGGAACGCGCAACTAGGAGCGCCGGCACAAGCACGGAAGACTTGATAACGTTGACATCCACGATCAACAAAGGCTTGGCAGTATCTGGTGCCACCACTGAAGAAGCCAGTTCAACAATGACGCAGCTTTCTCAGGCGTTAGCTTCAGGCGTGCTGCGCGGGGAGGAGTTCAACTCCATTTCAGAGAACGGAAGTCGCCTTGCAGTAGCACTGGCTGACTCTTTGGGTGTGACCATTGGTCAACTGCGCGCAATGGCGGCGCAGGGAAAGCTAACTACTGAGGTGGTTGTAAAAGGCCTGCTTCAACAGAGCGACGCAATCGCTAAAGAATTTGGCAAGACCGTAACTACGATGGGCCAGGCCATAACTATCGCAACCAACAACATTACGAAGTTTGTTGGTGAAAGCTCTAGTGTATCCACGTCTATCCATGTTTTTAATAATGGCGTTATTTCACTTAGCAATAACCTTGAGGTCGTGGCTAATTTAATTGGTGCGACTGCCGTTATTATGGGCAGCCGTTTTGTGGGTGCGCTGTTTGCATCAACTACGGCTAGGGTAAACGAAATGCATGCTGCTCAGACGCAGGCGAAGGCCAGCCTGGAATCTGCCAAATCATCTTCCGCTGAAGCCGCAACAAAGTTGAGAGCAGCAGAAGCAAATAAAAGCCTTGCGATATCAAACCTTGATGGAGCTCAAACAGAACGAAGTTTGTTAATAGCCACAAATGGTACTGCATCCGCTGAGGTTGCAAGAGCAGATGCCGCACTGGCAAGCATACGCGTCAATATGCAACAAATCGCAGCAGAAAAGGCTCTTGAACAGCAAAGGTTAAGAGCTCAAATAAGTGAAACTGGAAGAATAGCGACATCAACACGAATGGCTCAGCTACAACAAGCCAGTTCCGTCCTTAGCAGGCAACTAGCAGCAGCAGAAGCTACTGCTGCAACGTCAAGAGGAAATGCAATGGCTGCCGCTGACGCAAAAGTATCCGCCGCAAGAGCTGAATTAGCTACTGTAAGTGGTGCTGCAGCGACTGCTAATAGAGTTTACCAAGCTTCTCTGAGCGCGGTTTCTGCAGCAGCCACAGCTGCATCAGGAACAATAACACGGCTGGTGACCGGCGCTTTTGGATTAATTGGCGGTACATCTGGAGTTGTCGTCATAGCTGCGGCAGCTTTGTATTATTTCTATCAAAAAGCGCAGCAAGCTCGGCAGGAGTCGATTGCCTTTGCGGACACGCTCACTGGCGTTGTGTCTAAGATGAAAGAGATGAGCAGTGTCCAACTTGCAGCGCAAATTGACAAGGCAAGTCAATCTATCGTTGCTCAGCGTGATGCACTTAAAGATACGTCCAGTACGATTCAGGCCAATGAGGTTCAGCAGGAAAGGCTACGTGCCACTCTTTCTAAACTCACTGAAGGGAGCGCGCTTTACAAGTATACCTTAAGCGAGCTTTCGCAGGCTCAAAGCGAGCATACGCAGTTGCTTGCTGAGAGTGAAAGGCAGGAAAACAAGCTAAGCCAGACAATAAGCCAGACAGGAATGTTAAGGGCTCAGGCTAGCGGGCAATTTAAACAGGGTATCGATCTACTAAGTCGTGATGGACAGGCGGCTGGAGTTACCGCCGGGCTTATGACTCAGCTTGGCCATGCAATTAACTTTGCATCCGGAGCCAAGGAGAAATTCAACTCGTCGAGTATTGCTGTTGAGCGGGACGCTAAATCACAGGGTGTTCTTGATAACCTCTATGAGCAGAACGAACTGCTTAGCGAGGGGAATAAGCGGCGCCGTGCTCAGCTAAAAGTTGAGCAGGAGCTGCGTGCAACAGGCGCCGATGACAATACCATCCGTATTGCGCGTGAGCAGGTAGGTGCTATCTACGATAAGCAGCAGGCGGAGTCTGCGGCCAAGAAAGAAGCATCTGCAGCAGCGCGCGCTGAAACTCAGGCCGAAGCGGCAGAAAAGCGTCGCACCAAATCGCTTGAAGAATTGAATAACGAGATGGCAGTGGCAGAACTCAATAACAAAAATCTGCACCGTGAGGCTACGAAACTTGCAGCGGTACAGGATCTGGGTGCTGGCGCATCTCAAGCACAAATTTCAGTGGCGCAGGATCAGGCCGGAGAGATTTTCGACATCCAGCAAAGGATGAGGGACAAAAAGGATGCACTTGAGCAAGATCAAGTTGCCAAAGTAACAAGGCAAAGAGATTTAGATCTTTCTCAACTTGAGCGACAAGTAGCGGCTGGCGATGTGTCTTTCGAGAAGAGCCAGAAGCGCCGTGCTGATCTCGCGGCTACATATTCTGAGCAAATAGCGCAAGCTAACGCTAAGTCAGCAGTCACTCCTCAGCAAAGAGCGGCGGGAAATGTTGACCCAGTGCAGGCACTGGCAAACGAGAACGCTCAGAAGTTGGAGCTTATTCAGGAGTTCGAGCAGCAAAGGATTATCACCGAGCAGCAAGGGCTAGCGTTGCGCAATGCGGCTAATGCCGAGTATGAACAACAGAGAATTGCCGCCCAGTGGGAGATCTATCGAAGCCAGAGCGAAGCAAATAATCTTCTGGCAACGGCAGTTGACTCTCTGCAGGGCGGAGCATCGAGCGCTATTACTGGCCTTTTAAATGGCACTCAAAGCCTTAGTGAGGCATTTGCTAACATCGGTACCACAATCCTTAATAGCGTAGTGAGTAGCCTTGTTGACTTGGGGCTCCAGTACGCTAAAAACATGATTATGGGGCAGGTAGCCGCTACTGCTGCACTGGCATCTACAACGGCACAGGCTGCCGCCGCTGCCGCTGCCTGGGCTCCAGCAGCGATCAGCGCCTCAATTGCAACGATGGGAGCAGCATCTGCAACCGGAACCACGGCTTACAGCACCGCATTAGTTGCCTCAAAAGGCCTAGCTATTGCGGGGGCTCGTGAGCATGGTGGTCCGGTTAACGGCCATTCGATGTATCGGGTAGGTGAGGGTGGCAAGCCTGAAATCTACAAAGCCAGTAACGGCAACCAGTACATGATTCCTGGCGATAATGGTCGAGTGATTAGCAACAGCGATATCGGTCGCACCGATGGTGGAGCATCCTTTAACCCAACAATGAACCTGACTATAAATACAACTGGCGGGATTGATGACGGCATGGTTAAGCAACTCAGGCAGGCTTGGTCGACGGACATGATGATGATAATGAGGGATCAACAAAGGCCGGGTGGAATGCTAAGGAAAAAATAACCCACCCGTATCATTTCTATCTAATGTCAGAATCTTTGAACAGCTTAATTACTTCATCAAACAGCTCAGGAGTAAGGCTTCTAATGTCCTCATCCTCGCTCTCAGTTGCGCCATTTTTGGCTCCATTAGCCAATTCATGTAAGCGGTCTCGCTGCTCATCACTCAGCACACTGATTACAAACTGCATGGCACTACGTAAAACAATAAGATCTCGCTGTTCGTAAGTCATTTCAGAAATATCAAGCATATAAATTTCCTCAAATTTTTATGATGCGCATTGTTATGCAGTGCCATTCTACACCGGAGTATTCAATGCCAGAAACATTCATCTGGAGCCCTCAAAAGAGCTTCACGGCTGATCGAACGCCAAATGTGGCAGTGGTGAAGCTTGGAGATGGTTACGAGCAGCGCCAGACCAAAGGTATTAACCCGCTCATGGACAAATATTCACTGGAGTTTGTAGGAGTGGACGATGCGAAGTGTTCGCGGCCAAACGTGGCAAAACAGGCAAATGCTTTTCTAACAGCGAGGATGGCAGTGGAGTCCTTTTACTGGACGCCATCGGATACCGGAACGCAGGCGTTATTCGTATGCCGATCATGGTCGCTCGTAAAAAATGGAGGCCACTACAAGCTTTCAGCCGACTTTGAGCAGGTGCCGCGATGAGAGACATTCCGGCAGAGCTGATTATCGAAAGTGTTGATGCTGGCGTTGGCGCAATGCTTGACCTCTTTGAGGTTGATTTGCAAGCGCTCGGTGGGGATGTGATTCGCTTCCACTCAGGAACAAACGGTTATTACGGTGATGTTGTCTGGCAGGGAAGAAAGTATTCAGCGTATCCGATCGCGGTGGAGGGTTTTGAAACCAAATCAGAAGGGACGTATTCGCGCCCCACGATGAAGGTGGCAAACATATCCGGCCTGATTACCGGTATCAACCATGACTTTGATGATGCGCTTGGTGCAGTTGTCACGCGGCGTCAGGTTCTGGTTAAGCATCTGGATGCAGTCAACTTCCCTAATGGCAATGCGAATGCAGACAGCACTATGGAGGCCGTTTCAAGGTACGTCATTGAAGAGATGACGGAAGAGACCTTTGAGACCGTTACCTACAGCCTCGCCACTCCTGTGGACTGCGACAATGCGATCATCCCGGCTCGCACGATACTGGCAGACGTTTGCCAGTGGGTTTACAGGGGAGATGGGTGCTTCTATGACGGCCCGGCAGTAGCCGATGAGAAGGATAACCCCACATCAGACCTGTCGAGAGATAAGTGCTCAAAGCACCTTTCCGGGTGTAATTTTCGCTATCCGAAGCCTTCGCCTAAGCCATTCGGGGGATTCCCCGGTTCAGGGAAAATCTCATGACGTTAGAAAGTGAATGCCTTGCATATGCAGCATCGTCGACCCGCGAGGCCTGCGGTCTGATTATTGATGGCGCCAGGCTGATTCGTTGTAAGAATGCTCACCCTGAACCAGACAGGAACTTCAGGATAAGCGATACAGACTGGATGAATGCAGAAGCTGCGGGAGAAATCACCGCCGTTTTTCATTCTCATCCGCAGCCAAAGCTGGTTCTTTCAGGTGCTGACCGCCAGTCGCAGATTGCTACGGATGTTGAATGGTGGCTTGCCAGTGCCAGAGAGCTGAGGAAGTTCAGGCCGGTGCCGCATCTTCTTGGACGCTCGTTTGAGCATGGCGTAATGGACTGCTACACGCTTTTTCGGGATGCCTACCACCTGTGCGGAATCGACCTGCCAGACTTTGAACGATCAACAGGTTGGTGGGTCAGGGGAGAGAATCTTTATATCAAGAATATGGCTGCCAATGGCTTTCACCAGGTTGATGCGCAAGCCATCCAGTCGGGGGACGTCATCATCCGGCGGGCCTTCGCAGAGTCCGATCCTTGCCACGCAATGATCTGGCTTGGTGATAACACAGTGCTCCATCACGAGCAGGCCGGGCGCCTGAGCCGTCGCGAGCCATATCGACAAGCCTACGTAAAACTTACCCATTCAATCTGGAGGCATGAACAATGCTCATCTTTAGATTTGCGGGGAATCTTCGACGACATTTCCGCCAGATCGCTTTAAACGTTGATACACCTTCACAGGGATTGAGGCTGCTCCTGGCACAGTGCCCTGCATTTAAACGAGATTTCTATAAAACCCGCCTGCGTATTCGCGTTGATCGTTCAGACGTAGCCAGCAATGAACTCGAATTTCATATGAACCGTCATCTTAAGGATGGCTCGACGGTGCTGTTCGCGCCCGTCGTTGAAGGTTCGATAAGTGCCGCCGCGGCGGCATGGATCATGGTGGCGGTAACGGTGGCTTCGGTCGCTTACTCGCTCTACATGACTTCCCACATGAAGACTAAAACATCAGCTGATGACGCAGCAAATAACTCGCTAACCAATAACTCTTTTACCAGCGCAGAGAACCGGATTGGTCAGGGCCGTCCGGTACCGCTTTTGCTTGGCGAGATGGTTGTTGGTTCCAACGTGATATCTCTCGGTATCGACACTTCTAATAATCAGGATTGGTCGGAATCCATCAGTTAAGGTGAAAATATGAGCTCAGGTGGCGGCGGTGGAAGTACACCAAAACTTATCGACGACAATTTAAAATCAAAGCAATTCCTCCGCGTTCTCGACCTGATTTCAGAAGGCCCAATCTACGGACCGGTAGATCAAAACAGCCTCTCTTCATTCATGCTTAACAAGACTTCAGTCACTGACAGTGCAGGGAACCCCAGCATTAATGGCGTTAGCATCGCGTGGCGTCCGGGCTCAGCAACACAGGCACCCATAACCGGGTTTGACTCAATCGAATCAACGACTGTAGTCAACACTGAGGTGACGCTGAACACGCCACTTGTGCGCACCGTAACAGACACTGATGTCACTCGCGTGAGGATGAACATTGGCGTAACGGGGTTGGCGGAGCAGGATACCAAGGGCAATCAGAAAGAAACGTCCGTCAGTATGTCGATTGACGTCAGGGTCGGGAATAGCGGATGGGAAGTGGCCAAGATGGTTACCATTTCCGGCAAAATATCCGGTGAGTATCTTGAAGCGCATATGATTGATGCGCCGGCAACAAAGCCCTTCGATATACGCTTGCGGAGGCTGACCGCCGACAGCGGAAGTGACCTGCTCACCAACGGCACCATCTGGAACAGCTTCAGTGAAATAACAGATCAGAACCTCTCCTATCCGTATGCAGCCATTGCAGGGGCAGTAATAGACCGCGACCAGTACACTGACACGCCGACGAGAACCTATCACCTTCGTGGGCTGATTGTGGATGTACCTGACAACTATGACCCAATAAACCGCACCTATGCAGGAATCTGGACTGGGGGATTTAAATCGTCCTGGACAAACAACCCTGCGTGGATTTTCCGGGCGCTGGTTAAAAATACCCGTTTTGGGCTGGCTAAGCGTGCCGGTTATATCGATGTCGATGACGGAAGCTTGTATGTGCTTTCACAGTTCTGCGATCAGCTGGTTGATGATGGTTATGGCGGGAAGGAACCGCGCTTCACGCTCAATGCTTACATCACTGAGCAGAAGACGGCAAGAGATCTGCTGGATGACATCGCCGGGATGTTTCGCGGCATCGCCCTTTGGGATGGACTGCGCTTTTCAATCATGCTCGACAACCCGCAGGACCCGGTTGCTGCAGTGACCAATGCCAGCGTTGTAGATGGCCTGTTCACATACAGCTCGATGAAGCGATCAGAGCGTTTTAATGCCGTAGTGGTTTCGTGGACTGACCCAAACAACGGCTGGGAGCAGGTAAAAGAATACGTCTCCGATGACGCAATGATCGATCGTTACCAGTACAACGAGACGACGCTGGAGGCATTCGGATGCACGTCGCGGGGACAGGCATTTCGGGCTGGCAAATGGTTGCTGGAGACGGCAAAGTGGGAAACCAAAAAAGTTAGCTTCAGGATGGCAAGAGATGCGATCGCATTCATGCCTGGCGATGTCATTGAGCTGATGGACAACAATTATGCGGCAACCCGGTTAGGCGGAAGAATAACTTCGCACATCGGAACCAGAATTACTGTCGATGCTGACGTTTCCAGCCTGGCTGGCGCCGGAGACCGGATGTCGCTTATGGGCTCTGACGGCAAATTCGTTAAGTACGAAATAGCATCTGCTTCAGGAAGGATTATCACTCTTAAGTCGGTGCCCGCATGGGTGCGCGACGGCACTATATTTGTCATTTCAACGGGGGAGGTAGCCACCCGACTGTTCAGGGTAATGGGTATCACAGAGGACGATAACAATTCGCTTTACAGTATCTCGGCCACTCTGTATGACCCCAACAAACAGGCTATTGTTGATGATGGCGCCGTGTTTGATATTCCCAACGATACCCTGAACGGATATCGGGTTCCGAATATCGAGAATCTGCGCATTATCAACAACAACACTGAAACGGTGCAGGTAACGGCCTCCTGGGAGACGGCAACAACAACAAAGAGAATGATGTTTGAGCTGTATGTGTACAGCCTTGATGGAAAGGTTGTCGTGCAGTATGAGACCGATCAGTTCCGTTATGAGTTTTACGGGCTTGATGTCGGAAGTTATACGCTGGGCGTCCGTGGTCGCAATGACAACGGCATGAAAGGCGCCGAGACGCAGGTGAGTCTGGTTATCGGCGCACCTTCTGCGCCTTCATTCGTGCAGTGGACTCCTGGCATATTTTCTGCGGATATCGTGCCTGTAATGAGCGTGTCAGCAACGACAGATACTTCATTCGAATTTTGGTACACAGGTGAGGCCAAGGTAACCAGCATTGGTAACGTTGAGAATGAAGCTCAGTTCCTTGGGCGGGCATCGCAATGGACGTTACACGGGCTGAAAGCTGACACAACCTACTATATGTACGTTCGCACAAAGAATGCCTTCGGCGTATCACCTTTCGTTGAAGTATCTGGAAAGGCATCCGACGACATCCCTGGCATGCTGGATTACATCGATGAGGCCATCAGAAAATCCGAAGCCTTCGATCGCCTGTCATCAACAATTGACACCAATATTGAAGGTCTGCTTCAGAACGCACTTAATCTGGACGCGTCAATCGATCATCAGTTTAAAGCTTACGGCGAGAACCGGGCTGATATTCTGAGCGTCAAAAAAACCATCGTGGATAACGATCATGCCTATGCCGAAAAGTTTGAGCAGGTGCAGGCCCAGTCCGCGAAAAACACCGCAGCAGTCCAGCAGGTCTCCAGCGCTTACGCTGATTTAACCGGTAAACTATCCGCTCAGTGGGGCGTGAAGGTACAGGTAGACAGTAATGGTAATAAGTATGTAGCAGGCATGCAGTTAGGCGTTGAAGGAAACAACGGCTCAGTGCAGTCATATGCGTTATTCAGCGCGGATAACTTCGCAATTTACAACACCAATAATGGCAGTTATCAGCTTGCTTTTGCAGCAGTTAACGGACAGACATTCTTGCGGTCAGCTTTTATTCAGGACGGAACAATAGATAACGGCAAAATTGGTAATTTCATTCAGTCGACGAACTACAACGGAACCATCGGGTGGCGAATTGATAAAAACTCTGGCTTCTTCTTCGGAGGGGCGGGCGGTGGCGGATCAACACGCATGGATGATACGGGATTTGCCGTTTACGACGCCGGTGGGGTTGAGCGGTTTAAAGCGGGGAAACTGAGCTGATGGCTGATTATTACGGCGTAAGGATTACCCCGGATGATGGAGGCAAGCAAATCATCCTGGATGCAGGGACGCGCTTTCTTTCTTATCTGTCGACCATGCAGCTCAACGGCAGGGATCGAGTCCGGGGCATCAAGGCACCAACGCCCGGCGCTACTCCGCTGGTTGTGCCGAGAAGCCTTGTTGACATCTTTCCGGGAGACGGTCAGGTGCCCCAATTCTTCTATGTAAATGGCTGGGGCGTGGATGCCGGAGGTAATTTCAGCTACTCGGTGGGCGGCAGCAAGGGCGTGGAAAACGTGGTCAACAACTTCGCCACGGTTGATGTGTTTTCCATAGCCGGGCAGTCAAACCCCGGCAGTTACGGAGCGCGCATCACGGACGGTGCCAACTTCATGGAAATCAACGACACCAGTTATCTTGGCTACGTCACATGGCGCGGCACTGTGGAGGTGAATGGATACTGGGATATCCCAGCCAGCGTGCTGAATATGGGCCCGTATGTGGTTTTTGCCCGATGGAACAACACGTCGACACCATTATTCCTTAACAGGGATAACAACCGCATTGAGTGTTATACCGGCTTTGGTAGCGCCGGAGGAGCGGGGGTGGGGGATTCTGTTGCAGGCGTACAACTGGTCATTATCTCCTGCGCATTCTCTCCGTCGCTGCCAGCATCAGGCTGGGGAATGGTTATTCGTAACGCACAGAACGTCATTACCTTCTCCAGCAAATACCCTCCGGTGATGTGGCGTGGCGGCACATTCAACTTTCCCAACTATGACAATTTCGACACGTCCAGCGGAGAGGTGCTTAGCTGGGTGGACCCGTCCGGTAATGTGGCGCTGCCAATGGTGCCGCTCTGCAGTATTGGGATTCAGCGCGGTGACTTCAGTCGGTCATCTGGCAACTACTCTTTCCGGCCTGTTCTGTATGCCGGTTTCAAGATGTCAGGTAACAGCGTGTCCTGCGCGCGTGCCAGACCAGCAGGGGCTGATGCGCCCGTTAGCCTGTATCAAAAGGCCAAGCAGGTAGGGTGCTCGCTGCCCTGCCTGGACGCTGCCGATTACTTCTGAATTAAACCCCTTTCAACAGACCCGGCCACTGCGCCGGGTTTTTTATTGCCCGGAGAAAACTATGCCAGCAGGCACTATTGCTTTAACCAACAACTCAGCCGCGGTAACCGGCACAGGAACCAGCTTTACCAGCGAACTGAAAGCTAATGATTTCGTTGTAGTGGTAGTCGGAGGCGTAACTTATACGCTGGGGATTAAATCTGTTGAATCAGCGACTGCGCTTACCCTGATTGCTGCTTACGGTGGCGCAACCATTTCCGGGCTGTCATGGACGCCGGTACCCAATGCAACGCTGGTAGGTATCACTGCGCAGGTTGCTGCTGATGTAGCGAAAGCAATTCGGGGGCTTAATCTGGACAAAGCCAACTGGCAGCAGATATTTAGCAGCACCGGAAATGTTACGGTCAGTTTGCCAGATGGCAGCCAGTTCAGCGGACCTAGCTGGAACTATATGGCCAATCAATATTCAAACAAAACTGACAAATCACAGAACTTGGTTGATCTGTTGGACAAATCGGCAGCATGGTTGAACCTTTTAACAGCCAGAACGGCGGCAACGGCACGTTCAGATTTGGGTATTAAAAGCCTTGCTTTGCAGGATCTAATCGACCGTTCAGATTTAAACGCTGAGTTGCTGCGCTATACATTCTCTACGGGGGGGCGAACAGCAAATATTCAGGGGGCAGGCGTATGGGGGTGGGACAACACAACATTTGGATATGGTGAGACCTATGGAACTTGCCTGCAGGTCAGCAACAGAAGTGACGGTTCAGGCGCGGCCGGAGCTGGCATATGGCAGCACTATTTAGGGATGGGTACCGGCGGCAACCTTATCTATGCATCAAACATTAACGGCCAGTACCGGGCCAGCAAGGTATACACAACTTTTAATACCACAACGAACTCAACTGGAGCATTAGTTCCGGCATCACCCATAGTCAGGATTGTTAACGACCGGGATACCGTAACCAGAATGGATTTGCTGGGCGTCAGCAATGAAGAATACTCTTGGGTAACAAAAAGAGCATTGTGTAATGAGGAATCTAAAGGCTGCACAGTGTCCCGCACCGCAACGGGAACTTACCTTGTAAAAGGCGCTGCCGGGCTGGCTAAAGATCTTTGGAAGGTGATGGATTGCGGTAATGGACAGGGGCGAATCATTGCCCTTGCGGAAGCTGAAGAAACGGCAGAAGGCATTGTCGTCCGGTGCTTCAGGCAAAAGTACAGCCTTTCAGATGACGGTGATTTGACTGTTGTTAAGGGCGCACTGACAGATATCCCTGGCGAGACATGGATTGACGTTCGTCTGGAGATGCCTTCCGATTCTGAATACAACCGTCGCCAGCAAGATGTCGCTATTCAGATGCAGAATAAGGAAGTTGAGGGAACTAACGCATAAAAAGCATCCGAGTCTTACAAATATCCCAATCCATTTCGCTTGATCGAAATCACCCACAGCTATTTCTGTTGTTATATACAGTAATTCAGCAGGGGGATTTTATGGGCGGCAAGGACAGTAACTTCAAGGTGGTTTACCGGGGCGAGGAGCTTGAGCACTTCAGGGAGGGTGAATGGGTATTCTTCCAGCGTCCAAAGGAATGCGGCGGCGGCTACTGGTTTGGTCGGACGTATGCCTTTTACTTCTGGCTTGAGTTCGGGCAGCCGACATCACTGGCGCAGGGGATCGACTACCTGCTCGCACTGGAGAGCATCAGGCCGCAACTGGAGGTATTCGATGAGGACCAGTTTGGCCTGCCGTTTTAGCTCATAGCCTGATCCGCAAAGCCCACTATTTCTGCCATGCTAAGATAAATCGCGCATTAACTGAGGCTCAAAGCCGCTATTCGGCAGATAAGCATCAGAATGAGCATGGTAAAATTTTTATTAGTACACAAATTAGTACATAATTTTTTTATTTTAGTTTTATAATATTTTTAAGTGGTTGATAAATAAAGATAATGGACATAAAACAGCTTATATATCTCTGTAATCTTGAGCGCGAACGCCACTTTGGCCGGGCGGCAGAGGCGAGCTTTGTCAGTCAGCCAACGCTCTCCATGCGCCTAAAGAATCTGGAGCGTGAGCTTGGCCTGTCG
>Ga0308160_10001833_pt1 | contig 27823 bp, 28 predicted proteins | sample PhyFR1_FD_201036 | JGI IMG/M metagenome (GOLD analysis project Ga0308160, IMG submission 201036) | Phyllosphere microbial communities from UC Gill Tract Community Farm, Albany, California, United States - DLSLF.R1 | ecosystem: Host-associated > Plants > Phyllosphere > Unclassified | place: USA... | reverse complement strand
GCGCCGTGCGCCAAGCCTTGCATCGCCTGCGGCGCTGCGTTGCTGTGGCATATGCCACAGCACATGCCACAGCAACGCAGCCAAGCCGGCCACCATCAGCATCCAGGCGCCCGGCTCCGGCACCGCGCTTACCAAATCGAGCCGCACCGCGCGGCATTCGCCCGACGCGCCATGGCAGGCTTCGGCCAGGATCTGGCCGGCGTCGTTGATATCGGTCGCGGTGGTCAGGCGCCAGTCGCCGAGGTCACCTACCAGGCGATTCAGGTCGGCCATGCCGCCGGGCCCGTAGAGAAAGGCGTGGTAGTCCAGGCCACTGCCGCCGTCACCGATTGCGGACAGGCCGACCACGGCGCCGGCATTGTTGAGCGCGTTGGCGCGCCCCACCGCGCCGCCCAGTGTGCCGAGATCGAGCAAGCTGCCGTCAAGGGGCGAGAACACGAAGGGACGCTCGGCGACACCGTCGGCCAGCAGCGACCAGCCAGCGACGAAGCCGGCGTCGTTGATGTCGTTCGCTTCACTGATGAGCCCACCGAGCGAGCCCAGATTGCGCTGCTCGCCGTTGCGGTAGACCGACGCGTAGCGCTGCGGGTCGGGCCAGTCATCGCCACCGCTGAGCACGCTGGCGTAGCCCGCCACCTGGCCGCCGGCATTGATCGCGTTGGCGACGCTGATCTCGCCGCCGAAGGTGGGCAGTTCGGTGAAGCCGCCGTTTGCGTAAAGGAAGCCGCGCCGCAGCCCGAACGCTGCGCTGGTGAAGCCCACCACCTGGCCGGCATCGTTGATCGAAGTGGCCCAGGTGGAAAATGGCTGGCCGAAGGTGGTGACCACGCCGCCGAGATAGGTGAACCCACTGTCGCCGGCAATGCCGGCGATGGCGCCATTGCCGTTGATCGCCAGGCCCTGGCTGCCGGGCAGGAGCGCGCCGAGATAGGTCGTCGAGCTCGGCGACCACAGCGCCGCCCCACCCTGCGCAGTGCCGACCACCAGCCCGGCGCGGTTGAGCGCCGCAGCGTGGAAGTCTTGCGGCAGCGGTGTCATGCGGTATATCGGATCGGCCAGCGCAGCTTGCGGCGCCATGCAGTGCAATGCCAGCGTTACCATTAGCTGCGGCAAGATATTCAAGAAAGGTTTGCGGAGAAACATGGCAGATCCTTGGCAAGGGCGACGTATCTCAACCATCGCGCAAAGGAGTCGCTGCGGTTCTGCGCCAGCGCAGTAGTGCGCATGGACCTTAGCGGCGTCCGGCCAGTCGCCCGGCGGCCAGCAGTGCAACGGCCGAGGCCAGCAGCAGCCAGGCGGGCGGTTCACCGGATGCGCCCGGATCGGTGGAGGCCATGTTGCAGGGGGGCGCAATCGCGCGGCCGGCAAGGGCCAGCGCTACCGCATCGGCGCCGGCATTCGCGGCGCCAGCGCGAAGCAACAGGATCAGCAGGCAGCAGAGGGACAAACAGAACGGGCGCATGGTCGAGGCTCCGGATGGGGCCCCGAGCATCGCCCGCTGTGGCGTAGCAGCGTGTGCGCCAGATCAGTCGTGCGCGCCGCCAGCGATGCGCAAGCCCGGCGCCAAGGCCGGGCCTGCGCTGACAGGACAGCTTACTCGACCTTGGTCAGGATCACTTCGAAGACCAGGCCCGAATTGCCCGGAATGCCTTTCGAGCCGGCCACGCCGTAGCCCAGGCTCGATGGCACCAGCACGGTGCGCTTGCCGCCGACCTTCATGCCGGCCACGCCCTGGTCGAAGCCGGGGATCACGCCCTGGCCGCCCACCGTGAACGGAAAGGCCTTGCCGGCATCCTTCTGGACGCCCTTGAAGTCCGACTTCGAGGCGTCGTACAGCCACAGCGTGTAATCGACGGTGGCGCGCTTGCCGGCCGTTGCTTCGGCGCCGGTGCCGACGGTGTTGTCGGTCTTGATCAGCGTGGCCGGGCTGCTGACCGAGGTGTTGCCGCCGGCATTGTCGTCGCTGCCACCGCCGCAAGCGCTCAGGGCGAGCATGGCGGTGAAGGCGGCGATCACGGGAAACTTCAGCTTCATGGTGGGTCCTTGATGAGGTAAATGCAAACGAAGTTTGCAGAATGAAACTTTGTACCTTACCGGAGCAGCGCCATGAAACTGTAGAAAATTTGTCCGCTATTTGTATTCTGTGGGGAAATTGTGACGAGGCACCAACAGCGCTGCCTCGTCACCTTGCGCACTTAGATTTCGATCTGCGTGCCCAGCTCGATCACGCGGTTGCTGCGGATCTGGTAATAGTCCGCCGCACTGCGCGCATTGCGCGACATCGCCACATACAAATGCTCGCGCCATGGCGCCATGCCGCCGCCCGGCGCCGAGATCACGGTCTGGCGCGCGATGAAGAACGAGGTTTCCATCATCTCGAACGCCAGCCCCAGGGCGGCGCTGCGCTCGAGGATGTCCGGAATATCGGCCTCGTCCTTGAAGCCATAGTGAATGTGCAGCTGGTAGCAATTGTGGCCCAGGTCGACCACCTGGATCTGCTCGTCCGGCGCCACCCATGGCTCTTCGCGAATGTGCACGGTGAGAAACACCACACGCTCGTGCAGCACCTTGTTGTGCGACAGGTTGTGCAGCATCGCGTGCGGCACGCCATCGCTTTCGCCGCGCAGGAAAATCGCGGTGCCCGGCACCCGTGTCGGCGGCGCCACGAACAGCGATTCCATGAACGCTTCGAGCGGAATCGCGTGCTTTTGCAGGTTCTGGAACACCAGTTCGCGGCCGCGCTTCCAGGTCAGCATCAAGGTCAGGAGCATCAGCCCCATCAGCAGTGGGAACCAGCCGCCATGGAACAACTTGAGCGCGGTGGCCGAGAACAGCAGGACATCGATGACCAGGAAGAAACCGGTCGCACCCAGGCACATCCACAGTGGCAGATGCCAGCGGTAGCGCGTGACGAAGAAGGTGAGGATGGTGGTCATCGTCATGGTCGCCGTGACCGCGATGCCGTAGGCGCCGGCCAGCTCGTCCGACGAACCGAAGCCGATCACCGCGATCAGCACCACCGCCAGCTGCAGCCAGTTCACGGCCGGAATATAGATCTGGCCGATCTCGCTCTCGGAAGTGTGCATGATGCGCATCCGCGGCAGCAGCCCCAGCGCGATGGCCTGCTTGGTCATCGAATAGGTGCCCGAGATGGTCGCCTGCGAGGCGATCACGGCGGCCATGGTCGACAGGATCACCAGCGGGATCACGCTCCAGGTGCCGAGCTGGTGGTAGAACGGGTTTTCCACCGCATCCGGCTGCACGATCAACAGGCCGCCCTGGCCCAGGTAGTTCAGCGTCAGCGCCGGATAGGCGATCAGGAACCAGGCCATGCGGATCGGCTTGCGCCCGAAGTGACCCATGTCGGCATACAGCGCTTCGGCGCCGGTGATGGCCAGCACCACCGCGCCCAGCGCGACGAAGGCCAGCATCTTGTTCTGCAACATGAAGTGCAGCGCGTGATACGGATTGAGTGCCTGCAGGATCACCGGCGCTTCGATGATGTTGACCACGCCGATTGCGGCCAGCGCCACGAACCAGACCAGCATCACCGGACCGAAGAAGCGGCCAATGCCGGCCGTGCCATGGCGCTGCACGCTGTACAGCGCCACCAGCACCACCACCGCCAGCGGCACCACGTAGTGCGACATGCCGGGGGCCGCGACTTCCAGCCCCTCGATCGCGCCCAGCACCGAGATCGCCGGGGTGATCACGCTGTCGCCGTAGAACATGGTGGCGCCGACCACGCCGATGAACAGCAGCGGGAAGCTCCAGCGTGAATGGCGCGTCACCGAGTTGGTGGCCAGCGCCATCAGCGCCATGATGCCGCCTTCGCCGCGGTTGTCAGCACGCAACACCAAGGTCACGTACTTGAGCGAGACGATGATGGTCAGGGCCCAGAAGATGAGCGAGATGACACCCATGATGTTCGGCGTGTTCAGCGGCAGGCCATGATCCTGATCGAACACCGCGCGCAGCGTGTACAGCGGGCTGGTGCCGATATCACCGTAGACGATGCCGACGGCTGCCAGGGTTAGCCCGGCCAGGCTGCTCTTCTTGTTTTCTAGCGTCAAAGTTGCACCATTGTTTTTGTATTGGTGCGGCGCACCATAGAATGTTGTTTAAAAAATTGCAAGGACATTTCGTAGTGAATCATACACCTGCGCAAAATGCGTTCGCGCCGGCAAGCAGGTCCGGATTCAGAGATAATGCCGCTCCTGCAATAGACCTCAATCACCCCATGCGCTCCGGCATCCTTTACGCGGCCCTCGCCTTCCTGTGCTGGGGCCTGTTCCCCATTTATTTCCACGCCCTCGACGAGGTGCCGCCGCTGCAGATCCTGGCCCACCGCATGGTCTGGTCATTTGCTTTCCTGCTGATCCTGCTGCTGTTGCGGCGCCAGTGGGCGTGGCTGCAGCAGGTGCGCCAGCCGCGCGTATTCTTCAGCTTCCTGCTGTCGGCGCTGCTGCTCAGCGCCAATTGGCTGGTGTATATCTGGTCGGTCACCAACCACCATGTGATCGAGGCCAGCCTCGGCTATTTCATCAATCCGCTGGTCAATATCATGCTCGGATTCCTGATTTTGAAGGAACGCATGCGCCCGGCCCAGTGGGCGGCGATCGCGGTCGCGGCGCTGGGCGTGGGCTGGCTCACCTGGCAAGCCGGCACGGTGCCGTGGATCGCGCTGATCCTGGCATTCTCGTTCGGCGCCTACGGCCTGCTGCGCAAGACCGCGGCGCTGGGCGCGCTCGAAGGGCTGTCATTCGAAACCATGGTGCTGTTTCCATTGGCCGCCGGCTACGTCATCTGGCTGACCGTGCACGGGCAGAACGTGTTCCTGAGCACGACGTCGGACAGCACCCGCTGGCTGCTGGTGATGGCCGGTCCGTTCACGGCGATTCCGCTGCTGCTGTTCGCCACCGGCGCGCGCAAGATTCCGCTGTCGATCCTGGGACTGCTGCAATACCTGTCGCCGACGCTGCAGTTCCTGCTGGGGGTATGGCTGTTCAAGGAAGCGTTTACGGCCGATCGCCTGGTCGGCTTCGTGCTGATCTGGGCGGCGCTGGCGCTGTTCGCCGGCGAGGGTCTGCTGCGCCGTTCGGCGCCGGCGGCCAAGGCGTAAGCCGCGCCTGAACCTGCTTGCTGGGGCATGCGATTTGCGGCGCCCGCGCCAATAAATCATTTGTCGGGCACGGGTTCTGGCGTATCCTGTGCACCTTAAACAACACCAGAGTCAAAGCATGGCCAATTACGTCTATACCATGAACCGCGTGGGCAAAATCGTCCCACCGAAACGCCAAATCCTTAAGGATATTTCCCTGTCATTCTTCCCAGGCGCCAAGATTGGCGTGCTGGGTCTGAACGGCTCGGGCAAGTCGACCCTGCTCAAGATCATGGCCGGCATCGATACCGACATCCAGGGCGAAGCACGCCCGATGCCGGGCCTGAACATCGGCTACCTGCCGCAGGAACCGCAGCTCGACCCTGAAAAAACCGTGCGCCAGGAGGTCGAGTCGGGCCTGGGCGAAGCGTTCGAAGCGCAAGCCAAGCTCGAAGCCGTGTACGCCGCGTATGCCGAAGAAGACGCCGATTTCGACGCCCTGGCCAAGGAACAGGAGCGCCTGGAAGCGGTCATCTCGGCCTCCGACGGCGGCAACCTGAACCTGCAACTCGAAATGGCGGCCGATGCGCTGCGCCTGCCGCCATGGGACGCCAAGATCAGCGTACTGTCGGGTGGTGAAAAGCGCCGCGTGGCGCTGTGCAAACTGCTGCTGAGCAAACCCGACATGCTGCTGCTCGATGAACCAACCAACCACCTGGACGCTGAATCGGTCGAGTGGCTCGAGCAATTCCTGCTGCGCTTCCCGGGCACCGTGGTCGGCATCACCCACGATCGCTACTTCCTCGACAACGCCGCCGAATGGATTCTCGAACTCGACCGCGGCCATGGCATCCCATGGAAGGGCAATTACTCGTCGTGGCTCGACCAGAAGCAGGCGCGCCTGAAGCAAGAAGAATCGACTGAATCGGCGCGTCAGAAAGCGCTCGCCAAGGAACTTGAATGGTCGCGCCAGAATCCAAAAGCACGCCAGGCCAAGTCGAAGGCCCGCCTGGCCCGCTTCAATGAACTGAGCGAATTCGAATACCAGAAGCGCAACGAGACGCAAGAGATCTTCATCCCCGTGGCCGAGCGCCTGGGCAATGAAGTCATCGAGTTCAAGAACGTCTCGAAGGCCTTCGGCGACCGCCTCCTGATCGACAACCTGTCGTTCACCGTGCCGCCCGGTGCGATCGTCGGCATCATCGGCCCCAACGGCGCCGGCAAGTCGACCCTGTTCAAGATGATCGCCGGCAAAGAGCAGCCGGACAGCGGCGAAGTCGCGATCGGCCAGACCGCCCGCGTATCGCTGGTCGACCAGCACCGCGACGAGCTGGCCAACGCCAAGACCGTGTTCGACGACGTCTCCGGCGGCGCCGACATGCTCAGCGTCGGCCGCTTCGAGATGCCATCGCGCGCCTACCTGGGCCGCTTCAACTTCAAGGGTTCCGACCAGCAAAAAGTGGTGGGCAACCTGTCCGGTGGCGAACGCGGCCGTCTGCACCTGGCCAAGACCCTGCTGCAAGGCGGCAACGTGTTGCTGCTGGATGAACCGTCGAACGATCTGGACGTGGAAACCCTGCGCGCACTCGAAGACGCGCTGCTCGAATTTGCCGGCAGCGTGATGGTGATTTCGCACGATCGCTGGTTTCTGGATCGTATCGCGACCCATATCCTGGCCTTCGAAGGTGACTCGCAAGTGACTTTCTTCGACGGTAACTATCAGGAATACGAAGCCGACAAGAAGAAACGCCTGGGTGAAGAAGGCGCCAAGCCGAAGCGCATCCGCTACAAGCCCCTGACCACCTGATTGCCCACAGGCAGCGCAAGCGCTTGTTTCACAAGCGCTTGTTTCGTAAAAGAAAGCCCGCCAATGGCGGGCTTTTTATTAGCGGAAACGAAACGTGGTGAGGCGATTTCAATGTGTAAAATCTTTATCGATAAACACTACCGGAAACTTGTCGACCACAACCGTCAACCGGCTGTGGTGCTGACCAGACCATGCCACATTATTGTCAGAACCGCGTCCCCGGCGGGACTTTTTTCTTCACGGTGCGCCTGCTTGATCGCGACAGCACCCTGCTGACCGAACACATTTCCGCATTCGGCGAAGCCATGCGGCTGGCGCGCACGCGGCGTCCCTTCCACGTCGATGCCTGGGCTGTCATGCCTGATCACGCGCACGCCATCTGGACCCTGCCACCAGGCGACCACGACTGTTCCAGCCGCTGGCGCGCGGTGAAGATCGCGTTTTCGAAAGCCTTGCGCAAGACCGGCCGCGCCGAAGTAGATGACGGCGCCGTGTGGGAACGCCACTACCGCCATTACCGGGTCGGCGACGACGACGATTACGCCGCCCTGGTCGACTACGTCCACATCGACGCCGTACGCCACGGCCATTGCCGCGAAGCGCGCGACTGGCCCTGGTCATCGCTGCACCGCTTCGTCTCGGCCGGCCATGACACCCCGGCGCCAAGCCTGATCGTGCCGCCCTGGGTGAATCGTCCGCAAGGCCAGGTGCTGGCGCGGCTCTGAATTCACGACGGCCGGTGCTGCACGCGTCAGCACTGCGTCAGCACTATTCTTCCCCAAACCCAAAAACGTCGTCCCCACGAAGGTGGGGATCCAAGTACTGCCTGCGTTATCGAAACGCTTGCATCCCGGATCCCCACCCGCGCGGGGACGACGTTTTTAGAACGGACTGGAGCGCAACAAGCGGCCAGTCCTTACAGCATCACCTTAGAAAGCGTACTTGGCGCCGATGGTGAAGTTGTTCGGGCTGACGCCGAAGTCACGGTTCTTGCCGTAACGTTCGTATTCAGCGATCACCGACACGTCCTGGTTGATGTTGTACTGCACGCCCAGGGCGCCGTACGCGGTGTTGTCGCTTTCACGCTGGCTCAGCGAGGCGTTGATTGCCGACAGTTCATTCTTGTTGTGCGCAGCGCCCAGCTTGGCGTAGCCCACGACCTGCTCGTTCAGAGGCGTGCTGAACTTGGCAGCGACGTAGCTCGAACGGCCTTTGATCTGGCCATTGCCTGGAACACCGGCAACGTTGTAGTGAATGTCAGCGCTACGGAAATCGGTATGGCCGACTTCGACGCCCCAGTTACGATTGAACTCGTAACCGCCGAAGATTTTGCCCGACGCCTTGTAGGTGTCGATATCGGTGTTGCTTGCGCCAGCGCGCATGCCGTCTTCATAGTCGGTACCCACGACGCCGACGCCAACATAGGCGCGCGGTGCGATTTCCTGGGCTTGGACAGCCGACATGGCGGCGGTGGTTGCGAGCAGTGCAATGATCAGTTTTTTCATCTCAGTATTCCTCTTCTTGTTCAACTGGTTCGCAATTCCCAACGAATCGCGATGGAACCAAGATAACACTGGCAAAAGCGCAAGTCCGTGCCGATTCGGTAAGAACTGTAAGAAAGTGTAACTTAATGACCCGCCAGTTAGTAATATTGATAGCTGATGAATGAAGAAGCTGGTCAGTTAAGCGATTTTCCTGAAAGTTAGGTTGAGACGAGACTGTAACGGTCGCGTCGTTTTATTAATCCCATGCAACCAGTTTTGCTGGGTGGCACCTGACATCAGTAAAAGACTGCCATCGGTGAGGTCGATCCTGACCGTTTTCTTGTTGTGTTTATGCTTCAGAATGAAGCTGCGGGCGGCACCGAAACTGAGCGAGGCGATGACCGGATCTGGACCCAGTTCGGGTTCGTCGTCGCTATGCATTCCCATGCTGTCGCGCCCGTCGCGATACAGGTTCAGCAGCACGCTGTTGAAGCGCTGGGCGGTGACGTCCTGCACCACCGCGCACAAGGATGCAAGCAGCGGCGTGAACGGCGCCGGGGCCAGCCGCAAGCCCGAATAGGCATACGCCTCGCCATACCAGGCGCTCAGGCGTGGCTGCAGATGGCGCTTGCCATACACGACGATGCTTTCTTCGCGCCAGTCGCTTTCCTGCACCAGGCGCGCCATGAGGTCGGCATTCGGCCAGGGCAGCGGCAATTGGGGCATCCAGGCTAGCTCGCCATCCTCGAGTGGGATCGGCGTCAGCGAGGTATCGGCGGCAAATAAATCCACGTTCGGGCAATTCAGGTCAATTAAAGGCAGCGCTTGCTGACATAGCCGCCGCCAATGCAAAAACGCCGCGCCTGCCTGCGCAGGAACGACGTTCGAATAGTACCCGACGAGCGCTGCAACGGCGTCGCCGACTGCGAGCAATCAAGGTCTGGATCGACCTTGTTCGATCAGGCGTATGCTTCCGCCAGGCTCATCACACGCGGCGCAACCGTGATGCCGACATTGCCGAACAGCGCGTTGATTGCATCCAGGTTGGCACTGCATTCCTCCGTCTTCCAGCCCTTGAACATATCGGTGCCGTCTTTCTGGAAATGCAGGTCGAGCACTTTGCCCTTGTCGCGATGGATATAGTTTTGCTGATGGGTGTTGGCGAAACCCAGTTCGGCCAGACCGGCAAGCAGCGCATGCGGCGGATTGTCCGGATCCGTGGCCATGAACACGCCGAAGGTCTTGCCGGGCGGCTTGGCCGCGACGTCGACTTCGTAGATTCCCGGCGCTTTGGTCACACTGGTGCTTTTCAGAAATAACATATTGTTCTCCTGTCGCGCCGGTGACCCTCGGGGGTCATGCGCGATGTGCTTGTTGGTTGGTCAGTTCACAAGCTTATTTCCATATGGGAACTTTGTCGATCTTTGTGTGCAATTTCTTGGCGTTATAGCCTGAGAAAACGCAAAAGTGTGGTGAGAATTGACGCTGCGCGATTTTTCTTACGATAAATGACGCGTTTGTAACACCGCGCGACCCAGGCGTCACATTCAATGCGACGCCAACTTGCGCCGCGCCAGATCGGCGGTCAGCGGCACCAGCGCCGCATACAGCTCGCCCGTTGCGCCGTCCCAGGCGGCCAATGCCTGCTGCTGGCGCGCCACCGTCGCATGGTCGCCGCGCGCTACCGGTCCGCTCAGCGCCGTCGGCGCGCCAAGGCGCAGCACATTGGCCACCGTCTCGGCGGCCAGTGGCCGCACCAGTTCGCGCGCCACGTGTTCAGGCACGCCGGCCGCTTGATAGGCGCGCAGCGCGGCGTCGAGCAGCGTGACCAGGTAGTTGGATGCGAAGACGGCGGCTGCGTGGTACACCGTCTTGGCGCCGGCATCGATGACCACGCTGCGCGCCCCGATTGCCTCGAACGCCGGCACCAGCAGCGCCAGCGCGCCGGCGTCGCCCTCGACGCCGCAATAGGTCCCGTTGAAATCGCGCGCCACCGCGCCGGGATCGGCGAAGCTGCGGATCGGATGCACGCTGGCGGCCAAGGCGCCACCCGCACGCGCCGCTGCCAGTTCGCCCGAACCGCGCGCGCCGCTGCAGTGGAACACGAGCGCGCCCTGCAGATCGTGCGCCGCCGCCAGCGCGGCGCAGGCCGGCAAGATCTGGTCGTCGCTCACCGCCAGCATCCAGACTTGCGCCGGGCGCATTGCCGCCAGCTCGGTGCAAGCCTGGCCGGCGCCGATGAAGGCGACGGCATCAGCGGCGCTCGACTGCGAGCGGGTCAGCACATCCTGCAGCGCGAACACGCCGCCATCGGCAAACAGACGCCCCAGCACGCGGCCGACATGGCCGGCGCCGATCAGGTTCAGCGTCACGCCCATCAGAATCCCGCGCCCGGCTGGCTCAGGTAGTCCAGTTCTTCCGGCGTCGAGGCGCGCCCCAGGATCGGGTTACGGTGCGGGAAGCGGCCGAAGCGCGCGATCACGCCGCGGTGGCGGTGCGCGTAGTCGAGCGCTTCGCCAAAGCCTTCGTGCTGCGCCGCCAGCTCGGTAAACAGATCGACTGCGCGCTCCTGCATGCGCGCATCCTCGGCGTGCTCGAACGGCATGTAGACAAACTGGCGTTCGACCGGGAGCAGGCCGAGATAGGCGCCGCTGTCGACCAGCTGCTGCGCGGCGCTCAGGGCCAGCGCATCGCCGGCGAACGATTGCGGCGTATTGCGATACGCGTTGCGCGTGAACTGGTCGAGCACCAGGATGCGCGCCAGCACGCCACGCGCGCCTTGTTCGTCCCATTCGCGCAGGCCGCCGGTGAGCGCCTGATCGATCATCGCGCCAAAGCGCGTGCCGATGGTGGCGTCGAATGCCTGGTCCTTGCGGAACCATTCGCTGCGCTGCTTGCCGTGGCCGGCGGCGCCGGGTGGCAAAAACCAGAAATCGAGTACTGCTTGTGCATCCATGGATAAACCCGTTCGATTGTTATTGTTGGGTAGCGCCGACGTCAGTTGCGGGCGTGCGACAGCTGGAACGCTTCGACGCCGTCGAATGCGGCCAGTTCGCCGGCCAGTACCGATAGCGAAGCGCCACTCTTGCGCGACAGCGCCAGCGCCACGAAGCGCCATTCCTGGCGTCCTTCATCGCTGCTGATGGTGAGCGAACTGCCGGCGATCTCGTAGCCGCGCGCGAGCGCCACACGCCGCAGCGCTTCTTCGCGCGGCATGAATTCGGGCCGGAAACGCATCCGCACCGCCACCGCATGGCGCGACGGCAGGAACGTCTCGAGCCGGTTCAGGTAGATCATGATCATCGCCGACAAGAAGGCCAGGCCCATCGCCGCCAGGTAGAAACCGATGCCGATCAACACCCCGATTGCCGACGAGGCCCAGATCGACGCCGCCGTGGTCAGGCCGCTGATATTGAACCCGTCGCGCATGATCACGCCGGCGCCCAGGAAGCCGATGCCGGTGACCACCCCCTGGATGATGCGGGTCGGATCGATCGGCGCCAGCATGCTGACATGGCCGCCGTACCAGGCATCGGGATAGCCGGCCAGGATGGTCAGCGCGCACGAGGCCATGCACACCAGGCCATAGGTACGCATACCGGCGGCGCGCCCGTGATAGGCGCGCTCGTAGCCGACCAGCAGGCCGAGCGCCAGCGCGCCGCACAGGTGCAGCAGGATCAGGCCATTGGTGAACAGTTCACGGCGCGACCAATAGGCCCCGAGCAGGTCGAATTCACTCATGCACTTGAACTTGCCGCTATGGTTTCTTGCGTACCAGCTGCTTTTCGAAGGCGGCGTCGTTCTTGCTGATGCGCTGCACTTCCTGCGGCCCGAGGCCGTTGACGAAGGCGACGAAGTCGTCCAGCTCGAGCGGCGCGCACAAGGCCGGACTGCCTGGCGCTTCGGACAGGAAGAACAAGCCGTCGCCGGTGCGCGCCATCGACCAGCTGGTGTTGCCGGTGCGGCGCTTGAGGCGCTCGACGGCGCTGGCGGCGCGGGTGGAACGCGCGCTGGCCATTTAGATTGCCTCCGTGCGCAGCATCAGCCACTCGAACGCGGCGCCTTCGACGTGCGGCGTCAGGCGCGCGCGCACGCTGGCGTGGTAGTCGTTGAGCCATTCGATTTCGTCAGGCCGCAGCAGCGAACGCTCGATGCAGCGGGTGTCGATCGGGCACAGGGTCAGTGTTTCAAAGGCCAGGTACTCGCCGAATTCGGTGTTCTGCGCCACCACGTTGAGCACCAGGTTCTCGATCCGGATGCCCCAGCGGCCCGGGCGATAGATGCCCGGTTCGATCGAGGTGATCATGCCCGGCTCCATCGCCGTGTGCGGGTCTGGCGGCACCGCTGGCGAAATCGTCTGCGGGCCTTCGTGCACGTTGAGGAAGTAGCCCACCCCGTGGCCGGTGCCGTGGCCGTAGTCGATCCCGGCCGACCAGATCGGGGCGCGCGCGATCGCATCGAGCATCGGCGCGCGGGTGCCGCGCGGGAAGCGCGCGGCCGACAGGTTGATCAGGCCGCGCAATACCAGCGTGTAGTCGCGCTTCTGCGCCTGGCTCGGGGTGCCGACCGGGATCACGCGCGTGATGTCGGTGGTGCCGCCCAGGTACTGGCCGCCCGAATCGATCAGCAGCAGGCCATCGCCTTCGATCACGGCGCAGCTGTCAAGCGCCGCGCGGTAGTGCATGATCGCGCCGTTGCTGTTGAAACCGGCAATGGTCGAGAAGCTGGCGCTGATGAAGTTGGGGCGGCGCGCGCGCGCCGCCGTGATGCGGGTGTCGATGTCGACCTCGTTCAGAGGGGCCCGCTGGGCGTCGGTCAGGAGCGGCTCGAGCGCGGCGAAGAATTCGCACAGTGCGGCGCCATCCTGTTCCATCGTGGCGCGCACATTGACGGCTTCGCTGTCGACTTTCTTCGACTTGGCGAAGGTGGTCGGGTTGATCGCTTCGATCACCTTCACGCCATACGGCAGCGCGGCGCGCATGCCGGCGGTGATGCGGCGCGGGTCGAGCAGCAGCGCCGCGCCTTCCGGCAGCGACGCCAGTGCGTGCACCGCATTGGCGTATGGCGCCAGGTGCACGCCGTCGGCGGCCAGGCGCTCGCGCACCTCGTGCGGCACCTTGGCCTCGCCCACGAACAGGGTGGCGTCGGCGCGGCCGATCAGCGCGTGCGCCAGAAACACCGGATTGAAACTGACGTCGGCGCCGCGCAGGTTGAACAGGTAGGCGATATCGTCCAGCGTCGAGACGAAATGGAAACCGGCGCCGTGGGTTTCCATGGCGGCGCGCACGGCGTCGAGCTTGTCGGCGCGGCTCACGCAGGCGAACGGCGGCAGGTGTTCGAACACCGCGTCGGTTGGCAGCGCCGGGCGTTCGCGCCAGACGTCGTCGAGCAGATCGACGTCAAGGCGCAGCACGATGCCTTTGGCCTTGAGCGCGTCTTCGAGCAGGCGCGCGCCGGCCAGGCCGAGCACGCGCGCATCCACCGCCACGGTCTGGCCGACGCCCAGCCTGGCGGCCAGCCACTCGATGTGCAGCAGGCTGGCGGCGCCCGGGATCTTCATCAGCGCAATCTCGGAACCGGCCAGTTCGGTCTCGGCCTGGGTGTAGTAACGGCCATCGGTCCAGACGCCGGCGAAATCGGCGGTGGCGATGAAGGTGCCGACCGAGCCGGTAAAGTCGGTCAGCCACTCGCGGCCCTTCCAGTGGCCGGGCAGGTATTCCGACAGGTGCGGGTCGCTCGACGGGACGATGACGGCGTCGACGCCGTTCCTGGCCATGGCGGCGCGCAATTGCGCGAGACGGTCGGTGCGGGCGGACTGGAGATCAAGGTTGGGCATGGCTTGGTGCTTCGGTTGGTTTTCCAAGCCACGTATGATACGCCGCAATGCCCGCGTGTGTCGCGTTCGATCATTGCGGCATGGCATCAAAATCGGGCGCTTTCCAGGGTGAAGCGCACCGTTGCCAACAGGAACGCCGGGCTGCGCATGAATGGCGCATAATGGCCCGGCAATCAACTGCTTTCAAGACTACCGACCTATGCACGAATTCCATCATGAGCGCGCCCGCGCGCTGCTGGCCAACGCCACCCAGATCGTCGATCCCCAACAAGTGCAGGACGCGGTCAAACGCGTTGCCGACAGCCTGAATACCCGTTTCGATGCCGACGGCGCCACCGAATTCCCGCTGGTGCTGGGCGTGATGGGCGGCGCAGTGGTCTTCACCGGCAACCTGCTGCCGCAACTGCGCTTCCCGCTCGACTTCGACTATATCCACGTCAGCCGCTACGGCGACGAAGACCGCGGCGGAGAACTGGTGTGGAAAGTGGTGCCGCGCCAGAACGTGGCCGGACGCATCATCATCCTGGTCGACGACATCCTCGACGAAGGCGAGACGCTGGCCCACGTCAAGCAGCGCCTGCTCGACATGGGCGCGGCCGAGGTCATCATTGCCGTGTTCGCGGACAAGGACCTGGGACGCAAGAAGCCGGTCGACGCCGACCTGGTGGGATTGTCGCTGCCGAACCAGTTCGTGGTCGGTTTCGGGATGGACGTGTACGGATACTGGCGTAATTTGCCGGGGCTGTGGACGATCCGGCCAGACGACTTGAAGCGCGACGAATAAGACGTTTTTTACGCGTTGTGCGCGGTGGGGCATGCGCCACCGCGCAACCAAAATCTTGACTTACAGCGCCAGCCGCGCGCGCGCCGCCGCGTATTCGTCCTTCAGGCGCTCGACCATCTGCGCCACCGTCGGCACGTCGTTCATCATGCCCACGCCCTGCCCTGCGCCCCAGATATCGCGCCAGGCCTTGGCCGAGCCGGAACCGAAACTCATCTTGCTCTTGTCCGATTCGGGCAAATTGTCCGGGTCGAGTCCCGCGGCCACGATCGACTTCTTCAGGTAGTTGCCGTGCACGCCGGTGAACAGATTGGTGTACACCACGTCGGCCGCGTTCGATTCCACGATCGCATCGCGATAAGCCTCACTCACGTTCGACTCTTGCGTGGCCAGCCAGCGCGAGCCGATATAGGCAAAGTCGGCGCCCATCGCCTGCGCCGCCAGGATCGCGTCGCCCGTCGCGATCGAACCTGACAGCGCGATCGGCCCCTTGAAGAACTTGCGCACCTCGCCCACCAGGGCGAACGGCGACAGCGCGCCCGCATGGCCGCCGGCGCCGGCCGCCACCAGGATCAGGCCATCCACGCCCGCTTCGAGCGCCTTCTCGGCGTGGCGGATCGAGACGATGTCGTGCATCACGATGCCGCCATACGAATGGACCGCGTCGAGCATCTCGCGCGGCGGCGCGCGCAGCGACGAAATGATGATCGGCACCTGGTGCCTGACGCAGACCTCGACGTCGTGCGCCAGGCGGTCATTCGACCCATGCACGATCTGGTTCACCGCGATCGGGCCGATCTGCGCCCCCGGATTGGCGGCCGCGTACTCGGCCAGTTCGCGCTGCAGATCGGTCAGCCAGGTGTCGAGCATCTCGGCCGGACGCGCGTTCAGGGCCGGGAACGAACCGACGATGCCGGCCTTGCACTGGGCCGCCACCAGCGCGGGACCGCTGGCGATGAACATCGGCGAGGCGATGACGGGAAGGGACAGGTTTTGCAGCGCGGATGGCATCGTCATGGACGGGCTTTCGGTGAGCGGTTGATCGGAAGTTCAGGGGCCATGATAGCCGGAGAAAAGAACGGTCGTGCTAGATTTTTGCTTCTAAAACGTCAGTCCCATTCCAGCGCCGCTTCACGGCGCCGGATCTCGGCCCATACCGCGCGCTTGTCGTCGTCGCTGGCGCTGCCCCAGGCAACGATTTCGTCGATCGTGCGCAGGCAGCCGCGGCACAGGCCGCTGTCGGGCGCCATCTCGCAGACGTTGATGCACGGGGAAGGAACGGGTGTTTGCAGTTCAGGAGCCATTGGTCGGATAAAAAATTGCGGCGCAGGCCGGATGGCGCATTATCGCCCCTTCGCCAGCCCAGCGCCGTTTTTGCTGATGGGCCAATATACTGAGTCAAGATGCTGTCCTTAGAACAGCACTCGATCGCAACCGCACTGCAGGAGGTATCGATGAACCAGCGTTCCCTGATCCTTGCGGCGCTGCTTGGCCTGACGATGGCGCTTCCTGCCGCAGCGCAGATGCTCAGCCCCGACGGCTACGGCAAGATCCAGTTCGGCGACCGGCTCGACGCGGTCGAGCGCCGCCTCGGCCAGCGCGGCGCGCCGCGCCCGGCCGATCCGGCCTGCTCGGTGGTGCGCTTCAAGCGCTATCCGGCGGTGTCGTTCATGGTCGAGCAAGGCGTGATTACGCGCGCCGACGCCAGCACCATCGTGCGCAACAGCGCCGGCATCACGCGCCGCATGTCGGCCAAGGATGCCCAGCGCCACCAGCCGGCGCTGCACGCCGAAGCGCACAAATACGACGAGCACGGCCAGTACCTGCGGCTGGCGCAAGGCGCGCATAAAGCCCTGGTGTTTGAAACCAGCCACGGCAAACTGCAGCGCATGCGCGCCGGCCTGACCCCGGCCGTCGATTATGTTGAAAGCTGTTTGTAGTCCGCCTGAGCGATGTCAACATAATTTTTAGAGTCTTGTCGTCACGGGCATGGCCAGCTTCTTGGGGCCGTTCGGCAACGCCGTGCAAGGTTGGTGTAAGGATTTCCGCCGACATTGCGGTTTGTGCACTGCACAAAGAGGAGAAGCGATGAAGCTCAATCGAAAATTGCTGGCGCAAATGCGCAGCGCCAGCCGCACGCTGTGGGGTGCGACCCCAAGCAATAGCGCCGGCGCCCTGCGCCAGGTGATGAAGAGCGCCAACGCCATACAACGTGAAACCCAACGACAGATGCAACAACATATGCGCGAATTCGCCGTACCACTGAACGGGCCGTTCGCGTCCCCCGAACCGACCCCGCCGGCCCCGCTGCGTGCGCCGCACCCGATGCCGGGAGGCGGCTTCATCGATGGCAGCTACAGCAATGACGCCGGCCGCCGCGACTACAAGCTGTACGTGCCCGCCAGCCTCAGCGGCGCACCGGCGCCGCTGGTGGTGATGCTGCACGGCTGCGGCCAGGATCCGGACGATTTCGCCAAAGGCACCGGCATGAATCTGCTGGCCGAGGAAGTCGGCTGCCTGGTGCTGTACCCGGCGCAAAGCGCGAGCGCCAACGTTTCACGCTGCTGGAACTGGTTCAATGCGGTCGACCAGCAACATGGCCAGGGCGAACCGTCGATCATCGCCGGCATGACACGCGAGGTCATGCAGGCGCATGCGGTCGATGCGGCGCAGGTGTACGTGGCCGGGCTGTCGGCCGGCGGCGCAATGGCGACCATCATGGGTACGCTGTATCCGGAACTGTATGCGGCGGTGGGCGTGCATTCCGGCCTGCCGTTCGCCTCGGCGCATGATTTGTCGTCGGCAATGGCGGCAATGCAGGGTGATTTCCGGCGCGCCCAGGCCCCGGCGCAGGCGCTGCCGGTGATCGTGTTCCATGGCGATCGCGACAGCACCGTGCATCCGGCCAATGGCGACGAACTGGTGCGCCACCTGGCGCAGCCCGGCACGGCCGAGCCGGGCCAGGTGCCGGACGGACACGCCTATACGCGCACCCTGTACCCGGGCGACGGCGGCATCGTGCATGCCGAACACTGGCTGGTACATGGCGCCGGCCACGCCTGGTTCGGCGGCAATGCGCGTGGCAGCTACACCGACGGCCGCGGGCCGGACGCCAGCCGCGAGATGATGCGCTTCTTCCGTACCCAACGTTGAGCGCTTACGCCGGCGCCGGTGGCGTCAGGGCCGCGATGTGGGCGCGCAGGCAGGCCTCGCACCAGCAGCCCTGGGTTTCTGAAGGCACGGCCACTGCCGGCGGCAGCGCCGTACACCAGCATTCGTCACCCGCGCCGTCGGTCATCGCACAGCCGAATTCGGCGCCGCAGCGCGTGCAGGTGCTCATCGTGCACCCGCGTGTGGGGCGCGGCAGGATGGTGAGGCGAACCGCTGGAAAGTCATGGCAGGAGTAAAGTAACGCTAGCTGCCATAAAATACAACAGAACGCCACCGATCTCCCACCAGGTTTACGCTGTTTTTACAGCATTGCCTGTAAAATCTTGCGAAATTTCTTTCGGACCCTCCATGAACGCTCAATTGTCCAACCTGAAGACCGACGACCAGAACAGCGACCTGACCGGCGTTTCGCCGGCCATCAAGGCGCAGATCCTGGCCGAGGCGCTTCCGTACATCCGTAATTTCCACGGCAAGACCATCGTCATCAAATACGGTGGCAACGCCATGACCGACGAACGCCTGAAGCACGGCTTCGCGCGCGACGTCATCCTGCTCAAGCTGGTGGGCATGAACCCGGTGGTGGTGCACGGCGGCGGTCCGCAGATCGACAACGCCCTGAAAAAAATCGGCAAGCAAGGCACTTTCGTGCAGGGCATGCGCATCACCGACGAAGAAACCATGGAAGTGGTGGAATGGGTGCTGGGCGGCGAGGTGCAGCAGGACATCGTCATGCTGATCAACCACTACGGCGGCCAGGCTGTCGGCCTGACCGGCAAAGATGGCGGCCTGATCCGCGCACGCCGCATGGCCATGCCTGACAAGGAAAAACCAGGCGAGTTCCTGGACATCGGCTTCGTCGGCGAAATCGAAGCGATCAACCCGGCAGTGGTCAAGGCGCTGCAGGACGACGCCTTCATCCCGATCATTTCGCCGATCGGCTTCGGCCAGGATGGCCAGGCCTACAACATCAACGCCGACGTGGTTGCCGGCAAGATCGCGGAAATCCTGAAAGCCGAAAAGCTGATCATGATGACCAACATCGCCGGCGTGCAAGATAAGTCGGGCAATCTGGTGACCGACCTGTCGGCGCGCGAGATCGATGAGATGTTCGCCGACGGCACGATTTCGGGCGGCATGCTGCCAAAGATTTCGTCTGCGCTGGACGCTGCCAAATCGGGCGTGAACACGGTGCACATCATCGATGGCCGCATCGAACACTCATTGTTGCTCGAAGTCTTGACCGAACAGGCTTTTGGCACTATGATCCGGTCTCACTAAATTGTTTGTGGCGGCAACAACGCCACGAATAATCGAATCGAGGCGGGCCCTGCCCGCCGCGAATCTACCCGCCCTTGTAGCTCAGTGGTAGAGCACTCCCTTGGTAAGGGAGAGGCCACGTGTTCAATCCACGTCAAGGGCACCATCTCCCCTCCCCCTGTTGTTTTCCCGATTTGTTCTGTTGCGGCCATCTGCGCAGGATTACGCACGCCATGACGCCGTCATGCAGCGCTGGCTATAATCGCACGTTGTAATCAATTCTCTCCTGCCGTGGCAACCTCATCTCTTCATTCGCCGGTCTGGCTGTTCGACCTCGACAACACCCTGCACGACGCCTCGCACGCGATTTTTCCGGCCATCAGCGCCAACATGAACACCTATATCGCGCGCGTGCTCAGCGCCAGCGGCGTCGCCGCCACGCAAGAGATGATCGACGCCGCGCGCACCGGCTACTGGAAACGCTACGGCGCCACCCTGCTCGGCATGATCCGCCATCATCAGGTATGTGCTGCCGACTTCCTGCGCGAAACGCACGATATCGGCCCGCTCGAAGCCCTGCTGCGTTCTGAGCGCGGCCTGGGCCGCCTGCTACGCCGCCTGCCGGGGCGCAAGATCTTGCTGACCAATGCGCCAAACAGTTATTCGACCGAGATCGTGCGCCGCATGAAGCTGCACAACCATTTCTCGCACCACGTGGCGATCGAGCACATGCACGTGCATGGGCAGTTGCGTCCCAAGCCGTCGAAGCTGATGCTGCGCCGCCTGTTGCGCAAGCACGGCGTCGCCGCGCACCGCTGCATCCTGGTCGAAGACACGCTGGCCAATCTGCGCAGCGCGCGCCAGCTCGGCCTGCGCACGGTCTGGGTCACGCAATACCTGAAAATCAGCGATCCGATAGGAAAAGCACCCCTGCCGCGGACCTTGAAATGCCCCGGTTACGTCAATGTCAAAGTAAAATCCGTGCGGCAACTTCCTGCACGGCTATCCAGGCTGCGCACAACCTAACAATGACGAGGGATTCCCATGGCAAGCACCAAGCCGGGCCAGCGCAAGCTGCAGATCCTCCAGGCCCTGGCCTCGATGCTCGAGCAGCCCAAGGGAGAGAAAATCACCACCGCCGCACTGGCCGCGCGGCTGTCGGTGTCCGAAGCGGCGCTGTACCGCCATTTCGCCAGCAAGGCGCAGATGTACGAGGGATTGATCGAGTTCATCGAATCGTCGGTGTTCGGCGTCATCAACCAGATCTCCGAGAAGGAAGAAGGCGGCCTGGAACAGGCGCACGCCATCCTGCACATGCTGCTCGGTTTCGCGGCGAATAATCCGGGCATGACGCGGGTGCTGATCGGCGACGCGCTGGTCAACGAAGACGAGCGCCTGCAGCAGCGCATGAACGCGTTCTACGACAAGATCGAACTGGCCTTCAAGGGCGCGCTGCGCATCGCGGTCACGCAAGGCCACGGCCAGGAAGCCGACGTCGCCGCGCGCGCCAGCCTGCTGGTGAACTACGTCACCGGTCGCTGGCACCGCTTCGCCAAGACCGGCTTCAGGCTCAATCCGGCCGAGGGCACCTCGCTCCAGCTGTCGCTGCTGCTGGCGGCATAGGCTTGACGATGACTGGCGGCGACGTCTTCGCCCTGCTCGACGATGCCAGCGCCGCTGGGCAGGCGCGCTCGCGCCTGTACAGCGGGCACGCCGGCACGCTGCGCTGCGACGACGGCGCCGGCTGGCCGCCGCTGCTGGCCGCGCTGCAAGAGGCGCTGGCACGCGGCCTGTATGCAGTGCCGCTGCTGAGTTATGAACTGGGCGCGCAGCTCGCTGGCCTGGCGGCGCATGCGCAAGCCGGGCCACTGGCGCAGGTGCTGCTGTTCGCGCGCTGCGAGCAGTTGACGGGCGCGCAGGTCGAATCGTGGCTGGCCTCGCGCATCCCGGCAAGCGAACCGGCGGGCGTGGCCGGCATTGCGGCCAACGTCGACCAGGCCGCGTTCGTCGACGCCATCGGGCGCATCCGCGACTATATCGCCGCCGGCGACACCTACCAGGTCAATTACACCTACCGGCTGCGCTTCGACGCCTTCGGTTCGCTGTTCGGGCTGTATGCGCGCCTGCGCGCGCGCCAGCCGGTGCCGTATGGCGCGCTGGTGGCGCTGCCCGATGGCGGCGCGCTGCTCTCGTTCTCGCCCGAGCTGTTCGTGCGGCACGACGCCGGCGTGCTGCTGGCGCGGCCCATGAAAGGCACCGCGCCGGCCAGCGGCGATGCGCTCGTCGATGCCGGGCGTTCGACGGCGCTGGCCAACGACAGCAAGAACCGCGCCGAAAACCTGATGATCGTCGATCTGCTGCGCAACGACCTCGGTCGCGTGGCGCAGACCGGCAGCGTCACGGTGCCGAAGCTGTTCGAGGTGCAGCGCTACGGCGCGGTGCTGCAGATGACGTCGACCGTACAGGCGCGCCTGCGCGACGACGCCAGCCTGGGCGATATCTTTGCCGCGCTCTACCCGTGCGGCTCGATCACCGGCGCCCCCAAGCGGCGCGCCATGGAAATCATCCACGAACTCGAGCCGGCTGCACGCGGCGTCTACACCGGCGCCATCGGCTGGTTCGATCCGCCTGTGGATAAGCGGGCGTTCGGCGACTTCTGCCTGTCGGTGCCGATCCGCACCCTGGCCTTGCAGGCGCCGCAGGATGGCGTGCGGCGCGGCGAACTCGGGGTCGGCGCCGGCATCGTCCACGACAGCGACGCGCTCGACGAATTCGCGGAGTGCGGCTTGAAGGCGCGCTTTCTCACCGGCCTGCAGAACGCCTTCGATGTATTTGAAACGCTGCGCGCATCCAGCGAGGATGGCCCGCGCCACCTGGAACGCCACCTCGATCGACTCGGGGCCTCGTGCGCGTATTTCGGTTTTCCGTTCGCGCGCGACCGGGCGCGGGCGCTACTGCTGGACGCTTGCCTGGCGCTGCCGTCCGGGCAGATTTATCGTTTGCGGCTGGCCGTCTCGCCGGCCGGTGAACTGACGCTGACCTCTGGCGTGCTGGCGCCGCTGCACGAACCGGTGAGGCTGGTGCTTGCCAGCGAAACAACGACCAGCGACGACATTTTTTTGCGCCACAAGACCAGCGTGCGCAGCCGCTACGACGCCGCCTGGAAAGCAGCCGAAGCAAGCGGCGCCTTCGACGCCCTGTTCTTCAACGAACGCGGAGAATTGACCGAAGGGGGACGCAGCAATGTGTTCGTGCGCATCGGCGCATGCTGGTTCACGCCGCCACTGGCGGCCGGCGTGCTGCCGGGCGTGATGCGCGCGGTGCTGCTCGATGCGCCGGCGTGGAACGCCAGCGAACATGTGATCACGCGCGCGATGCTCGAGCGCGCCGACGACATCGTCGTCTGCAACGCCCTGCGCGGCCCGCTGCGCGCCGTCCTCGCCTGACGCCAAGCGGCGCCTTTGCTTGTTTAGAAGCGGTAGCCGACGCCCAGGCCGAACAGCAGCGGATCGACCTTCAGGTGGCTGGCGTTCGCGCCGCCCACGAACACGTCGCTGCGCAGGTTCACCTTCTTGATATCGGCATTGATCGACCAACGCTCATCGATGCGGAAATCGACGCCGGCCTGCAGCGCCACGCCCCAGCTGTCGTTTTCCAGGTCGCCGGCGCCGGCCAGCAGGCGCACTTTCGAGATGCGGGTGTAGTTCAGGCCCAGGCCAAGATACGGATTGATGGTGGCGCCCGGCGCAATATGGTACTGCGCCGTCAGGGTCGGCGGCAGGTGCTTGAAGCTGCCGATTTCAACGCCATCGAGGCGCACCTTGTGCTTCTGTGGATAAGTCAGGATCAGTTCGGCCGAGATGTGCGGCGTGAAGAAGTAGCTGATGTCCAGTTCGGGGATGGTCTTGCTTTCCACCTCGAGGCGGTCCGCGGCGCCCACGCCAGCGACCGGCGTCGACTTGTTGTCCGGGTCGATGTGCACGGCGCGGGCACGCACCAGCCACGGGGATTCCTGCGCCATCGCCTGCGAAGCTGCCACGGCAATCAGGGCCACCACCACGGATTTCATCATCGTTTTCATTTTATTCTTACCTTTCGTTATGTCGACTGCGACAAAGGTAAGCTTATTGATGTAGCGCTGAAGAAACGTTGATGTAGATCAAAATACCCACACTATTAGTGTGGGTTATTATGAGATAGTGCCTGGGCTTATAGCGCTGCTTCGATCTTGCTGGTCAGCTGCTTGTCTTCTGGAGCGACCTTGCTCGGGAAGTATTCGATCACCTTGCCGTCGCGGCCGATCAGGTATTTATTGAAATTCCATTTCGGTTCCTCACCGGTGATCTTGGCCAGGCTGGCATGCAGCGGATTGGCCTGCGCACCTTTGACCGCGGTCTTGGCGAACATCGGGAACTTCACGCCGTAGGTGTTGAAGCACAGGTCGGCGATTTCCTTGGCGTTGCCCGACTCCTGGTTGAAATCGTTGGACGGGAAGCCCAGCACCACGAAGCCGCGCCCGCCATACTTGGCGAAGATTTTTTCCAGGCCTTCGTACTGCTTGGTATAGCCGCAGTAACTGGCCGTGTTCACTACCAGCACCACCTTGCCGGCGTACTGGCACAGGTCTTGCGGCGCTTCATCCTGCAGGCGCTTGAAGCTGTGCTTGAGCAGCGCCGGGCACGCGGCCGGGCTCTTGGTCAGGGCAGCAACGGGCGCCGCCTGTGCCCGTACCGGTTGGGTAACGCTGATTGCGGCGAAGGCGGTCAGCAACAGGGCGGCAGTCTTGATCATGGCGATTTATCCACAGGCGTTTGAGTGGTCCCGATTGTAGCGTAACCGCAATCGCCCATTGTAATCAGTCAGCCAGGCTGCGGTGCTCGATCTTGACGCAGTGGTTCATCACCACGTCCAGGCCGGCCGCGCGCGCCATGTCGGCGGCAACCTGGTTTTCGATGTCGAGCTGCATCCACAGGCAGCTGGCGCGCACCGCGATCGCTTCGCGCGCGATCGGTGGGATGTCTTCGGATTTGCGGAAGCAGTCGACGATGTCGATGCGCAGACCATCGGCAGCCAGGGCATCGGCGGCATCCTGCAGGCTTGCATACACCTGCTCGCCCAGGATCGACTTGCCGGCATAGCTCGGGTTGACGGGGACGACGCGGTAGCCGTTGTGCTGCAAGTAGGCACCCACTTCGTGGCTGGCGCGGTCGGGTTTGTCGGACAGGCCGACGATGGCGATGGTTTTGCTGTCGCGGAGGATCTGGGCAATGCTGCGCATGGGGAAATATCAGGTAATGTCGTTGGTCCCAGCTTAGCAGGTTTGCGCCGCACGCCGGATTCGCTGCCAGTGCAGCGCGGACCGACCTGGATCCCCCCTTCGCGCAGATCCAGGCTCGCTCAACAGTAAGTTAACGCTTACTATGCCGCAGCACTCAGGGCAGGCGTGCACTGCGCCTGACCGAATCATCCTGCGTCATCGTCATGTGCGTCACCTTGCCAGCGGCATCGCGCTCGAATTCGAACTGCGCCAGCGACCCGGGAATGAAGAAGCCGTTGGGCGCGAACGCCTTCAGCGGACGCACCGAGCCCTTGCCGCGCTGCATCACCAGGGTCCCGTCACGCACCGAGAAGCTGCGCTTGTCGCTGGCGTCGGTGGCATAGTCGCCGGCAAACGCCTCGAGCGACCTGGCATCGAGCGCAATCGGCTTGTGCTCGGTAAACGGTTTGCCGATCGCCAGCGCCGCCGCTTTCTTGGCCAATACTTCGGGGTCGGGCTTGCCGCTGTCGGCGTTGCTCAATACGGCGACGAACACCTTCTGCTGCGGCAGCCTCAGCGCATAGCTGCGAAAGCCGTTGATGCCGCCGCCATGGTCGATCACGGGCACGCCCTGCAGGGTGCCGACGTGCCAGCCATAACCATAGTCGGTCGACTTCTCCGGGGTCAGCATATACGGCTTGAAGGCCAGCTTCCAGCTCGCCGGCTTGAGCAGCTTACCGGCCGCGATGGCGGCGTTCCAGCGCGCCAGGTCGTCCACGGTCGAGACCAGCGCGCCGGCCGCATACGGCTGGCTCATGCTCAGTTTTTCGGCAGCCTCGAAACCCTGCTCGCCTTTGCTGTAACCGCCGGCGCGCGGCGCCTGCGAGCGCTCGTGGCCTTCGAATGCGGTGTCCTTCATCCCCAGCGGCGTGAAGATGCGCTGTGCCAGGAACCCGGCATAGGTCTGGCCCGACACCTTTTCGATGATCGCACCAAGCAAGAAGTAGCCGCTGTTGTTGTAGCGGTATTGGGTGCCCGGCTCGAACTCGAGCGGATCATTCTTGAAACTGTCGATCATCTGGGCCACGCCGACATCCCGCGCCATGTTCGCGCCATAGTCCGGTTTACCCGTGAAACTGGCGATGCCGGACGTATGCGTCAGCAGGTGTTCGACCGTGATCACCTTGCCACCAGTGGGATAGTCGGGAAAGAAGCGCGTGATCGGGTCGTTCAGGGCCAGTTTGCCGTCGTCGGCCAGCAGCAGGATCGCCGCCGAGGTGAACTGCTTGGTAATCGATCCGAGGCGCAGCACGGTGCCGGGCGTGAGCGGCTTGCTGGCGACCGGGTCGGCCGCGCCATAGGCCTTGCGCAGGATGGTCTTGCCGTTCTTGACCACGATGACCGTGGCGCCCGGCTCATTTGCCTGGTACTGCGGCTTGAACAGGGCATCGATCTGCGCCGCCAGCGGCTGCGCGGCGACCGGGTGCGACATGACGAGAACAGCGACAGCGACGGCGGAGAGTTTGAACATGATCGACGTACCCTTTTTGTGCGAGTTGTGATCTTGTTACTGTAACTGGGCTGTATGGACAGCGCGAGCAGATTCCGACGAACGGCGCGGCAGGCCGATAAACGGTGCCAGCACCCTGCCCACCGGTTACCTGCATATAGTGCAGACGAAAAAAAGGCAGCCCGCAGGCTGCCCTTTTGTTTGCCGAGCTTATGAGCTCAACGGCCTTTCGAACGCAGCTTCTGGATCGCCGCCAGCTGCGCGATCGCCGCGGCCATTTCGGCCTGGGCTTTCGCGTAGTCGATCTGCGATTCCTTGTTCAGCATCATTTCTTCGGCCTGCTTCTTGGCTGCCGTCGCTTTCGCTTCGTCCAGGTCGGCGCCGCGGATCGCGGTGTCGGCCAGCACGGTGACGCCATTCGGCTGCACTTCCAGGATACCGCCGGCAACGAAGACAAACTCTTCGCCGCCGCCAGCCAACTGGATGCGCACCGCACCTGGACGGATGCGGGTGATCAGGGGCGTGTGGCGTGGGTAGATACCCAGTTCGCCAGCCTCGCCCGGCAGTGCGACGAATTCAGCCTGGCCGGAGAAGATCTGCTCTTCGGCCGAGACCACGTCCACTTGAAATGTAGTTGCCATGTGTGTCCTTCAGAAAGACGCCGACTTAGGCAGCCAGTTTCTTGGCTTTCTCGATTGCTTCTTCGATCGTGCCGACCATGTAGAACGCCTGTTCCGGCAGGTGGTCCAGTTCGCCCGACGAGATCATCTTGAAGCCCTTGATCGTGTCTTTCAGCGAAACGTACTTGCCTGGTGCGCCGGTGAAGACTTCAGCGACGTGGAACGGCTGCGACAGGAAACGCTGCATCTTGCGAGCGCGTGCGACGACGAGCTTGTCTTCTGGCGCCAGTTCGTCCATGCCCAGAATCGCGATGATGTCACGCAGTTCCTTGTAGCGCTGCAGGGTGTTCTGCACGGCGCGCGCGGTGGCGTAGTGCTCTTCACCGACGACCAGCGGATCCAGCTGGCGCGAGGTCGAATCGAGTGGGTCGACCGCAGGGTAGATACCCAGCGAGGCGATGTCACGCGACAGAACGACGGTCGAGTCCAGGTGGGCGAAGGTGGTCGCTGGCGATGGGTCGGTCAAGTCATCCGCAGGGACGTAGACGGCCTGGATCGAGGTGATCGAACCGGTCTTGGTCGAGGTGATGCGTTCTTGCAGGCGGCCCATCTCTTCGGCCAGGGTAGGCTGGTAGCCCACTGCCGATGGCATACGGCCCAGCAGTGCCGAGACTTCGGTACCGGCCAGGGTGTAGCGGTAGATGTTGTCGACGAAGAACAGGACGTCCTTGCCTTCGTCACGGAACGCTTCCGCCATGGTCAGGCCGGTCAGCGCGACGCGCAGGCGGTTGCCTGGTGGTTCGTTCATCTGACCGTAGACCATCGCCACTTTCGAGTTGGCTGGGTTTTCCAGGTCGACGACCTTGGCATCGGCCATCTCGTGGTAGAAGTCGTTACCTTCACGGGTACGCTCACCCACGCCGGCGAACACGGACAGACCCGAGTGTGCCTTGGCGATGTTGTTGATCAGTTCCATCATGTTGACGGTCTTGCCGACGC
>Ga0308160_10001832_pt1 | contig 27823 bp, 23 predicted proteins | sample PhyFR1_FD_201036 | JGI IMG/M metagenome (GOLD analysis project Ga0308160, IMG submission 201036) | Phyllosphere microbial communities from UC Gill Tract Community Farm, Albany, California, United States - DLSLF.R1 | ecosystem: Host-associated > Plants > Phyllosphere > Unclassified | place: USA... | reverse complement strand
CTTTCCCTCTTCACCCAGATCCTGAAGGAACAAGCATGACCAACGCCATCATCCAGAGCGCCGCGATCAGCAAGCAGTTCGGCAGCGCCACCATCCTGAATCAACTCGACTGGCAGATCATGCCGGGCCAGGTGATCGGCCTGCTGGGCCGCAACGGCGCCGGCAAGTCGACCCTGCTGGAATGCCTGCTCGGCCTGCGCGAAACCGACGGCGGATCGGTGCGCATCTGCGGCGAGGACGTGGCCCACCTGAGCGACGCCACCCGCGCCCGCATCGGCTACGTGCCGCAGAAGTCGGATTTGTTCGAGTGGATGACGCCGCGCCAGATGCTGGCCTACTTCAAGGCCCTGTATCCGCGCTGGAACGGCGCCAAGGTCGATGGCCTGCTGGCACGCTGGGGCTTCGACCAGCTCATGCAGAACAAGCCGATCAGCAAGCTCTCGGGCGGCGAGCAGCAGCGTTTGTCCATCATCCGCTCCCTGGCGCACGACCCGGAACTGCTGGTGCTGGACGAACCGGTGTCGGCGCTCGACCCGGTCGGCCGCCGCGAATTCCTGCGCGAGCTGATCGACAGCGTGATCGAGCGCGGCACCACGGTGGTGTTCTCGACCCACATCCTGTCCGACCTGGAGCGGGTGGCGCTGGACCTCGCCTTTTTGAAGGACGGCAGGATCGCGCTGCAGGGCCGCCTCGACGAACTGCTCGAAGGCGCGCGCCGCGTGGTGGGGCCGGCGGCGCTGCTCGACGGCAAGCCGTTGGCGGGCGAGTTGCGGCGCCAGCGCGCGCCGGACGGCACGGTCAGTGTGCTGACCTGCGGCGGCGTGGGCCTGGGCCTTCCTGCCGGTGCGGCCGGCGTACGGGTTGACGCGCTCAGCCTGGAAGACCTGTTCATCGAGGTGACCCAATGATCGCGCGGATGACAGACTATTGGCTGGCCTGGCGCATGGCGCTCAGTTCACGCTCGCGCGCCGACATGTTCATCCTCGGCCTGACCGCCTTTTTCGCGCTCGCCGCGGCCTTTATCGTGATGGCGCTGAAAAACGATCCGCTGTTCGCCGCCAGCGTGGCGCTGCGCGCGGCCCTGGGCGGTGTGCTGATGGGCTGGCTGCTGTACTTCGTGCCCGGCGCCGTCAAGCTGAACGCCCCATGCGTGGCGCGCCTGGTACCGCGCCTGCGCCGCCGCCTGATCGAGCTGACGGTGATTGCCTGGCTGATCGTCATCGCCTTTGCGACGCTGATGGCAACCGGCACCAAGCTATCGCCGGCGCTGGTCCTGCTGGCCACCGGCACCTGGATTGCCGCCTACGGCCTGGGGCAGAGCGGCCACCGCGCGGGCACCTGGATGCAGCTGGCCTTTGCCGCCGTGTTCTTCTTCAGCCGCAGTATCCCGCCGGCCCTGGTCGACGGCATCCAGCACGGCGCGGGCTTTGCGATCGCCTTCCTCTTGATGCTGGCGTTTGCCGCCTATGCGCTGCAGTACATGTTCATGAACGGCGGCGAGCGGCATTACGTGGCGCGCGAAGCCCAGGCCCTGCAGCTCGAGCGCACGTCGGTCGACGGCCAGTTCAGGGAGCGCAAGCAGAGCCGGTTTGATGCCTCGCTCTACCGCTGGGTGCTGGCGCGCGACAGTGCGGCGCGCGACAGCGGACGACTGCTGGTGCACCTGCTCGGGGCGCGCAACCACTGGGTCAACCGGGCCATCGTGCTGGTGTCGATCCTGGCGCTGGCCGGCGTGGCGCTATTGGTGATGCGCGCCAGGGCCAGTGTTGAAACCCAGGCCCTGATCCGTGACATCGGCTGGATGTTCGCCTCGCCGCTGCTGTTGGGCGCGATGTTCGACACCGAGAAGCGCAACGTGCGCCTGAAGGACACCGCCACCGAGCAGGCCCTGATGCGCATGGCGCCGCCGCTGCCGGCGGGCGCGCCCGCCTTCAACCGCCACCTGGCGCGCACGCTGCTGCGCGTGGGGCTGCTGGAGTGGGCGATGCTGGCGGCGACGGTGCTGTGCCTGGGCCTGTTGAGCGGCGCGTCCCCCGCCGACCTGGGCATGCAGGCCTGCCTGTGCTGCCTGACGCTGCCGGTGGTGGCCGCCAACCTGCGCGACCATGCGCATCACGCCGGGCTGCTGGGCTGGCGGCTGCTGTGCGGGTTCGTGCTGTCGGTCTGCATCAGCTTTGCGCTGGGGGCCGCCGCGCACACGGTATGCGGGTTGCCGGTACTGGCGGGGGCGGCGCTGGCCAGCAGCGTTATCGCCGCCGCGCTGGTCGCACGCGGGTTCCAGCGTGCCGCGACAGCGCCGTATGCATTCCCGGCGGGGCGTTTGGCTTGAATTGCGTCTTCGAACCCACCAGTATGGATGCAATCGGCCGCGACGAGGTCGCGCAGTGGTAGGGTGGGCTCTCGAGCCCACGCGGTAGGGCACGTGATCATTCGAGATGCTGCCGCGGGGCGATCGAGCTGACCGCCTGACGCGGTCTGACGGTCAATATTCGATAGGGAGATGCCGCACCGCGTGGGCACAAGTGCCCACCCTACAACGTCACAATCGGCGCCAGCCCAGTGAATGTACGCGGCGACGCCAAACCAGCGCCAGTCCGGTCAATGCCCGCGGCGCTGGACCAGGGCCGTGCCGACGCCGTGCCGCTTGCCTTCACTGACCGCCGTCACCGTGCCATCCGGATTGAACACGATGGCGTTCGCGGCGCCGATTTCCTCTTCGGGCTGTTCCCAGGTGTGACCGAACGCCGCCAGCGCCCGGGCCTGGGCACTGCCGGCAAAGCCCGGCTCGACCGACGTCGTCGCGCCATTGCGCTCCGACAGGCGCGGCGCGTTGATCGCATCGGACATCGGCATGCTGAAGTCGATGTGGTTGACGATGGTCTGCAGCACCGTGGTGATGATGGTCGCGCCGCCCGGGCTGCCGATGCTGAAGGCCGGCTTGCCATCTTTCAGCACGATGGTCGGGGCCATGCTGCTGCGCGGGCGCTTGCCGGCTTCGGGCACGTTCGGGCGCGGGCCGCTGAAGTCGAAGTCGGTCATCTCGTTGTTCAGCAAGAAGCCATAACCCGGCACCACGATGCCGCTGCCGCCCCAGGACTCGATGGTGAAGGTGTAGGACACGATATTCCCGTCCTTGTCCGACACCGTCAGGTGGGTGGTGTGCGGGCTTTCCTGCTGCAGTGGGCGTGATTGCTTGGGACGCAGCGGAATGCTCGGGTCATCCTGGAAAGGGTAGGGATCGCCTGCTGCCACGTCGGCCGATGCCCGCTTCGGATCGATCAGCGCGCGCCGTCCCGCCGCGAATTCCTTGGTCAGCAAGCCGGCCACTGGCGCATCCACGTATTCCGGATCGGCCAGATAGGCATTGCGGTCGGCAAAAGCGAGGCGGCTCGCTTCCAGGTACAAGTGCTCGGCCTGCGCACGCGGCAGCGCTTTCAAATCATAGCCTTCGAGGATGTTCAGCGCCTCGGCCACCGCCACGCCGCCGCTGCTCGGCAGCGGCATGCCATAGACCTGGTAGCCGCGGTAGCTGCTGACAATAGGCTGGCGGATGCGCGCTTCGTAGTTGGCCAGGTCGGCCAGCGTCATCTTGCCGGCGCGGACCTGGGCGCCGGCGGCCAGCGGCGGCCGGTTGACGGCATCGACGATCGCGCGCGCCATCGGTCCTTCGTAGAAGGCCTTGTAGCCGCGCGTGGCGAGTTCACGGTAGGCCTTGGCCATGTCCGGGTTGCGTAGCTGGGTGCCGGGCGTGACAGCCTTGCCGCCCCGCAGATACAGCGCGCTGGTGCTCGAAAACTGCTGAAATTTTCTTTCATTTTCGCGTGTCAAATGAGAGAAAGTTTCACTGACCGTAAAGCCTTTATCGGCCACGTCGATGGCCGGCGCCAGCACTTGCTTGAAGCCCATGGTGCCGTAGCGTTCCAGCGCTTCATGCCAGCCACGCACCGTGCCCGGCACGCCCACCGCCGCGCCGCTTGCCACTGCCTTGTCGAAATCGATTTCCTTGCCCTTCTCGATGAACACCGCCGGCGTGAATGCGGCAGGCGCCGTTTCGCGGTGGTCGACCGTGATCACGCGCTTGTCCTTGGCCAGGTAGATCACCATGAAGCCGCCGCCGCCGATGCCGCAGCTGAACGGGTCGGTCACGCCCAGCGTGGCCGCGGCGGCTACGGCGGCATCGACCGCATTCCCGCCCTTGTTCAGGATGGCGAGGGCGGACTGTGAGGCTTTTTCGCTGATGGTGGCAACGGCGCCGCCGCTGCCGCTGGCGACCGGCGTTTTTGCGGTGGCTGCCGGCGCGTGCAGGACGATGGAGAAGACGAGGGCGGAGACGAGCAGGGTCTGGTTCATGGACGAAGGCGGCAAGGTGAAGAGGGCAGGCCAGCATAGCAAGAATGCAAAACCGTTGCTGTTTGATCTTGCTCAGCCGCGTCATACAGCCGTCATATTCGCTGGCTAGACTGGCCCTCGTCACTTAACCAACCCCCGAGTTACGACAATATGAAAATCAAGCACATGTTCAAAACGATGATCGCTGGCGCCGCTGCAGCAATGGTGATGTCGTCGGCGTTCGCTGCCGACGTGACCGGCGCGGGCGCAACCTTCCCGTACCCGATCTACGCCAAGTGGGCCGAGTCGTACAAGGCAGCCACCGGCACCGGCCTGAACTACCAATCGGTCGGCTCGGGTGCTGGCATCAAGCAGATCAAGGCCAAGACCGTCGACTTCGGCGCCTCGGACATGCCCCTGAAAGCCGCTGAACTCGACGCCGAAGGCCTGATGCAGTTCCCGGCCATCATGGGCGGCGTGGTCACCGTGGTCAACGTCGACGGCGTGGCCCCTGGCCAGCTGAAGCTGACCGGCCCGGTCGTGGCCGACATCTACCTTGGCAAGATCACCAAGTGGAATGCACCGGAAATCACCGCCCTGAATCCGGGCGTGAAGCTGCCGGACACCGACATCACCGTCGTCCACCGCGCCGACAGCTCGGGCACCTCTTTCCTGTTCACCGACTTCCTGTCGAAGACCAGCCCTGAATTCCAGCAAAAGATCGGCGCCAACACCGCCGTGAAATGGGCAGTCGGCGTGGGCGGCAAGGGCAACGAAGGCGTCGCCGCCAACGTGCAGCGTATCAAGGGTTCGATCGGCTATGTCGAGTGGGCCTACGCCAAGAAAAACAAGCTGTCGCACACCCAGCTGAAAAACAAGGATGGCCAGTTCCTGCAGCCTGACGACGAAAACTTCAAGGCCGCCGCCGCCAGCGCCGAGTGGACCAAGACCCCGGGCTTCGCCGTCATCCTGACCGACGCCGCCGGCAAGAACAGCTGGCCGATCACCGGCGTGTCGTACATCCTGATGCACAAGTCGCAGGCCGACGCCACCAAGGGCAAGGAAGTCGTGAAGTTCTTCGACTACGCCTACAAGAGCGGCGCCGCCGCTGCCGCCGAGCTGGACTACGTGCCGATGCCGGCGTCGGTCGTCAAGCTGGTGCAGGACGCGTGGAAAGCCAACCTGAAGGATGCATCGGGCAAGGCGATCTACTGATCACACTGATCGATCACAGGACGGGGCGACAAGCCCCGTGTCGGGCTGGCCGTGGGTGACTTTGCGGCCAGGTTTAGCGGCGGTTCCAGGAATGGGGCCGCCGCTTTTTTTGTGTGTGGAGGGGCCGATTGTCGGCCATGTTCGGTGATGAGGGCGTAGGGTGGGCACTCGTGCCCACGCGGTACGGCGGTCGATCATCGATTGCGGCGAGTTCACATGGCGCCGTCGATCAAACGGTGAGACCGCGTGGGCACGAGTGCCCACCCTACGAAGTGCGCATCGCGCACGCCAATAAAAACGGCTCCCGAAGGAGCCGCTGTTCATTTTCGTGCGAAGGCGCTTACACAAACGCCGCCAGCGCACCCTTCATTTTCTTCAGCGCCGCCGATTCGATCTGGCGAATCCGCTCGGCCGACACGCCGAACTCTTCCGCCAGCGTATGCAGCGTGGCGCCCGAACCGTCGTCATTCGCCAGCCAGCGCGCTTCGACGATGCGGCGCGAACGCGGATCCAGCTTCGACAAAGCCGTTTCCAGGCCCTCGGACTGCAGACGCGTGACCTGCTCGGCTTCCAGCACCTTGGTCGGTTCCTGCTGGTCCGACGACAGGTAGGCAATCGGCGAGAACTTGTCGTCTTCGTCGTCGGTCGGCGCTTCCAGGGCGATGTCGCGGCCCGAGAGGCGGGTTTCCATCTCGATGACTTCTTCGCGCTTCACGCCCAGCAGCTTGGCCAGGTCATCCACCTGGCCCGGCGACATCGCGTCCAGGCCGACCTTGTTGCTGCGCAGGTTGAAGAACAGTTTGCGCTGCGCCTTGGTCGTGGCGACCTTTACCAGGCGCCAGTTCTTCAGGATATATTCGTGCATCTCGGCCTTGATCCAGTGCATCGCGTACGACACCAGGCGCACGCCCTGGTTCGGATCGAAGCGCTTCACGGCCTTCATCAGGCCGATGTTGCCTTCCTGGATCAGGTCGGCGTGCGGCAGGCCATAGCCGAGGTAGCCGCGCGCAATCGACACCACCAGGCGCAGGTGGGACAAGACCATCTTTTGTGCGGCGTCGAGATCGTTTGCCTCGCGCAGCCGCTTCGCCAGCGACATTTCTTCCTCATGGGTCAGCATTGGCAGACGGTTCACCGCGGAAATATACGCGTCGATGTTACCGAGATTGCCGGTGAAGCCAAGTCCCAGGGCACGGCTGCTGGTAGTCGGAACCAATGCGGATTGTGCGGACATTATCTTTTCCTCGTAGAGTAATTTCTGCTGCATCTCAGCGGCGGGACAACCCCGCGGCGTGATTTTTTCGGCCTTGAATCCGGATGCAAGCGAACCCATTTACCATTCACTTGAGCTACAGTTTAGCACTCTCCGGTGGGGAGTGCTAGCGACCCCCTCGGAATGGCAAGGGTGTTTAAGTCTGGCTAAAGTATTGCAATTAAGCATCAATTTGCGCCCGGTCTACTGTAGAGCGAATCGTTGCTTTGCTATTGAGTTATCTCAAATGTGTGTCTGTTGCGTGTGACCGTGAGGCACAGCGTAAGGGTTCGCGCAAGGCGGTTTCTGTTAGTTGCCTCACAAAGCCGTGCGTTCGCACACGCGCGAGGCAAAGTCCTACTTCAGCGATGGAAGTAGACGCACAAGCAGGGGACTTGAAAAAGAAGAAGGTGATGCCGCCCGGACAGACCGCTTTGCAGCCTGTCCGGAAGAAGAAACTCAGCTCAGGCGAGCCAGGTGACGCTGCACCGACAGCATGGCCCCGATCAGGCCCAGGCCGGCGCTAATCGCCAGCAAGCCGCCCACTTCAGGCGCACTCAGCGGCGCCAGCTGGAATTCCGACGCATACAAGCGGGCGAACTCGGCAATCGCCGCATTCAGCGGCTGCAGCGCCAGCGCCACGCCGCCCAGCGCCACCGCACCGGCGCACAGGCCGAGCAGGGCGCCGGTGTAATAGAAAGGCCGGTGGATGAAGTTGTCGGTTGCACCCAGCAACTTCGAGACGGCAATTTCATCGCGCTGGGTCAGCACCTGCAGGCGGATGGTATTGAACACCACCGCAATCACCACCACGCCCAGCGTTACCGCCAGCAACAGCAGCACCAGGCGCAGCACGCCCAGCAGGGCGGCCAGGCGCTTGACCCAGGCCGAGTCCACCTGCACGGTGTCGACGTGCGGCAACTGGTGCAGCTGCTCGACCACGGCATCGATGCGCGAGGCGTCCGCCGCGCTGGCCGAGCCGGCCAGTTTCATCACGTAACTGTCGGGCAGGGGATTGTCGCCCAGCGTGTCGAGCGCGGCGGACAGGCCGCTGCGCGCCTTCAGGTCGTCGAGGGCCTGTTCGCGCGGGATGAAGGTGATGCTCGCCTTGCTGTCGTCGATGATCTGGCGCAGTTGCGGCCCCAGGGCCTCGGCTTCCTCGCGCGTGGCCTCGGGCTTCACGAACAGGCTGACCTCGGGATCGACGGACAGCTGCTCGGACATCGGCCGCACGTTGTCGAGCAGGGTGATGCCGGCAAACGGCAGCGCCAATGCGACGGCGACCACCAGTACGTTGAACAGGAAACTCCCCGGCGCCTTGCGCACCGTAGACAGCGCCGCGCCGAGCGCGAAGCGGTGTTGGCGGAACCACGGGCTCATGCGGCACCTCCCGCATCGATGTTGAATTCGCCGGTGGCGGGGCTGCTCGGCTCGCCGCTTGACACCAGCTGGCCATGTTCCAGGCGGATCACGCGCGCCGCGCCGTCGAGCACCTGCTCGTCGTGGGTCGAGATCAGGCAGGTCACGCCCACCGAGTGAAAGGCGCGCAGGGCGTCGAGCACCTTGTCGGCCGCCACCCGGTCGAGGTTCGCGGTCGGCTCGTCGGCCAGGATGATCTGCGGACGATTCACGATGGCGCGCGCAATCGCCACGCGCTGCTGCTCGCCGCCGGACAATTCCAGCGGATGCGCCTTGGCGCGCTCCAGCAAGCCCACCTTGTCGAGGGCGGCGCGGGCGCGCTGCTCGGCCTGCGCTTTCGGGGCGCCGGTCACCAGCAGCGGCAGCATGGTGTTGGCCAGGATATTCCGGTCGTTCAGCAAGCGCTGGTGCTGGAAGATCAAGCCCAGGTTACGGCGCAGGAAAGGGATGCCGGCCTTGCGGATCTTGCCGATGTCTTGCCCGAACACGATCACGCGCCCGCTGCTGGGACGCTCGATGGCGGCCACCATCTTCATCAGGGTCGACTTGCCGGCGCCGGACGGGCCGGCCAGGTACACCAGCTCGCCCTTGCCGATGTTCAGCGACACGTCGCGCAGGGCGGTCGCATCAGCGGAGTATTTCTTGGAAACGGAGTGGAATTCGATCATCGTGTGTGATTATCCCAGCAGCGCTTCAACGAACTCTTCTGCATTGAAAGGCTGCAGGTCGTCCAGCTTTTCGCCCACGCCGATGAAGTAGACCGGCACCGGACGCGTACGCGCGATCGCCGCCAGCACGCCGCCCTTGGCGGTGCCGTCGAGCTTGGTGATCACCAGACCGGTCAGTTGCAGCGCATCGTCGAAGGCCTTCACTTGCGCCAATGCGTTCTGGCCGGTATTGCCGTCGATGACCAGCAGCGTCTCGTGCGGCGCGCCATCGGCGCCCTTGCCGATCACGCGCTTGATCTTCTTCAGTTCTTCCATCAGGTGCAGCTGGGTCGGCAGGCGGCCGGCGGTGTCGACCATCACCACGTCCACGCCGCGCGCCTTGCCCGACTGCACCGCATCGAAGGCAATCGCCGCCGGGTCGCCCGACTGCTGCGAAATCACGGTGACGTTGTTACGCTGGCCCCAGACCATCAACTGCTCGCGCGCGGCGGCGCGGAAGGTGTCGCCCGCGGCCAGCAGCACCGAGTGGTCGAAGCGCTGCATGTGCTTGGCAAGCTTGCCGATGGTGGTGGTCTTGCCGGCGCCGTTCACACCCGCGATCATCATCACCAGCGGCGCGTGGCGGCCGAGTTCCAGCGGCTTTTGCAGCGGCGCCAGCATCTCGATCATCAGCTCCTTCAGCGCGGCTTTCACGGCGGCGGCATCGAGCAGCTTGTCTTCCTTGACCTTGCGGCGCAGGTTGTTCAGCAGGTGCTCGGTGGCATCCATGCCGGCATCGGACATCAGCAGGGCGGACTCGAGCTCCTCGTACAGGTCTTCGTCGATGCGCGCGCCGACGAACAGCAGCGACAAATTGCTGGAGGTCTTGGACAGGCCGGCCTTCAGGCGCGCCATCCAGGATTTCTTTTGCTCGGCGGCCGTGGTCGGGCGCTCGGCGGTTTCCTCGATGACGAGGGCGGGTTCGATGGCCAACGCAGGTGAGGGAGCCGGCGCCGGTGCGGGAATGGCACGCGGGGCAGGGGTAGGCGGGGGTGCAAGCGGCGCTGGTGCAGGCGCCGGCGCATTCACGACAGGCTCGACCGGCGCCGGGGTATCTGCTTCGGCTTTTTTTCTCTTGAAGAAACTAAACATGGGTATGTGTGGGTGCGACTGCATGCACATGCCGGCACCAAGCGCCGGCACGAGGAAAAGGATCGCAGTATTTTACCAGAGCACAGTAATGACGAATACGCAAGTCCTGCTCGCACGCACGCAATGTGCCGATATGCGGTCTATCAGGGCCGGATACGGGTGCGAAAAGCTGTCGATAAATCTTACAGTCCCGCCGAAGTCGATCATCCTCCACGTCGACGCTCACCGCCCATACGTTCAAAAAAATTTAAACAAAGAAATTTAAGTTGTTGTTTCGAAATGATAAATTCTGAAATTAATTTTTGGCAAAAGCAATGGGAGACTATTGATGCCTGTATGGCACACATATTGCTTCAACATGATTATCTAAATCATGGACACGTTAGCAACGATGTCCGACAACATCTCTGGGATTATATGAAACTGACCAAATCGCTCATCACTGTTTTGCTTGCATTCTCTAGTATGGGAGCAGCACAGGCTGGCGTCGTCGACTCGGCTGACGTCTACGGTCTGAAAACATTCATGGATAGCAACACCGGTCGCATCTGGCTGGACATGAACAACTTTTTTGATGTCACCGCTACGTACGGCAAGTCGGGTAATCAGATGATTGACATCGCGAAAAATGCAGGCTTTACCTTCGCACAGCGTTCCGATGTCGAGCAACTGGTAGGTGGCCTGCAAGGGAGCGAGTTTGGTTCATACGCGCCTATCATGGGGTATGGTCCGCAGCGCGGATTCGTCTGGGGCATGTACGATGACCAGAATGGCGATCCCTATGGTTATGCCTATGACTACCTGGGCAGTGGATGGAACTTCGTGACCGATGCTACTTATGGACATCAAATTCAGAATGACGGAGGCGTCGGCGTGGTCGATATGGGCCTCTGGGCATACCGTGACGCACTGCCTGCCAGCGATGTGCCGGAACCAGCAAGCCTTGCGCTGCTCGGTCTGGGCATCGCGGGCCTGCTGACTGCCCGGCGCCGCCACGGCTGATTGAACTGATCCGGTCGACATCCTGTCATGCAGGATGTCCGGGTCGGCTTCATCCCATGGTCGATCAGTGCCGCAGCCTGCTCCACCATCCCGCCTTCTTCTCCGCCGTATGCACCACTTCCGGCTCCAGTTCCCAGGCGCCGTAGGGATTATTGAAAAGCGACTTCTCGCCATAATCCAGGCCCGCCACCGCGCGCACCCGGTACACCGGCGCGCCTTCGCTCACCGAGAAGGTATGTCCGTCCTCGAACAGCGGCGCCTGCGCGAACAGGTAGTGGGTAAAGGTGCGCAGCAGGTCGGCGGCGGCCTGGACGTCGCCATCGAGCGGCGTGACGATTGCTTCCGGCAAGCCGAAGTTGTGCATGCCGCAGGAATACACCTCGTGCCCGGTGATGTAGACCACCAGCGCGCGGTGCGCAGTCAATACAGGCAATTGCTCGCACATATCGATCCAGTAGGCCGGGCCGTGGGCGATGCCGGTGCTGTCCACTTTCACGCCGAGGCCGCCCGCATCGATCAAGGCGGCGCCGGCGCGCATCATCGATTCGGCGTTGTCGCGCGCGCCGCCCTTGCCCAGCAAATAGACCACCGAGGCATGACCGGCCACGGCGGCCATCGCTTCCGAATCGGCCCAATGCGGCCCCACCGCCTTGAACGCTGCCGTCACGGCAGGGTCGGCGCCCTCGAACACGACTTCGCAGGTAAAGCCGGTTTCCATTTCCAGCAGCAAGTGGCCGGCATACACAAAGCCGGCATCGCTGGCCGACATGCTCGTCAGCAGTTCTTCGCGGCTGGTCCAGGGGCCGGGGATACACAGGACAAGTTCGGGCGCTTCAGTCATCGTCTTCCTCTAGTGGGTGGCTGCTCGAGCGTCAGCCTTGTGCCGCCTCCGCCGCCTTGCGCATGGCTTCCAGCGTGGCGTTCGGTGTAATCAGATTGCCGTCGTAGCGCAGTTCGATCAGCGCCGGCAGTCCTTTGCCGTTCGCATGCTCGAGTGCGCGTGCCAGGGCCGGCGCGAAGTCGGCGGTCTGTTCGACGACTTCGCCGTGCCCGCCATAGGCGCGCGCCAGCGCCGCAAAATCGGGGTTATGCAGCGTGGTGCCGGACACGCGGCCCGGATAGGTTTTTTCCTGGTGCATGCGGATGGTGCCGAACATGCTGTTGTTGAAGACCAGGATCACGACGCCGGCGCCGTACTGGACGGCGGTGGCCAGTTCCTGGCCCGTCATCATGAACTCGCCGTCGCCGGCAAAGGTCACCACGGTGCGCTGTGGATCGACGATTTTCGCCGCCACGCCCGAGGGCACAGCATAGCCCATCGCGCCATTCGTCGGCGCCAGCTGGGTGCGCATGCTGCCATAGCGCCAGAAGCGGTGCGCCCAGCTCGCGTAGTTGCCGGCGCCGTTGGTGATGATGGTGTCCGCGGGCAGCGCGGCCTGCAGGTCCTGCACCACCTGCCACAAATCGAGCGGGGCCTGGCCATCCTTGAAGATCGGCGGCTGCGCCTGCCAGGCGGCGAGGTCGGCCCTGGCTTCTTCCACGGTGTGACGCCAGGCGCTGCTGTCGACCGGCTCCATGGCCGCGAGCATGGCGCAGGCCTGCGGCGCGCCGCTGGCGATCATCAGGTCGGCCTGGTAGACGCTGCCCAGTTCTTCCGGGTCGTTATGGATGTGGACCAGGCGTTGTTTTGGCACCGGCGAATCGAGCAGGGTGTAGCCGCCGGTGGTCATCTCGCCCAGGCGCGGGCCGATGGCGATCACCAGGTCCGCGTCTTTCACGCGCGCGGCCAGCTTCGGGTTGATGCCGATGCCGACGTCGCCCGCGTAGTTCGGGTGCGCGTTGTCCAGCAAATCCTGGAAGCGGAAGGTGCAGCCGACCGGCAGCGCGTTCGCTTCCGCAAAGGTCGCCAGGTCGGCGCAGGCCTGCGCGTTCCAGCTGCCGCCGCCGAGCAGCACCACAGGTTTCTTTGCCTCGGCCAGCATGCTGCGCAGGGTGTCGATCTGGGCGGAGGAGGGCGCGGCCTGCACCGGTGCATAGCGGCGCGTGTCGGCCACTTCGGCCTTTGCGATCAGCATGTCTTCCGGCAGGGCCAGCACGACCGGGCCCGGACGGCCACTGGTGGCGACCTGGAACGCGCGTGCGATGTATTCGGGGATGCGGTCGGCACGGTCGATCTGCGCCACCCACTTCGCCATTTCGCCGTACATGCGGCGGTAGTCGATTTCCTGGAAGGCTTCGCGGTCGACGAAGTCGTTGCCGACCTGGCCGATGAACAGGATCATCGGCGTGGAATCCTGGTAGGCCGTGTGCACGCCGATCGAGGCATTCGTGGCGCCCGGGCCGCGCGTAACAAAACAGATGCCGGGCTGGCCGGTCAGCTTGCCGTAGGCCTCGGCCATGAACGCGGCGCCCCCTTCCTGGCGGTTGATGACGAAGCGGATGCTGGAATCGTGCAGCGCGTCGAGCACGTCGAGGTAGCTTTCGCCGGGAACGCCAAAGGCGATCTCGACGCCGTGGACGTGGAGCGCGTCGACCAGGATCTGGCCGCCGGTGCGGGAAGGGTGCGTCATGTCTCTGTGGTCCTTGTTGGTTGCGCCGGTTGCAGGGGTCGCCGGGTATCGAAATATTCTATGCCAGCGGCAGGGCCTGGGCTTTTCAAATGGCGACACCGATTTTCAGAAATGTTGGGTGGACAATCTTGCCTCGCATGCAATCAGCATGGACGGCTGGATTTGCTCAGGATAAACTTGCTAAAAATTAAATAGCTGTGCTTACTGGGGAAGTTCATGCAGAGACGTCATGTGCTGTTGTCGGCAGTTGCGCTGCTGGGCAGCGGGGTCGCGCTTGCGCTCAAGCCGGGCAGCGAGTCCGTTGCCGTGTATGTCGTGCCGCTCGACGACGTGCCGGAAGCCTTGTCGGCAACCGTCGCCCAGGCGCTGGCGCGGCAACTGGGCTTGCGGGTGCGGGCGGGCATGCGCCTGCCGCCGCTGCGCATTCCCATGTTGCCGGGTTCGGAGCAGTATGCGGGCGAAGCGCTGCTCGAACACGCCGTCCGTGCCAGCGCCCGCCTGCCGGGATTGGGGCCGGACACCTATCGCCTGTTCCTGACCGCGCGTGACATCAATGCGCAGGCGGGCGGTTTCCGCTTCCAGTTCTCGATGCACAATCCCACGCTGAACGCCTCGGTCGTCTCGATGGCGCGCCTGTTCGAATTCGTGGGTGGCGAAGTGCACCTCACTAACCTGACCGGCGCGCGCGTGGTCAAGCTGGCCAAGCGCGCCGTGGGCGAACTGCACCTGGGCTGGAAGCGGTCGACCGATCCGGAGGATTTGATGTATGCGCCACTGATGGGGTTGGGGGATCTGGATCGGATCGGGAATGAGCACCGCGAGGAGGCGCCGACGGCATCACCACCTGCCGTGCCGTCCAGCCCGTCGCGCAAGGGTGGGGTGCTGATTGCAACTTGAGTAGCAGCGAGATTGGAAAGACAAAAGCCCCAGCGGGGATTTTGTTTGGCTACTACCGGTATCAGCAAGTTCCACCGGAATGCGGCTTCCCTGTGCGAAGGTTGAATCCCAGGAAGCACATATATCCATCACTCGGCATATAGGAACACCACACCTCGCCCTTGCTCCGCATTCGTTCACCATCTTCAAGACTGCAACTAACCCCTTTGGCATCCGGGCCGATGGAGTCGAATATCTCTTTTGCAGCCTGTCCCCTGATGGCAATCGCCAGCTTCCTGTCCGTAGTTGTGGGCGCCGAGCGATCGCCGGGTTCGCCGGAGTAAATCAAATAGGTAGCACTCGCCAACGGCTTGTTTTCCCCCGTCCATTTGCCTTTGTCGTGTGCATGCGCATGCGCCACCAGAAGCACGGTAACGACCGCAGTCAGGTATGTCATTTCGCTCCCCAATTCCAACCAGCATGAAAATGCTCATCATGCTTGTCCCGGCGCCGCGTGGATTATCCAGGGACAAAGTCTCGCCCCGCATACAAAGCTGGTGTTCGGGCAGGCCAGGCTAGGAGCGGCGCGCCCCATCAGGTACAATGATGCCCGTGAAGCAGGCCAGACAGTCGCTGGCTGGCGCCGCAAGGCGCTGGCGGGAGGAAGGTCCGGACTCCATAGAGCAGGGTGACGGTTAACGGCCGTCCGCTGAAAGCCGCAAGGTATAAGGCGAGGAATAGGGCCACAGAGACGAGCGTATTTAGTTACGGTGAAACGCGGTAACCTCCACTCGGAGCAATTCCAAATAGGCACGCGTTGATGTTGCTCGCGGAGCGTGCGGGTAGGAAGCTTGAGCGCCGGAGTAATTCGGCGCCTAGAGGAATGATTGTCGTGGCGGGAGTCCTTTCGGGGAGACCAGCCAACAGAATCCGGCCTATCGGCCTGCTTTACACTGAATTTTTGCGGAGGAGCGATGCCGCAGTCGCAGTCGCAATACATCCTGGCACTCGACCAGGGAACGACCAGTTCCCGCGCCATCCTGTTCGACCGCCAGGGCCAGGTCTTCGCCTGCGCCCAGCAGGAATTTCCCCAGCATTTTCCCCAGCCCGGATGGGTCGAGCACGACGCGCTCGACATCTGGGACAGCCAGCTCGCCTGCGCGCGCAAGGTCTTGCGCGACGGCGGCGTCAGCGCTTCGCAGATCGCCGCCATCGGCATCGCCAACCAGCGTGAAAGCACCATTGTCTGGGACCGCGCCACGGGCGAGCCGATCGCGCGCGCCATCGTCTGGCAAGACCGCCGCACCGCCGGCGCCTGCGACCGCCTGCGCGCCGAAGGCCACGCCCGGCTCATCCAACGCAGCACCGGCCTCGAACTCGACGCCTATTTTTCCGCCACCAAGCTGGCCTGGCTGCTCGATAACGTGCCCGGCGCGCGCGAACGGGCCGAACGCGGCGAACTCTGCTTCGGCACCATCGACAGCTGGCTCGCCTATAAACTGTGCGGGCGCCACGTCACCGATGTGAGCAACGCCTCGCGCACCATGCTCTACAACATCCACACGATGCGCTGGGACCCGGCCCTGCTGGCGCTGTTCGCCATCCCGGAAGCGCTGCTGCCGGAAGTCGTGCGCAGCGCCGGCGAAGTGGGGCGGACGAACGAGGAATGGTTCGGGCGCGCGATCCCCGTCAGCGGCATCGCCGGCGACCAGCAGGCCGCCACCTTCGGCCAGGCCTGCTATGCCAAGGGCATGGTCAAGAATACCTATGGCACCGGCTGCTTCATGCTGATGCACGCCGGTTACATGGCGCCGGTGTCGCGCAATCGCCTGCTGGCGACGATCGGCTGGAAGGTCGACGGCCGCACCGACTACCTGCTCGAGGGCAGCGTGTTCATGGGCGGCGCCACCGTGCAATGGCTGCGCGACGGCCTCGGCATCATCAAGGAATCGAAGGACGTCGAGCCGCTGGCGATGTCGGTCACCGACAGCGGCGGCGTGATGCTGGTGCCGGCCTTTGTCGGCCTGGGCGCGCCGCACTGGGACCCGTATGCGCGCGGGACCATCGTCGGCATGACGCGCGGGACCACGGCCGCCCACATCGCGCGCGCCGCGGTGGAGGCGATCGCCTACCAGAGCGCGGAACTGCTCGACGCCATGCAGAAGGATGCCGCCTGCCCGGTCACCGAGGTACGCGCCGACGGCGGCGCCGCGCGCAACGATTTGCTGATGCAGTTCCAGGCCGACCTGCTCGGCGTGCCGGTGGTGCGCCCGGCGGTCACGGAAACGACGGCGCTCGGCGCGGCCTACCTGGCCGGCTTGGCGCAGGGTTTCTGGACCTCGCGCGAGGAGATCGAATCGCTGTGGCGCGCCGAGCGCCGCTTCGAGCCGGGCATGCCTATCGAGCGCCGCGCCGAACTGATGGCGCGCTGGGCCAGGGCGGTTGATCACGCCAAGGCATGGGCCGAACATTGATTGGATGGAGAGAGGATGCAGTTTGCAATCGCCCCGGTGGGCAACGGCGTGTTCTGGAGTATGGCGGCCATCACCCTGCTGGCCTGCGCCGCGCCGCTGCTGGTGATCCGGCGCGACGGCCTGGCCGTCTGCATGAAGAACGTGGCGCTGTCGGCGATCCTGATCTTGCCGTTCACGGTGACCCTGGCGTATTCGGTGCACGACAATGCGCTGCGCGTCGAGGGCGGCAAGATCCTGCTGCGCGCCGCCCATTTTTATGAGCACGACCGGCCGCTGTCGGATTTCAGGCTCGATTCAGCGAAGGTCGGCAGCTATGGCGCCATCGAGGAAGCGCATCTCGGCGCGCGCCGCAACGGCATCCATATGCCGGGCTACACGGCCGGCCGCTTCAAGGGAGCGGGTGACGGCGTGGTGTTCGCGGTGATGACCGACCGCAGCCAGGTGGTGTATCTGCCGGCGCGGGTCGGGCCGTCGCTGCTGCTGAGCGTCGAGCAGCCGGATGCATTTCTGGCGGCGCTGCGCGGCGGGAAGTAGGGTGGGCCGGGCCGCGCAAGGCGGCTCTGCTGTCCATCCTCCGCTTATTTCTCGACGACTTCCAGGTCGAATTCATCCACGCCCGCGATCTCGCCGTGCACGCGGTCACCCGGTTTCAGGGCGCCCACGCCCGATGGCGTACCCGTGAAGATCAGGTCCCCCGGCGCCAGCGTCACCAGTTTCGACAAATGGCTGATGATGTCCGGGATCGGCCAGATCATCTCGTCGAGCGTGCCATCCTGGCGCACCGTGCCGTTCACCGAAATGCGGATGCAGGCGTCTTCCGACGGGTGGCCGAAGGCGCTCACCGGGCGCAGCGGCGAGCAGGGCGCGGAGGCATCGAAGCCTTTCGCCATGTCCCAGGGGCGGCCGTTTTCCTTGGCCGCGGCCTGCAAATCGCGCCGGGTCAGGTCCAGGCCCACGCCATAGCCCCAGACCTTGGCCAGCGCCTCGTCCGCCGGAATGTCGGCGCCGCCGCTGCGCAGGGCCACCACCAGTTCGATCTCGTGGTGCAGGTCCTGGGTGGCGGGCGGGTAGGGCAGCGCGCCCTCGGTCGGCACCACGGCGTCGGCCGGTTTGGTGAAGAAGAAGGGCGGCTCGCGGTCCGGATTGCTGCCCATCTCGCGTGCGTGGGCGGCATAGTTGCGGCCGACGCAGAACACGCGGCGGATCGGGAAGCGTTCGCTGCTGCCGAAGATGGCAAGCGAGGGTAAGGCGGGCGGCGTGAAGGCGTAGTCGGTCATGAAAGCTCTCTGGTTGGCGGTTGCTCTCATTCTAATGCGCGTGCGGGAAATGCGCCGCATCGGGTGGCCGGCTCAGAACCCGATCCGCCCCTTGCCCGGCCCAGGCCGCAGGCGCACGTCCGCGGCCGTCACGTGGCGACGGCCGTCGGCCACCGCATAGCCCAGGCAATCGAGCAGGGTCTTCCTCAGTTCGCGCGGCGCCACCGGCGCCAGTTTGTCGAGCACCGCGTCGCTCAGCCCCTCGTCGAACCCATCCAGGTTGAGTTCCGCCAGCAGCGCCGCCAGCATGCGCCGCGCAATCCCCGCCGCCTGCTCGCGCGTCGGCGCCGGCACCTCGTACACCGCCATCCGGTTCAGCAGCGGCGCCGGTATCCCTTCGGTGGAATTGGCAGTCAGTACCCAGCAGATCTGGCTGGCGTCGATCTCGACGTCGATGTATTCGTCGCGAAAGGCCTGCGCCGTTTCCGGTTCCAGCAACTGGTAGAGCGCCGCCAGCGGATCGGACTGCGAGGAGCCGCTGGCCTTTTCCACTTCGTCCAGCACCACCACCGGATTGGCGAACTTCCCGCGCACCAGGCGCTCGGCGACCTTGCCGCACTTGGCGCCGCGCCAGCTGGCCGAGCTGCCGGTGATGACGAAGCCGGCCGACAGCGCGTTCATGCCGATCAGCTCGAATTCGGTGCCCATGGCGCGCGCCAGGCGCCGTGCGAAATGGGTCTTGCCCACGCCCGGCCCGCCCAGCAGCAGGATCGGCATCAGGTTGACGCCGCGGTTGCCGGCATGGGCCAGGCGCAGGGTGCGCGCCAGGTCGTCCAGCACCTCGTCGAAATTCGGGCATTCGTCGCGCAGCGGGTCGAGGACGTCGAGCGAAGAGGGCGTGGTGACGAAGCGCTCTGGGCCGGTTTCGAGCATGCGCTCATAGAAGGCGTCGAGCTCGGGCGAACGCCCGCGGCTGCGCTCGAGCGCGTCCTGCACGTCGATCAGGTCATACACGGGGCGGGTGCGGGCAAGGGCGATGCTCACGGCGGCTGCTCCTTTTATGCACAAATCCTACTCCAGTGCACGCCGATCACGCAATTTAACGCCACTGTCGCGTGCGCCCCCCATTGTTGTCGAAGGCAGCGTCCGATCCGGCTTAATTTTTGAGCTAGATCAAACGTAAAGACAGCTTGTCTAGATGAGGTAGCACATTCACTGTTTTAGCTAAGTGCTTCATTTATCGGAAGATTCTGTCTTGAGATCGCTTGAGAGAAGCGCGCTAAGTCCTTGGTTTCATTGGCAAAAAACGAAAGTTTCCCTACGGAATTCGCTTGACCAGCAACAACGCTTCCTCTAAAGTGGGAAACGGTGTGAAAAAGTGCAGTTTTGTGGGAGAAATTCAGGTCTCCCGGCGCGCAAAACAACTAAACTGATAACTCTCCAAACTAGGTACCTACGTGTTTCAAGGCGCGTCAGCGATCAATCTCGATGCGAAAGGCCGGATGTCAATACCGGCAAAGCACCGTGACGCCCTTGCAGTCCAATGCGAAGGCCGCCTGACCCTCACCCGCCACCCGCACGGCTGCCTGCTGCTGTTCCCCCGTCCTGTCTGGGAAACCCACCGCGACCAGATTGCCGCGTGGCCGATGTCGGCGCGCGCGTGGCAGCGCATTTTCCTCGGTAACGCCTGCGATGTCGAGGTCGACAGCGCCGGCCGCATCCTGATTTCCCCCGAACTGCGCGGCGCGGTCGGGCTGGAAAAGGAAGTGATGATGCTCGGCATGGGCACCCACTTCGAAATCTGGGACGCCGCCAAGCTGGCCGCGGACGAGGCCGAGGCGGTTGCCGGCGGCATGCCGGATGTCCTTTCCAATTTCTCTTTCTGAGGCACCGATGATTACACCCGATACGGTGCCAGCACTGCAGCATCGCACCGTACTGCTTGACGAAGCAATCGATGCGCTTGACCTCGACGAGGGCAAGCGCAGCGAAGGCATCTATATAGACGGCACGTTTGGGCGCGGCGGCCACAGCCGCCTGCTGCTGTCGCGCCTGGGCGCGAACGGCCGCCTGATCGCCTTCGATAAAGACCCGATGGCGATCGCCACCGCCGAACAGATCACGGACCCGCGTTTCAGCATCGTCCACGACAGTTTCGCCACCATGGGCGAGGCCCTGCGCGCACGCGGCATCAGCAAGGTCGACGGCATCCTGCTCGACCTCGGCATCTCGTCGCCCCAGGTCGACGACGCCGGCCGCGGCTTCAGCTTCCGCAACGACGGCCCGCTCGACATGCGCATGGACACCACGCGCGGCATTTCCGCCGCCGAATGGATTGCCAGCGCCACCGAACAACATTTGGAAAAGGTCATACGCGATTATGGGGAAGAACGGTTTGCTTTTCAGATTGCAAAGGCGATTGTTGCTCGCCGGGCAGTCGAGCCAATTTCAAGCACACGCCAGCTTGCCGCAATCGTGGCAAACGCGGTCAAGACTCGTGAAAAAGGCAAGGATCCGGCCACCCGCAGCTTTCAGGCTATCCGGATTTTCATCAATAAAGAGCTTGAGGATCTCGAAGCCGGACTGAGCGCCGCCTACGACCTGCTGGCGCCGGGCGCGCGCATGTCGGTGATCAGCTTCCACTCGCTGGAAGACCGCATCGTCAAGCAGTTCCTGGCCAGTAAAGCCAAGGTGGCCCAGCCCGACCGCCGCCTGCCGATCCGCGCCGTCGATTTGCCGCAGCCGCTGATGAAGCTGATCGCCAAGATCAAGCCGAGCGACGCCGAGGTCGACGCCAACCCGCGCGCCCGTTCGGCGGTGCTGCGCGTGGCCGAGCGCCTGGACGATGTGGCGAAGGGTAGCGCTCGATGAGCAACAAGCTCAACGCCGTGCTGGCTGTCGGCCTGATCGCCTGCGGCCTGACGCTCGTTAACGCGCGCTACCAGTCGCGCCATCTGTTCATCGAGCTCGAACGCCTGCAGCAGCAGTCGCGCCAGCTCGACATCGACTGGTCGCAGCTCCAGCTCGACCAGTCCACCCTCGGCAAGAACGAGCGCATCGAACAGATCGCGCGCACGCAACTGAACATGACTCCGCTGACCCCGGCCCGCACCCAGTACCTGACGGAGGGCGTGCGATGAAGCGCGACAAGCCCTTCACCACCGGCCGCGTGGCCGCCTCGAAAGGCATGGCTTTCTCGAAAAGCCCGGTGCTGGCCGTGCGCCTGCCCGACTGGCGCTCGCGCGTGATGCTGTTCGTGCTGTTCGCCGCCTTTGCCGCGCTGGGCGTGCGCGCGCTCTGGCTGCAGGGCATGTCGACCCAGTTCCTGCAAAAGCAGGGCAAGAGCCGCTACGAGCGCACCCTGGAACTGCCGGCCACGCGCGGCAAGATCATGGACCGCAACGGCGAAGTGCTGGCGTCCTCGCTGCCGGTGCGCGCCGTGTGGGCGATCCCTGAAGACGTGCTGCAGTCGCCGCCGGAAAAAATCACCGAGCTGGCGCGTTTGCTGGAGATGCCGGAATCCGACCTGCGCAAGAAGCTCGACTCCGACCGCACCTTCGTCTACCTGAAGCGCCAGGTCGAGATGGACGTGGTCGCCCAGATCGAGAAGCTGAAAATCGGCGGCATCGACACGCGCAAGGAATACAAGCGCTACTACCCGCAGGGCGAAGTCATGACCCACGTGGTCGGTTTCACCAACGTCGAAGACGTGGGCCAGGAAGGCATGGAGCTGGCGCAGCAGAAGTCGCTGGTCGGCGCCACCGGCAGCCGCCGCGTGATCAAGGACCGCCTGGGCCGCATCGTCGAAGACCTGGGCCTGTCGCGGGAGCCGCACGACGGCAAGGACCTGGTGCTGTCGGTCGACAGCAAACTGCAATACATCGCCTACAACAGCGTGAAGAACGCGGTCGAGAAGTTCAATGCACAGGCCGGCGGCGCCGTGGTGCTGGATGTGCAGACCGGCGAAGTGCTGGCCATGGCCAACTACCCGAGCTACAACCCGAACGACCGCCGCCACCTGACCGGCGCCCAGCTGCGCAACCGCGTCATCACCGACACCTTCGAGCCCGGCTCGACGATCAAGCCGGTGACCGTGGCGCTCGGCCTGGAAACCAAGCGCATCACCCCGAACACGGTGTTCGATACCTCGCCGGGGCGCATGGTCGTTACGGGTAAAACCATTCGCGACACCCACAACTACGGCGTGCGCACCGTGGGCGGCATCATCCAGAAGTCCTCGAACATCGGCGTCGTGAAAATCTCGCAGCTGATCCCGCCGCAGGAAATGTGGGAGATGTACACCAAGCTGGGTTACGGCCAGGCCCCGCGCTTCGGCTTCCCCGGCCCCACCGCCGGCCGCGTGCGCCCTTGGAAATCATGGCGCCCGATCGAATACGCGAACATGGCCTTCGGCCACGGTTTGTCGGTGTCGCTGCTGCAGATGGCGCGCTCGTACATGATCTTCGCCCGCAACGGCGACATTATCCCGCTGTCGTTCGTGAAGGTGAATGAGAAGCCGGTCGGCCAGCAAGTGATTTCGCCGCAGACCGCGGCCCAGGTGCGCACCATGCTTGAATCCGTGGTCGGCCCGGAAGGCACGGCGTCGAAGGCGCAGGTGCCAGGCTACCGCGTGGGCGGCAAGACCGGCACCGCCGAGAAGATCGTCAACGGCCGCTACTCGCGCACCGACAACATCGGTTATTTCGTCGGCATCGCGCCGATGTCGAAACCGCGCTTCATCATCGCGGTCATGGTCGACAACCCGCGCGGCGCACTGCGTACCGGCGGCAGCGTGGCGGCGCCGACCGCGGCCGATCTCGCGGCGAACGCGCTGCGCGCAGCCAACGTGCCGCCCGATTCCTCGGTCACCGACATCATCATTCCCGATGAGCCTTTGGAGGAGAGCTTGTGATGACGCCGACTATCCATCCGCTCGCAGAGATCTGCCGCTGGATTGCCGCCGCAGCACCGGGCGGCAAACTCGTTTCCGACTCGCGCCGCGTGCAGGCCGGCGACGTCTTCTTTGCTTATCCGGGGGATGCCCAGGACGGCCGCCGCTATATCCAGGCCGCCGTCGATGCCGGCGCCGCCGCCGTGGTCTATGACGACAGCGGTTTTGAATGGGACGCAAGCCTGGATGTGCGGCACCTTGCCGTGCCCGGACTGAAAGCGCAGGCCGGCGCCATCGCCCACGCCTGCCTCGGCCAGCCTGACGCCGGCATGTTTACCGTCGGCGTTACCGGCACCAACGGCAAGACCTCGATCGCGGTCTGGCTGGGCCAGGCGCTGGCGAAACTGGGCGAAACCGCCGCCGTCATCGGCACGCTCGGCGTGGGCCTGTTCAGCGGGCGCGCCGAACCGGCATTCATCGAGACCGGCTACACCACGCCCGACGCCGTGCTGCTGGCCGCGAATTTGGCCGCCGTGCGCGACGCCGGCGCGCGTGCGCTGGCCATCGAAGTCTCGTCCATCGGCCTGGAGCAGGGCCGCACGAACGGCATGCATTTCGATGTCGCCGTGTTCACGAACCTGACACGCGACCACCTCGACTTCCATGGCGACATGGCAAGCTACGAAGCGGCCAAGCGCAAGCTGTTCGCATGGCCGGGCCTGAAAACTGCCGTCGTCAACCTCGACGATCCGGCCGGCGCGCGCCTGGTCGATTACCTGCGCACGCAACTGCCGCAAGTCGCAGTCACCGGCTACACCCTGAAGAACGAGACCGAGCAGCCTGCCGTCAACGGCGTGGCCGTCCTGCGCGCCGCGCACAAGCGCGCACGCCCGGCCGGCACCGAATTCACCCTGGAAGCGGCCGGCGCCAGCCTGCTCGTGAAGACCCGCCTGGTCGGCCACTTCAACATCAGCAATGCGCTGGCCGTGCTGGGTACGCTGCTGGCCAAGGGCGTGGACATCAAGCGCGCGGTCGAGGCGATCGAGGCCTTGACGCCGGCGCCGGGCCGCATGCAGCAGGTCGGCGGCCAGGATGCGCCGCTGGTCGTGATCGACTACGCGCACACGCCGGACGCGCTGGAAAAAACCCTGACCGCACTGCGCCAGGTGGCGACGGAGCGGGGCGGCGCCCTGTGGTGCGTGTTCGGCTGCGGCGGCGACCGCGACCCGGGCAAGCGCCCGCAGATGGGGGCGATTGCCCAGGCGGCCGACCAGGTGATCGTCACCAGCGACAACCCGCGCAGCGAAGAGCCGGGCGCCATCATCGCCCAGGTCGTGGCCGGCATGGCGCCGGATGCGCGTCACCAGGCCATCGAAGACCGTGCAGCGGCCATCCTGTCGGCCGTCAAGCACGCCGGCAAGCAGGACGTGATCCTGCTGGCCGGGAAGGGCCACGAACCCTACCAGGAGATCAAGGGCAAGAAGCTGCCGTTCTCCGATGCAGACCACGCCGCGCTGGCCCTGACGGCGCGGCTCACCATGATGAGGACACACTAAGCATGCGCGGTTCGCTCGCACAACTGATCGCTTCAATGCCTGGCTCGCAGCTCAGCGCTGACACCAGCTTCGAGGGCGTCTCGACCGACAGCCGCACGGCTCCCGCCGGCGCGCTGTTCGTCGCATTGCGCGGCGACACCTTCGACGCCCACGACTTCCTGGAGCAGGTCGCCGCGCGCGGCGTGGCCGGGGTCGTGGTCGAGCGACTGCCCGAGGGCTGGACCCTGCCGGCCATCGTGGTGCCGGATACGCTCGCCGCGCTGGGCCAGATCGCCAACAGCTGGCGCAAGCAGTACGCGATCCCGCTGATCGGCGTCACCGGCAGCAACGGCAAGACCACGGTCAAGGAAATGATCGCGTCGATCCTGGCCGCGGCCTTTGGCGAGAATGAACGCCTGGCCACGCAGGGCAACCTGAACAACGAGATCGGCGTGCCGCTGACGCTGATGCGCCTGCAGGCTGCGCACCGCGCCGCCGTCGTCGAACTCGGCATGAACCACCCAGGCGAGATCAAGCGCCTGGCCGCGATTGCGCAGCCGACGGTCGCACTGGTCAACAACGCCCAGCGTGAGCACCAGGAATTCATGCACACCGTGGAAGCGGTGGCGCTGGAAAACGGTTCGGTGTTCACCGCGCTCGCCAGCGACGGCGTGGCCGTGTATCCGGGCGACGACACCTATACGCCGATCTGGCAGGGGCTGGCCGCGCACTGCCGCAGCCTGACATTCGGCCTGGACGAAGCCTGCGCCGTGCGCGCGTCGTATACAAGCAATGGCTTCGGTAACAATTTGAAAGTGACTACCCCTGGCGGCGAATTCGCGGTAACACTGGCGGCCGCCGGCGAACACAATGTGCGCAATGCGCTCGCCGCATTCGCCTGCGCGCTGGCGGCCGGCATCGACGGCGACACCATCGTGCGCGGCCTGGAAGCCTTTGCGCCGGTCGGCGGCCGCCTGCAAAGCAAGCGCGCAGCGAATGGTGCACTGGTGATAGACGACACCTACAACGCGAACCCGGATTCGATGCGCGCCGCGATCGACGTGCTGGCGAGCTATCCGGCGCCGCGTTTCCTGGTGATCGGCGACATGGGCGAAGTCGGCGCCCAGGGCAAGGAATTCACCGAAGAGATTGGCGCTTATGCGCAGGCACGCGGCATCGAGCGCGTGCTGGCCACCGGCGAGCTGTCGCGCCACCTGGCGGCGAGCGGCGCGGAATATTTTGAGCAGTTTGACGCATTATTGGCAGCACTGGACAAGCAACTGGGCGGCAATTCTGATGCAACTGTGTTGGTGAAGGGCTCGCGCTTCATGAAGATGGAACGCGTGGTCAATCACCTGATTGGTTCAACAAACACTGGCAAGGACGCCCACTAACACCATGCTTCTCTGGCTTGCACAATACCTGCAGGACTATATCGGTCCGATGCGCATCTTTAACTTCATCACCTTCCGTGCGGTGTCGGCGGCGATCACCGCGATCGCGCTCGGCCTGTTCACGGGTCCGGCCGTGATCCGTAAACTCACCGAACTGAAGGTCGGCCAGGCGGTGCGCACGCAAGGCCCGCAGACCCACCTGAAAAAACACGGCACCCCGACCATGGGCGGCGTGCTGATCCTGATTTCCATCGCCATTTCCACGCTGCTGTGGTGCGATTTGTCGAATCGCCTGATCTGGCCGGTGCTGATCGTGACGCTCGGTTTCGGCGCCATCGGCTGGGTCGACGACTACCGCAAGGTGGTGTTCCAGGACCCGGAAGGGATGCGCTCCGGCGAAAAATACTTCTGGATGTCGCTGATCGGCATCGCCGCCTCGCTGTACCTGGCGTTCTCGGTCTCGGCGCGCAACCCGTGGGAAGTGGGCCAGCTGTTCTGGGCCTGGGTGCAGTCGGGCTTCTCGATGGACCTGCCGCCGAAGGCCGACCTGATCGTCCCCTTCTTCAAGACCATCAGCTACCCGCTGGGCGTGTGGGGCTTCATCGCACTGACGTATTGCGTGATCGTCGGCACCTCGAACGCGGTGAATTTCACCGACGGCCTCGATGGCCTGGCCATCATGCCGACCGTGATGGTCGGCGGCGCGCTGGGCCTGATCGCCTACCTGACCGGCAACGTGACGTACGCGAAATACCTGTTCATCCCGCACATCGCCGGCGCCGGCGAAATCCTGATCTTCTGCGGCGCCATGGCCGGCGCGGGCCTGGCCTTCCTGTGGTTTAACGCGCACCCGGCCCAGATGTTCATGGGCGACGTCGGCGCGCTGGCGCTGGGCGGCGCGCTCGGCACCATCGCCGTCATCGTGCGCCAGGAGATCGTGCTGTTCATCATGGGCGGCGTGTTCGTGGCCGAAACCGTGTCGGTGATCATCCAGGTCAGCTGGTTCAAGTACACCAAGAAGCGCTACGGCGTCGGGCGCCGCGTGTTCCTGATGGCGCCGCTGCACCACCATTTCGAACAAAAAGGCTGGAAAGAGACCAAGGTCGTGATCCGCTTCTGGATCGTGACGATGATCCTGGTCCTCGTCGGTCTCTCCACCTTGAAACTGCGCTGATCCATGGACTACAACGGCAAACTCGCACTGGTACTCGGGCTCGGCGAATCCGGCCTCGCGATGGCGCAATGGCTGGCGCGCTGCGGTGCGCGCGTGCGCGTGGCCGACACGCGCGCCGAGCCGGCACGCCTGCCCGCATTGCGCGACGCCGTGCCGGGCGCCGAATTCGTGGCCGGCGACTTCAACGCCGATTTGCTGGACGGCGTGGGCTTTGTCGCCATCAGCCCGGGCCTGGCGCCGAACCGCGAGCTGGCCGCCATCGCGCCGGCCGCCGCGGAGCAAGCCATCCCGCTGTGGGGCGAGATCGAACTGTTTGCCCAGGCGCTGGCATCGCTGAAGGAAAGCCAGGGCTACAGCCCGAAAGTCATTGCGATCACCGGCACCAACGGCAAGACCACCGTCACCAGCCTGACCGGCCTGCTGTGCCGCCGCGCCGGCTTCGACACGCGCGTGGCCGGCAACATCAGCCCTGCGGCGCTGGACGTGCTGCGCGAAGCCCTCGCTGAGGACAAGCTGCCGCAAGCCTGGGTGCTGGAACTGTCCAGCTTCCAGCTGCACACCACCTTCAGCCTGAACGCCGACGCCGCCACGGTGCTGAACATCACCCAGGATCACCTGGACTGGCATGGCGACATGG
>Ga0308160_10001831_pt1 | contig 27840 bp, 31 predicted proteins | sample PhyFR1_FD_201036 | JGI IMG/M metagenome (GOLD analysis project Ga0308160, IMG submission 201036) | Phyllosphere microbial communities from UC Gill Tract Community Farm, Albany, California, United States - DLSLF.R1 | ecosystem: Host-associated > Plants > Phyllosphere > Unclassified | place: USA... | reverse complement strand
TCAAGACGAGGGACCATTGTTGTCGTTCTGGGGAGAGTGCGGAGTAGTTGAGCAGCGAATAGAGCAGTTGCCGAGTTGTCGAGTTGGTATGTTCCGGGAAGAGGGAGCGATGCGAGAATCGGAGTCGTGGGAAAGGTGGTATTGTTCGAAGGAGAGGAGGATGCGGGAGAGAGGGGCAGTGACGCTCGGAGTGCGGATGTCGATTGAGGTGTAGCGGAAGCAGGGTGAAGGTAAGATCCGGATTGAACATTCCAGACTGTCGCCCTTCTCTCTCGAGCAACCTCCTTCGCAACTTCTTTCACCTCTGAATAAGCCTGTGGTGCCACAACCAAATCACTACCTTCTCTGACTATTCCGCTCTTCACCTTTGCGATCTCCCCTACGGTGTTGCCGAGGAACCCTTGATGATCGAGGTCGACAGTGGTAAGAATCGAAAGAAGCGTCTTTGAAGCTGGTACGACATTTGTTGCGTCTCCTTCTCCTCCCATTCCGACTTCGACTACAGCTATATCGAGCTTGGCGCGTGCGAAGAGGGAGTACGCCGTCGCGGTCAATATTTCGAACGGAGTTGCCTCGAGACCTTCCTTCGAATTCGTCGTTTGTACCTCCTCCTTCGCTGCTCTGAACAGCTTCTCATCGACGACTTCCTCCCCCAATCTGACGCAATCCCACTCATCAACGAGATGCGGCGAGTTAAACCTGCCGACTCGTAAATTCGAGGCATGGAGAATCGAGGCGAGATAAGCTGAAACTGATCCTTTGCCGTTTGTACCGGCAATATGGACGATAGGAGTTGTTAAGTGAGGAGATTTGATAGCCTGGAGTAGCTTGGTGATGCGGGATAGACCAAGCGAGATCATTTCGGAAGAAGGTCGAGGGGAAGGTTGCGTCGATTCGATAGAAGCGCTCATAGGCAAAGTCTGTGAATGTAAGAGCGTATGAGTGAGCATTCGTAGCTGTACCATCCCTCCCATCGCCGACCGAGAGCCATTAAACTCTTTCATCTAATCGGACCGTTCCCTCGAGCGGCAGCAAGCTAGAGAGGCAGACTAACCTATTCGAATGTTTCTGATAGCTTCAACCTTCCACTGCAGCCTTTACTGTCTTCCTAGCGTGATGTAGAGTCTTGCTAGTTGAAAGATCCGATTTATCGGCTGAGGAGCGAGTCGCTGTGAACGGTGAACCGCGATTGGCGAGTAGTGTAGAGCTAGATCTTGACTGAGTCTGCTGTGTGTCTGAAGGTCGGAGAGGTTGAACTTCGATGCAGAGTCCGAAGGTCGAAGTCTCGCAAAAAGTTCTCGCACAAAGGTTCGACTATGTACCTCATATTCTCGCGAGCAAGCCGTCAGAGATAGGATGGTCCAGATAGCAACGAACTATTCGAGCGCTCGAAAGTGAATGGGAGGCACAGAAACGAGTTTCATCCGACAAGTGAGCGAGAGAAGCGTTGATAGACTATCCTACTACTGCTTATCGGGAAGGGTGAAAAAGAGAGAAGAAGATAAAGAGCGTGAAGATAAAACAGATAGGTGGGAAAGTGCGAAAGTGCGAAGATAGGAGAGAGGAAGAGAGAAGGGGGGAGATTTCCGGGTTCCGACGAAGAAGAGATGGGAGTTTGCATCTAGTAGTTGTAGATCGAGAGGGAGGCGATCTTCCAGTATGCATGCTTGAAGTCCCATGATCGCGAGTGAACGTAATCGGAACAGGTGTTGAATCCAGTAGCGGAAGCGCAGGATCCCTCTTGACCGGCGTAAGAGTTGTCGGTGTTCCCTAATAGTTCGAACGATTCGATCAGTCAATCTCCACGCATGTACGTACCACGTAGGAGGAACTCGTCAACGTACAGACACCGTCAGCCCAGGTTCCGCAAAGGTTGGTGTTGATGATGAATCTGATTCGAGCGAAAGTTGCCGATAGTCAGTTCAAGCTGAGCAAGAAGGAAGAGCAGAAAGGGTACGCACTGTTGAGGAGAGAAGTAGGTCGAAGGGTTGCACGAGGAAGCAGAGATGTACATGTCGGGAGTAGTCCAGGAAGAAGGGTTAGGAGTTTTGCTAGCGAGATCCTTGGGAACGCTGTCACGATCAAACATCCAGGCCTTGATACCGGCACCGGACCCTGCGATATCGCGATCATCCAAATCAGCTCGCTTCACTGTGAGTACGGAATGTCCTTCGATAAACTCACATTCGAGAACGTAAACTCCTCCTCCGTTCTTGTTGGCTCCGATACCAGCGGTGTTGTCTCGGTGGGTTCGGAATCCACAACCTTGAGAATCAGTAGCATCGGCATTGCAGTTGAGAGCGTTTTGAGTAGCGAGCATAGCGCGACCAGTGTAACCTGAAAAGTTGGCATGCGATCAGTTTTCTTGTGTCTCGTTGTTTCAGAACAGAGCTCTAGCTTACCGGAAGATCCAGCCCAGCATCCTTCACCCGTGTGAACCGAGAACGAGTTCATCGATTGGTGAGAAACGTATTCGACGATATCCTGCGAACGGCGAAATATCGAGAATCAGCAACAAGTTCTCCGATTAAAGCAAGCACGATAGTAAGCTTACGATCTCTCCACCATTGGGCCAGTTCTCACCTGGTCAAACACGAATGGAGGGAGTAAGTTGACGAATTTGGAAGAGAAAGGAAATAGACCGAAGAAGTGAATGTTGAATCTCACCAGTCGACCAGATCGCGGGCCTATCCAGTACGATACGAACGTCAGCATCATAGCGAGATACGAATCGACGAAAGGAGAACTAACCATGCACCGCAAACCTCTGTTTATTTGAAGTGAAAAGCCAAGGGAAAAAAAAAGAAAGAGGAAATCGACGTTCGGTCAACTTTTTCGTCGCGACGATACACGCTAGAAAAGGGGGGAAGGAAAGAGAGAGAGGGGGTTGGAACGTACGAGGCATCCTTTCGACATCCCAAACGTAAAGACCTTCAGTGTAACGTTGTTTCGAGACGAGTCGAACAGCGTCGAGGGTATCTCCGTTGGATTCGGGAGAGACTCGGATGTGGGCTTTGCCATGCTTGACAGCTACGAGTTCCTTCGCCCAAGCGGTTTCTTGGTCGACGTCTGTATTTTTTCGAACGTACGAAGCGATCTTAGCATCTGAAACGACATGAGGACAAGGGGAACTTCACTAACAGTTGGCGAGCCCGTTGTTTGCTCCAGACTGATGGCTTTCAAAGTTGAACAAATCGAAGAAGTCTTGACCGGCAGCGTGAGTGGTGAGAGAGTAACCGCTTCCCCGTTTGAGATGGGCGTGGCGTTTGATGTTTGATGAGGGATTGTGCGTTGAAGTAGCGAGGACAGAGGCGGAGAGGGAGAGGACGGCGGTAGTAGTAGTGAGGAAGTGCATTGTAGAGTTAACGAGTGTACTGAAACCTGATCAACAGGTCGAGTTGGAATATAGATATGAAGATAAAGAGAAAGACGGAAAAGGGGAAGCAAACAAGAGGGAAACCTCTGCGCGTCCTTTTCATTGAATGAAATTCATTTGAGAAATCTCGCAAAAATGTTGAAGGACCTCTCCTGCTTCCAACTCTGCCTCTTCTTCGTAAGGGATCACCGGTAACTACTCTGTAACGCTAGTAGTATATTTAGAGACGCGTAGTGTTTTATTTACCTCTCCAGTTGAGATTGAAATTGACAAGTTTCTTCCCGCTTCGAATTGATTGTCCCTCTCAAGTTCCCCCCTTGTCTCTATCCACTCTTTCAATTCAGACAGTACTCGACAACCGACACCTCTAGAACCCTAGACTCAACATCCAGATCAAACACTCGTTACACTCTTCCACTCGTTTACTCTCTCTCTCCCTCCTCTTCTTTCCGTTTCATCATCAAAAATGAGGATCGTCCTCCTCATCTCGCTCATCTCTGCTCTAGTATCAGTAGAAGCAAAGACTTACAAGTTATCACAGTCACTCACTGGTCAAAAGTTACTCAACGCTTTCACCTGGCAAACTGGGTAATCTTCTCTCTTCACCCCTTTTTCTTTTCGTTCAACTTTGAAATTGGGTCACTAACTCCGAACGTCCATCTCGTACATAGTCAAGCTGATAATGGTGGTATCGCAATGTACAACTCTTACAACGACGCAAAGAAGAAGGGACTCGTCAAAGTCGACAAGAGTGGTGCAGTTCAACTCAAAGTTTCGACAAAACAGTATCAAGGTCTTCGGGACTCGGTGCGATTGGTCTCGAAACAAACGTGAGTCGATAAATTGGCGAAGATGTATATAGCGGGCATCGGAGCTGACTATATTACTTGATGCTCGCACAGCTTCTCTGCAGGAGGACTCTTCATCTTCGACATCAACCACATTCCCTCCGCTCAAGGAGCCTGGAGTGCGCTGTGGATGAGTAAGACTTCGTCTTCATTCCTTCTGAGCTCTTCGTCGAGCACTGACCGTTCGTCTCGCTTGCAGCTGGATCGAATTGGCCGCAACAAGGTGAAATTGACATCATTGAAGGTGTTCACGAGACCACCATGAACGCTCTATCGACGCAGTACGTTCCTTTTGCTCTCATCGACGACGGGGGAGCAGGCCTCACCGTCGATGTCCCCGTTCCTCTGGTCGATTAAACTGACACTCTTCGGAACTTTCCCCTCGAACAGCACGAGTCAAGGCTGCACGATGGGTACCTCTGGTTTCTACGGACAATTCATGATGCAAGGATCGAACAAGAACAACTGCGATGCACGCGCAACTGATTCTCAAGGATGCGGAGTCCGCTCGAAATCGAAAGTTTCGTACGGTCCAGCTTGTGAGTTTCCGCACCCTCTCAGCACTGGATAACGTTCTCATCTCCACAATCTCGCACAGTCAACAAGAAAGGAGGAGGAGTCTACGCCCTTCAATGGTCTTCCACCGGAATCAAGATTTACTTTTGGTCTCGAAACTCGATCCCTTCAGATGTTCGTGCTCTCCTTCTTCTCTCTCTTGCTCTCAATCGTGACTCACACCTATCCTCGTCTCATAGGTGAAATCTGGCAAGCCCAAACCTTCGTCGAAATGGGGCAACCCTCATTTCCTCGTTGCTGGATCGAGCTGCAACCCTTTCAAGAAGTTCTCCGATCTCATGCTCGTCATCAACACGAACCTCTGCGGTACCTGGGGAGATGGTGTCTGGCACACCTCGCTGTCTTACGCTGGACAAGATCAATCTCCTGCATCAAAGACCGGTCACTCTTCGTAAGTTTGCAATTTCCGGTGACGCTCAGAATGCTACTGACGTCCGATCCTCTCGGCCCGACCGTACAGATGTGCTGCTTACGTTCAGAATAATGGAGCTGCCTTCAAGGATGCTTACTGGGGTGAGCACTTTTCGCCTCAATTAGCTATCTCCTGAATACCGACTGACCCTCGAGTGTGGACTTGACAGGCATCAACTCGATCAAGATTTACAAGTGATCACCTCCTCCGGATTTTCTGCTACTCGACGATACCCCTCAAACACAAGACTGTAACCCTAGATATACTCAGCTCCATTTTTCGATCCTTTCAACCTTTCCCTCCTTTACCAGACCCCTTTCCTCGCCTGGCGCGACCCACACTGTCATCCTCCTCTCCTTTCACACCCTCTCATACGGAATTCGAAGGATCTGGACTCTTCTCACTCACTCATCCATCTTCACGAACCCAGTACAACTATTCTGTTCTGTCTCCTTGTCGTTCTTTTTCTCTACCTTTTACATATCAGTTTCCAGCTCTCGAGTACTCTCGAGCTATGCAATACTCTACTGCCTGCGAACCCGTTCGAGACGAGAATGCCACCGTCAAGTTTCGCAAGCGATTGTTCGAAAGTTTGTTCGGAACAAACACGAAATCGAGTACCCCAAAGTCGATCTGCTGCTCATCGCTGCAGTGGAGACAAGAGTTACGGTTTTGACTCACCATTTCACTTGATCGACCGAAACGGATTCTCTCTCAACTTCTTTCCAAACTTTACCTCTTCCTCTCGCAAGCTTCCGGTAGCTCGTAGTCAGCCTCTATGGAGGCGTATCTCGATGGCCTCCCCCGCTCGACGTCTGCCATGTCTCTCTCGACCTCGAATTCAAGTTCGAATCTTGATCAACAAAGTGCACCAACCTCTTCAAGATCAACTTCCAGCTCTTATTGGACGAGTGGGATCAGTTCAGTATGGTCTGGATTGAAGGCTGCAGCAGGAGTAGAAGTCAAAGGGTTTCTCAAGGCGGTTCAAGGGATTCATAAAGTGGGCGGGGACGAACAGAGAGACAAAGTAGGGGACAAGCGTGCTAGACGTGAACAAGAGTCTGCTACGAATGGTACAGGGGAAGCGGGAATGGACAGCGAGGCTCAGGCAAAGAGAAGGAAGACGGATTCCGATTCTGCGATTCATACAGGTGAGCGCTACTCTTCGAAAGGAGCAGATTATGCATACGGAGGACGAAGACAACTGACTGCATACATCTCGGCTGTTGACAGTATCGTCCGGTTCCGGTCACAACGTGCAGAAAGCCTCTTCTCGACTTCAATCCTCTCCTGAACCGCTACGTAGAAGATTGAGACCGTACACAGATCCATCCTACGCCGACGAGCTGATGCATTCGGATGAGTACGCTTCGTCGCACACGAGGAGGCCTTCGGCGGAACAAGAAAGAGGTCTGCGATCCTTCAACGGGAAACGCAAGATTGGCGGAACGAGTGAATCTCGGCTCGACAGTGGCGTCACTAGCGCGACATCAGTCGCGTCCGATTCGAGAATACGTCAAATGAGGGATCGGTCACGGTCACAGAACCACGTTCACTTCGTCTTTCCACCTTCGTCCTCCTCTTCGACTCTCGCAGCTACTTCGCAATCAATCAAGAGTCCCTCGAAAGAAGGCGGGCAAGCAGATCAAGTCGGAAACATGCTGATTGGAGATATGGGAACCGATGTGAACCGAGTCTGGCAAGAAGCGAAGGAGAAGGAGAAGACCTCTAAAACGCAGAGGAGAATCGCCGAGCTTGAGAGTGAAGTGCAGCGACTCAAGTCCGAGGTGAGCGTACTCTTCATTATTGCTCCCCGCAAGTTGAACATTCTCTCTGACGGAGCTGAGAAATGCACAGCTTTCTTCTACATCCCGCCTCGGTTCTTCGTCCGATTCTATCCTGCCGAAATCCCCCTACAAATCGCCTCGTCACTCGATTGCCCCTCCTCCTCCGCCTCCTCCGCCTCCCCCACCTCCTATCGGCAAGGCTCGAATCCCTCGTTCAGCACATCCGGTTCTCTTCACTGCTCGAGCATCTTTACGCGCTACTCCTCCTCGAGCTTCGCATAAACGACGTTCGTCTGCTATCGGTGGAGTAGAAGATATGGATGCTTTCCTCGGAGAGTTGGGCGAGAAGAGGGGAAAGTTGAGGAAAGTGGGACTCCCGAAGAAAGAGCAGAAGAAAGGAGGAAACGATGGCGAATTAACTGAGGCCTTGCGTGAGTCGCCCGTCGAAACTATACTCTCGATACTGTAACTGAATCGTCGCTCTCGCTCGAACAGAAAAGGCTTTTGCTCGCAAATTTGCGCACACGAACGGTCTCGCTTCGCCTTCGTTCAACACTCCTGTCCAGTCATCGAAATCGTCCAGCAACCTTCATATTCCACAATGGTCCACGTCTCGTCACTCTCCCCTCTCAAACTCGCACTCCCAACCGAGTAGTCTCGTATCGCTCGGAACGACGAATCCTCTCCCTTCTCAGCCGATCTTCAAGACTTCCTCATCGAGTAGCCTCAGCGTCTCTCGTCCTCCGAGATCCGCAAGCCTCGTATCGACGGAAACGACTGTCTTCGGTCAAGCACTGACGAGCGACGACCGTCCACCTGCTTCTTCGAACGGTCATTCTCGTCATCCTTCACATCCTACCGATGCTAATGTCTCCAGGCTTCCCCTACCTTCTTCCTCTACCATCTCACCTTCGGTATCATTCGCTTCCCTTCCCTCAGCTCCTCCAGAAGAAGTCTCGACGATCGAAACAGCCAACATCACTTCGACTGAACCTTCTGTCCCCAAGCCGACTACTCCCGCTCAATCAATTTCTCTCAACCCCTCGAACAAGGAAGGCTGTGCAGACTCGGCTACGAAACGCCTCTCGGCAGCTCGCAAGCGAAGTAGTCTCGAAAATTTACCAGGTCTCGATGCAGGCATCAAAAGACCGATCACTCCAGGCAGAGCGAAGAGACGAGCGGCTACGAGATCTCCGGCGACTACTCGAAACGTTGCGAGCGATGGGGAAACCGACACTATCGTCCTCGTCCAGGTGCCTCAAAGCGAAAAAGAGCCCTCGACGAAACAGAATCACCACCGCCGAACTCGCTCCCATACCGATCGTGAATATCAAGCGTCATCTACTACTCATCAATTACAAGAGCAGGATCTAGACGAGACGTTCTGAAGGGGGTTCTTTTCTACCGTTTCCTTTATTTGTGCTTTCGCTTTCCTCCCGTTACCTATCGTTCACTATACCTTTCTCTGTAACCCCGCTCTCCGAGTCCCATACCTTCGTTCTTATCTTTACTATTCCCCTTCGTTTCATGTCGCTTTTCAGAATACTTGCAACTGTCGTTTCGTACTCTCGTTCTATCGCGCAGTTTACAGTCTCTCGGACAGATGGGCGTATCTGACAGTATGAACAAAGCTCTATAGATTCTGTCACCGACTACTCAACCCAACTCCTCCGAGCCCTCGATATCGTGTACCTCCAGCGCTGTTAAACCCAACCGCCGTACCCAATCCCGCTGCTGAACCTCCCCGAGCATTCGGGAAATACCCCGGAAAGCTCTCTGTCGGACTTGGGGGCGCTCTCACTCTTCTCCCTGTTCCTCTCTCTCCGGCTTCTCCACCTGATCCACTCCTCAAGGTCTGATCCAACGCCCTCAGGTTCTCCACATTGAGTTGTCGTACTCTTGTTGATTCCTGCTGAGTTTGCGATGATCGTTTGTGTACTTTTGGGTGTAATGAAATCGTCGGTCCTGCTGGATCTGAGAAGTTTACCGATGGTGTTTCGGCTGAAGGAGTCGAAGAGTTTGTCTCTAGAGCTTGCTCGGGCACGTTGTGAGGGAAAGAAGGGGGAGGAGTAGAGGAGAGATTCGCTCGTCGAGAATTCAAGGGAGAGGAAGATCGAGGGGGCAAGTTGTCCTCGAGGTCTGAATCATCAGAATCAGAATCGGCATTGCGGTGTTTAAAGTCGGAGACGGAGAAGGAAGGTGGTAGGTTCTCGTTGGCGCATGCTAAAGGATGTGGTCGGTCTACAACTGTCCAATCATCGACTTGTTGACTTTCTCCTCCTCCTCCTCCAGCTGTAGCTTCTTCCGCCGGATGCTTCTTCGAGTGATGCGGGTGGATTCCAGGCAGACTGATTTCGACTCGTCCCGGCCACACCACTCGATCTTGTATCACCGACCGAATTCGAGCGATGAGAAGCTGTTCGACTTTTGGTACATCTTCGAGTTTTGCTCGAGAGCCGAGAAGGGAAGAGGTCGTAAGGTCGAGGGTAAAGTCAGGATGGAGTGATAGATGGATTGAAGGATGTTGATGGGGAGGTTGAATGGATTTTGACGGGGAAGCAGAATCGGGAGTGGAAACGGACGGTGTCGGCAACTCGATAGTGAGAGTTCCGGAGAAGCGTTGCAGGGTGAGAGAAAGGGAGACGGGGAGAACGGCAAATCGTGGTCGAGGGAAGTTCATGACCACTCGAGTTGAGAGAGATAGCGAAACTTTGTCGGTGTAGTCCAAATCGAGTTCGACTCGCTGCGATCACTCCTCTTCAAGTCAGCGCAATTTGTCTGCTTATAGAGAGGAACGGCCATACCAGTCCTTCACCCGCGTCTCCACTCGGTCGTACTCGAGCATTACTCAGCTCAGGAAACCCTTCCCCGAGTTCGACTTCTTCGACCTCGATCTCGTCCAACCCAATCAATCCTGCGCTTGATCCATCGTCGACTGCACTCGAGTTTGGCCTGACTTTCCGGTTTAGAGCTTCTTCCATCAAGCCTCTTGCTCCACCGGCGAGATGATTCGAAGCGAGCAGTCGGTAAGAGGAGATCAATTGAGCGCTGAGAACGTTGAGCCAATCGAGGGACTCTGGCGAGTGCGAGGACAAGTCGTAGGCTATCGAGTTGAGGATTGAGGTTGCGGATTCAGGCAAGGTTTGATTCGAAGGGACCGTCTGCGAAAGCAATCCGAGCATGAGTCTATTTGAACGAGTACGACCCTCGCTGAGATTGCTTACGCTAGTCCTCTTTGAATCTGCTGTTCTTGTTCTCCTCCGCCTGTGTCCTTTCCCTTCCGCCTCTTGTCCGTCTCTGTCCTCAAGTTCCTCCTGTTGTAATCTCAACTCCCTTTCCTTCTTGGCTGCATCCGGATCCTCGAAGACTACGTAGCGGAGGAACAGTACTGCTAGGATGACCCTATAAGCTCATCGGAAGCGGGAGTGAATGAGTGACTGAGCGGGAAGATCAAGATGAAAGCGAGAGGAGGCTTACATTGACAGTTGACCCAACAGAACCCCTTGAGTGAACGATAGACGGGGTAATATTGTAGTAGACTCTATCGGTATCGGTATCCGCTGTGGTGGGAGTGGAGTACTCCTCGCCATGTTGAGCGAGAAGATGAGAACGAAACAAACTGGTTTGTAGAACTTTGAACTTGCTTGTCGAACACTTGCGGAGAGCTAGAGGTTGTAGAGAGCACTGTCTGAGGATTGGGTGATCGAGATTGGTGGATGAAAGTTGAAAGATGAGAGAGAGACGGTCAATTTCGCAACGAACGAACAAAGTGCTTTCGCGTAAACCTTTTCGATTTGCTCAAGTCGGCTCGACAGAAGAGCAGATCGCTACGAGATAAAGTATGGGTTTGAAAGCGGAGTCGACAAATCCCCGGTTAACGAATTCGGTTTCAAGCGATTTCGCAACAAATAAGAGAGAATTGGCTTCGAACGATTACTAACTGTGTTGCGGCTTCGAGCGTAATAGACTACAACAGACAAGTATTGATCCCGAGAACTCCGCCTTAGCTAAACCTTTTCCCTGAGTTCAAATCGATTCTTTTTTCCCTTCCTTCCTCTCGTCGATGCCTCCTACCTTCATTCTTGTCCGTACCCGGTCTCTTGCTCTGTATCTTCAATACTGTCTCTGTCCAGGCTCATTTCCTCCAGCTCTCCGTCCTCCATGTCAGAGTTCCATCCCTCGGCATCTCCTCGTCGATAGCTCCTCCCTCCATATCCCGTCTCGAATGACATCGCTTGCACCCTGCGTAGCTCATCCTGCATCTCTTCCGATCGAGTGGTAGTCGCGGCGTGATTCGAATAAGTCGAGCGAGAGATGTCGTTTCGGCGAGGTCGTTTTGATTCTTCTCCTGCGTCGACAACTCCAGATTCCATTGCTGATCGCTTCATTGATGCTCGTACTTGTCGCTCCCTCGATCGCGCCGTTGCGAGTTTGATCGCACTCCGAGCTGCCTCGACAAACCCCTCCTCATCGACCGTAACGAATCCAGCGAGGATTCCCGAGGCTTGTTGAGTCGCGACGTACTGCTTGGCCAGCTGGAACATGAGGTCTGCTGGATCGGTGTTTGAGACGTCGTCCATCGAGAACGATAGAGTCGAAGTCGAGGATACGCTGATTGGGTTTGGGACGGAAGTTGTGGAAGGTTTCGAAGGTTCATCGAGGGGGACTGCTGGAGAGGAAGGATCGTCTATTGGGTCTTCAGCGAGTAGATTGTCGTACACATCGAAGGGAGTAGGCTTCGGGGCGAAGATCGTCTCGAGGTTGAGCAGACGACGATGGTCGAAGAGGAGGTAGTCGAGCGGGTTGGTGGGAGCGATTGACGAGATTGGGCTACACGTACATTGTCAGTCCAAGCTGGAGATAGTAGATAGCGGTAGGTAGACTCACAAGGGACGTTTGGAAGCGATCGCTTCATAGAAACGCTTGACCGTAGGAGAGGCTAGAGACATACGATCGATCAGTTGGCCTCAGACAGTTGCTCGAGCTATGGACTCCTACTCACCTCTGATCTTGTCAAGCGCTGTGAGAGTCATATTCGTTGTCAGCTTTCCGCCGAAAGACATCTCGCTCGAGAACAAAAACTCACAAAACCCATCGACCCTCATTCCCTCAGGAGTCCTCGCTCGAGACAGTGCGACGTACGCCCTGTACTCCATGAAGAGTCGTCAGCATGAGATTCGGCGGCGCGATATGAGTTTACTTACTGTCCGTTCGCGAAAGTTCGCTGGAGATTCGTCGCGACTGCGTCGAGGGATCGACCTTGCGACTTGTGTATTGTCAGAGCCCTATAATGGAGTTGAGATGAATAGCGTCAGCTGAGGTCGACGAGGAGGCGGCTTGGAAAAGAGCTCGTAACGTACCAAGCTAGCTGGAGGGGAATTTGGGTGCGAGCAATCGTTCCGAGCTTTTGGCCGAACTCGATCATATTCGTGTGAGGAATGATTTCCCCTGTCGCAGCATGACAAGGACACAATCATCGTTGACAAAGAGAGACTTGAGTGGAATTCATCGCATACTCCTCAGCCCATCTTTGCCGATGCCGAAATGAACCACAGGAATCAGATCGTGCTCTTGTTGACGGAGGAATTTGACGGATGCTTCGGCTTTCCATTTGTCGCTTCCGACTTGATCCTTGTTCCCGTTCTTGCTATCCTTGACGTTCCAACGCAAGTCGTAATCGCTCGGCCGTCGGACGAAATCGACGATAACGCCTCGAGTTCCATTGACAAGACCGACTGTTTTGAGGAGAGAGCGACTATCAGCTCTCGTTCCCTCACCGCTACTCAAGTCTAGTAGGAGCTCACGTTTTGGATCAAGATTCACGACCAGCATTACTTGAGCTCCTATCTTCGTTTGTAGAAGTTCGGGCGACGCCATATCTTTCAGCTGGCGTAGGCAACGATCCAGAGTCAGTCTGAGTGTCGTGGGCGGCTTCTGCCCGAGTGGTTCACGGAGGAAGAGTCGACGCACGCGGCCAGCCATGTTCTCCTGAGCGTAGTCTCCGAACGCTTCGTCTCGAGACTTGAACGAGTACACCTTTCCCGAAAGCTTATCAAAGCTGAGCATGTTCTCCGTTTCGACGTCGCTTCGCGCCGGATACAGAACAGTCGGCTACGAGCGAGACAGTCAGTACAGCGTTCGAGCTCGGCAGCACAACAGTCAGAGTTTTACCTTGATCTTCATTTCGCCGCTTTGTAGTGCTTTCCCGCATCGCTTGAAGAATTCAAGGCAAGCTGGATCTCGAATTCCGCGACGGATCTTTTCCAGAATTCGTACAAACTCTTCATGAGCTTGACGGAAGACCTGAAGGACGAGAGATCGGAGACAATGTCGTCAGTACATTCGGAGTCCGACGCTCTGAGAAAAAGGGAATTGACGGACCTTGGTCAATTCGACGATTTCGAAGCCGCAACTTTTCCTGTTCGCGAAGAGATTCCATTGAGCATGCAGACTCGATAGGTCGGAAGAGCTAGAAAAGCACACCACGCTGCCGTCTCAAACGCGAATGTTGGTATCTCGTAGACGATTCCACATCCTTCCTTTCTCTTGCGCTTCTCATCGAGAAATTCTGTACATCGATATCTCCGAGTCCTCTCGGATCCTCTTGGGACCTGGATAGACTGTGAGGACTCGAGATCTTGTAGTGAAAGTTTCCCTGCACGACAGAGCCGGTTTAGCTCGCAATTGCTCTCAAATGTTCGCAAGCAGTAGAAATCAAGCTTACCGCACCTCACACAGGTCATCTCATGCAGTAGCTCGATGTCGACCGGAGCTAGCTGAAAGTAGTCGCCGCAGGCGATTAGTTGGAGGCCGCCTGGTGTTGACGTCGACAGGTCGGAGAACTGGAGAAGAAGCGGGTAACTTTTGCATGGACTCACCGAAAGGACGAGGATCTTTTCGCAGGAGTTGTCCGAGAATGTTGAGCTTCGTGAAGAGCAGTGGGTGCACCATACTGACCTCATCAATGATCAGTACGTCGCTTTTCGTCCAACTCTCCTTGACAGCCTCTCTCGCTGAGATTTTGTTGTAGAGCTGCGAGATGGACTAGTCGACGACAGCAACGAGCTCATCAGCTCAAATGCTGACGAAGGACGAAGCTTCTTTCAGCTCACCTCTTTCGCTAAGCCAACTCCAGCCCACGAATGAATCGTATTTCCTGTCGAAGGAAATAACGTCAATGCCGCGAATGAATCAGAGACGGTGCCGGACAAAACCGTGCTCACCCCCGACGTTGATAGCTGCTATACCCGTAGGTGCGGTAATACTGAATTTTCGTCTGAGAGCTGTCAGAAGCTCGGTGACTCTGATAGAGAATTTGACATGATCAGCTCCGGGTAACGATGAACGTCAAGGGATGTGGAACTCACTTGGCAAGCGTGAAGGACTTGCCTACACCAGCAGATCCAGTAATGAAGACGTTCTTCCCTTTCCTGACGAGCTCGAGGATCTCCTGCTGTTCCTACGAGAGGGTACATTCGTGTGAACCTTCCTGTGTCGGCGAGTCACGATCGGAAGTCCTTTCGTACTCTGCTAGCTTCGAAGCGCCGAGTCGTTGTTGCTCTTCTTCCCGACGAAGACGAGCAAGTCGCTCCTCATTCGACCTCCTCTGCTTTCGGAAGTCGAGGTCAGCCGATGCCGACGAGGAGTTCTATCTCGTAGATCAACATACCCGTTCGAGAGCGGCTAATCGTTTCGCTTCGATCCCTTTCGGAGTACATCTTGGTTTGGGTGTCGTTGTAGTTGACGAATCGTTCTTGTTCGGAGTGATAGTCGCATTGGTAGATTCCGAAGGAGGTGGGAGAGTTGAGTCTGATTGAGGAGCTTCGATTCCGGACCTGACTGTATCGCAGGCGATTGAATCGTCGAGATTTGGTGAAGGTTCTCCATTGACTGGCGAATCGATCGAATCCAACTCCATCTTATCCTCCTTCTCCATCTCCTCCACTCCAACTCCTCGTACAGCTTCCCCTTCTTCCCTTCGTACACTCCTCATCGAAAAAGGATCCAAATCTGACCGACTACTTGGGTCTGAGGATGTGGGAAGATCGATGCGGTTCTTGTCGGTCGAAGTCGATAGATTCGGAACGATGTGTGGACGAAGTGACGAGGGGACGAGATCAAAGGAGACCGAACCTTCATCGGAATCTTCGGAGCCTGAATCGTTGATATCGGAGGGAGTAAGGGAAGAATGAGAAAACGAAGCGAAAGTCGAGGGTAGAAGTTCTGAGGCGAAGGGAGAGGTGGACGACGAGGAAGTTGATGTCGTTCTCGGAGGAACTGAAGCTTGAAGCGGAGGGGGAGGTGAAGCGGTAGCGAGAGAGTGTTTGATCTTTCTCGTTGACTGTTTTAGATGTACTTCATCCTTCTCGAGCGATTTCCTCCTCCTGATCCCTCTCTGGTCATCACCCCCTCGTCTCCTCGTCAGATCTGCCAGTCGAGTCACTCCTTCCTCATCACTCGAACTTTCCAGAGTTTCCGACTCAACCTCTCTCCCGTTTCCTGCTCTACCTTGTATTCGCCTGCTCTTGGTAGGAGTATGTTGCTCTTGTATTGTTGCTCGCGGTCGTGTGCGATTCAGTTCACTTGTGAGAGTTGGCGAATTCCATTGACTGACAGAATCGGAAGATGGAGAAGGCGAACGAGGGAGCTGAGTAGCTGGAAGCATAGCCCTATAGCTCAGAGCACGGTCTGTAGAGCTGTTGAGTAGAGTCGTAGCTTTGTTCGGAGTGCGAAGAAATAGACAGAGAGAGAGGAATCTTTTCTCAGGACAGATCAAAAACGAGGCCTGAGCGGGGAGTCTCGCATTCCTATAGGTCGAATTTTTGAAGCGAGATCAGAGGAATGCTTCCCAGAGCATGAGAGTGAAGGTATGCAAGAGAAGGAGACCGGTACCAAACGTCCGAGTCGATCCTCAACTCGAAAAATTGAATTTCTGAGACCTCTGCTCAACTTTATAGAGCGGGGGAGTTGAAAGGGCTGCTGATCAACTTTTACGATCTCAAAGGAGAGTGTGGTGAGAACAGCAAGGATTTATTGCACAGCACCGCCGAGAGCAAGCCTCTGAGACCCTCTCAATTTCGAAACGAGACGGCGGGTTTCCCCTTCTCTTGCTCTCTCCCTCTTACACTCACTTTACTCAGTCCGACCTCACCAACAAGGAGCCCACGAAATCAGAAGAACCCTCAGTATAAGCGGAATCATTCAACCGTAAAATTGATTGACCCCAGGTTCTTCAAAACATGGCAGCTCCTCCTTGTCAAACTACTCCAATCTCGACAGTCTTTGAGACTACTACTATCACTTCACTAGTTCCTACAGAATCTGGTTCGACTACTTATGTACTCGTTGATCCTGCAGTGCGTTCAACTCCCTCTTGCCTCTTTCGTCTCGAAAACTCATCAACCCCTTTCCTCTCTCTTTCTTGCAGGCGGAGACTGTCGCTACATCCTTTATCACCCGACCAAATGGAAGGATAGATCCAGTTCTCACGACTGTCCTCGGTGCCACAATGTACGTTTCTCCTCCCAATTTATTTTCGATTCAAATCGAGGGCGCTCAGCTGACCAAACTTCGCAACTTTGACAGAACAACGACAGAAGCTCTCACCGTTACCGAAACGAGTTTAGTAGTCACCTCGGTTCCCGTATCGACCATTCTCAATTCATGTGCCGCTCCTCTTCCGACGACTACGAGCTCTTCCTCCCTCCCTACCTCGACCAGTTCATCAACCACAAGCTCCACTTCCTCGACTACTAGTACGACCTCGACCATTCTCACTACCTCATCGACGCTATCGAGCTCTTCCTTGATCACCAGTTCAACCCAAACCACTTCCGCTTCTTCTTCTTCATCATCAATTTCCTCATCCACTTCTTCGACCGGTCTCTTACCTTCTTCCGATTCGAACGCTTCCAATTCTTCAGCGTCTCCTTCGAATCTCTCTGCGATCATTGGGGGTGCTGTAGGTGGAGGAGTCGGAGCGATCATTCTCTTGGGCTTATTGTTTTGGTGCTGTTGCGCAAGGAAACGACGAAGCGGCAAGCACGAGGACGAGTGGAGAGATCCTCCTCCGTTCCTCGTGGGAGCTGGATCGGGAGGGAACGGGCACGGTAGTGGAGAATTCGAAGAGAAGGAACCAGTCGGAAATCGTTGGGATCCAGTTGGTGGAATGGCTTCGACTACTCCTCAGAACGGCAACACTGGTCGATTATCAAGGAAGTTCGTTGGAGCTGGTGCCGGAGCTGCTTTAGCTGGAGGAGTATCAGCTTACGAACGAAACGGAGGAGGAGGAAACGAAGCGAATCAACGCAAGAGTGGGAAGTTCCGCCCAGCAGATGAACAGGATGCCTACTATCGCAATACTTGGGTAGCTCCTCCCGTCTCGGAATCGACCCCTCCTCCTGCGAGAAGGCAAGAACCTGCGGTCGACGCCGGATTCGCAGGAGTCGGAGCTGGATCTGGGGTTATGGCAGCCTCGAGAATCGCTCCACCTCAACGTCAAAGTACTGTCGCCAACATGGTCGACAACGCAACTACCTTCGACCCTCGAGCTCGAGATGGAGGATGGGCAGTCGCAAACGAACCTTCGACTTCTCAACTCGCTCCACCGGTTCCATCTCACTTCCAACCTCGTGGTCAAGTCCCTCCTCCCGCTCCTCTTCCCCTCCCTGGTTTCGATTATCGACCCAACAACCAAAACTCTTCGACTCAATCGCATGAACCTTTCCTTGCTCCCCCTTCCCAGTCTCGCTTCAATCGCTACAACTCTCCTTCTCAGCAACCACAACTCGTCTCACCGGTCAACAATGCCCCACGAAATCAAACGAACGGATACGATTCTCCCGCTCCCTCGCATCTTTCGATTCCTGCTCTCGGCCCCTACCTTGCCAATTCAGGAGAGAGCGAACGTGGTCAATTACGAGTGACGAATATGGGAAGCTCGACCGCTGCTGGAAGTGAATGGGGAAGTGACGTTTACGGTCAACCTGGACAGAAGAATTGGGCGAGCACGAGAGAGGAGGAGATCCAGGACGATAACGATCCTTACGGTGGACTGGATGCTGGTCTCGATCATCAGCAGATGCCGAGACGATACTAGTCTGCTTCTCAAGGCTTTTAGGATGGACGGACGAAAGGTTATATTGCGATTTCGTTGGATTGGTGTTGTTATTATTCTCTATTGTGCTCTCTATATCGGGTTGTACGGCATGTTACTCTCTGAATCTATATCTGATGGAATATTACGGACACTATCTCTCTTTCTACTCGACTCGCTTTCTTTCGTCGACGAGTCAGGCGTTCGTCGTCGAGTACGAGCGAAAACGGTTTTCGATTCTTTCTGTCTTTCGAGTCCATTTCGAGCTGTGCATCGTGCACTCTGCTCGACCAGTTCGTCCAAGCAAGCATTACGTCGACGCTTGCTATATACGGCGAAAAAGGTGATCGAGTCAGTTTGCAATTGACCGGGAACGAAAAATCGATGAGAGGCTTCTTCTGGTTCCCCCTTTCTCTCGTTCAACTTTTTCAACCTTCTGCTCCGGTGTATTCGCCAATCCACTCGTCGTATAGTACGGCATCGTGTAGGAGATCAGGATGAACGCTACTGGCTCGCAAGGGGCTCCAGACCTTTCAAGGAGGCGTTCAAATTCTTCTCGTTCTTCAGCATCATCGGCCACTCCCTCGACTACTCTACCACCACCTTCCTCTCATCCACATGGGAAGGGAAACAAACAAGATGACCTCAACTTCCTCCCCGAGAAGAGACCTTGGTCGACTCGCTCAATTTGGTATCAATACGCTCCTTTCAGGGGGATGTACCATGACCTCAAACGTCGTGCACCCTTCTATTTGTCGGATTGGACAGAAGGCTTTCGTCCAAAGAATTACGAGCGTGTCGTCGGTGCAACAATCAAAATGTTCTTCCTCAAGTGAGTACAAACCTTATTCCAGTCCAAAACTACCGGGCGAGGAGCGTTTGTCGGTTGGAGTAGTACTGGAGGTGAAGAGTGAGAAGGAGGAACGATGAGCGCTGAGACGAGGAGGGACAAGTTGCGGCGAAGCTTGCGAATTCATCGATTCATGTCTTCGGGAGAAAGATCGCTAATTAACGACTCCGTTTGTTCAATAGCTTGTTCCCATGTCTAGCGTACATCATCGACATGTACGTTCGTACAGAGGGAGCATACGGAGTCAACGAGGGCATCCTCTCGTCCGCTATCGCCGCTCTCACTTTCGCCCTTTTCAGTGTTCAACCCCTCACGATCGTTGGAGGTGAGTTCCCCCCTATCTCTTCAACATGCTTTCTAGGTCACTCACCTGAGATCTTGATCGCCCTTCCTTAGTTACCGGTGTAAGCTGAGCTTCAAGATTGATCGCGACGATAAATTCAGACTCTCATCTCGACCCGCTCCCATTCTCTCACAGTTGATCAATCTCTTCAATTACACGACCTTCGATATCTTGAAAGACTACGACGTCGACTTCCTCCAATTTCAAGCCTGGGTTCTCATGTAAGCGCAGAATGAACGACGAAGTATGAAGGATCGAGACTGATTCTCTCGACGGTCTACAGCTGGTCAGCGATCAGCCATTGGATCGTTGCGGTGCTCAACATCTCTGACTACACTCGATTCATCACTGATATGACTTCCGAGACTTTCGGACTTTGTCAGCCCTTTTCAGCTTTTCGATTCGAGGCTTCGAAAGGGAATTGACGAGTGGGACTCACACAGATGTCGGAGTCATTTACATCCAGAAAGGGATCGAGCTACTTGTCTACGAGTTCGACGATGGAACCGGTCAAGCTGGTTGGTTCTCGGTTGTTGTCGCCGTACTTTTCGCTCTCTCGGTTTACTTCATCGAACGTGCTGGAACCCTACCCTTTGGGCGTGAGTTCCCGCCTTTCTCTGAGTGTCAGATTCAAGCTGACATCTCACTCGTGTACGCTAGCTTTCTGGTTCCGTAAATTTCTCGTAGACTACGCGTTTGCCGCATGCGTAGTCTTCTACACCGGTTTCGTACATATGTACGTCTTCATATCTTCGCTTCATATTCACCGTTACTCCGACTGACGATTCTCAAATGCAGTCCCGGTTACATCAAATCTTCGGACATTCAGTACCTTCCAATCACCAAGTCGTTCGCTCCGACAGTCGAGTTCGTTAATCTCGCGTCCTCTCTCTCACGTTCCTCTCACTGACTCCGACGCTTCCAACGACGATAGTCGAGATTGGGTAGTTCCGTTCTGGGATCTCCCCGTCAAATGGGTCTTTGTCGCTTTACCTTTCGGTCTCCTCGTCACGCTTCTGTTCTACTTCGATGTGAGGCTGAGTCCATTCCCCGCAGTATCGTATAGGCTTTACTGATGTCAAGCTTGCGCGAGTAGAACAACGTTTCATCGGTTATGGCACAATCGAGAGGTTTCCCAGTGAAGCGTCCGGCCGGGTTCCACTGGGTAAGACTCGACGACCCTCGCTTCTGCCTTGTTCACGTTCTCACTGACAGTGCACCTTCTACAGGACTTCTTCCTTTTGGGATGCACGACTTTCGTTGCAGGAGTGATCGGGTTACCAGCTCCTAACGGTCTCGTTCCTCAAGCTCCCGTACACACTGAATCACTCTGTGTTACGAAGATGGTACCCAAGTCTACACCTCTCAGTGCGGGAGGATTCTTCGAAGGAAATGTTTCAAAGGCGAAAGAGAAAGCAGACAAGGACGAAGGAATGAAAGTAGTGAGAACTCGATTAGTCGAGCAGAGGATCAGTCACTTTGCGATGGGACTGCTGATTATGGGTTGTATGTCGCGACCTCTTCTCGTCGTCTTGTACGTCCCTCGCTTTCCCCTTCTCTCGACTCGAGCCCTCAGAATTGACGATTTCTCGATCTGTACTCAGCGGCTTGATGTCTCGTGCGATGTTTGCGGGGATCTTCATCGTTGTAGGATGGGGATCAGTCGAGGGAAACGGAATCGTTCACAAGACACTTTACGTCCTTCGCGACTCGAACCTCATTCCCTCCGACCATCCTCTGAAGGAGATCAGGAAGTCAAGCATTCTCAAATTCATCGGAGTTCAATGGCTTTTCTTTGCCGCGATTATCGCCATCTCGGAAACTATCGGTGAGTTTGCACATTCCCTCTCGATTCTGTCAATTCGCTTTTCGTGGTCTCGGAATTGACTCTGTTTGTTTCCCATAACAGCCGGTATCGGATTCCCTGTCATCATCATTCTCCTCATCCCTCTTCGACACTTCACCCTCCCGAAATACTTCACTCCTTTCGAACTTTCGGTGCTCGACGCGCCAACCGCCAACTCTGTCGCGGTTCTCGTTTCGATCGGTGGCCCACTCGAAGAATCTGAAGGTCAAGAAGGTAATACGAAGCTGCAGAGGCAACGAGACGAAGAGACAGGCGAGAAAGCAAACGGCAGGTCCAAGGAAGATGGGGAGAGAGAACGTGAAGAAGGCTTGAGGAGAAGGGAGACGAGGGAGCAAGCTTACCGAGATGAAGGAGTAGCGGGAGGAGAGGGTGGAGTGATGCGTGACTTGAACATCGTGCGATGAGCCCAGTGAGGGAGGTATGGGTTTGAGGAGTTTGACCCTTGCCTCGCGAGCGTTTGCGACTCCCTGTCACATACTATATTGAGGGGAGCTTTCCCGAATGCACATAATAGAACTAGCTAGCTTTTCCCCTTTTGTAAGACTACCTAATTGCTTTCGAAGACTCTGTTGAGATTGCGGAAGAGTGATCCCGTGTACTGGAAAGCTTATGAACTCGCCTCGCTGCGATCTCGTATTATCCTCGCTGCAGAGAGCTCATTGACTATAAGCCGTTGAAGGAAGTTGAGCGAAACTTAGAAGCGAATTCAGCGAAAGTCTTCTCTCATTCAACCTCTTTCACCATGGCACCCTCAGAAGGTTAGTACAAAGAAGTCAGGTACTCTTGAGTGACTCACTGACCTTGCTCGGTGTATTCTAGGTCCTCCCGTCATGTCCTCTTCTCCTCCTCCTCCTTCCCGATCTACTTACGCTGCTGCATCTCAACCACCTCGCCAAGCTCCTCCACCAGCTCAGAAGTCTCAAGGAGAACCGAAACAACCGTCTACTTCTCGCTCCAAAGGGATAGCGACAGTTCCTCCTTCCAACTTCTTCTCATCGTCAATTCCATCTACAAACTCCAGCACCTCTTCACACTTCAACCAGAGACCTCAGACACAGCGAAGAACTACTTCAGATAGGTCAACTCTACAGGATGGAGATGAAGATAAAGAAGATGCCGACGAGTTACAGATCATTACCGCTCCTTCAGCTGAACAACCTCGTCCACCGCCTCTTAATCCTTGGAAGCAACCCTCCCAATCTACTCCTCGTTCAGATCAACCAAAGTCATCAGTGATCGAGAGTAAGAAAGGATGGGGAGACGACGATTGGACAACTCACATCGAATCGACCAGTTCTTCCTCTTCCATCACTCTCCCTCAGACCACTTCTGTCTCGCAAGAAAATCTCTCAGATCAGAACGCTGCCTCATCCCCCGAACAATTCGAATCTCCTTCCCTTCCTACTGTATCCGATTCTCGATCGACACGCTTCGACGGTTCTGCTTCGCCTTTCTGCGACAGTGACGGGCAATGGACGACTCCTCGACTACTGGCATTAGAGGGAGAGAGTGGCGGACGACCTGGAATCTGGAAATCGACAGCTTTCGACTTTGAGATTGCCGATACTCCGACCGACGATCCAAAGTACAAACAGATGGGAGAATGGATCGATCTCGGTGGTTCAACGTTGCAAGAGAAGGACAACGAGGTGATGAACGATCGTGAGACGGAGGATATCGAGGTAGAAGGATCGGGGGAGAAGGCGGCAGTACCGAAGAAAGGGTTTCGCACAATTCAGCAATCGGAACTTGGAAGGATTCGACCTCATCCCGACCTCTACTTCTGCCGCGCAACACTATCGTGGTGTCTATTCTCCAAGGTATCGGACGACACGAGGATTAACGTCATTCCAGGAGTCGAATTATGGCGATTTCAAGAGATGGCGTATTATCGCGACAACTCCCCTGTTCACGAATCAATCCATTCAGTTCTCTTCGACGATCTCACGCCACCGCTTCCGTACCCTCTACCTCCAGCCGACCCTCTCTCTCTTCTCACCGCTGCACCTTACAACTTTCCTCCTCGCGGCTCTCGTGCTCTTCGATCACTCAAGTTGTCGTGTGCCGTCTCAACGAAACAGAGACGTGTCCTGTTCTCAACGCAAGAGTTCTTCCCTTCGGTCCTCGGCTCGGAGCTTTGGAGGAATCTTCTGAAAACGCGAGGTGAGAACCCTCAACCTGGTCAAACCGCAGAACAAGCTGGCGCCGCTAGTGTCAATTTCATCTGGAGGTCAGTCGCACATTCGAATACTCAAGATATTTCGATTGAACTGACTCGGAACGCTTTCAAACAGGGCTTTGGACGATTTACTCTTCAAAGGCGAAACTCGCGCGTTGCCCATTCTAGGTAAAACATTCAGGAAAGCTATGCCCTGGGACGACATCTCGTACGTCCCCTCACTACTTCGTTTCTTCTGTACCAGCTTGTTCATATCCAATCGTTCACAAACAGTCACGACGTTTTCCTCTCGACTCTCGGCTACACGCTCATTGCAGATGAGAGCGCTGTCACAGCTCCATCGATCGATCAACGAGAGCTTGATGGGTTGAAGAATAGGCAGAGGTTGTTACGAGCTTGGTTGGAGTTGGGTATCTGGTTGCAGGACTACTTCAAGCGATTCCGTAAGCTCGCTGATCTCGTCTAGTTCTCTCGTCGAAGTCTGACTTGTCTCTGAGATGTACCCAGCGAATGATTCGATGGCCAAGCGAGCGACCAGGATCAGCCTTTCACCTTCGAAAACCCGTCTCGTCGCATTACTCGGAGATCATCGTGAGCTTTCGATTCAGTCTGAAGCGCTGTTTCTTTGCTGACCTCGAGTACGGCTTGTAGTCAAAAGGATCGACGCATCTCAGACGTGGACGACGGTATCAAATTCACGTTCGAACGCTCTCTCAACGACGGATTCGAATCTCGACCCTCTCGCTTCGCATTACTCGAAGCTTGGCTGTACTCCGGATCTCGAGGATGCAGCAATTGTGGAGGTGTACGATACTCAGCTTCTAGTCTGGCCTACTGCAGCTGCCGATTGTGAGTGTCTTTCTCTCACTATTTCGTTCATCGATCACACAAGCTGAGCAGAAGGACTCGTCGAGTAGTCTTCGACTCGCTCTGCAAGATTGCGAATGTACGTAACTCGGAGGCTATGTCCACCAAGATCGTCATCGAACGCTCGAAAGGCGCCGTTACTCGAGCTGAACTCGACAACGCCTATTCCGAACTTCGTCTACCGTTCTCCGACAAGCGACCCGATCAACTCGGCGAAGACGATCTCATCAATGCGTTCCACAAACGTCTCGAAGAAGTTACCCATCCCGAGCGAAAGAAAGTTCTTCGGGAGGCGATGAAGACGATTACTCAATCGAGAAAGAGCGATTACATGCAGGCCATCCTCGAAACACTACCTACCGAGGAATTGGGAGGTGACAGTGGAATGCAGGGAATTGAAATGGAGAAGATGGATCTCGACAAAGCTTGCAAAGTTTTGGAGGTTGAGAGTGGAATGGACGACGAGACAATCGCGATGGTTTACGAAGTCAGGGTTCGTCTATTTGTCTTTCTCGCACTTTCTGTTCGCTCGGCTGACGATTCCTCGCGTATCCCAATCTGAAGAAAGAAGACGCGAAGGATGACAATGAGAAGAACAAGATGCGTAGAGCTTTGGAAGTGATTGCGGAGGAGAGGAAAAGTGAACAACTACTGTCAGTCTGCAGAGAAGGTGCGCATTCAGTTTCGCTCCTTCACCTCTGGGGTCCTTCTGATCAACCCAATCGATTCTTATAGCCTCAAGCACAGCTTCGAGTAACGCTCTCCCCGTTAACGTCAATCTTCCGGTCGGTCTCACAAATATCGCCAATACATGCTATCTCAACTCTCTTCTGCAGGTGAGATCATCTCCACAAGATCTTCCCTCCCGATGGTATTGACGCGAACGCGTTCATCTTTGCTGCGATAGTACTTCTTCACTGTTCGAGAATTGCGAGAAGCCGTTCTCGCTTTCGTCAACGTTCACGGCGAAATCAGCGACGATTCAACAAATCTGATTCGAGTTGGTGGTCGATTAGTCACGAAAGCTGAAGTCGAGCGTTCGCAACGCTGTGAGTCAACTCCCACTGAATCGACTCCAGCTGTCGAAATCTGGAGCTAAATCCTTCACGCCTCGTTACAGTCGTTATCCTCTTACAAACCTTGTTCTACCAACTCATCCATTCGACCTCGACTGCAGTAACACCGGAAACAGAACTAGCTTACCTTGCATTGGTACCGAGCAAGGAGGAGTCCGAGGCGACAGCAGCGAAAGGATCGAAAGACAAGGTTCGAGAATCGAAAGGAGGAGGAGGAATCGACGATGATGACGACGATATCATCATCATCGAACCTTCCGAACAGTTCAAGAACGAGAGCCACGAACAACAACGGCGAGTCTCCAAGAAGGCCTCTCCAACAGTCCTCGGAAAGAGAAGGATGGAGGAGAAGGACGAAGAGATGCCGTTGTCTGTCGAACCCGTATCAACAGCGGATCAGTCGACGACCATGGATGATGCCGAAATGGCAGAAGCTTCGTCTGCACCGCGTCTTTCCCGCACAACTTCCTCTTCAAACACGGATCCTAGTGAACGTTTCGCCAAACGCGGACGCTCAGTCGACGAACCTCTCACCACAGAATCGACAAGTCAGTCGGCAGCTTCTCCAGTTCCCGTCGCTACACTCGACGTGGACAAGTCGAGTTCAACTTCCGGAACTATCTCGACTCCTCCCCCTCCTCTTCCTCCACGTCCTACCCTTCCACAACGGAAACAGACGAAACGAGAAGAGCTCGAAGCTGAGGTCTCCAACTACATGGCATTCGGTCGTCAGAACGATGTCACAGAATGCATGGACAACGTTATGTTCCAGATTGAAGCCGCTCTACAAGCTCACGTGATCAAAGGAAAGGACGAATCTACCGAAACTCTGCTCAAAAGGTTCGTACAAGTGTTTTCCTCATTCACGAATCTGGTCGACTGAAGAGCTAAATCTGTTTCTCGCCGTTTTCGACAGAACTTTCTATGGCAAGAATCGTCAGAAACTCGTCTTTGACGATCCCTCATCTATCTCTGAACCAGTTCGTACTCGAGATGATCCATTCTTCTCCCTCTTGGTCGACGTTCCGCCGACTTCTTTCGATCGCGACATTTACGACGGACTCGACTCGGTGTTCGACGACTCGATAGTTGAGATTGAAGGTCAATCTGCGAGACGCTCGGTTACTCTTCTCGATCTCCCGCCGGTACTTCAGATCCAACTCCAGCGTGTCCAGTACGATCGAGAGAAGGGTCGAATCTTCAAGAGCAACGCTCATCTCAAGTTTCCGGAGGAAGTGAATCTCGGAAGATATGTCGAAGTGGATGCTGGAGATGAAATCGGATTAGGAAAGAAGCAGAGGACGAACGAATTGAGATCGCTGCTCGAGAAGACTCGAACGAGGTTGGCGAAACTTGAACAGGTCCGCATTTCTCCCTCACTATCGATGCTGTCGAGCTTGAGCTCAAATGCTGACATACACCCTCCTTATCATACTGCGTAGAACGTGAACCAGGCTCAGCAGCTGAAAAACGCTCTCGGTCACTTCGGCAGCGTTTCTTCAGAACTAGGCGATCTTCTAGAACCTTCCCTCGCAGACGACACCGCTCTCGAAGCTCAAGCGCTCGAGAACGATATCTCGATGCTACGAAGACGAGTCGGAGAGATCAGACAAGAAATAGAGATGGTTTGGAAGAGTGGAGATCACGACAGTTACGAGATTTGCGCCGTTTTCATTCATCGAGGTCCGTCGTTCTCTTTCCTTCTGTTGCATGTCACTGTCCCTTCAAAGACTGATGCTCTACGAGTACTGTCTACAGGTACCGCTTCTTCAGGTCATTACTTCATTTACCAACGAGACAGTCGTGATCCGAAACGTTGGCTCAAATGTATGTTCTCCTTTCCTACCGCGCGTTCGTTTCTCAAGTGGAGAAAGCTCATCAATTTCTGCTCCGACCAGACAACGATGCTGTCATTACTGGAGTCAATCGAGAAGAGGTCTTCCGAGAAACCAGTAAGTTCACGTTTTGTCCTTTTCCTCGGCGTGCCTTTTGCTCACGAATTCTTCTCTCCTGTGCCCGTTCGCTATGACAGCCAGCGACACGAACGCTTACTTCTTGGTTTACTGCCGAAAAGATCGTCTGTGAGTATTTCAGTTTTTGATTCTGAATGTCGCGCTTTGCGACTACGGCTACTCTAGTGGAGCTACCCGGAGCGCGTTCTGAATAGTTGCTGATGATCTCGAGTCTTCCATTTCACAGTGATGCTATCGAATCTATCAAACGCGAAGTAGATTAGACTTTCCTCGACGCTCGCTCTATTCAAGCTCTTCCCTTTCCTCTCTCCCGCTCCCTCTACCTCCTCTTTGAGACAGTCTTCTCTTGCAGCTATACCTTGTCGTCGTTATGTCATATCCGAACTGAAAACTTTTGTGCATTTTCTGAATCTTTCGTTCTCCTTTCGTGAGAGATAGGTCGTCGACGGTCTTTTTCACTCTGGCCGTTCTAATATATATGAATGTGTGTCAACAGTGCGGGTGCAATCTGCTCAGAGTGAGATAAGTCGATTCGCTCACCCCTTGCGAAATCGCTTCTCTCCTTTCAACCAACAACATCGAATCTGCTCG
>Ga0308160_10001830_pt1 | contig 27850 bp, 20 predicted proteins | sample PhyFR1_FD_201036 | JGI IMG/M metagenome (GOLD analysis project Ga0308160, IMG submission 201036) | Phyllosphere microbial communities from UC Gill Tract Community Farm, Albany, California, United States - DLSLF.R1 | ecosystem: Host-associated > Plants > Phyllosphere > Unclassified | place: USA... | reverse complement strand
GTCGGTCGCTGACGCCGCCGTCGTCGGGCTCCCCGATCCCCACTCCGGCGAGCAGGTCGTCGCGGCCGTCGTCGCGGCTCCCGGTGCCACCGTGGATCCGGATGCCCTCCGAGCCTGGGCGCGGGAGATCCTCACCCCGTACAAGGTGCCGAAGCGGGTCGTCGTCGTCGACGAACTCCCCAAGTCGCTCATCGGCAAGGTGCTGCGGCGCCAGGTCCGCGACGAGCTGCTGCAGGCCGACCAGGACTGAGGTCAGTCCGTCGGCACCTCGTCGGCGGACGCCGCACCCTCGGCCTCATCCGCGGCCGGGGCCTCCGGCTCGCCGAGCGCCGCCGGACCCTCGGAGACGAGCAGGGCGAACTGCTCGGCGTCGATGATCCGCAGACCGAGTGCTTCGGCCTTCGCGAGCTTCGACCCGGCACCCGGGCCGGCGGCGACGAAGTCGGTCTTCTTCGAGACGCTCGACGCAGCCTTCCCGCCCGCCTGCACGATCGCTTCCAGCGCACCCTCCCGGGTGAAGCCCTCGAGCGAACCGGTGGCGACGACGGTGACACCGGACAGCACACCACCGGCCGCGACCGCCGCACCAGGCCCCGGGTGTCCGGGTGTCGCCCACTGCACGCCCGCCGCAGTCCACTCCTCGACGATCTCGCGATGCCAGTCGACCTCGAACCAGGCGATGAGGGCGTCGGCGATGATCCCGCCGACGCCGTCGACCTCCGCGAGCTCGTCGCGGGTGGCCGCACGGATGGCGTCGAGCGAGCCGAAGTACTCCGCGAGTGACCGGGCGGCCACCGGGCCGACGTGGCGGATGTTCAGTGCCACGAGCAACCGCGCGAGCGGGCGGGTCTTCGCGCCGTCGAGGTTGGCGAGGAGTTCGATCGCGTTCTTGGACGGCACCGAGGACTCGTCGCCGTCGAACTCGTCCGCGGCCGGGTCGTGCACGCCGTCCTTCTTGGCGCGTCGGCGGCGGAAGGGCGTGACGCGCTTCTCGGATCCGTCCTCGTTGAGCTTGGGCAGCCCGGTCTCGTTGTCGCGGACGATCACCGTGACCGGGAAGATGTCGGCCATCGTGAGCGAGAAGAGTCCGGCCTCAGTCGTCAGCGGTGGTTCCGCGGGCTCCACCGGCTGGGTGAGCGCCGCTGCCGCCACCTCGCCGAGCGCCTCGACGTCGAGCGCGCCACGGGAGCCGATGTGCTCGACGCGTCCGCGCACCTGCGCCGGGCAGCTCCGCGCGTTCGGGCAGCGCAGGTCGATGTCGCCCTCCTTCGCGGGGGCGAGGGTGGTACCGCACTCGGGGCAGTGCTCGGGCATGACGAACTCGCGCTCCGAACCGTCGCGGAGCTCGACGACCGGGCCGAGGACCTCGGGGATGACGTCGCCGGCCTTCCGGAGGACGACGGTGTCGCCGATGAGCACCCCCTTCGCCTTCACGACGTCCTGGTTGTGCAGGGTCGCCTGACGCACCTCGCTGCCGGCGACGAGCACCTTCTCCATGACGGCGAACGGGGTGGCGCGACCGGTGCGCCCGACGCTCACGACGATGTCGAGGAGCTTCGTGTTCACCTGCTCGGGCGGGTACTTGTAGGCGATGGCCCATCGCGGAGCACGACTCGTCGCGCCGAGCTCGCCGTGGAGCGCGAGATCGTCGACCTTCACGACGACGCCGTCGATCTCGTGCTCGACGCTGTCGCGGTGGGCGCCGAAGTACTCGATGAAGTCCGCCGCGCCGGTCGCCTCGTCGTGGACCCGGTAGTGCGAGGAGGTCGGGAGCCCCCAGCTGTGCAGCAGCTCGTAGACCTGCGACTGCCGGGCGACGGGCGGCTGTTCCCACGCGCCGATGCCGTGGACGAGCATCTGCAGTCGGCCGAGCCGGTCGTGCATGAGTGCGAGCTGGGCCGGGTTCTTGCTCTCCGCCTTCTGGCGCAGGGAACCGCTCGCCGCGTTGCGCGGGTTGGCGAAGACCCGTTCACCGGCGGCCGCCTGGTTGGCGTTCAGTTCGCGGAAGGCCTCGACCGGGAAGAAGATCTCGCCCCGGACCTCGACGACCTCCGGGAACTCGACCTCGGGGTCGGACGACGTCAGGCGTTCGGGGATGGAACGGATGTACCGCACGTTCTCCGTGACGTCCTCGCCGACGACGCCGTCGCCGCGCGTGGCCGCGCTCACGAGGCGGCCGCGCTCGTACCGGAGGTTGATGGCGAGGCCGTCGATCTTCAGTTCGCAGAGGTACTGGACGGACCCTCCGGCGTCGCGCTCGACCTTGGCGGCCCAGGCGAGGAACTCCTCGATCGAGAAGACGTTGTCGAGGCTGAGCATGCGCTCGAGGTGGGTGACCGGGGCGAACAGCGTGGTCTCGGCACGCCCGCCGACGGTCTGGGTGGGGCTGTCCTGGCTCTGCAGCTCGGGGAAGAGACGCTCGAGCTCCTCGAGCCGACGGAGCATCGCGTCGTACTCCTCGTCGGAGGCGAGCGACTCGTCGCGCTCGTAGTACGCGTCGCGAAGCTCGAGGATGCGCGAGGTGAGTTCCTCGGCCTCGGTCGATGCCTGCTGGAGGGTCTGTCCGGTGCTGTTCGCCACGGCGTCCAGTCTACGAGCGGCGTCCGACACCGGCGGGCGCTTGACACCCGGCACGTCCTCCCAGATGTGCGCAACCGGGTCGGGGCGGGTCTCATCGAGGAGTAGGGTGTCGCAGTGCCGCAGGAACCATGCGCGCGGAATCGGAGGAACCATGTCCCAGTCCAGCAGTCCGGGAACGGGGGCGGCTCCTACCAGCAAGCAGCTGACCGCGCGCGTCATCGGCATCTCCGTCTCGGCCGCGGTCGGTGGCTTCCTCTTCGGGTTCGACTCCTCCGTGGTGAACGGCGCGGTCGACGCGATGCAGGACCACTTCGCGCTCAGTGAGGCGCTCATCGGCTTCGCGGTCGCGTCAGCGCTGCTCGGTTGCGCGCTCGGCGCCTACCTCGCGGGCCGGATCGCCGACAGCCGCGGCCGCATCTTCACGATGCTGCTCGGTGCAGGCCTGTTCTTCATCTCCTCCTTCGGAGCCGGCTTCGCCTTCTCCCCCTGGGACCTCGTCATCTGGCGCATCGTCGGCGGGCTCGGTATCGGCATCGCCTCGGTCGTGGCTCCGGCGTACATCGCCGAGATCGCGCCGAGCGCCATCCGCGGCCGTCTCGCCTCGCTGCAGCAGCTCGCCATCACGCTCGGCATCTTCGCCGCGCTCCTGTCCGACTCCGTCCTGGCGGGCGCCGCCGGCGGCGCCTCGAACCCGCTGTGGTTCGGCGTCGAGGCCTGGCGCTGGATGTTCATCGCCTGCGCGCTCCCGGCCGTGGTCTACGGCGTGCTCGCGATGCGGCTCCCCGAGTCGCCCCGGTTCCTCGTCCGCAAGGGCAAGTCGGACGAGGCCCGTCGGATCTTCGCGACCGTCTGGCCGCAGGAGGAGGTGGATCGCGCCGTCAAGCTCGCCGAGCAGGCGGTGAAGGACGATGAGCAGCAGAAGAAGGCGACCCTCTGGGGCGGACGCTTCGGGCTCCTGCCGATCGTCTGGATCGGCATCATCCTGTCGATCTTCCAGCAGTTCGTCGGCATCAACGTGATCTTCTACTACTCGACGACGCTGTGGAAGGCCGTCGGGTTCCAGGAGTCCGACTCGCTCCTCATCTCGGTCATCACCTCGGTGACGAACGTCGCGGTCACCGTCGTCGCCATCCTGCTCGTGGACCGCATCGGTCGACGGCCGATCCTCCTCGCGGGTTCCATCGGTATGACGGTCTCGCTCGGCGCGATGGCGATCGCGTTCACGCAGTCGGTCACCGACAGCGCCGGCGAGGTCTCGCTGCCCCAGCCCTGGGGCACGATCGCCCTCGTGGCCGCCAACGTGTTCGTCGTCGCGTTCGGCGCGTCGTGGGGACCGCTCGTCTGGGTGCTCCTCGGCGAGATCTTCCCGAACCGCCTGCGCGCGAAGGCGCTCGGTGTCGCGGCGATGGCGCAGTGGATCGCGAACTTCCTCATCACGGTCAGCTTCCCGGCCCTCGCCGCGTTCTCCCTGCCGGTGACCTACGGCATGTACGCGCTGTTCGCGCTCCTCTCGTTCGTCTTCGTCCTCGCGAAGATCCCCGAGACGAACGGCCTGACGCTCGAGGAGGCGGAGACCCTCTTCGTCAAGAAGCCCAAGAAGTCCAAGGCGGGCGCACAGACCCGATCCTGACGACCGACGCAGAACGCCCGACGAGCCTGGCTCGTCGGGCGTTCCGTCGTTCCTGGGGTCCTCAGGCGGAGGCGGCGGCTCCGACGGGCACCGCACTGACGGTGCGGTCGATCGTGAACTGGCCGAGGACGCGCGTCCCGCTGTACAGCACGGCGGTCTGTCCGGGAGCGACGCCGTCGAGTGGCGTCTCCGGGTGGACGACGAGCTCGCCGTCGACGAGCGTCAGTGCGGCGGGAACCGGATCGGCGTGCGCACGGATCTGGACGTCGCACGGGATCGGTGCGACACCGACCTCCGGAGCCCTCCCAGCCCAGGTGAAGCGCGAACCGGCGATCTCGCCGATGGCGAGCGCCTCCTTCGGCCCGACGACGACCGTGTTGTCCTTCGGGCGCACCTCGAGGACGAAGCGCGGACGTCCATCCGGCGCCGGCACGCCGAGGTGCAGGCCCTTGCGCTGGCCGACGGTGAAGGCGTGGGCGCCCTCGTGCGAACCGACGACGGCTCCGTCTCGGTCGAGGACCTGGCCGGTCTCGGTGCCGACCCGCTCCCCCAGCCAGCCCTTCGTATCGCCGTCGGGGATGAAGCAGATGTCGTGGCTGTCGGGCTTGTTCGCCACCGTGAAGCCGCGCTCCGCGGCCTCGGCTCGGACCTCGGCCTTCGACGGTGTCGCGCCGAGCGGGAACATCGAGTGCGCGAGCTGTTCGGCGGTGAGCACGCCCAGGACGTACGACTGGTCCTTGGCCCAGGCACTCGCGCGGTGCAGCTCACGATCGCCCTCGGGGCTCGTGACGATCGTGGCGTAGTGACCGGTCACGACCGCGTCGAACCCGAGGTCGAGCGCCTTCTCGAGCAACGCCGCGAACTTGATCTTCTCGTTGCAACGCATGCACGGGTTCGGGGTCCGGCCGGCGCGGTACTCGGCGATGAAGTCGTCCACCACGTCGAGCTTGAAGCGCTCCGAGAAGTCCCACACGTAGTACGGGATGCCGATCAGGTTCGCCGCACGCTGGGCGTCCATCGAGTCCTCGATGGTGCAGCACCCGCGACTGCCGGTCCGGAGCGTGCCCGGCATCCGGCTGAGCGCCAGGTGGACGCCGACCACCTCATGGCCTGCGTCGACGGCGCGTGCCGCTGCCACGGCGGAGTCGACTCCGCCACTCATCGCTGCCAGAACTTTCACCGGGCAAGTCTACGCGCCAGCCGCTGGACGGCCACCCGCAAGCGGTGACGAGACGGCTGCTCAGGGACGAGCGCCCAGCGCCGTGTCGCGGTCGGCGGAACCGGCCCGACTCGCCTGTGCGTACGCGCGCGGCAGGGCCTGGAGGAAGTCATCGACGTCCGTCTCGGTCGTCGTCCGGCCCAGCGTGATCCGGAGGACCGATCGGGCCTCCGTCTCCGGGCGTCCCATCGCGAGCAGGACATGCGACGGTTCCGGGACGCCGGCCTGGCAGGCGGAACCCGTCGAGACCGCCACCCCTGCGAGGTCGAGGAGGAAGAGCATCGAGTCTCCCTGTGCGCCGGGGAACACGAAGTTCGCGTTCGACGCGAGTCGCTCGCTGGGATCACCCGTCAGCTCGGCCTCCGGAACGGTCGCCCGCACGCCGGCCACGAGTCGGTCGCGCAAGGTGCCGAGACGCTCCTGCTCCGCGGTCCGCTCGAGCGCCATGAGCTCCGCGGCGACGGCGAACCCGACGGCTGCCGCGACGTCCTGCGTGCCGGAGCGGAGTCCGCGCTGCTGTCCGCCACCGTGCTGCAACGGCTCCACCACGGCTGCGCGGCTCACGACCAGGGCTCCGATCCCCACGGGACCACCGATCTTGTGCGCGGAGACGCTGAGCGCGACGAGACCACTGGCACCGACCGATCCGGATGCGGCGCGAAGGTCGGCGAGGTCGATGGGGAGGTGTCCGTAGGCCGAGACCGCGTCCAGGTGGAACGGCACCGCGGCCGCTGCGGCGAGCGCCGCCAGCCGGACGACGGGCTGGATGGTGCCGACCTCGTTGTTCGCCCAGAGCGCCGTCGCCACGGCGATGTCGGGGCCGTGGTCGGCGAAGCGCTCGGCCGCCGTGTCGAGTGAGACCCGGCCGAGGTCGTCGAGCGGGATCCAGAGCGGGGATGCACCCTCGTGGCGCTCGAGCCATTCGACGGTGTCGAGCGTGGCGTGGTGCTCCCCCGCGGGTGCGAGCACGGCGGCGCGGCGTCGATCCTGCTGGCGGTGCCAGTAGAGCCCCTTGAGGGCGAGGTTGATGGATTCGGTGCCGCCGGAGGTGAAGACGAGTTCGATGGGGTCGCACCCGAGGGTCGCCGCGACCCGCTCACGTGCCTCTTCGAGGAGGCGGCGGGCCTGTTGCCCGGGGCCGTGGATGGAGGCCGGGTTGCCGACGGTCGCCATCGCGGACGCGTAGGCCTCGATCACCTCGGATCGCACCGGGGTCGTCGCGGCGTGGTCCAGGTACACCACCATGCCGCTCCTCCCCTCGCCGCGGTGTCCGCGGATCTTCGCGCACTCCCGCACTCACTACTGTAGAACCCATGAACGCTGGTGACCCCTTCCATGATCTCGGCGTCCGCCTCGGCCCGTCCGGTGGTGAGCTCCGTGTGTGGTCCGAGCATGCGGATGCCCTCGAACTCGTGATCTTCGACGACAAGGATCTGAACTGGATCACCCACTCGGTCGAGATGACCCGCGACGACGACGGGGTCTGGAGTGGGAGTTCCGAGGAGCTGGTACTCGGCCGACGCTATGCGGTCCGCGCCTCCGGGCCGTCCTCGCCGAACAACGCCTTCGACCCGAGCCTGCTGCTGCTCGACCCCTACGCCCGCGGGCTCGCCCGCGTGTCGGCCGAGCAGTGGCGTTCCGTCGTCGTCGACGACGCGTTCGACTGGGGCGGTGTGCAGAAACCCCGTGTCCCGCTCGACCGGACCGTCGTGTACGAGGCGCACGTCAAGGGGCTGAGCAAGCTGCACCCCGACGTGCCGGAGGAGCTGCGGGGCACGTACGCGGGCCTCGCCCACCCCGCGATGATCGCGCATCTGCACGATCTCGGGGTGACGAGCGTCGAACTGCTGCCGGTGCACGCGTTCACCTCCGAGCAGCGTCTCATCAAGCAGGGCCTCGTCAACTACTGGGGCTACAACACCCTGAACTTCTTCAGTCCACAGGCCTCCTACGCGACGAAGACGGCGCAGGCGGGTGGCGCGGACGAAGTCCTCCGCGAGTTCAAGGGCATGGTGAAGCTGCTGCACGAGGCCGGCCTCGAGGTCATCCTCGACGTCGTCTACAACCACACCGCCGAGGAGGGGCCCGGCGGCCCCCGCACGAGCTTCCGCGGCATCGACAACGCGACCTACTACCGTCAGGACGCCACCGGCGCCTACATCGACGTGACGGGCTGCGGCAACACCGTGGACTTCGGCCACCCGGTCCCCCAACAGCTCGTGCTCGACTCGTTGCGGTACTGGGCTGACGAGGTGCAGATCGACGGCTTCCGGTTCGACCTCGCTGCGACGCTCGGTCGGAACGAGGCGGTCGAGTTCACGCCCGACCACCCCCTGCTCGAGGCGATCGTCCACGACCCGTCGCTCGTCGACGCGAAGATGATCGCCGAGCCCTGGGACGTCGGGATGGGCGGCTGGCAGACGGGGAACTTCCCCGCCGGTTGGCACGAGTGGAACGACCGGTACCGGGATCGCGTCCGCAACTTCTGGCTCTCCGACATCGACTACGCGAGACGGGCGGACGCCCCGGTCGGGATCGGTGGGTTCGCGACCCGTCTGGCCGGATCGAGCAACACCTTCTCCGCTGAGCGCGGTCCGCTGGCCTCCGTCAACTTCATCACGGCCCACGACGGGTTCACCCTGGCCGACCTCGTCTCGTACGACGTCAAGCACAACGTCGGGAACGGCGAGTCCAACCGCGACGGGACGGACAACAACCGCTCCTTCAACCACGGTGCCGAGGGCCCGACGGACGACCCCGCGATCCTCGCCGCTCGTCGCAAGGCGATGCGGAACCTGCTCGGCACGCTCCTGCTGTCGGCGGGTGTCCCGATGCTCACGGCAGGCGACGAGTTCGGGCGGAGTCAGCGCGGCAACAACAACGCGTACTGTCACGACTCCGAGCTGACGTGGGTCGGATGGACGAGGGAGCCCTGGCAGGACCAGTTGCTCGCGCACAGCCGTCGGCTCCTCGAACTCCGGCGCGAACACCCCGCCCTCCGACCGGAGCACTTCGCCGCCGCCGGGACGACGGTGCCCGGCGCGAGCGTCATGGACTGGTTCGACGCTTCGGGCGCGACCATGAGCACCGAGGACTGGACGAGTCCGCGGAACCGGACACTGCAGTTCTTCTCGACGAGCACGCCGGAGTCCGAGGAGCTCGACCGCGTGCTGCTCATCGTGCACGGTGTCGAGCAGCCGGTCGAGGTCACCCTGCCCGAGCACGAGGGCGTGACCGCGTTCGTGCGCATCTGGAACTCCGCGGACGACACACCGATGTCCGAGGAGGAGCAGTTCGTCCCCGGCCAGACGGTCCCGGTCTCCGCCACGTCGATGCAACTCTTCCGAGCCGTCTGACGATGGCGAAGCGCAGGGTCGAGGGCGGAGGCACGCCGGCGACGGTGACGTTGACCTCGTTGGGCATCCCCTTCACCCCGCGCGCCTACCGACACGACCCGTCGGTGACGGCCTTCGGTCTCGAAGCCGCCACGGCGCTCGGCGTCGACCCGCCCAGGGTGTTCAAGACCCTGCTGGCGGAGGTGGACGGGTCGCTCGTCGTCGCGATCGTCCCGGTCGCCGACCAACTCGACCTCAAGGCGCTCGCGGCGGCCCTCGACGGGAAGCGGGCGACGATGGCGGATCCTGCCGTCGCCGAGCGGAAGACGGGCTACGTGGTCGGCGGCATCAGCCCGATCGGGCAGCGCACCACGCTCCCGACGGTGCTCGACGAGAGCGCCTTCGAGCACGAGACGGTGTTGGTCTCGGGTGGTCGGCGCGGGTTCGACCTCGAACTCGCCCCGTCCGACCTCGGAACGGCCGTCGCCGCCGTCGTCACGCGGATCGCCAGATAGTCGGATCCCTCGACGCACCGGTGCGAAGGTCGCACCGGCGCGTCGGAGGAGATCGCCCTACTGGTCCGCCACGGCGACGAGCCCGAGTTCCGCGGGGGTGAGGAGCAGCTCGTGTCTCGGCACGATGCGCACCGTGTACCCGAACCCGCCGGCCCGATCGAGGGGAAGCGTCCCGGCGTACTCGAGTGTGTGCTCCGGCCGACTCGTCGACGGGGACTGCTGCTGCTCGAGCGGTTGCGTCCGGATGTCGAGCAGTTCTCCCCCGGCACCGGGTACCCCGCAGACCACCTCGACGGTCACGTCCTCCGGTGACAGCGACCCCAGCTGGACGTAGGCGCGCAGCCGCAGCACGTCACCGACCTGCGGGACCGCGTCGACACCGCCGCTCTCGACATGGGCGACAGCCAGCTGCGGCCAGGCCTCGCGGACCCGCTGCTTGTAGGCCGCCAGCTCGCGCGCCCGCTGCTGATCGGACGCGTTGAGCTCGCGCTCCATCGCCGCCGCCGGGAGGTACATGCGCTCCGTGTACTCGCGGACCATGCGGTCGGCGCTGAGCGGTTCGGACAGCGTCGAGATCGTGTGTCGCACCATCTGCATCCAGCGCTGCGGCAGCCCGTCGTCCTCGCGCTCGTAGAACCGCGGTACCAGCTGGTGCTCGAGGATCTCGTACAGCGCGGTGGCCTCGAGGGCGTCGCGTTCCTCGTCGTCCGCCGCGCCGTCCGCCGACGGGATGACCCAACCGTTCTCGCCGTCCGCGTACTCGTTCCACCATCCGTCGAGGATCGACAGGTTCAGGGCTCCGTTGAGTGCGGCCTTCATACCGGACGTCCCGCAGGCTTCGAGGGGACGCAGCGGGTTGTTCAACCACACGTCACAGCCGGGGTAGAGCGTCTTGGCCATCCCGATGCCGTAGTCCGGCAGGAAGACGATGCGCGATCGGAGCTCGGGATCCTGGGCGAACTGCACGAGGCGCTGGATGAGCCGCTTGCCGTCGTCGTCCGCCGGGTGTGCCTTGCCCGCGACGACGATCTGGACGGGCCGTTCGGGGTGGAGCAGGATCGCGCGCAGTCGGTCGGGATCGCGCAGCATGAGGGTGAGCCGCTTGTAGCTCGGCACCCGCCGGGCGAACCCGATCGTCAACACCTCGGGGTCGAGCAGTTCGTCGATCCAGGACGGGAGCACCGCTTGCGGGTTCTGGGTCCGATACCCATCGGCGATCCGGCGCCGCACGTCGGCGACGAGGCGCTCCCGCATCCCGTGCTTGCGCGACCAGAGCTCGGCGTCCGAGAGCGACGGATCGGACCAGTCCGCCCGACTCGTGTCGGTCGTCCCCCACCGGTCCACGGCGAGGTCGACGAGCGACGGATCCGTCCAGCTCGGGGCGTGGACACCGTTCGTGATCGACGTGATCGGCACGTCCGAGACGTCGAAGCCGGGCCAGAGGCCTCGGAACATCGCGCGGCTCACCTCGCCGTGCAACCGACTGACGCCGTTCGCGCGCTGCGCCAGACGCAGGCCCATGATCGCCAGGTTGAAGACGTCGGCCGAGCCGCCGTTCGCCGTCTCGTCGCCGAGTGCGAGGACGTCCGGCGCGGCGACGCCCGGGAGCAGGTCACCGCTGAAGTAGCGCGTGATCACCTCGCGGTCGAACCGGTCGATCCCGGCCGGAACGGGGGTGTGTGTCGTGAACACGGTCCCGCCCCGCACGAGCTGCAGCGCCTCGTCGAAGGAGAGTCCGTTCCCGACGAGGTCGCTGATCCGCTCGAGCCCAAGGAAACCGGCGTGGCCTTCGTTGGAGTGGTAGACCTGCGGCAGCGCATGGTCCGTGAGCTCGCTCCACTGCTTGATCGCGCGGACACCGCCGATGCCGAGGAGGAGTTCCTGCAGGAGGCGATGCTCGCCGCCGCCGCCGTACAACCGGTCCGTCACGCCGCGCAGGTCGGCGACGTTCTCCGGGATGTCCGTGTCGAGCAGCAGCAGTGGCACCCGACCGACCTCGGCGATCCAGACCCGTGCCGACAGGCTCCGGTCGTCGGGGAGCGCCAGGGTGACGGTGACCGGTGTCCCGTCCGGTTCCCGGAGCACGGTGACCGGGAGTCCGTCGGGGTCCTGCACGGGATAGGACTCCTGCTGCCAGCCGTCGTTCGTGATCGACTGCGCGAAGTATCCGGAGCGGTACAGGAGACCCACGCCGACGAGCGGCACACCCAGGTCGGAGGCGCTCTTCAGGTGGTCGCCGGCGAGGATGCCGAGTCCGCCCGAATACTGCGGCAGGGCCGCGGCGATTCCGAATTCGGGCGAGAAGTAGGCGATCGTCTGCGGTTTCGGGTCCGGGAGGCCCTGGTACCACCGCGGCTCCTCCAGGTACCGGCGGAGGTCGGCGTGCAAGGCGTCGGCCCGGCCGACGAAGTCCGCATCGGCGGCGAGTTCCGCCAGTCGCTCCGGTGTCACGAGACCGAGGCCGCTGATCGGATCGTGGTCGGACTCGCGCCAGACGTCCGGTGCGATCTCGTCGAACAGGCGCTGCGTCGGCTCGTGCCACGACCACCGCAGGTTCGCAGCGAGGGCGGTGAGCGAGGTCAGGGACTCGGGGATGAGCGCGCGGACGGTAAACCTGCGGATAGCCTTCACGCGCTCACTCTATGGCAACCGCGGAACGCACCCGAACGCTCATCGGACGCCCACCCGGGACAGGGCCGCGCCCGAGGCCCTAGCATGACGCGCGACACCCCGCGCGCCCCTTCATCGGTGGTCGTTTCGCGGTACGGTCGGACCAGTGGCACCGAAGGAGATGGAACGCACTATGCCGAAGTCAGTACCGCAGTCCTCCACCGTCGACGACGCCGTACCGGTGTCGCTCACGCTGTCCCCGAGCATCGGGCGCATCCCGATCCTGGATCCGACCCCCTCGGTCGAAGGTGGCCGCTGGCCGGCCAAGGCGTTCGCGGGCGAGGTGGTGCCGTTCGGCGCGACCGCGTTCCGCGAAGGACACGACCTCATCGGGGTCGAGCTCCTGCTCACCGATCCGCGCGGGAAGACGGTCGCGCATCGGATGGCTCCGGGCGCCCCGGGCACGGACCGCTTCGAGGTCGAGGTCCAACTCGCGACGGAGGGCACCTGGCGATACCAGGTCCGCGCCTTCGCCGACGAGTTCTCGACCTGGGAGCACAACGCCCGGGTCAAGATCGAGGCCGGCGTCGACGTCGAGCTCATGTACCTCATCGGCGCGGAACTCCTCGAGCGCGCCGCGACGGACAAGCTCCGCCCGGCGAAGGACCGCCGCTTCCTCACCGCCGCCGCCAAGCTCCTCCGAGACACCGACGCCGAGCCGGAAGCCCGGTTCGCGGTGCTCGACGACCCCGAACTCCTGGCCATCGCCGACCGCCGGCCGTTCGCCGGTCTCGCGAGCACGAGCGACGAGCGCGTGGTCCGCGTCGAGCGCACCCGAGCCGGCGTCGGTTCCTGGTACGAGTTCTTCCCGCGGTCGGAGGGTGCCGAGCGGAACCCGGACGGCTCCTGGACGTCGGGCACCTTCCGCAGCGCAGCCGGGCGGTTGCCGGCCGTCGCCGCGATGGGGTTCGACGTCCTCTACCTGCCGCCAATCCACCCCATCGGCGTGACGTTCCGCAAGGGACCGAACAACACCCTCACACCCGGCGAGCACGACCCGGGTTCCCCCTGGGCGATCGGTGGTGCCGCGGGCGGTCATGACGCGATCCATCCCGACCTCGGCACGGAGAAGGACTTCGTCGCGTTCGTCCGCCAGGCGAAGAAGGTCGGGCTGGAGGTCGCCCTCGATCTCGCCCTCCAGGCGTCGCCGGACCACCCCTGGGTGACCGAGCACCCCGAGTGGTTCACGACCCTCCCCGACGGCACGATCGCGTACGCCGAGAACCCGCCGAAGAAGTACCAGGACATCTACCCGGTCAACTTCGACAACGACCCCGAGGGCATCCGGGCCGAGGTGCTGCGCATCGTCCGGCACTGGATCTCGCTCGGCGTGCGCATCTTCCGCGTCGACAACCCGCACACCAAGCCGCTCGACTTCTGGGAGTGGTTGCTCGCGACCGTCAACCGGACGGACCCCGACGTCGTGTTCCTCGCGGAGGCCTTCACCCGTCCGGCCCTGCTGCAGGGTCTGGCGAAGGTCGGGTTCCAGCAGAGCTACACCTACTTCACCTGGCGCAACACGAAGGAGGAGCTCGAGGAGTTCCTCGGCGCGGCAGCGACCGAGACCGCCGACTTCCTCCGGCCCAACCTGTTCGTCAACACGCCGGACATCCTCACCGAGTACCTCCAGTTCGGTGGCCGGGCGGCGTACAAGGTGCGCGCGGCGATCGCCGCGACCGCCGCGCCGACGTGGGGGGTCTACGCCGGGTACGAGCTCATCGAGAACGTCGCCCGTCCCGGTGCCGAGGAGAACATCGACAGCGAGAAGTTCGAGTATCGTCCGCGGGACTGGGCCGCTGCGGAAGCCGCCGGCACCTCGCTGTCGCCGTACCTCACCCTGCTCAACCAGATCCGGCGTGCGCATCCCGCCCTCCGGCAGTTGCGCAACATCAGCTTCCACTGGAGCGACGACGACCAGATCCTCGTCTTCAGCAAGCATCTCGACCAGCGGTTCACCGGCACCGGTGAGCACGACACCCTGCTCGTCGTCGCCAACCTCGACCCGCACTCGGTCCGACAGACCATGGTGCACCTCGACCAGACCGTGTTCGGCGGCGTCCCGGGCGGCAGCTTCGACGTCACGGACCTCGTCACGGGAGCCGAGTGGATCTGGTCCGACAGCAACTTCGTGCGCCTCGACGCCTTCACCGAGCCCGTGCACATCCTGAGCGTGAGGATCCGACCATGACGACCAGCCCTGTGACCCCAGACGGAGCCGCTGCACCGAAGCGCTCCGGCCGTCGAGCCGCACCGATGCCGGTCGACGCAACACCTGCGCCCCGGGAGCTCCCGCTCCCCTCCGTCGAGGACTGGATCCTCGACGCCGTCGCGGAGGGCCGCTACCATGATCCGCATGAGATCCTCGGCCAGCACCTGGTCGACCTCGGCGGGGTGAGCGACCCCCTCGTGGTCGTCCGCGCCAGACGCCCGCTGGCCGAGCAGGTGACGGCGGTGCTCGCCAACGGTGCGCGCGTGGAGCTCGCGCACGTCCGCGCCGGCATCTGGCAGGGCTTCCACGTCGACGGCATCATCGACTACACGCTCGACGCCCGCTACAGCGACGGATCGATCTGGAACGCCGACGACCCGTACCGGTTCGCGCCGTCGATCGGCGAACTCGACCTGCACCTCATCGGCGAGGGTCGACACGAACGGCTCTGGGACGCCCTCGGCGCACACGTCACCGAGCTGCGTGGGGTCACCGAGTCGGTCGCCGGCACCGCGTTCGCCGTCTGGGCACCCCACGCGCGCGCGGTCCGGGTCATCGGCGATCTCAACTCCTGGGACGGCACGGCGCACGCCATGCGCAACATGGGTGCGACGGGTGTCTGGGAGCTGTTCATCCCCACCATCGGCGCCGGCGAGCTGTACCGCTTCGAGATCCTGACCCAGCACGGCGACTGGGTCCGTCGGTCCGACCCGATGGCCCGGTTCACCGAACGCTCCCCCGCCACCGCATCCGTGACCGGTGTCAGCGACTACCGCTGGACGGACGAGGCGTGGCTCGATCGGCGGGCCGCGAGCGATCCCCACAACGGACCCATGAGCGTCTACGAGCTGCACGTCGGCTCCTGGCGTCCCGGGCTCGGCTACCGGGACCTCGCGGACCAGCTCATCGAGTACATCGCTGAGCTCGGCTACACGCACGTGGAGTTCATGCCGCTCGCCGAGCACCCCTTCGGCGGGTCCTGGGGCTACCAGGTCACCGGCTACTACGCGCCGACCAGCCGCTTCGGTTCGAGCGACGACCTCAAGTACCTGATCGACCGTCTCCACGGCGCGGGGATCGGCGTCCTCATGGACTGGGTGCCCGGCCACTTCCCCAAGGACGAGTGGGCCCTCGCGAACTTCGACGGCCAGCCCCTCTACGAGCACCCCGACCCGCGACGCGGCGAGCAGCCGGACTGGGGCACCCTCGTCTTCGACTTCGGGCAGCCCCAGGTCAAGAACTTCCTGGTGGCCAACGCCCTCTACTGGCTCGAGGAGTTCCACGTCGACGGCCTGCGCGTCGACGCCGTCGCCTCGATGCTGTACCTCGACTACTCGCGGAAGGACGGCGAGTGGCTGCCGAACGTCCATGGCGGGCGCGAGAACCTCGAAGCGATCAGTCTCCTCCAGGAGGCGAACGCGACGGCCTATCGACGGAACCCCGGCATCGTGATGATCGCCGAGGAGTCGACGAGTTGGCCCGGCGTCACCGCGCCGACGAGCGAGGGCGGACTCGGGTTCGGCCTGAAGTGGAACATGGGCTGGATGCACGATTCGCTCCAGTACATCGAGCACGACCCGCTCTACCGGTCACACCACCACGGCGAGATCACCTTCTCGATGGTCTACGCCTTCAGCGAGAGCTTCCTCCTGCCGATCAGCCACGACGAGGTCGTCCACGGCAAGGGGTCCCTCCTCGCGAAGATGCCCGGTGACCACTGGCAGCAACTCGCGAACATGCGGGCCTACCTCGCCTTCATGTGGGCCCACCCCGGCAAGCAGTTGCTCTTCATGGGCCAGGAGTTCGGTCAGCCCTCCGAATGGTCGGAGGAACGCGGTCTGGACTGGTGGATCCTGGACCAGCCGAGCCACCGGGCACTGCTCGGCCTGGTGTCCCGACTCAACGCCGTGTACACGGAGCACCCGGCTCTCTGGGCCCTCGACCACGACGCCGCCGGCTTCGAATGGCTCGACGCCGGGGACGCGCAGAACAGCGTGCTCTCCTTCCTGCGCTGGGACGACGACGGCAACGTGATCGCCGCGCTCGTCAACTTCTCCGGCGCCCCCGTCGGCCCGTACCGGGTCGGTCTGCCTCGCGCGGGTCGGTGGGAGGAACTCCTCAACACCGACGCCGTGGAGTACGGCGGATCCGGCGTGGGCAACTACGGATCGATCGAGGCGTCGGCGTCACCGTGGGCGGGACGCCCGGCTTCCGCCGAGCTCACGCTCCCTCCGCTCGGCATGATCTGGCTCAAGCACGTCGGCTGACCAGGCTTCCGCAGCACCCGGATGCATGACGAAGGCCCGCTTCCTGAGGGAGGCGGGCCTTCGTCGTGCAGCGGTCGGTCAGTAGAGCAGGCCGGTCAACCGGGCCCTGGCCTTCATGACGCGCGGATCGGTGACGCCGGCGACCTGGAACAGCTCGAGCAGGCGCGTCCGGACGGTGTCCTTGCCCGACTGGTCGAGGTCGGGGAACAGCGTCAGCAGCCGGTCGAAGGCGTCCTCGAGGTGTCCTCCGGAGAGGTCGAGGTCGGCGACGGTCAGCTGGGCGTCGAGGTCGTCGGGAGCGGCGGCCGCCTGTCCGCGGATCTCATCGAGGGTCTTCCCCGTGAGGCGGTGCAGCAGACGGACCTGGGCGAGGCCGGCCACAGCCATGTCGTCCTTCGGGTTCTGCGCGATGGCCTTCTCATACGCGGCGATGGCCGTCGGGTAGTCGGCGCGCTCGATGGCCTCGTACGCCTCGGCGTGGAGGGGCGGCAGCGGTTCTTCCACGGGCTCGGCAGGGGCTGCAGCGTCGCCATCGGCGACGACGGCCCGACCGGAGACCCCGTTCTGCTCGGCCAGCTGCAGCAACTGCTCGATCACGTCGCGCACCTGCGACTCCGGGATCGCGCCGTTGAACATCGGCACCGGGCGTCCACCCACGACGGCGACGACCATCGGGATCGACTGCGCCTGGAAGGCTTGGGAGAGCTGCGGGTTCGCGTCGACGTCCACCTTGGCGAGGACGAAGCGGCCGGCGTATTCCGCGGCGAGGCGCTCGAGTACCGGCGAGAGCTGCTTGCACGGCCCGCACCATTCGGCCCAGAGGTCGATGACGACGGGGACCACGGAGGACAGCTCGACGACCTGTCCGAACCCGTCGTCCGTCGCGTCGAAGACGAGGGACGGGACCTGGACGGTCTGGTCGGTCGTCGCGCCGGGCGCTTCTGCAGGCGCGCCTGCTTGCGTCGGCGCACCGGCGGGCGGCGCCTGGTGGCGACGCGCGAGGCCGGAGAGGTCGACGGCGCCGCGCAGGTGTGCCGCGCTCGGCTCCGCGGCACTCACGGGAGCTCCGATGCGGCGATGAGGGTCTGGGTGAATCCGAGCAAGGTGATCTTCTCTCCGGAGTTGACGGCTGGCACGTAGAACAGGAGCTGGTCGCCGTAGGTGGCCTGTGTCCCCTTCGCGCTCTCGGTGATCCCGGAGAGCGCGGCGACCGCACCCGAAGGTTTCACGGTAGCACCGGCGGTGACGACGGAGACCACCTCGCCCTCCTGCACGTTGACGGCGACGATCGCGCCGGAGTCGTTGGTCGCCAGCGCGACGTTCGGGCCGGTACCGGCGGCCGCCGAGAAGGCGATGCTCGCCGTCGTCGGCAGGTTGGCGGCCTTCGTCGCGCGGTCCGCGGCGACCTGCGTGCGGAAGACGTCGCCATCGGCGTTGAACAGGCCGGCGAAGGTGCTCGCGTCGCCGTTCGTGATGATGTCGGCGTAGGCCGCGGCGATCTCCTCCGGCGGCATGACGAGCAGCTTCGAGTCCGGCGGGACGCTCGCGGCACCGATGGTCGCGGGCGCGACGTTCTCGAGTCGGGCGCCCTCGAGGAGCTTCTCCGCGTAGACGACCTGGTAGTTCGACCGCGGGTCCTGCTGGGTCATCACGAGGACCGTCGGCGACACCGTCTCGTCGGCCTTGTCCTGGATCGCGGTCATGACCGTCCGTGGCCAGGCGTCCGTCGCCTGAGGCAGGGTGAGCGTGACGGGCGAGGCGGGGATGGGGGTCGCTCCGGCGGCGTCGGCCACCTTCGAGCGGAGGGCGTAGTTCGCGGTGCGCTCCTCGAGCGCCGGCCCGGAGAACCGGACGGCCGCAGCGGTGCCGTCGAGCGCAGCATCGGCCTCGGACGCCGCCGTCGAGATCCGCGACACGATCCGTTCGACCTGTGGCACGGTGACGACGGGCGCCGCGAAGTCCTGGTCCTGGCTGTCGGCCGGCAGGTCCGTCGCGGTGACGGTGGGCGTCGGTGACGGCGCTCCGATGGTCGGCCAGTAGTCCTGGGAGCAGCCGCTCAGACCGAGCGTGCCGATGAGGACGAGCGGGACGCCCACGACGAGGGAACGGCGGAGCGGGGAGCGCTTCGTCTTGCCGGCCCCGAGTTCACGGGGGCGGCGCGGCTTCGGTTGTCTCGACATCTTCGTGATGCCCTTCTGTCCTTGTCCCGGACCCTTGCGACGCGGGCCTCGCGAGCGACGCATGCGCTGGATCCCCGAGAGGTAGAGCACGATGCCGGCGAGGAGCACGAGGATGCCACCGGCGATCAGCGGGCCGGCCCACGGGGTGGCGTTGTCGAGTGGCCAGGAGAGGCGGAGGGAATCCGGAGCGGCGGCCGTACCGTCGGTTGCGATGAGCACGTCGATGTCCTTCGGCAGGTTCATCGTCGCGATGACTGCCCCCGCCTCGTCGTACTCGCCGAGCCAGAGGTCGGATCCCCGCGGGTTCGGGCCCTGCTCGGAGGTGGTGGTGTCGTCGGTGGCCTCGGGGGCCGGCGTCGCCGACGGCTCAGGACTCGGGGTCGCCCCGTCGTCGGTCGCCTCCGCCTCGGCGGTGACGGTGGTGGTCGTCAGGGCGGTGCCGGCACTGTTGACGCCGACGCGGCTGTAGGGCTCGTCGCCGAGCCAGGCCGTGATGTCGTCGGAGCGCCCGTAGCTCATGAACACCTGTGTGTCGCCGCCCGCGCCTGCCACGATGGACTGCGCTCCCGGCTGCGACTGCAGCACGCTCCCGGGGATGACGATGAACCGATCACCGCTGTCGACCGTCGTGGACAGGCTGAAGGTGCCGGGCGAGAGGAACACGGTCCGTTGCGCGATTCCCGTCACGATCATGACGGCTGCCACGACGAACGCGGCGATGGCGAGAACGAAACGCACGGATTACTCTCCTCTGGCGTCGGAGCGACGCGGGTGATCCTGCGTCCGACGGGATCCGGCGGGTCGGGCCGGCAGGAGACGCAGGTGGTTCAGGCTATCGGAAATGACTGGGAGGCGGCTAGACGGCCGCTGGGAGGCCGGGGGCCGGCCAGTGGGTCGGGAGCGGCAGCGCCTCGGGACGCACTGCAGCGACGATCTCGGTGAGCACGCGTCGGGTCTGGCTCTCCCCCACCCACAGGTGCTTGGCACCGTCCACCGGGACGAGGGTGGCCCCGGGGAGGACGCCGAACCGTTCGGCCGCTTCCGCGGGTCGGAGGTAATCGTCGAACTCGGGCACGAGGACGACCATCGGTCGGTCGTCGCCGGCCCAGGCCCGGAGCTCGTCCTCCGTCGTGCGGTGCAGCGGCGGAGAGAGGAGGATCACGCCGTCGACGGCCGGGTCGCGACCGTACTTCAAGGCCAGCTCGGTCCCGAACGACCACCCGACGATCCACGGATGCGGAAGCCCGCGCTCGGCCACGAACGCCAGCGCGGCCTCCACATCGGCCCGCTCGCCGACGCCCCCGTCGAACGCGCCGTCGCTCGTCCCCCGTGGAGACGAGGTGCCGCGGGTGTTGAAGCGGAGCACCGCGATCCCCGCGAGCGCAGGCAAGCGCGCCGCGGCCTTCCGGAGCACATGGGAGTCCATGAACCCGCCGGCGGTCGGCAGCGGGTGGAGCGTCACCAGGGTCGCGACGATCTCGCCGTCGGCCGGCACCGCGAGCTCGCCGACCAGGGTCAGGCCGTCGGCCGTGTGCAGCTCGATCTCCTCGCGGACGGCGGGGAGCTCGGCGCCACCACGGATCTCGATGGTGTCGGTCATGAGTCAGTCCTCCGGGGCAGTGTGGTCGGGTCGTTTCGCGGCGTGCGGGCGTTCACCGGATCCGCCAGCAGTGCGAGTGCCAGTGCCGCCGGGCAGCGATGTCGGCCTGGTCGCCCAGGACCCCGTCAGCGCGCCACGTCACCACATGGGCGGTGCCGGGCGGGATGGACTGTCCGCATCCAGGACACACATAGGTCTTCTGCGCACTGGAACCGCTGACGGGCTGGACGAACCAGGATCCGTCTCGATGGTCCTCGGTGCGTTTCCACCCCGCCATCAGCCGTTCGAGACCGTTACCCTCGTCGTCGCCGGGCCGCGGCCGGTGGCGGTGGTGTCGGGGCATGGGTCAAGTCTAGGCTCAGCCTCCACGACCGTGTCGGGAGGCGGTTCCGGTCAGTACCAGCCGTTGGACTCCGAGTGGGCCCACGCGCCGCACGGCGTGCTGTACCGACTCGTGATGTATCCGAGACCCCAGGTGATCTGCGTCGCGGGGTTGGTCGCCCAGTCGGCTCCGGCCGAGGCCATCTTGGAGCCGGGAAGCGCCTGCGGGATGCCCGTGGCGCCGGAGCTGGCGTTGTAGGCGTACACGTTCCAACCCGACTCGCGGTTCCACAGGGAGACGAGACAGCTGTACTCGCCCTCGCCCCAGCCGTTGGCCATGACCATGTCGTAGGCGATGGCCTGAGCCGTACCCGGGTCGGGCGTGCCTGCCGCGGGAGCGCTGCCCGTGGACGAAGAACCGCCGCCGGTCGCGGCCGGCGTCGCCACCGGAGGCGGCGGGGGCGGAGCGACGACCTCGTAGCTGTCGCGGGCGAAGGTGTACTGGTAGTTCGAGCTCGCGACGACCGACTGTGCGGCATTGCCACCGAACTGGGCTTGCTTCTCCGCATAGGAGGACGCCACGACACTCGAGGTCGGGTCGACCATCGTCACGGCGACGAAGCCGAATGCCGCCGTCGCCGCGAAGATCCCGAGGACCTTCTTGCCGCGAGAGCGCGGCCGACGGTAGGGCTGAACCGCCTTACCGGTGTTCGGCTGGGCTGATGGTTTCCACGGGGTCACGTCAGTTGAGTCTTGAGGCACGATGCATCGATGGTAGCCGAGAATGCCTGATCAGGCCACCTGGTCGGCCGACGCTCAGCGAACCGCCAGCATGACGTCCACGACGCTGTCGAGCAGTGCGTCGACCTGGGACTCGCGGTAACCGGCCCATTCGTTGCGGAACACGGCCGTGCGGACGCGGTCGACGTTGAGCGGTGTGCCGTCGTGGAAGTAGGCGACGAGGCGATCCGCGAGGGCGTCCACGTCCTTCCGGCTGTAGCCGCGGGCGAGCAGGCTCACCCGCTGGAACCGCTGGCCCTCCGGCCTCGTCAGCCGGTTGAGGATGACCTGCGCGGTGCCGCGGGCGTCGCGCAGCCACTCCTTGGCGCCGCGCTCCTCGACCGACCGCTCCCGCTCGCGGAGCGAGAAGGCGTCCTCGAGTCGCTCGAGCGCCGCGTCGACGTGCTCGGTGCTGTAGCCACCCCGGACGAGCCGGAACGCCACGTGCCGGATGTCCTCCGCGCTCAGGATCGCATCGGCGTCGGCGTCGGTGTCCTGCCCGTAGGCGGCGCGAGCGCGGTCGAGGAACTCGTCGACCTCGGCCGGATCGTAGCCACGCTTCGAACGTTTTGCGGTGGGGAAGATCGTGCTCACCGGACCATTCTCCCCCATGAGGGGCTGATCGGGCGAAATCGGACCGAGCCGGGACTCAGACCGCGAGTCCGCCGAACAGGAGGTAGACCACGTAGGCGACGACCGCCGACGGCAGGATCGAGTCCAGGCGGTCGAGGAATCCCCCGTGCCCGGGAAGCCACGAGCTCATGTCCTTCACGCCGATGTCGCGCTTGATGAGCGACTCCGCGAGGTCGCCGACCGTGGCACTGCCGAGGAGCAGCAGACCGAGCAGGACACCGACCCACCACGGGACACCGAGCATGAGGATCGCGAGCAGCACCCCGGCCACGACCGAGACGACCCCCGCCCCGGCGAAGCCCTCCCAGGTCTTGTTCGGGCTGATCACCGGCGCCATCTTGTGCTTGCCGAACGACAGGCCGCTCACATAAGCGCCGACGTCGACGCAGATGACGAGGATCAGGAACGCCAGCGTCCACCATTCGCCCTCGGGCTGGGCGACGAGGAACACGGCGAAGGAGGCGAGGAAGGGGACGTAGACCTGGATGAACGTCCCGGACGCGAGGTCGCGGACGAGCGTGGGAAGGTCGGTCCGCTTCGAAGCGATGGCCTGCTCGGCCACGCGCCAGACGATGACGAGCAGGATGCCGAGCAGGACGACGGACCAACGCCAGACGTCGTGGAGGAAGAACGCCGCCGGCTGCATCGCGACGGCCGAGATGACGGTCGGGATCGCCGGCACCCGGCGCCCGGTCTGCTCGAGGGCCTTCCGCAGCTCCAGCGTGGCGAAGGCCACCACGGCCGAGGCCAGGACGACGAAGATCACCTTGAAGATGATCAGGCTCACGAGCATGATGCCGCCTGCGGCCACCCCGATGAGGATGGCGTTCACGAGGTTGCGGCCGACCCGCGCCTCGATGCGTTCGTTCGTCGCGTCGAACTGCGCCTTCGTCGCCTGGACCTGCCGTTCGATGTCGGCACGTTTGGCGTCGACCTGCCGCTCGAACTTCGCGCGGCGGTCCTTCAGCTGGGAACGCAATTCCTGCGAACCCGACTTGCCGGACCGGCCGGGTTCGGGCTTCGACGGATCGCTCGATCGCCCGGGAGCGACATCGTCTTCCACAGGTACCTCCAGCGGGCGTGCCGTCGGTCGAGGGACCGGTCGGCGAACGGAATCAGCGGTGGGACAGCGGCTCAGATGGAGAGCAGCTCGGTCTCCTTGGCCTTCAGCGCGGCGTCGACGGCGTCGATGTGCGACTTCGTGACGGCCTCGAGCTCCTTCTCGCCGCGTGCGACGTCGTCATCGCCGACCTCGCTCTTGAGCGCCTCGAGGTCGTCCTTGCCCTTGCGACGGATGTTGCGGATCGACACCTTCGCGTCTTCACCCTTGCCGCGGACGATCTTGACGTATTCCTTGCGACGCTCAGCGGTCAGTTCGGGCATGGTGACCCGGATGACGGTGCCGTCGTTCGTCGGGTTGGCGCCGAGGTTCGGGATGTCGCGGATCGCCTGCTCGATGTCGCGCAGTGCGGACTTGTCGTAGGGCGTCACGACGATCGTGCGAGCTTCCTGGTTCTGCAGGGAGGCGAGCTGCGCCAGCGGCGTCGGCGTGCCGTAGTAGCTCACCAGGACCTTCTGGAACAGCTGGGGGTTGGCGCGACCCGTACGCACCGTGGCGAAGTCATCCTTCGCGGCCTCGACGGCCTTCGACATCCGGGTACCAACATCCGAGAGGACATCCGCGATCACGAGCACTCCTTTGATTGCATTACTGGGTTCAGTCTAGTCGGGCGGCGGGCCTCGGCCTGGCCGCCCTGCCGCTTACGCGGAGGTGACGAGAGTGCCGATCGCGGCACCGCGGATGGCCGCCGTGACGTTGCCGGCCGGCTCCATGCCGAAGACGCGCATCGGCATGCCGTTGTCCATGCAGAGGCTGAAGGCCGTCGAGTCGACGACCTTGAGGCCGCGCTGGAGCGCCTCCTGATAGGAGATGGTGTCGATCTTCGTCGCCGTCGGGTCGACGCGGGGGTCGGCGGTGTAGACGCCGTCGACGCCGTTCTTGGCGACGAGGACTTCGACGGCTCCGATCTCGAGCGCGCGCTGTGCCGAGACGGTGTCGGTCGAGAAGTACGGGAGTCCGGCGCCCGCTCCGAAGATGACGACGCGACCCTTCTCGAGGTGTCGCTCGGCACGGAGCGGGATGTACGGCTCGGCGACCTGCGTCATGGCGATGGCTGACTGCACGCGCGTGGCGGCGCCGGCCTGTTCCAGGAAGTCCTGGAGCGCCAGGGCGTTCATGACCGTTCCGAGCATGCCCATGTAGTCGGCTCGGCCGCGGTCCATGCCGCGCTGGCTGAGCTCGGCTCCGCGGAAGAAGTTGCCGCCTCCGACGACCACTGCGACCTCGACCTCGGCGGTCGCTTCAGCGATCTCGCGGGCGATCGACCCGACCACGTCGGGGTTGACGCCCAACTGGCCGCCTCCGAACGCCTCACCTGACAGCTTGAGCAGTACCCTGCGCTTCTTCTCCGGCATCCGCCTGTCCTTCCTCGTCCCTCACACAACTTAGCGTCAGGAGCCGCCCGCTGTCCGCGACAGCCGTCGACTCGCTGGCTGGATCGTCACCGATCCCACGTGCACGGGTATGCCCGCGCACGCAAAGGGGTCCGGATCGCCACTGGCGATCCGGACCCCGTCACAACTGCTACGCGCCGACCTTGAAGCGGGCGAACCCGGTCACGGTGAGGCCCGCGTCAGCGAGCACCTTCTGCACGGACAGCTTGTTGTCCTTGGCGTAGTCCTGCTCGAGGAGCGCGACCTGCTTGAAGTACGAGGTCACGCGGCCCTCGACGATCTTCGGCAGTGCGGCCTCGGGCTTGCCCTCGTTCTTCGAGATCTCGGTGACGATCTCGCGCTCCTTCTCGACCTCGTCGGCCGGGACGTCGTCGCGGCTGAGGTAGGACGGGTTGGCGAACGAGATGTGCTGCGCGATGCTGCGAGCCGTCTCCGCGTCGTCGCCCGTGTAGCCGACGACCACGCCGACCTGCGCGGGCAGGTCCTTGTTGGTCTTGTGGAGGTAGACGGCGAAGTGCTCACCGTGCACCACCGCGAGGCGGCGGAGCTCGAACTTCTCACCGATGATCGCAGCGGAGTCCGCGATGACCTCGGCGACGGTCTTGCCGTCGGCCGGAGCCGCGTTCCCCTCTTCGACGGTGGTCGCGCCGGCGGCGACGACTGCGTCGAGGACGAGGTCGGCCAGAGCGAGGAACTTCTCGCCCTTCGCGACGAAGTCGGTCTCGCAGGCGAGCTCGATGAGCGTGGCGGTGTCGCCGTTCTCCTTCGCGGCGACGAGGCCCTCGCTCGTGGAGCGGTCGGCACGCTTCGCGTTGCCCTTCGCACCCTTGAGACGCAGGATCTCGGTCGCCTTCTCGACGTCGCCATCGGCTTCGACGAGTGCGTTCTTGGTGTCGACCATGCCGGTGCCGAGCTGCTCGCGCAGCACCTTCAGGTCAGCGAGAGAAAAGTTGGCCATTGCTGGTGTCCTCCTTGATTACTTCTCGTCGGCGACGACGGCGGCAGCTGCGCCCTCGGCGTCGGCGGCGGACTCGGTTGCAGCGACCTCGACGTCTTCGACAGCCGGAGCTGCCTCGACGGCGTCGGTTGCGGCGATCGCCTCATCGGCGACCTTCTCGGTCTCGGCGGAACCCTGCTCGCCGCCCTGGAGCAGCTCCTGCTCCCACTCGGCGAGCGGCTCGGCCGGGGCGTCGCCCTCGGTCGGCTTCTGGTGGCGCTGGATGAGACCCTCGGCGGCGGCGTCGGCGATGATGCGCGTCAGCAGGCCGACGGAACGGATCGCGTCGTCGTTACCCGGGATCGGGTAGGTGACCTCGTCGGGGTCGCAGTTGGTGTCGAGGATGCCGATGACCGGGATGCCGAGCTTGCGCGCCTCGTCGATCGCGAGGTGCTCCTTCTTGGTGTCGACGACCCAGAGCGCCGACGGCGTCTTCGAGAGGTTGCGGATACCACCGAGCGACTTGTGGAGCTTGTCCAGCTCGCGCTTCTTGATGAGGAGTTCCTTCTTGGTGAAGCCGCTCTTGGAGGCGTCTTCGAAGTCGAGCTCCTCGAGCTCCTTCATGCGGGCGAGTCGCTTCGACACCGTCTGGAAGTTGGTGAGGAGGCCACCGAGCCAACGCTGGTTGACGTAGGGCTGGCCGACGCGCGTGGCCTGCTCGGCGATGACTTCCTGCGCCTGCTTCTTCGTGCCGACGAAGAGGATGGTGCCGCCGTGGGCGACCGTCTCCTTGACGAAGTCGAAGGCCTGGTCGATGTAGCCGAGCGACTGCTGCAGGTCGATGATGTAGATGCCGGAACGCTCGGTGAAGATGAAGCGCTTCATCTTCGGGTTCCAACGGCGGGTCTGGTGCCCGAAGTGCACGCCGCTGTCGAGCAGCTGGCGGATGGTTACGACGGCCATGAGCCGTTCTCCTGTTCTGCGCTCGCCACCGCACCGCTGACGCGGACGGGTGGGAGTGCCTCGGTTGTCTGACGGACCGGATGGCCTCGTCCCTGGTGCCCGGCGCACGTCCGCCACGCTCCGGAGAGCGAGGACCGATTGGAAGTGGTGGCCGAAATGGCACGCGTAGTCACCCCGACGAGCGAGGTGCTCCGTTCAGCATAGCATCAGGCCACCGTGATGACGGCGCTCCACAGGCCGTCCGACCAGGTCCGTCTCCCCGCTCCGAGGTGCCCACCCGCCCTCGCTCTCCCGAGCCCGTCAGGCTCGGATCATGATGACCTCGATCGCCAGTTGGTTCCTCATCTCCTGCCTGGTGCTCCTCGCACCCGTGAGCACGTCTGGGGCGGCGCCGGCCTGGAGCTGGCCGATCGCTCCCCCGCACGTCGTCACCGAGCCGTTCGTCGCGCCTCCCGACCCGTACAGCGCCGGCCACCGGGGTGTCGACATCGCGGCATCGCCCGGTCAGCCGGTCGCCGCAGCGGCTGCCGGCGTCGTGACGTTCAGCGGGACGGTGGTCGACCGCCCACTCGTCGTGATCCGGCACGACGACGGACACGTCTCGAGCATCGAGCCGGTGGTGGGTTCGGTCGACGTCGGCAGTCCCGTGACCCGCGGGGCACCGATCGGGACGGTCGGCATCGGCGGACATTGCGCCGACGCCTGCGTGCACTTCGGGGTGCGGCTCGACGGCGTCTACGTCAATCCGATGCTGCTGCTCGGCGAGGTGCCACCGGCCGTCCTGCTCCCACTGACCGCGACCGCGGAGGCTCAGGCCCGCGGGTGGGCGTTGCGGTAGCTCTCCTTGATGCGTTCGACGGAGACGTGCGTGTAGATCTGCGTCGTCGCGAGACTCGCGTGGCCGAGGAGTTCCTGGACCGCGCGGAGGTCCGCTCCCCCGTCGAGCAGGTGCGTCGCGGCGGTGTGCCGTAGGGCGTGCGGCCCTGCCGGACCACCACCGGGCACGGCGTCGAGGAGCCGGGCGACGAGCGTGTAGACGGAGCGCGGGCCGAGCCGCCCTCCGCGCGCGCCGAGGAAGAGGGCTGCGCCGGGCGTCGGTCCGCGGTCGTTCGCGGCTGCACGGGCGACCAGCTGCGGGCGGGCGCTCGTGAGGTAGTCGACGATCGCCGACTGAGCGGGGACGCCGAACGGAACGACCCGCTCCTTGTCACCCTTGCCCGTGACACGGACGGTGAGCCGGTCGAGGTCGAGGTCGTCCCGGTCGAGTCCGCACAGCTCGGATACGCGAAGGGCCGAGGCGTAGAGCAGTTCGACGACGGCGAGGTCGCGGAGGGCGTTCGGCTCCCCCGATGCGGCGCGGTCCTCGAGCCCAGCGAGGAGGTCGTCGAACGGGCCCCGGCCGACGACGCGTGGCAGGGTCCGACCCGTCTTCGGACTCCGGAGACGTGCCGCGACGTCCGAATCGACCCTGCCGGTGCGCAGGAGCCAGGCGCTCCA
>Ga0308160_10001829_pt1 | contig 27891 bp, 31 predicted proteins | sample PhyFR1_FD_201036 | JGI IMG/M metagenome (GOLD analysis project Ga0308160, IMG submission 201036) | Phyllosphere microbial communities from UC Gill Tract Community Farm, Albany, California, United States - DLSLF.R1 | ecosystem: Host-associated > Plants > Phyllosphere > Unclassified | place: USA... | reverse complement strand
TGCTGACCCGCCCACTGTGTGCTTCATCTCTGCTCGCAGGCCCCCAAGGACATGAAGGCGATCGGCTCGGCGACGACGGGCTCGTCCGAGGCCATCCTCCTCGGCGGGCTCGCGATGAAGAAGCGCTGGCAGGCGGCGCGCAAGGCGGCGGGCAAGTCGATCCACGAGCCGGGACCCAACATCGTCCTCGGCGCCGAGGCCCACTGCTCGCTCGAGAAGTTCACCCGCTACTTTGACGTCGAGGCCCGGCTCGTCCCCGTCACCGAGGAGAGCGGCTACGTCATGGACCCGCACGAGGCGCTCAAGCGCGTCGACGAGAACACGATCGGCATCTGTACGCACACCCTCCTGTGCGACTCCCGACGCTTGCGAGCCCCTGGACTGACCGACCTACGCCCCTCGCAGACATCATCGTCCGTCGAACCCTTCGATCCCGACGCTTTCTCCCTCCTTTTTGCTGACTCCTCCTCGTCTCGCTCACCTGAAGATGGGCTCGACCTACACCGGACATTTCGAGAACGTCAAGCTGCTGTCGGACCTGCTCGACAAGCTCCAGGAGGACAAGGGGCTCGACATTCCGATCCACGTCGACGCCGCCTCGGGCGGCTTCTTTGCGCCGTTCGTCTACCCGGACCTCGAGTGGGACTTCCGGCTCCCGCGCGTCCACTCGATCAACGCGAGCGGTCACAAGGTGCGTCCGTCGCCTTGCGCTGTCTGAGCACCATCTAGCTTTTGTGTCGCACGGCTGACCGACTTCTCGTCCCTTGCACCGTTTCCTCAGTTCGGCATGAGCTGCGTCGGCGTCGGATGGATCGTTTGGAAGGACGAGTCGCTCCTGCCCAAGGAGCTCATGTGCGTCCTCCACAAATTGTGCTTGAGCGGCAACGCAACGGCGCGCTGACTTTGCTCCATACTCTCTCGGCCCACCTCAGCTTCGAGCTCCACTACCTCGGCTCGACCGAGTACTCGTTCACGCTGAACTTCTCGCGCCCGGCGCACCCGATCGTCGGCCAGTACTTTACGGTCCGTCCCTTCATTTGTCTCATCAGTCGTCGCTTGCGTCCTCTGACACTCTCGTGCCTCCTGCCGCCAGTTCCTCAACCTCGGTTTCGAGGGCTACCGGGACGTCATGACCAACGACCTCACCAACGCCCGCTACCTGTCGAACGCGCTCGAGGCGACCGGCCACTTCAAGGTCCTTTCGGACGTCCACCGCCGGGCCGACACGGCGACTGGCGGCGCGAAGGGCGTCATCGAGGGCGCCAAGGAGGCCTTCGGCGTCGCTGAGGGCGAGGACGAGAACGACCCGCTCCTCTACAAGCAGTGCGTTCGACAGCTTCTTGCTTACGGCGCGATCTCGTGTGGCTCGTCAACTGACTCTCGCGCTTCGCCTAACGCTTGCGCAGGGGCTTGCCCGTCGTCTCGTTCCGCTTCACCGACGAGTTCAAGGCGGCTAACCCGGACGTCAAGCAGGAGTGGGTCCAGAAGCTGCTCCGCTTCAACGGCTGGATCGTGCCAAACTACGCGCTCGCGCCCGACCTCCAGGACGTCGAGATCCTCCGCGTCGTCGTGAGTGACTTTCGCCTTTGCCGCACCTTCGGGCACGAACGCTGACCCGGCCGCCCGCACGCCCGCCCACTCTAGGTCCGCGAGTCTCTGACGGCCGACATGATGCACCGGCTCGTCGACGATATCGTGTCGACCACCGACTCGCTCATCAGCCAGGAGGCGCCCTTTGTCGCCAACGTTAAGGGCACCCGCAGCGGTGCCGACGGCGGCAACAAGAAGGGCGGCGACGTCGAGCGTCAGCTCGGAAGCGCCAACGAGAACGACGAGAAGACGCACAAGAGCGGCACGTACGCGAAGCAGTGCTGAGTGCCTCGCCCCCTTCCACCTTCTGTAGCTCTTACTCCGGCCGTCCCTCTTGCGTGCCACCCTTGTCCACCCCTTTGTGATCATGACGACTGTATGCCATTTGCCCTCCTTTGACACGATTGCCCGTCGGCCAGTAGAAGAGGTCGTGCAGGGCACCTACCTGCCGTCGATCGGGAAGCCGCTCGCGCGTAGTCCAAAGAGTGGACTCCCTCGTCGGGGACTGCAGGCTTCCCTTGAGGTTTTGCTGCTCGCAGGCACCGAGGAAGGCTCAAGGAGAAGGATCCGCTGTCAGCAGGCGCTAGCTCGGCACGGCTTTGGCCGGCGTCGGCGCCTCCGCCGAAGCCCATCTCGGCACGGTCAATCGCCGGTCGTCCCCTCTCCCTCCGAACCACTACTCCCTCTACCGATCGTACATGCTCCAGAGCCTGCTCCGGACCGCCTCACATACACACACCAGCAAGCCTTCGGCCATCTCCGCTTCAGCTCGCTTCGCGCTCGCCGCATCCACGCCGCTCGCTCTCAGCAGAACGCACCCGACCCCGCCGCCCGCCCGACCCCGCACGATGTCGACCTTCAAGCAGGCGAGTCCCTTCAAAGCGACTCAAGGGCCTCGCTAGGACCGCATGCTGACCCGTCTAGCTCATCTTTCGCTCCCTTGCAGGAGGCGCACAAGTGTGTCCCAGTCTCCCGCCCCCTTGCTCGATCTCGCTCTGAGCTTCGCAGCACCCGGCCTTCCCCGACCCTGCCCATCTCACGGCTGACCCTACCTCCCTTTCCACCTTCAAGGCTCCTCGTCATCCCTGGCCCGATCGAGGTCACTGACAAAGGTTCGTCCTGCTGCTCTCATCGCCTCCCTCAGGCCGCTCTCGTGCTGACGGCGCCTGCGAACACCCGCTGGCAGTCCTTCTCGCCAATGCCCACCCTTCGGTCGCCCACACCTCGCCTGCCTTCGCGCCCGTCTTCGGCGACTGTCCGTCCACCCATCTCTGTAGACTTTCAGTCCTCTTCCGCTGACCGGACGACGCCCGCGTTCTTCGGCTCGTCATTGCAGGCCTACGCATGCTCCGCAAGGTACTGTACGCACCCAAGGCCCAGCCCTTCCTCGTTGCCGGCAGTGGCACGCTCGGCTGGGACATGGTCGCCGCCAACCTGGTCGAGCCGGGTGAGGAGACGCTCGTCCTCAACAGGTGCGCTCGGTCGTCTCCGTCGGAGATAGCGACCGAATCTTGACAACCTGCTTCAAACACCTGCTTGCAGCGGCTACTTTGGCGACTCGTTTGCCGACTGCCTCGAGGCGTACGGCGCAAAGGTGACGACCGTCCGCGCACCAGTCGGCGGGGCCGTTACGTGAGTCAGACGACCTATCCAGGGTTCGCTCGCGGCCGCAAGAGGACTATTGACTGACGGCCTCTCCAATCTGATTCGGCAGGAAGGCCGAGCTCGAGGAAGCGCTGAAGGGCAAGAAGTACAAGCTCGTCACGTTCACGTGCGTCTGAAGACCGAGCTCGAACGTTAATGATACGGCTAATGCTTACCTGCTCCCTTTTCCTTGTCGCAGGCACGTCGACACCTCGACCGGAGTCGTGCGTCTGCAGAGTCCATTGTTACATCAAGGGTACAGACTAACCGAGCACGCCCTCCCGACAGCTCTCCGACGCCAAGATGATCGCCGAGACGGTCAAGGCGATCAGCCCCGATACGCTCGTCATCCTCGACGGCGTTTGTGCCGTCGCATCCGAGGAGATCCGGTTCGACGACTGGTCGATTGACGTCGTCGTTGGCGCGACTCAGAAGGGGCTCGGCGTCCCGCCCGGTCTCTCGGTGACGATGGTGTCGCCCCTGGCGCTCTCGGTCCTGGACAAGCGAGCCTCGCCCGTTGGGACCTACTACGCCTCGTGGAAGCGCTGGCTGCCCATCATGCAGTCGTACGAGCAGCCTCCGGCCGCCTACTTTGCGACCCCGCCCGTCCAGCTCGTCTACGCGCTCCATGCGAGCCTCTCGGCCATCGTCGACGAGAAGCCTTCGCTCGAGGACCGCTTCCAGATGCACCGCGACGTCAGCAAGCGCGTCAAAGACACGGTCGAATCCTGGGGGCTCAGCTTGATCCCTCTCTCGCGTGACGCCGCCGCCAACGGCATGTGCGTCTCGGCAACTTTTCGACTCCCGCGTTCGAGCGAACCCCCTTCTGACGCTCCCCTCCCCCCTTCGCACCTCGACAGGACGGCCGTCCGCTTCCCCGATGGCCTCGGCGCGACCGACCTCCTGCCCAAGCTCATGGCCCGGGACGTAGTCATGGCCGCCGGCCTCCACAAGGACATCAAGGCGACTTACTTCCGGATCGGTCACATGGGCGCGACCGTCACCGACCCTGCGCGGGGCGACGTCGACAAGGTGCTTGACGCGCTCAAGGCGAGCCTCGAAGAGTGCGGGTATGACACCGAGAGCAAGACGCTCAGCAAGAAGCAGACGGCTTGACAATCAAAACTGTAGATTAGGTCGGCGCGCCGACCACCACCACCTCCGCTGAGCCTTTCAGACTTTGGATCCCCTACTCTTGTATGAACGTCTTGCGTCGGAAGAGTCGGGGGGGCGCATCGTCGTCACTGCGCGCAGCTCCTGTCGTTCCTTGGTCCCTCCGACGCGACCCGACCGATCTCTCTCCGAACTGCCACTACCGCCGGTATCACCTTCTCACCCACCACTTCAGTCTACAAGGCCACCCTCCCTGCTTGAGCTCCTCGAAGCTCCTTGCGTTTCTCATAGAGAACCTTCCTCGCTACCATCACCAATCGACTACAAGGCCAGTTCCCTTCTGCCTGCACAAGATGACATCCCTGGCGCCGCTCGTCCACCTGCGCAATGTCCGGCTGTCGACGCCGGAGGGTGTTGCCGAGCCCAGCTCGCTTTGGCTCGACCCTGCTTCAGGCAAGGTTGCGGGCATCCAGGACCTGTTCGTAGCGATGAGCCGGGGCGTCGTCGAGCTCGACTTGGACGGAGACGTCGTCGCACCTGGGTGAGTGAGCCCCCCTCCCCCCCCTCCCCCATTTGCCCTGCTCGACTCCATGACGCCCTTCGCTGATATGTACGCTCGGCAGGACTTAGGTTCATTGAGACTCAGATCAACGGCGCCTACGGCATCGACCTTGGCGTCCTGCCAGACGAGGCAGCGTTCCCGACCGCGCAGGCCCAGGAGGACGAGTACCTTCGTCGGCTCGAGACGGTGGCTTCGCGCATCGTCGAGACCGGCGTGACGTCTATTGTCCCAACTGTCATGGTCAGCGTCGGGGATAAAACGTACCGCTAACTGCTGATCGACCGAGCTAATCTGCCTCTTCCTTTGCGATCGGCAGACGCAACCGGCTGCCGTCTATCCTCGCTTGCTGCCGATCCTCCGGCCGCGGACGTTTGCGTCGGGCGCCTCTGTGCTCGGGTACCATGCCGAAGGGCCATTCCTTTCCCCCTCAAAAGCCGGCTGTCACCCTCCGGCCGATCTGCGCACTTGCTCAGACGGCCAGGCGACCATCGAGGCGACTTATGGTTCGGAGGCGCTCGCCCAGGAGGGCATTAAGCTCTTCACGGTCGCGCCCGAGGTTGACGGCGTTCTCGACGCCATCGCAGCCTTGCGGGATCACGGAGCGGTTGTCAGCATCGGGCACAGCATTGCCTCCGACGTTCAAGGTCAGTCAGACCTTCAGAAATCAGCTGCTCGACATGATGCGCCAGTCCTGACAGCTGTTGCGACCAGCCATGGCCGCCGTGCTCGGCGGCGCGAGGATGGTCACGCACCTCTTCAACGCCCAAGGGCCGCTCGACCATCGCAATACGTAAGTCTCGAAAGGTATAGGGTCTGCTGTCGCACTAGTCTGACACCCTGACGTGCTCGGCTCTACCTTTCGCCAGCGGAATCGTCGGCCTTCTGAGCGCTCCCGATGCTCTGCCCTCCCCGCTCGCCGACAGGCTCAGACAGCTTCGAGGGCCGTCTGCGGACGACCCTGAGCTGGCCGAGGACATCCTACAATCGCTCCTCGGCGCTGCGCAAACTTGCTCGCCCGTGCCGCCGCCAGCTCCTGAGGACGACGAGCCACCGGCTGCGCCACCCATCGCCGACGACTGGGAGCGATTCGACAGGCCTTATTACGGTCTCATCGCGGATGGCATCCACGTCCATCCGACAGCCGTCCGGATGGCTTACCGCTCTCATCCCAAGGGCTGTATCCTGACGACCGATTGCCTGTTCATCATGGACCCGCACGCCAAGGACGGGCGGTATCCCTTCCGGCCGGGAACCGATCTCGTCCGGAAAGGCAAGCGCGTTACGCTCGGCGACTCGGCGACCCTCGTTGGCTCAGCCGTCGACCTCCAGACCTGCGTCCTCAACCTCGCCGCCTTTGCCGGCATCCCTCTCCACGAAGCGCTTGCCAGCGTGACGACCCACCCGGCGCGCATGCTCGGCGGCGAGGTCGAGCGGCGGAAGGGCCGGCTCGAGCGGGGCTTTGATGCCGACCTCGTCGTCCTCGACAAGCAAGGTCGCGTGCGGGCAACTTGGGTCAGAGGCGTCGAGGTCTGGCGGCGGCCAGAGTGAAACGTCGTCATGGTCATCTCTATGATGCCCTCAAGCGTCGTCCATCGGCAGGCGGAAGCCGTTCTGCTCGCGGACAGTGTCAAAGATCGACATGCCGAGTCGCGACACTTCGAGCGTCATGCGCGCACTCTCGGTCTTGCCGTCCCGAATACACCGAGCGACCTCATCCGCCATCCTGGGTGGGTGTGAGGTCAGGGATCCGCTTCAAAGTAGGCGAGGGCAAAGAGAGCGCGCGCACTCACCAGTGCATGCCGCGGCCCTCGATGTCAGCCTTGACCGTCTTGGTCTCCATCGGGGGCGGCGCACCGTCGCCGCCGGCGATGTCGGTAGGGGCGGTCCGGAGGGAGATTGTGTACGATGTCGGGCGGAACGACGGATGTGGGATGCTGATCTCGCCTGCGGGATCGAGGGCAGGGCGGTGTCAACAGGTTGGTCTCGGCAGGGAAAGGGCGACGAGCAGTGATCCTCACCATTTGACCCTTGGATCGTCACCGCGGTCGGACTCGTCTCGGTCGCGATGCTGGTGGTGCAGATGGCCTGCGCGCCCTCGTCGTCCCAGTTCATGATCCAGGTCGCGTGCTTGTCAACCTGGCTCGGGATCTGCTTGAGGTCGGTGAATTGGATGCTCGACGTGATGCGCGACGGAGGCTTGGCCTCGGGGCCAGCGCAGACGAGCAGAGCCCAGAGGAGAGGGTACGGTCCGAGGTCGAGCAGACCTCCGCCTGCGAGTTTGGGTGAGATCATCCGGCTGTCGGCCGGTAAGTTGGGGAGGTCGGCGTCGAAGCCCAGATCGGCGTAGACCCGTCGGACGTCGCCGATGGCCTTCTCGTCACGAACGAGGCGCTCAATCTCGATCACGAGCGGCTGGAAGCGCGTCCAGACGGCCTCCATCAAGAAGAGATTCTGCGGACGACGAGGCAGAGACAGTTAAGGCAAAGCAAAAGGTCTGAGGGGAACCTGAGCGACTGACGTTCTTCCGCGCCAGCGCGATGAGGGTCTCGGTGTCCTTGAGGGTGACCGTGAACGGCTTTGGACGGAGGGAGGTCGAGCAGAGAGTCAGCCCCCTCCTTGATGACACCTGAGACCGCACATTGGACCCGTCGATGTACGCACTTTCTCACAAAGGACGTGCTGGAGAAAGGGGGGGGGTGGGTCAGCCCTGCGCGCAGCGTCGTGGATCAGGCCGGGGCCAAGCCAGGAGCTGACAGACCTTGCCGGCTTCAAGGGCCTGTCTGGCCGGCTCAAGATGCTCCGGGTGCGTCGTCCCGACGTAGACGCAGTCGACGTCCTGTTGTTGCATCGTGCGGTGCGGAGCCTCAGGTGGTCAGCAGCCGGTCACAGTGAGTTACGGCGCGGGGGGATCAGACGCACCGGGTCGGCGATGAGCTCGGCATAGCTCCCGTAGGCTCTCGCCTGGCCGTCGCCCTTGAGGACAGTCTTGACAAAGCCTTCGGCCCGAGAGAGCGAGCGAGCGGCGACGGCGACCACCTTGTGACGGACGGTCCTCTCCCCTCGATTGACCGGGTCGAGCAGAAGGTCGCTCGCGAAGGTTGTCTATGTGGGGAGGGCCTGGCATCAGCTCCAGCTCCTAGCGACGACGCATACTGAGGCTCGGGCAAGGAATGGCCGCACCGATATGCCACCTGCTCCGATGATTCTGGTAGGCCGAGCAAGGGAGAGATGGGGGTGTCAGGAGGGGAGATGCGGGCGAGCGGCACCACCTCGGAGGCGACGCGGGCGAGAGGCTCAAAAGAGGTCGAGAGCAGGACGAACCCCCAGCGGAGGGTAAAGGGAGCGGTCATCTGAGAGGGGGTAGGAAATACGAAGAGTCTGGGGAAGCCGTTGGCTGGAGGGCAGATGTACTTCGGTGGCGAGGGCTGGGTGGAAGTCGAGATGGTCGTCGGAGGCTCCAGGGCGCAACGTCGGAGGGAGGAGGCGGCGTGGCGGCGATTAGCCGGCCCGGATCCGAACAGTGACGATCTCTTGCACGTCCTGGCGGTCTCCGCGACACACACTTAGATTTCACCGGGACGGGCATCATCTGGCAGCGCTGGCTGAGCCGATGTCGATGGTCATAAGGGAAGCGTCATGGCTATCTATCGCATGCCTCAGGCCTTCTTGCCGAGGTCCTCCTTCAGTGAGACGATCCGGTTGAGGACGATGCGGTCGCCCTCCCTCGGGCCAGGGGCAACGTCGGCCTCCTCGGCGAGGCAGCCGATCTTGGCGTCCTTGTCGAGCGCAAAGTAGGCGACGCGGAGGCCCTGGAAGCGGACGCATTCGGGCCCGAGCAGCTGGTCGACGGTCGGCACGGGCGTGTCGTCCGGTCCCTCCCGGGCCGAGTGGTCGGCCTTCTTCGCGCCGGCGAGCGCCTTGGCCGTCCGCTCCTCGCCCTCCTTCCGGGCGTCGGCCATCGACCGCTTAGCAAAAGCGTAGAAGGCAGGCTCGACCATCGCCCCGCGGACGACCTCGAGCGAATTGGGGTCGATGTCGGCCAGGTAGTCATCGAGCCCGGCCGGGTCGTCGGACCGGAAAAGGGGGTGGAAGATTCGCGTCTCGTCGATGATGACGGGCGAGGCCGTCTCTGGGTCGAGCGGGACCCACTCTGCTCGCGCAAGACGAAGGAGGGGGAACAGCAGCTCGCGTCAGCAAGGTAGAATAGTTGCGGTCGATGCGAGCGCTCTCCCTTCGGGGCCCGGCAGGTCAAGAAGGCACGCACGGATGAAAGCCTTGGGCTTCTTTGCTCCCTCGCCCTCGAGCCGGACGATGACCTCGACGACCTCGCCCTCGGCGTCCTTGACGACGTCGGTGCACGTGACCGGGTACGGGGCGCCAAAGAGGCCGACTGACTTGCCCGGTGCGAGCCGGAAGTAGTCGGCCGAATCCTCGAGCCGGAAGTCGGCCCGGTCGATGTAGACCGTCTTTGTGAAAGCGACCTCGTACGTGCCCATCGCAGGGATCTTAGGGTGTAGCGCCTTGGAGGTGACCACGCGGTAGTCGGCCGGGACGTTTGCGATCGTTAGCTTGAGCGGCCGGAGGACGACGTTGAGCCTCGGCGCGGCCGACTCGAGGTAGGACCGGACAGCCTGCTCAAACTTGGCGAGCTCGATCGTCGCCGAGGTCGTGCTAACGCCGAGGTTCTCAACAAAGCTCAGGATCGCGCCCGGCGGGACGCCCCGGCGGCGGAGGGCGATGAGCGTGTAAAGTCGGGGGTCATCCCAGCCCCGGACGTGGGCCTCATCGACGAGCTGGCGGATCTTACGCTTCGACATGACGGTCCCCTGGATGTTGAGCCGGCCGTACTCGCTCTGGCGGGGCTTGTAGAGGTCGAGGGCGTCGCACAGCCACTCGTACGACTCGCGCGCGAGGATGAACTCGGTCGTGCAGAGCGAGTGCGAGATGTTCTCGAACGAGTCGACGAGGCAGTGGGTAAAGTCGTACGTCCTGCGGGCCGTCAGGTACCGCCAGGCGGTGTCAGCGAGGTGACCGGTTGCTAGGACAGCGAGCGAAGGCACCCACGGGTAGATCTTCCACGTGTCGCCGGTCCGGTGGTGGTCGGCCTCGACGATGCGGTAGGCGACCATGTCCCACATGTGGGGGTTGCCGCTCGCGAGGTCCTGCTTCATCCGGAGCGTGACTTCGCCCTTCTTGAAGGCGCCCTGGCGCATGCGCTCAAAGTCGGCGAGCGAGTCGGCGACCGGCCGGTCGCGGTGCGGGCAGGCGGTCCGGACCTGCGACTGAGCGCCACCGCGGTAGGCGAGCTGCTCCTCGGCCGTGCAGAAGCAGATGTAGGCCTTGTCGCGCCGGACGAGCTCGCACGCGAGGTCGTATAGTCGCTGAAAGTGGTCGGACGAGTACGTGATGTCCCACGGCTCAAAGCCGAGCCAACGAACCATTTCAAGGATCGACTCGAAATAGGCGCCCTCCTCGGCTGAGGGGTTTGTGTCGTCATAGCGAAGGTAGGTGTGGCCCTTGTGGTAGGCGGCGTAGCCAAAGTTGACGGCGATCGCCTTCGAGTGGCCAATGTGGAGGTAGCCGTTGGGCTCGGGCGGGAAGCGGGTGATGACCTTGCCCCCGGTCGCAGCGAGGTGCTCGGCCATCCGGGTCGGGTTCTTTTGGGCGTTGCCGCCGGGCGCGTGCAGCTTCGAGAGGAAGCCCTCGGCGTACATGTTGCGGCTAGCGGTCCCACCCGCCGCCTGCTCGGCCGACGTCGAGGTCGATGCCGCAGCGGCCTTTGCTGGCTTGGCAGCCTTTGCCGGCTTGGGCTCCTGCGTAGTACGGAGGAATACGCGCAACCGGCCAAGGGTCAGCAGACTGCCTGCGCCTCCTCTCGGACGGACCCCTTTGCCTAGCCCTTGCTCGCGCGCACCTTTGCCCGGCGTTCCTTCTCCGCCGCGAGGCTGCCAAAGCGCGTCTCAAAGAGCTGCTCGAGCGCCGTCTTGAGCTCGAGCGGGGCGGCCCAGCGGAGCGTGCCGTCGGTGCGGAGGGCGGCCTGGACCTTGGCCAGGTCAGCCCACGAAGTCGGCGGCGTCGGCAGGTTGGCGAGGAAAGGCTCGAGCAGGCCGGGCAGGGCCGAGGCGGGCACGTCAACACCTATGTCGGTGATCCAGCAAGAGTGTGAAGAATCAGCCTGAGGGGTCTTCTGGCGAGTGAGAGTAGGCGTCGGAGCGGGGCTGACCGACGCCCGAACCCTGGGCGAGCCGGTCGTCGGCGACGGCAGGCTCGGCCTCGACGAGCTTGACGGCAGCCGTCAGCTTGTCGGCCCGGTCAAGCTTGCCGTCGTGGATCCAGCTGGCAAGTCGCAGTCGGCTCTCGGGCGCGAGCTTGCTGCTCGCCGGGACGAGTGCGGCAAGCAGCTTGCCCTTTGCCTCATCCCAGGTCGTGTCGGGCAGCGCGGCGGCGAGGTCGGTCGCCCAGGTCGCCTGCTTGGCGTTGGAGGCGAGGTCGGCCGCCTTGGCCGAGGGGACGGCAAAGGTCGTCTGGAGCCGGTCGGCGAGCGCCTGCTGTTTGGCCGAGAGCGTCTTGGGCGGCATGCTGAACGGCGAGAGGGGATGCGGAGGAGGGAAGGCAGCGGTGGGTGAAGGAGGCTCAAGAGCTGCGGCAGACAGATGCTCGCGAGAGGGCTGGCTAGCTTCGAGCCTGGCACAGAGCTTGTGCCAGTCTTTGGTCGAGAACTGCGCCTGCTGAAGGGCGCGTCAGCCCTCCCCCGGGCGATCGACCGGCGAGCGGGCACAGAAGCAGAGGCGGGCAGGCCAGCTGCAGAGCGCCCTTCCCTTCCCCTCTCACATCCCCGGTTTTTCCTCTCCTCTCTCTTCTCTGCTCGAAGGCGGCAACCATGCTCGTCGCCGCCCAGCAGCAGCAGCAGCAGCAGCAGCTTCCGTCGGCGCCGCCTTCTTCGGCCTCGTCCTCATCCGCCGGCCGACGGCTCAGCCCGGCCGCCCGCGCGGGCTCGCCCCTCAACAGTGCGCCGCCGCCCGTGCGCGTGCTCCAGCCGGCCGTCAACGGCAGCAGCCACCTCGAGATCATAGCCTCGTCCCGGCCGTCAGGCGCGACGTCCTCCTCGGACCCTGCTAGGCATCCGTCTTCCGCAACCGACCAGGCTGGCAAGATGGGCCCGCCGCCGCCGAGACCGCCGCGCTCGGCCGCTCCCCCTCCGGCGTCGACGTCTGCTCTCGGCGCTCTTGGCCCTGCCCTGCTGAGCCCGTCCGGCTCGTCCTCGCGGTCAGCCTCGCCCGCCTCTGCCGCCCGCTGGCTTGTGCCAAAGTCGTCGTCGTCGACCCCGAACGGCCCAGGCGGCGTCCACGGTCGGTCGCCGCTGACGGCGGTTGCCGCTCTTCCCGGCGCGCCGCCGCTCCTCCTGCCACCGTCAACCTCAGCCGGCCGTCTAGCGTCAGCGTCGGCGGCCTCGCAAGCGACCCCTATCGCCGAGTACGAGAGCAGTCATATGAACGACGACGACGACAATTCTGACGCCTCGTCCTTCCACGACGAGGAGCTCGTCGACCTCGGCTCGTCCTCCGAGGACGAGTTTCTGGCCGTCCCGACTGTCGTCGTCCGCTCGGGCGCGCTCGGCGAGGGCGAGAGCTCAGCCGAGAGCCTCGGTCGTCCGCTCGACGGCGGCGGAAAGGCACCACAGCCTCCCGTCCGCGACTGGCTGGGCGTGCCGGGTCTGCCACCGGTGTCGACGGCGACGGCGCCGGCCGTCAGCTCGGCTCTCGCCCGGCCGCCCCGCACGTCGTCCTTCCCTAGCCCTACGCCTGGCGCGCCAGCGTCCCCGGCTCGGCCGCAGCGAGCAGGGTCTCAGGGGCCAGGGCCGCTGGTCGCCGCGGAGGGATCGCACAGTCGGACACCCTCGGCGAGCGAGAAGCTTCGACGCGAACTGCCTGCCCTTCATACGGCCTTTGGTGGAGCGCCGGCCGAGCAGGCTCAGCATCAACCGGATGGGCAGCGCCAGCAGCCAGCTTCGGCCAAGGAGCGCGAGCACCAGCTCTATCAGCAGCTGACGGCCCAGCAGCAGCACGGTGGGCCCCGGTCAGCCCTCGCCTCGCCGCCGCCTTACGCCCATTCGCCGACGTCCGCGCTGCCGTCCAAAGCCGCCCTTGCCGCAGCCGACGAGGCCGACGACGGCGTCCACGCTCACCGCGACGGCTACACCAACTCGCCCTCGCTCTTCCGCTTGCCCGACCTCGGATCGTCAACCAACGGCGGCCGGCTCCTTTCCCCGCTCGGTGCTGGCAGCGCCGGGCTAGGCGGGCCGACTCGGTCGCTTGCGAGCGCGCCGTCCGACGGCAAGCTCTTTGACCCTGCGTCGTTCACACTCGGCAGCCACTCGGAGAGCGCGCCGAGGGGCCTCGTCAGCCTCCTCGCCTGCAGCAGCAGTAGCAGCAGTCACGGCGGCCCCGGTAAGCGCGTGCTCAAAGCCATTCTTGACGAGCTCGCCATCAAGGACGTCGTCAACCTTTTCTCAGCCCTCGGACCTCAGGACCGCCTTCGGCTTGAAGCGAGTAAAGAGGCCGTCGAGGAGCTCCGCGTCTGGTCGCTCGGCTGGGCGGGCTACATGCGCGGCGCGCTCGAGGGCTCGTCGGTCGCTCACAACCGTGAGGGCTGGGACCGCGTCGGCTGGGCCGTCATCCTAGACTTCTGTACGTCGCCTTCCTGCCTTCTCTTGGTCTATCGCTCTCGGCCACTAGCTCTGACGCGTTTCTACGCCCACCCAGTGTCGGCCATGCTCGAGCCGCCGACGACCGCCTTCCCGCCCGGCCAGGTGCTCTCCATTTCACTCACGACGCTCCTCCTCCGGGCCTCGCACGCGATCCGGCCGCCAGCCGGTCCCCACCTGATCCCCTTTGAGGAAGAGGACGTGCTCCCGCCGCCCCTCCAGCCGACGCTCGCCGCCCTCAACCCAAAGACGCGTATGCGCGGCTTGCCTGCCGGACGGCTGCTCGTCCTGCCTTCGCCCCTTGCCGCGCAGCCCCAGCAGCACCAGCAGCAGCAGCACCCCGCGTCGGCGGCCGCCTTCGGTCTTTCTGGCAGTCAGAGCGCCATCGACGGGCGGAATGGGCCATTCCCCCCGCCGGCCAAGGGCAGCATCCGCTCACGCCGGTCAAGCATCTCTGAGGCCGTTGGCCTCCACTGGGGCGGCGGAGGCTCGCGCACACGGGCCTCGGCAGCCGGACTGGGTGGAGTAGGAGGAGGCGGCCCGCCTTCGTCCTTTGGTCAGCAGCAGGCGCCGGCGCTCAAGCTGGCACCCTCCTCAGCCTCCATCTACTCGGTCGACAACCACTCGAAGGCCAAGCTCGCGCCCCCTCCGCCGAGGCTGCCCGAGCCAAGGCGGTACGAGTTCCCCCAGCCTGTCGGCGTCGGTTCTGGCGGTGCCGGGCGTCAGCACCGACGCCAAGCGAGCGACTCGCAATCGATGATGTCGTCGGCCGGCACGCTCTCGTTTGGCGGCCACGCCCAGAGCTCGATCGGCCACCACCACCCGCAATCGATCCACCGCCCGCGAGGCGTCTCGGCCGGCCCGTCGGCGACGAGCGCGAGCTCGAGCAGCCAGATGCTCGCCCCAAGCCTCGCGAGCGGCGTCTCGTCGCCCGACCTCTCCAACGGCCACCGGAGCTGGATGGCCGAGCTCAACGCCGCTCCGCCGGTGCCGGCCTTCGCACAGCCGCTGCGTAAGAGCTCGTCTAAGGACGGCTCGTGGACATCGCTCGGCGCCGGCTCGTCTTCGGCCCGGGGCGGCGGTGGCTCGCATTCCGCTTCGGCCTCGCTCCTCGGCGGGGGCCGGTGGGACACGGCCTCGTCGTCCGAGTCGTCTTCGGGCCGGATGACCCGCCGAAGGTCGGACGAGGCTCCGCTGGCCGAGCCCCTCTTCCTCTCGCTCACCAGCCCGTATCGGTTTGGTCGGGCACCGATTATCAAGATTGTCGTCCCCTTCCCCGCCGACGTCCTCTGGCCGTCCGGCCCGGCTCTCAAGCTCTGCCACAGGCACCTCGACGCCAACGGCCTGCTCTCCAAGCTCCGGCTCGGCGACCTCGTCGAGAACCTCGCCGTCAGCTGGCGCCATCGCAAAAAGGAGGGTGCCGCGGGAGCCGGGTGGACGACCGGCACGATGGTTTTCATCCCGCCGTACCTCCACCCGCTCTCGACGACGCACGCCAGCCTCGCGCAGGCCGGCGCATCGCCGGCGACAGCCGTCCCTTCGCCTTCGTCGGCCAAGACGGCAGTCGCCGACGGCAGCCAGGCGATCAAGGCGGCCCACCTCCCGGCGAGCCTCAACATGTTCCTCCTGCCGCCGACCTACTACCACAGCGTCATCCCGCCGCCCTACATCATCTACCTCGACCTGACGCCGTTTGTCGGCCGCGTCACCGAGACGCTCCGGCTCGCCAATCAGCGGGCCGAGGTCCTCTCGGCCGGCGGCGACGTCCTCAGCCTCGATCAGTGGGTCCACGAGGCCGGCTTCTTCATTGAAGAATCGGGCGCCGGCGGCCCGTGGGAAGGCACGATGGTCACGCTCGAGGCCGACGGAACAAAGGAGGTACGTCTGACCGGCCGTCTCCCAACCGTGCAGATTTTTTTAGGGCTGACATTTCGACTACGCGTCTCTCCTCACAGGGCAAAGACGAGATCCTCCGTCGTGTCGACGGCTCATCGACCAAGCGCCGGCCGTGGGAGGTTGTCGCCGCCAAGAGCACGCGCGGCAGCGTCTGGCTCAAGTCAGTCCTCGGTCGAACCTTTCCTTGCCGCAGAGCCCCTTGCTGATGCCCTTCTCTGGCGTCCGCTCCACCTTAGGCTTGTTCGCGAGACCCTTCCGCCGGCCGCGTAGACGTCGGTCGACCGCATGCCGTCCTTTCAAGCCTCTACAACTGCTTTTCTTCCCGTCTCTCTCTCTCTCTGTCCTCTTCTTGATCACGCACGTCTCTTGCTGGCCTCCGTAACCTCTTGCTTGTCCACAAGTGCTCGCCCGCATGTCTACACACATACAACCGCGCGCCCTCTGGGCCCCTGTTTCGCGCGCCCCTTGCTCAATTTCGCCTGCCCCGGGATCTGCCCCGATACCTTGTCCTTGTTACATCCTCTTTCTCTGGTGCTCGTCCGTCCGTCGTCAATAGTCACACATACACACACTCGCCTCGCCTCTGTTCTCGTTTGGCCTTGCATGCACACAGGATCTTTTCTCTGCCATCGCGCCCCTTGTCACCGGCACGGCACTCAAGGGAGGGGAAGAGCGACAATAGCAATGGATGCGCAACGCCGTCACCACCTCCTGCCAGAGGGCGTCGACGACCTGCTGCTCTCTCCTCGTCGCTCTAACTTCAAAACCTCATCGTCCTCGCCGCCGAGCGTCCGCTCGTCGTCCTCGTCGATCGTGCACAAGCTCGACTTGCGGCCGACGCCGACGTCGCCGAGCGTCGCCGAGAGAAGGATGTTGGCGACCGCGATGGCCACGAGCAGCACCCACCACAGGTGGCCTCCGAGGAGCTTCTGGCTGCTGCCGCCGGTCTTCGACGGTTCCGAAGCGGCTGACGAGTGCGAGACGGCAAAGAGAGCAGATGCAGCCGCCGGTCCGATGGCGTACGCGAGGGAACCGGCCATCGTTGTCAGGCCTGCAGCAGTCCAGGTTGTCGTCAACAACGCGTGGCCCTCAGCCAAAAGAGCACCAAAACCGACGCACCGTTAAGCTTGCCGAGCGCCGAGGGATGGGGCGAGGATGCGTTGACGAGAATGAGGACGATTGAACCCGTGCTGAGGATTGGTACAGAGAGGAATAGGGCAAAGTAAAGCAGGGCCCAGACGATCCAAGACAGCTGAGCGCCGGCCGGGGAGGAGGTCGAGTCGGTGACGACGGCGAGCCAATTGACGGTCGGAAGCAGGACGAAAAGGACGACGTAGCCGGCGCATAGCATTCGGTAGAGCCGCTTGACGCCGAGTCGAATTTGCAGCTAAAAAGGGAAAGATGTATTGTCAGTGTCAGTCCGCAGTCCGCGCCGGGCTCGGCAGACGATCACACACCGCCGGCAGAAAGAGCAACTGGAAGATTAGCGACCAGGCGCCCGTGCAAGCGAGGGTGAGACCGATCTGCGATGGTATGAGACCGAGGCCGCCGTCCTTGATCGGGCTGTAGCAGACGAGCAAGTAGACGCCCGTCCAGGCGCCTGGCCAGCAGCAGATCGGGTCAGGGCCAGGTTTGGGAGTCACAGGCGAGTTTCGCCGTACTGACCCTGCGTTACGTTCAGACTGAAGCAGCTGAGGATGACTCTGCGAGGGAGGAGGGCGGACGATGATTGACGTCGGGACCAGTCCCCCTGCAGCCGCGGTCGACTAGACGACGCACCTCTGGATGGCGGGAAGACTCAGCAGCCGTCCGGCGGGCCAAGCCTCCTTCGACGGGGCAGGACTGTGCGACAGAGAGGTAGAGGCACTGCGGATGGCGGCCCAGACCGTCGAGGGGCTGCGCATATGCGACCGTAATGGCAAAGTCCGGGCGCTGACTGGGTACGACGATACCGGCATCGAGGCAGACCCGAGCAGCTCGTGCGACTCGGCCTCATCGCCATTCTCGCGCATCAGCTCGTAGGCAGAGGGCCCGGTCTTGACGAGACTCTCTTTGAGGAAAAAGTAAGCGAAAATCCAACCAAGGACCGACAGGCCAGAGGCGATGCCGCAGGGCAGGAAGTAAGGGTACTTGGCGAGAAACCGCGACCCGCCGAACCACGCCGGGTAGGTCTCGACCGGATGTGAGGTGTAGCCGCCGAGCAGGTTGCCGAGAATGTTGCCTGCGCGTTTGGCCATTAGCTTTCCGCTCTCGAGGGATTGACCCATGATGAGGGTCTCACCTGTAAGCCAGCACAAGCCGTACAGCGGGAAGGCTGACATGCAAGCACGGGTAGCGATCAGCGCGAGGCTTGCGTTCGGCGACACGGTTGGGCGCACCAACGGCCTGATTTGTCTCGTCCTGTTTCGAAAGCAGCGTCAGCCGGGTTGTGTCGAGCAGCAAAAGTCAGGCTGGGAGCAGACGGACCGTCATTTCCCCGAGCGACGCCTTGATGACAGCCACGTTGCCGGAAAGCATGCCTGCCAGCGAGCGCGCGAACATCATCATGCCCAGCGAGCGCGAGAGGCCAAAGAGGGCGCCCGAGAGGGCGACGCCGGCGACACCGCAGAGTATGACTGGCCGGCGACCGATTCGATCCGACAGGCTGCCCCACCCTGAGGGAACGGCGAGAATCTCATCGTCAGCGATCCTTGCCGGAACGCGCGCATCGACCGCGCGCAGCTGCGCTGAGCGTCCTCACAGAAGACGCAGGAGAACTGAGCGAGAGCGAAGACTCCTTCGCTGAGAGGGGCGGCAAAGAAGGAAAGTAACAGAGAGACGGAAGATGTCAGCATAGTGGATGCGGAGGAGATGCGGCCCGACCTAGGCGTACACGAGGCCCGAGTAGAAGCCGACCGACTCGGGCGCGATCTCGGTGACCTCGACCTGCCGGCGCGCGAACCGCGGTGCATCAGATACGGACGGCCGCATGAGCAGAGGAACAGGTCGCGTACGATCTGTTGGTTGATGAAGGGGAAGATCAAGGCATAGTTCCTGCATCCGGGCGCGATGGAAGAGGTCGAGGTCCGCGTCAATGAAGCGGCCGGAGCTCGCCGATGCGGCAGGCAGCGAGCGCGACCGTTCGCGTGCGGCGCCGACCCTCACCGAACGACGCACACAGGCTCGGACAGACGGACGGCCATGAGGACGCCGAGTTGGTGCCAGGGTATGGGTGTGCTCCCCGGCGGCAGCTCGCCGATCCCAAACATCTCTGCGCTCGAGTCGTTACAAGCAAGAGGTCGGCCTGGCGGGCAGACTGCTGGCGCGGAGGGCGTGCACAGACAAGGGTCAGTCAGGCTACTTCGACTTGACTTGGTAGCAGTAACATGAAGAGCACGGACCTTGCGATAACTCAGAATCGAGCACTCTGCTTCGCTCTTGGAGGCAGAGGATGACTGTCGGGGAGGCGAGCTGCCTCTCGGCTCGGTCGTCTCCGTCGGAGGTGTCGGCGTGGGGCTTGACGCGCTGGACGGTCGGCGCGAGATCGAGCCGAGCGAAAGGCACGGAACGACTTGCCGCCGCCACCTCGACGCCACTGACCCTCTAGCAGCCGAGTGCCAGTATTGACGATAGCCGAGCAGAGTCGAGAGTCGAGACAAGCCGATGGATACACTATGCGAGAGGGAAGATGGCGGGTGCAAGCGCGGGCATCCGAATGAAAGCTACGGGCGGTGCGAGTGACAGGGCTACAGACAAATGCGGCGGGGCTAAGCAAGGACGAGAGAGAGAGAGAGAGAGAAAGGAGAGCGGCCTTCTACACGCTGGTCGTGCACCAGAAGGAATCAGCGACTGGAGGGAGTTGAGGGTGGTCGCGGTCAGCGTCAGAGCGGATCTCGCATCACGAGGGTGCCCGAGACTCACTGCCGTCCGAGGAACATCTGTACGCCTTGGTCGGCCAAGTTGGATGTCAACGGCGTGGGTCCTGTGTGCGTCGAGAGGCGCCGGTGATCAGCTTGTTGAGCGCAGGGTAAGAGAAGGGATCGCCAAAAGACCGGCGCACCTGGCGCGACGTATTCGGCCAAGGGCGTGATCTCGAAGTCGGCTGTCGAGATGAAGGCCAGCGTCTCGTGCGTCGGCGGATTGGCAGGGTCGCCGGGCGGTCTGAAGGGGGGTTAAGTGGAAGCGTCAGTCAGGTCAGACACCGGGTCGCGTTCAAACAGAAGGCGGCAGACGTACGCTGCGATGCGCATCAGACCGATGCCAAGCCGATACGTCCCGCGCGTGCGGACAGAGACGTCAGGAAAGACGAAGAAGATGCCGCGCTCGGGCTCCTCTGATTCGGTCGCCCGGAGAACGAGCTCGTGCGGAGACGAGACGAGCGTGCCGTACAGCATGCGCATCGGCTGCGGGTTCGGCGATGCCGAATCGATCACGACGTCGACCGCGTCTGTCGCATGCTGGGTCGATGACGAAACGCCGGTTCCGGTCGAGGTTGATGCATCGGTCGGCGCCGTAGACGAAGGAAGGAGGGTAAGGTGGCTGAATAAGAACGGCAGGTTGTGGTCGCTACAGCAAGAAGCGTTCAGGGGTCATCAATGATGGGACAAGTCAGGACGAGGGCGACGACGGTTGTCTGCTCACATGTCGACCGGCTTGCCATCGAGATCAGTGCATTTCAGCTGGACGATCAGTGGCGGGCTGAGCGGGAGGCGCGAGAGGACGTTGGAGCCAAACTCGGCCGAGCCGGTCGGCTGCTGGACGACCGTCAGGACATAGCGACTGTCGTCGACGAGACGGGCCGAGACGGGCAGCGGGAGTGAGCTATATGCGAGCGGACGGCTAGCCGGCGAACAACAAGGCGTACCGGTTACTCGTGCTTGAGGTGTTAGAGACGGAGCTGCCACCCTCGCTGCGCGCGTAGCTGCGATGGCTGCCTCCCTGCTCGGGACCGTCCCTCGGTTCTGATCCCGCGCTCGAGCTGGCGGCAATCAGCGGTGTCGGGAGCTGGGTCGGGGCTGCTGCGCCGGCGCTCGCCGGGGCTTTCGCGCTGTCGGGAAGGTTGCTCATGGGCGTAGTCGAGTCGGCGGGATCCGTAGAGGGCTTCAGAGCAGGACGCAGTGCGGCGTGCAGGGTTGAGAGGATCGGTTGGAAGGTAGGATAACGGGCGACGGGACCGGAGGAAGAAGGAGGCGTTCGAGCCGGCGCTTCCGAGTCGATAGAGGAGGCGTTCAGACTCGAAGGCAGACTCGTGTGTCGAGGCGGATGGGCGGGCTGGGTCGGCGAGCAGGGCGACGCGTACGGTAGTCCGAGCTGTAGCTTGAAGAGAGACTGTTGGGGGGGGGGAAGAGAGGGCGTACGAGGAGGATGCAGCTTTGGTCGACGCCTCCTTATTAAGGGAGGGGGGTGCCACACGACACCGAGTCCCCCCCCCCCTCCGCAGACCCCGTCGGCCGCAGGGAGGGCGCAGAGGGGTTGGGCGTCAGAGCGGGGTCGGTCGCCCGAGGCTGCCCGGACGGCAGCGGGCGCGTCCGGCTGCAAACGCCTCGTTCGCCGCCGGGCGCCCCCCTTGTGCGCCCTTTGCAGGTGGGGGTCGGAGAGTCAGGGTCCGCCCGCCCGTTCGGGCCTGGGCGTTTCGTTGTCTTGTGCTCCGATGCAAGGACGATCGCCGGCCCGCCCAAAGGAGGCGTCGTCGCGTGCAGATGCCACTTTCGTCGCGCGGGACCAGCGCGGGTCACCCATCCGTGGCCTTAATTCCTCCTCTGCGACCTGGTCAATCAAAGACAGGCCGATGGCCAGCGACAGGAAGGGATGGAGCGCTCAAAGTCAGTGAAGGGGATGGGGGTCAGCGACATCATTCAAGGGGAGACCGGGCAGGGCGGGAGGGTTCGACGATCAGGCTGACGCCGGAGCCCGCGGCCGCAGAAACAGAAGTGACCGGGGTTCTGGGTCGCGGGCTCGGCCGCCCAAGACGGCAACGAGGCCGCAGAGCCAGAGGGCAGGGCGGGGTGAGCAGGGCGAACGAGGGCCGGAGCGCCTTGCGAGACCGGCGGGTTGAGCAGGGGCGGGGTTGACGCCGCTCTCAGGCACAGAAAGCCCCTCGGAGAATGAGAGCATGTCTCACTCACGGCCTGCCGGGGCGTTCGAGCCCGATGAGGGAGAACCGTGGGACGCGCGTCTGCCGCGCGTCGGGACGGCCAAGGCCGGCCAAAGCAAAGTGACGAAGCTCGCCGTCGGGACGGCCGAGCGCGACCGAGCAACGCGAGACAGAGCCCGGGGGTTACAGAGCGCCATCCCCTTGTTGCACGTCTGCTGCCTGCGGCTCAAGCGAGGTGGAGGGGAGCAGGAACAGCCATCAGCCAAGTGAACGAGGAGCGCCCGGGACGAGACGGCCGAGCCTCCTGACGGACCGGTACAGGGCGAGACGGGCGCCCATCGCAACCATGGCCAGCCGGCTGGCTTTGGCTTCGAAGCGTGCAGGAGGAGCCTCCGTTCCCTCGGGCCCTGACAGTCGAGGCCGCCCGCAGCAGGAAGGGGAGCAGATGAGGGGAAGGAGCGATGCCCTCCCTTTCTGTCCGAGCGAACCATGATGCCAGCTCGGGATCGCGCCAAGCCCGAGGCCGCGAGCGTGGAACGAGCAGGGTCGCGAGCAGCACGTGAAGAACGATGGCAGCGGCCCGGGGCGAGCAAGGGCCGATGTGCGGAGGCAGCGAGCAGGCTGGCAGACGGCCAAAAGGCAAGACGAGGAGGAGCTGGCCTGGAAGCGGTTGGAGCGACGACGAGCTCGACGAGAGGGGGTTGCCGGTCGCAGCAGGCGACAGGAGGGGGTTCGTCGACTGCGCAGCTGCGCAGGCTGACAGGAGTCGACTGCACGACGCCAACAAGCGAGGCTGAAGTAGGAACTCGATGGCAAGCACAAGAGAAGGATGGATACAGCTAAGGGGGTTGGTGAGTGCTCGCGCAAGTCGGCTGCGACGGAGCGGCACCCAAGTCCCGACAGAACAGTCCGCTTCGGTGTCGGCTGGTATGGAGATTGACAACTGGCCTGTTTCCCTTACGCCTCAAGTGGGGCGGGTCCGGCGGCAGGCGAGTCGATGCTCTACCCGCCAGCCGCCGTCGACGCCCGGCTCGAGCCGACCGACCGACCGACCGACTGACAGATCGATCGACCGACGGGGTCCAGAGAAAGCGGTGGCTCGCCTCTTCACTTTTGCTCGGGCTTGTCTTCCCCCGGCGCTGAGGCCATCATCTTGGCGCCGAGGCTGCGGACATTCTCGCTCGCGCGCGTGACGCCGAGCGTGCGCGCGCACTCGTACATCTTGAGCGCCTCCTCGAACTGGCCGACTGCAGAGGGTGGCAGGTGGGGGGTTCAAACGCGAACGCGTCAGATCGTCGGCAGGGCCTGGCTCATCGCTGGAACGGTGCAGGAGGGTCGAACGTACGAGCCTCGAGCACGGCGGCCAAGTTGAAGTTGATCTCTGGGTCGAGAGGCGCGAGCTCGTGCGCGGCACTGAAACCGCAAGCGAAGCCGAGAGACGTCACGTCAGCTTGCAAGCTCGCAAATCGGGCCGCGGTCCTCGTCTGCACAACTTACCGGAGATGCTTAAGCGCGAGATGGCCCTTGGGCGTCTTCGAGATGATGTAGGCAGAGGCGAGGTCTAGGGATCGCGAGAGCAGTGAACTTTGGTCAGCGACGGCGCCGGCGTCGACCGCTCGCCCAGCTCTGCAGACGCACTCGTGTGAGCGTCGCTGTTCAAGGGGTCGAGCGCGATGCTCTCGAGCCAAGACGAAATGGCCGCATCGTGATCCTCTGATAGGTGGTCGTTGAGGCCCCCGACGAAAGGTGCACGAAGGACGGGTCAGCGAGGCCACAGGCACGAAGCGGAGCCGCCACTCTGCCGGCGACGAGGCTGAAGAGCAGCGGGCGGAGCACGCACTGAGGCAGTAGTTGACGACGCCGAGGTTGAAGAGGACGGTCGCGTCGCGGTGGATGCCGAGGGCCTTGAGGTACTCGCCCCGGGCCTGATCAAAGGCGCCCTCCTCGAGCGCGCGGGCACCGGCCTCGAGCGCAGCCTGGAACTCAGGCGTCGGCTTGACCGACGGCTCGGGCGTCGCTGTCCAGTGCGGCAGACAAAGATGCCGTCAGACTTCGGGCATCTGACGGATGCGAGCACGAGCGACTCACGCTCAGCGAAGCGGCCGACCGAGGTGGCAAAGGCCCGGCTGCTCGAGGTCGAGAGCCGCGAGCCAACCGACCACGATGACGAGGACGAGGCGGCGCGGGTGCCCGTCAGGGCGGCCGGCCGGAGCGTGGCGACCGTCCGACTCGAGCGGACAGCAGCGGCGCAGGCACGGACAAACGAGCGCGAGAGGGGAGCAGCAGACGACATGACGGGGTGAAGGATAGTCGGGGGAGTGGGGGGGTCCGATGATTGCTGCTCGCAAGCTGCTGGCTCGCCCGACTGCGTACGAGGGGCGTTTACGCCGCTGAGTTACGCGCTTTTTTCGGCCAGGGCGGCATTACGCTCGCGCGGACGGCGGGCCGCGCACGACCGACCAGGAGGCCAGCAGGCCGCTCCTCCGCCCCGCCTGCCTCCAGCTCGATCCCACACCCAACGCCTCGCCCCTACCCTCTCTCGCTAGACGCTCGACTGCGAGACTTCGAGATCGCCCGCTTGGTCAGCTCTACAGCACCTCGCCCAGCCCAGCAACCCGTGGCCAGACGGAAACCCTGCTCCGCGCCGCACCTCCACGCCCGCTCGCCCGACCTCTCGCCGCCCACCACCTCCGCCCGCCGACGCCGACGACTCCGCGGCCCTCTCAGCTCTTCGCCCCTCGCCTATCCTCCCGCCCCTCATGTCTTTCACGTCCTTCCTCTCCGACCGCGGCTCGAAACAGGCGCCGGCGCCGTCAGCAGAGGCTTCGTCGTACCTCCAGTCGGCGTCCTTTGCCCAGCCCTCGGCGTCGTCGTCGTCGTCGTCTTTTGTGCCGGACCAGCCCCAGCAGGCGCAGGAGCCGACGGCCCAGTCGCTCTTCGCCTCGGCCGCCTTTGACCCGGCCAAGCTGCACCCTTTGGCCGGGCTCGGCTCGGACCAGCAGCTCGACTACCTCCTGCTCGAGGATGACAAGACGAACCTCGAAGGTGGTGCCGTCATGGGCAACCGCGGCTTCTTTGACGACGTCCAGGCCGGAACCGGAACGGCCTACATCACCGGTTCGTCCCTCGCCGATCCTACGCCCTCGCTCGGCTGGGATCTGGGTCCAGGATCCATCGCTGATCGACGAGCATCCCGCCTGCCGTCTACCAGGTCTCTTCTCGGGTAGCGCGCTCGGTGCCATGGACGGCCTGCGCAAGAAGGGCATCGTCGGCGGCAAGCTCCGGTGGAACGCCGTCCTTAACGGCGCGAGCATGCGTGGTACCTACTACGGTAACACGGCCGGAACGCTCGGTACGTCTTCTTCTGTTGTCGGCAGGAGTCCAGAGTCTGGCGACGCCTTGCGACCGCTGCCTGGCCGAGCTTTCTTTGGCTCGGCGCCTCGCCCGCGAGTCGCTGACCTCACCTGCTCGCCTTGCCCCGCAGCCTTCCTGTACAACGTCTTCAACAACATTGTCCCGCGGGCACGGCCAGACAACAAGCAGGACATCTACACGTCGGTCGCGTCGGGCGCGCTCGCCGGAGCCCTTTTCAAGTCGACCGGTTCGTCTGCCGCGCTGCGTCAACCACTGTCGTTCGTCGGACTGAGATTGACCCCGCGCTTCACCCTCGCGCACGATCGCAGCTGGCATCCGCCCGTGTCTGACCGCGTCGGCGATCATGGCCGGAGGCGCGGCAGGCTGGAACTACGCGCGCGATGCGTACTGGAAGTAGGGCAGGCGACTCGGGGGTGGGGGCGGACGCTCGACAGGATAGAAAAGACACACTTCACACCTCACCGTGTCCAGATGACGAGCCGGGGTACCGTCTCTGGGTCGGCATATCCTGCTGGTAGGCGCGGGACAGAGGGAGGGGCCGGAATCCTCAGGTCGTCTGCGGCGCCTCGCCAGTCTGCAGACGCCACCGGATCCGCGTCCGGATCTTCGCTCGTCTTCGCCGCACTGCTATCTTTGGGGGCCGTCGTGGAAAGCCAAGCCGGCTGTGACAGACGCCTCTGGGCGGAGCAACAGTCGCATGAGCCGAGCGATTGACGGGCTGAAGGCCGCGGCAGGCAGGCGCAGTCGACGCCGCCCGCCTCCTTAGATCAGGTTCGTCCTGCGACGCCGATTGGCGACTGAGCAGGTCAGGTCTGCTTTCCCAGGTGAGTAGACTGGCGACCTGGAGCGGTCATGTCTGGTCGTCAATTGCAAGCTGGTTCGGCCGTCGACAGGAACGCCCCCATCGGTCAGGCGTGCCGCTTGCCCCTTTTTCCGCGCCGGCCCACTCGACCTCCTGTCGAGAAGCGGAAGCTCGGCATCACATGCCACGAGCTCAGGACGTTCAGTAGCTGCATTCATCAAGGAGCGGAAGCAGCTTGCCAGAGGCTCCTGCCATGGATCAGGGCGCTACCACAGCGCCTGAAGCTGACCGGCCGCTCTCACCGCCAGAGAGGGCCGTCGACCCACCGAGACCGGACCGTCGGCCGCAATGCTTCCACGCTCGCCCCTGATGAATGACTCGCTCCCGGCAGGGCCCTGCCAGGCCACAACGGTTTCGGCTGCGTCGGCTCTGCTCGTCAAGCCCACCGTCACAGGAGGGGATGCAGCTCCCGGCCAAGCGATGCGCCGCTCATAGCCGCAACGGAGAGGGAGAGCGTCGTCTCTTGCCCACTGACGACCACCCCTCTCGTCGTCCAGCTGCCCGACTCCTATCATCTCTCCCCTCTTCAACTCTCTCTCCCTCTCTCCTCTCTCATCCTACTCTCCGTCCCCCGACTCCCCGACAGCCTGCTAGACCTGTCCGACAGCTAGCGACGTCGGCGCCCGGCCTGCTGCAGCTCGCGCCCGGTCCACCCGCCCAGTCCACCTCGTTATCCTCTAGCGTGTCACACAGGCTCATGCCCGTCTCCCTCCCGGCCGTGCTCGACACGCCTCGCGCCTCGACCGCCCAGCTGCCGACGCCGACAGCATACGACTACAAGAGTGCGCTCGCCGCCGCCGGCTACGACGCCCCCTTCTTTGAGCCTGGGTCGCAGCAGTACGAGGTCGGGTCAGTCATGCCGAGCCTTTGCGTCTTCGCGACGGTCTTCTGAAGGCTACCCATGCTCCGGCCGCGGCTGACACGTGCGACCTCTGGACCTGACCGAAGCCCAACGGCAAGCTCATCGAGCTCGGCATCAAGCTGCTCGCCCTGGTCTGAGGCGTCATTGCTCGTCCGATCGGCCAGCGCTTGCTTTTCGTCTCGGTCGGTCGCCAGTCGGCCGGCCGCTTCGGCCCAGCTTGTCATCGAGCAGCGACTCGACCTCTGCTACGTCGAGGAGATATCGGCCTGCAGTCTTCCAACTTCAGCCTCGCCGTCCTCTTCCCGACGCTCGTCGTTCGCTCTGATAGCGCCCCGGCCGCAGTCGATCGCCGAGTCGTCCTGCTCGATCCTCCTCTCGGTCGACGGCGACCGTTCGGCTTCGCCGGCGCCATCCTTCATGAGCGCACTCTCGGCCGGCGAGTACAACTGGAACCGAGAGCAGCGCTCTCGCCCGCATCACGCCGGTAGCGATTCACCCGGGCCGCTCTTCGAGCACTCCCAGCAGCAGCGCCGGTCGATGAGCCCAGACCTCTCGAGCCCCACCTTCTCTGGACCTGCCCACCGCGTCTCGCACTGGCGAAGCCGCACCTTTTCTCCGCCACCCCCCTTGACCGGCCCTCCGCCGACCAGGCCTCTGCCGCCGACGCCCCCGGCCGAGCCCATCGCACTCCCATCGCCAACGACTTCCCCTCGCTCGCACAGGCGCAGATCGGACACTGCCCTGCGCTGGCGGGCCGAGGCACGGGCCGACCTTGAAGGCCACCCGTTTTTTGCCTCCCTTTGCTTCTCGCAGGCTTAGGTTTGTCGGCCTGTACCTCATCGTCCTTGCTTTGCGAAGCAATTCACGTCCTCCATCACCGGCCCTCCTACACAGGCTCATCTCCAGAGCCATTCTCTTGTATCATTCGCCCTCTTTAGATGCCTGCTCAACGACCCTCACTCTAATCCTCTCCCTCAATCCTATGCCGCCCCAAATCATCCTCTGTAGCCCTCGCCCGCTCCGACACCGTTCTTCTTACCGGCCTCCCTCCCATCAAGATGATCTTCTGACGAGTTGCCTTCTCTGAGGCCAAAGTCGAACGTGTGACAGAGCAGGCGGGCATTGAACAGGTCCCAGGAGGGCGGGTACGGCGGCCTCGCAGGGGAAGAACAACAGCAAGGGGTGGGTGGCAGCGGTACAGAGGAGAAGG
>Ga0308160_10001828_pt1 | contig 27910 bp, 24 predicted proteins | sample PhyFR1_FD_201036 | JGI IMG/M metagenome (GOLD analysis project Ga0308160, IMG submission 201036) | Phyllosphere microbial communities from UC Gill Tract Community Farm, Albany, California, United States - DLSLF.R1 | ecosystem: Host-associated > Plants > Phyllosphere > Unclassified | place: USA... | reverse complement strand
GAGCGATCAGGATGCAGGAATTATCAATGCCAACGAAGTATGATCCGCAGGCAACGGAAGAAAAATGGTACGACTTTTGGGTGAAAGGTGACTATTTCAAAGCCGATCAGGATCCAGAAAAAGAGCCATACACGATCGTCATTCCACCACCGAACGTCACAGGTAAATTGCACCTTGGTCACGCGTGGGACACAACGTTACAGGACATGCTGACACGGATGAAGCGGATGCAAGGATTTGACGTCCTTTACCTACCAGGAATGGACCATGCCGGTATCGCGACGCAAGCAAAAGTCGAACAAAAACTACGCGCAGAAGGACAATCACGCCTTGAAATGGGTCGCGAGAAATTCCTTGAACAATCTTGGGCATGGAAAGAAGAGTATGCGTCAACGATCCGTGCACAATGGGCAAAACTTGGTCTTGGACTCGATTACTCACGTGAGCGTTTCACACTTGACGAAGGATTGTCTGAAGCGGTTCAAGAAGTCTTCGTGAAACTTTACGAAAAAGGCTTGATCTACCGCGGCGAATACATCGTTAACTGGGACCCAGCGACGAAAACAGCGATTTCAGATATCGAGGTCATCTACAAGGATATCGAAGGTGCGTTCTATCACTTCAGCTATCCACTGACGGACGGTTCAGGTCATGTTGAACTCGCGACGACACGTCCTGAGACGATGCTCGGTGATACAGCGATCGCCGTGAACCCGAAGGATGAGCGTTACGCTCACCTCGTCGGAAAAACGATTACGTTACCAATCGTCGGTCGCGAGATTCCGATTGTTGCCGATGACTATGTCGATATGGAGTTTGGTACAGGTGTCGTTAAGATTACACCAGCCCACGACCCGAATGACTTCGAGGTAGGTAACCGTCACGAGTTACCACGTGTCCTCGTCATGAATGAAGATGGAACGATGAACGAGAACGCAGGGAAATACGAAGGCATGGATCGTTTCGAATGCCGGAAACAAATCGTTGAAGATTTAAAAGCAGAAGGTGTTTTGATCAAAATCGAACCACACTTGCACTCTGTCGGTCACTCAGAACGTTCAGATGCGATCGTCGAGCCGTATCTCTCACTCCAATGGTTCGTTAAAATGGAGCCACTCGCGCAAAAAGCACTTGAGGAGCAACAAGGACCAGACAAGGTCAACTTCGTTCCACAACGCTTTGAAAACACTTACGTACGCTGGATGGAAAACATCCGTGACTGGTGTGTCAGCCGTCAACTCTGGTGGGGACACCGGATTCCGGCTTGGTACCATAAAGAAACAGGCGAAGTTTACGTTGGCAAGGAAGCACCAGCCGATATCGAGAACTGGGAGCAAGACAACGATGTCCTTGATACGTGGTTCTCGTCAGCGCTCTGGCCGTTCTCAACGATGGGGTGGCCGAACACGGACGCTGCTGATTATCAAAAATACTTCCCGACATCGACACTCGTTACAGGTTATGACATCATCGCTTTCTGGGTCTCACGGATGATCTTCCAATCGTACGAATTCACAGGACAACGTCCATTCCAAGATGTCTTGATTCACGGATTGATTCGTGATTCGGAAGGACGCAAGATGTCGAAATCACTCGGGAACGGAATCGACCCGATGGATGTCATCGAGAAGTATGGTGCCGATTCACTTCGTTGGTTCCTAACGACAGGATCGACGCCAGGGAACGATCTTCGTTTCTACTGGGAAAAGATCGAAGCAACATGGAACTTCTCGAACAAACTGTGGAACGCAAGCCGTTTTGCCTTGATGAACATGGATGGTCTAACGTTTGATCAGATTGATTTGACAGGCGAGAAATCACTCGCAGATAAATGGATTCTGACACGCTTACAGACGACAATCGACGATGTAACGCGTCTGTCGGACAAATATGAGTTTGGTGAAGCGGGACGCATTCTTTATCACTTCATCTGGGAAGACTTCTGTAACTGGTACATCGAGATGGCGAAATTACCGCTCAACGGGGAAGATGAAGTAGCGAAGCAAACGACGCGTTCGGTTCTTGCCTATACGCTCGACCGGATCATGCGTCTGATGCATCCATTCATGCCGTTCATCACGGAAGAAATCTGGCAACACTTACCGCATGAAGGCGAGACGATCACACGTGCTGCATGGCCAACACGCGAAGCGTCACTCGACTTCCCGGAAGCTGTTCCAGCATTCGAAGCGGTTCAGAACGTCATCCGTTCGGTTCGTAACATCCGCGCGGAAGTGAACGCACCGATGTCGAAACAGATCCAACTGTTCATCTCGACGAATGACGCACGTGTTCAAGACGACCTGTCATCAAACAGCTCGTACTTGCAAAAGTTCACGAACGCGTCTGAACTCCGGATTGAAGAGCAGATGCCAGCGCCAGAAAAAGCGATGAGTGCGATTGTAACGGGAGCAGAATTGTTCATCCCACTCGCGGACTTGATCAACATCGAGGAAGAAATCGCGCGCTTGAATAAAGAACTCGTCAAGTATACGAAAGAAGTCGAACGGGTCGAGAAAAAACTCAACAACCCTGGCTTCGTCGGCAAAGCACCAGCACATGTCATTGATGAAGAAAAAGCGAAGGCACTTGATTATACAGAAAAACGTCAAGCTGTCGAAGCGCGCATCAACGAACTCTCACACTAATTACAGCAGTGGCTCAAGTCTCCTTGAGCCACTTTTTTTAAAGGAGCGAACAGCATGAGGACGCGAGAAGATGTATTGGAATGGTTATCGAGCTTACTAGCATTCGGCGTCAAACCAGGTCTTGAACGGATGCAGGCGATGTTACTGGAATTACAGATTGACCCGGACGCGATTCCAACGATTCATGTCGCTGGCACGAACGGAAAAGGATCGACGGTTGCGTTCTTACGTGAGATGGGAATTGCGGAAGGATTACGAATCGGGACGTTTACGTCGCCGTATATCATTCAGTTCGAGGAACGGATCATGTTGAACGGGGTACCGATTGCAGAAGATGATCTCGTCGCAGCTGCGATCGCTGTTCAAGCTGCCATCCAGCGCATCGATCCGGCACTCGATACGGTCACTGAGTTCGAGGCATTAACAGGACTTGCTTTCTATTATTTTGATCAGATTCATCCCGATTTCGTCATTTATGAAGTCGGACTCGGTGGATTGTATGATTCGACGAACGTCTTCAAGAAGCCGGTCGCAGCGATCATCACGTCGATCGGGCACGATCATCAAGCGATTCTCGGAGATACGCTCCAAGAGATTGCTTTACAGAAGTTCGGGATCATCAAACAAGGGACACCGGTCATCGCCGGGAAACTGCAAGAAGAACTGACGGTGCCGTTAATGGCGTATTGTGGCGATCGGAATGCGACATTGAAATGGAGTCAGGAAGCGATCATCCGCTACCGTCTAAAAGAGACAGGGACCTGGGCGACATACGATGGGATTCCTGAGACACGTCTTGGTCTCGAAGGTCATCATCAAGTTCATAATGCAGCGAATGCCGTTATCTGTGCGCGACGGCTCGGCTGGTCGAAAGCGGCGATCCGAAAAGGATTACGGGAAGCGAAACATCCGGGACGGTTTGAAATCATCTCGCGCAAACCACGGATCATTCTCGATGGTGCCCATAACCCGGAAGGCATCACGGCACTTGTGGAACGGTTAAAAGAGGAATCAAAACCGGTGACATTGCTCTGTTCGATTTTGCGTGACAAAGACCGGGGGGCGATGCTAGCGCAGTTACGTAGCATTACACCGGATATTTACGAGACGACGTTTGATTTCCCACGAGCTCGGACGCGAGAGGAGTTGCAGCAGGACGGAGCTAGCGTAACGACGGTCGAAGCATTCTTTGGTCACTTAAGCGCAGATCGAACATATGTCGTGACGGGATCACTTTATTTCATCAGTGAAGTGCGTCAAATGTACACAAACTCTTTTACAAAATAGGGAAAATGCGATTTCGCTCGTTATAATGAAATTGGGGAAGTATAGTCCCGGATTTCAACGAAATGATGAGGAGACGATGAGCGATGAGACAGTGGGTCCGATTGTTAGTAGCAAGCTTACTGATTTTTTCAAGCTTTACGTATATACATGAACCGCATTCAAAAGCGGCAACAGGGGAAAAGTTCAAGATTTTAGAGATTCGTGATGATTGGTCGACGACGAACCGGATTGATCCGGGAACGACAATCACGTCGTTGTCACTGTTAAAAGAGTTGAACACTAGTCAATACGAAATCAAGATGATGACGGTCAAAGAGTTGAATGCGTCTCGTTTCCCACTTGATGGCGCATTTGATGCGATTGTTTTTGATCCGTCTGTTTTTACAGGAGCAGACCGTTATTCGATTACAGTATCTGATTCGAAATCCAAACAGCATAATACCAGTAAAATCGAAAATGATATTACGAAGTTAAAAGCGAATGAAATTTTGAAGAACTACATTCAAAAAGGATTACCAGTCTTCTTGCATTCCGATGTGTTAACGCATGAGTCAAGTAACTTCACCGCAATATTTAAACCAAGTATGACGGCAGGATCTTCGATTGCATATACCGATACGAAGCAAGTCCTTCTGCGTTTACAATCAGAAAAAATCGAGCGACCACGTCTAAGTAAAGTAGCAGTCTCACAAAACGGTCTTTCGTTAACGAAAGTTGATAAATCTGCTCCCGCATCACCCGATAAGGCAATTGATTTCCACTATTCAGTTGATCAATCTTCAGCCAATACGCGCGTTCAATTGTACATTGATTTCAATAGTAATGACCAGTTTGAGGAATCCGAAAAGGTCGATGAAAAACCAGCGACGATTTCTGGCTCCTTGTCCTATCAATTTGATGCACCGAGTTATACAGGACCACGGAACTGGATGATTAAAGTCGTAAGTGAAGATGGACTTTCGGATTATAAGACCGGTAGCTTCTTAATGAAGGATCAGGTAGCCCAAGCGAAGATTTTACAAGTCACGCGTTCGGGATCAACCGGCTCCATTAATGGATTCATGTCGGGTACATTGTTGAAACAAGACGGATTATATGACTTTAATGTCGAAGTATTATCTGCAACAACATTCAACTCGGACTTTCAAAAGAAAAATTTAAATACAAATTATGACATGTTGATTTTCGGGTTTCAAGATTCATATGGTGCTGCTGCACTAAGCGATCCTGCATCGAATGCCATCCTTGATTTTACGAATACTGGTCAAGGATTGATGTTGACACACGACACGATTTTCAGACCAGCTCAAACCGATAAACCTGAATTATTCTGGGAAACGAAATTTGCTGATCTTGCTGGTCAAAAGAACTTTACGAATATGGGATACGGGGCGCAACGACCATCAGGACAGGCAGTCAAACAAAATGCCGGAGTCATGACTTCTTATCCATTTGCTTTGGCAGATACAGTAGCGATAGCAACGACCCACAATCAATACTTCGGCTTGGATCTTGAGCAACCGGACCTTATTCCGTGGTATAACATCCGTGAAAAAGATCTGAATACCTCGAACCAGGCTGCAGGTCGAACGATTGGGGACGCACGCAACCATTACTATATGTACACAAAAGGGAACGTTACGTATTCTGGAGCAGGACACACAACAAAATTTGATCAACAACAAGAAAAAGAATTGTTCTCGAATACGATGTATCGCGCTTTCATCGGTGCGAACCACAAGCCATTAATCAAGAATATCTTGCCAACGGACAAATCGAGCTATCTTGAGAATGAGCCGTTGACGATCTCGTATCAAGTCAACGACTATGATCTGCAAGACCGTGAGCTAAAGACACGGATCTATATTGATAATGAGAAAGTCTTTGAAAACAATAAGTTGAAGAACAACTCGTTCGTCAGTCAATCCTTCGAATCAAAATTAAAAGGTAAAACAAGTGTTACGATTCGAATCGAAGCAGAGGATCAGCGGGGAGCTAAGGTAATCGAGACACGGACCGTTCAAGTTGTTCGACCTGCTGTTTCTGCTCCTTTCGTATTATCTCGTTCTATTGATCCGGCTACTATTCCTAATGGTGAGACGGCTGAAATTTCATATACCATTAAAACAACACCTATGAAGCAACAAGAAGCTATTGGGGAGAATGGCTATATCAAAGGGAAATTTTCTGTGACGATGGAAAATATACTGTTCAATGAAAAATTACCGAGTAATTTAGAAGTGGTTTCAACTAGTGGGTTAAAGGATGCTATTATTTCTGGACAGTCTATAAAAGGCTACGCACCAAACATTGAATACGATGAAGCACTTGACGGCATTTACCAAGGGCAGTGGGTAGCTAAACAATCAGAAATAACATTTAAAGTAAAAGTAAAAGCTAAAGAATCTGCGGGAATTTACACGCTCGATAAAAAAGATAATGTGCTAACATCAACTAAAAATGTCTATAAAAATGAAACAAATCGTTCAGATAAACTAACGACAGTAAATAATGATCCACAAGCATTTCCGACACTTGGCTACGCATTGACACCGGCATTTGCGACAAGTGCGAAGATTCCATCCGTCAAGATGGATATCACGACACCATCTTATAAAGTCTTGCCAGAAATTAATCCGACAGGTAGCCAATACGGAACGTTGAAATGGTCGATCGTCGATCCGACGATTGCCTCAATCGATGAAGCAGGAGTCATTAAACCGAAAAAAGTCGGTACGACACAAATCAAATTAGTCGTTCCTGTAGGTAATGGAAAAGAACTCACGACGACATCTGATCTCGTGATCAATGATGTATTTGGTGGACTGATTGTAAGAAACGTACCGGATACACTGTACGTTGGTGAAACGAAATCCATGACGGGACTCGCTTCAATGATTTCAGGAAACGAGACACCGATTCAATGGATCATCACGAATGATTCGCATGTCAAAACGAATGGTTTATCGAAAAACACATTAGATTTGACCGGGAAAACACCTGGAACGATCACAGTTAAAGCTGTCGTTCCGGCAGAAGCAGGAAGTTCGACATACCTTGCCCAGTCTACGACCTATACAATTCAAGTGAAGCTACCGGAACTTTCGGTCGCCCCAAGTAATCTTGAACTCTGGGTCGGATCAACTCAAGATGTAACGGCAACATTCAAGCCGAATTACCCGTTATCATTTACGACGTCCACGTTGAGTAGTGCGATTGAACTGAAACCAACAGCGAACGGTTATACGATTACAGGTAAGACCGGTACTCCAAATGGAGCTGTCGAAGCATTACTCACGTTGACGGATTTCCCAGATACGGTAGCGAAGACACTCGTTCGAGTCCGTGAGAACCCGATCAATGTAACCGCTGATGATTTAATCATGACGATGAAAGACGAAAACAAACGGCCACTCTTAGGATGGTTCCCAGAAACGACGACTGAACGATTTTACCGGATGGAAGTGACGCAAGGAAAAGAGTACGTCAAAATCGATCCGACGGGCCAAGCGTTGCAACCGTTACGTCCTGGTGTGGCTCGCATTAAAGTCACTGTGCTAAAAGAAAATAAAGATGTGTTGGAAGTCTTGAAAAATGATCAGAAAACACCTTTGAGTACAACATTCAAGGTGACGATTGGTTCAGATTCAGGATCAACCGACTTGGATGGAGATGTATATTAAAAAGTGGGGAAGTTGGATATGAAACGAAAACGCATCGTTGTCATCCTTTTGATCGTGATTTTGACTGGAGTCGGAGTTACAAGTTACGTCATCCAATCGAATCGAAAAACTGAACTAGAACAGGCGTTACGTTCAGAAAAGCCTATGGAATTAGCATCCGCGTTAAAAAGTTCAGACATGTCTACATCGGAAAAAAATCGTTATATTGGTCGTTTTCAAGAGACGCTTGCATTTGAAAAGGCTGAATTGCTATTAGATTCTAAGACATCTCAAAATCAAATGAATTGGTTTTATGCGGCGCAGTTTGCTCCTCGGGATACAGTGGCTACTTGGTTAAAAAAGGGAGCAAAAGTGAATCAGTTAAATCAGAAGAAACAATCTGTTCTTCATGTGGCAACGAGTGTGAATCGTTCCAGTGATGCGTATGCTTTACTCGTCAAGCGCGCAACGTCTAAAGATTTGAATCGAATCGATGCGTACGGTCATACCCCTTTATTTTATGCCACACTTGATCAAAATGAGACAGTCATCGAGTTGCTTCTAGGGGCTGGTGCCGATCCGAATCTAGGAAAAGAACGTCCGATCTATGAAACAGTCAAACAAAATCGAAAAGATTTATTTGAATTATTAAAGCAGCACGAGGCAAAAGTGGAAACAAAACAAGTAAAGAAGATCGCAAAAATGTATCGCGCTACGACATTTTGAGCAATGACGGAGAGCCCCTCATCGAGTTGATGAGGGGCTCTTATGATTACTGTTGAATACGTTTTGGTGTTTCGACATACATTTGGACAGAACGATTTAAAGGTAATAAGGAAGTTGGATTTTTCAAAACGGTTGCATCATAGGCCATGCGTAATCGAGAAGCCTCAGCATCCGCAGATTTATTGGCAATCATGAGTCGTTCTAAATCCCTCACATTGGCAGGGAACTGATTCTCTGCTAAATCGAGTTTTCCACGATAGGCGTTTACTTCTAGTTTCCCTTTTGTAAAGATTCCACCACGTACGTTCATCGTCGACCCGACAGAGTAGATCGTATTGATTTGATCGTCATCGCTGTAAAGGAACGCATTTAAGTCGGGCGTAGTCGTTCGGGGTGTTGAAAATTTATTCACCCGATTAATGACGAGTGTTCCTTTACTGAGTAGGATTAACGTGTTTTGTTTCGTTGATGAAGTGAGACCTTGAATATTCGCATCATCGAGACGACTTGTACCTGTCGTATAAATCGTTGTCGCAAAGCCAACATTCCCTCGAACGAGGAGGTTACCTAGGACGACAAGCGGCCGTTTGATTTCCAACGGTTGCTCAACAGGATTCAGTGAAGAAATTGTCAGATTCCCATTGATGATCAAAGGCTCCAGCGTCTCTTGTACTAAATCATCCGTCAATGTGATCGTGTTGTTTGTGTTCAGTGCGGGGCTAATCATCTGTCGTTTCGTATCAAGTGCCGTCAGAAACGGACCTGTTAAGACCGATTGTGGAATAGCCGAGTCCTTTAAGGAGGTAGTGATTTGTGTAATCGGTGTATTCACCGGTAGCTTCAAAAAGTCATTCAAAGCGTAGTTGAAGTCGAATGGCACAAGCGCTTCTTTCGTTGAGACGAGGTCCGTTGCTCCTTTTGGATCAAAAATACTACGGTCACAAGATAAATAATCTTCACATTGCAGCAAAGGAAGATTTTTTTCTTGGAACACCCGAATTTGACCAGCGACATAAGGAAGTGCTTGTGTATTTGTGAACGTCCCGTTTTCATTATTGTATTTAAAATAAGGAGTAGCGGTTGCTTTTAAAGGATTTCGCGAGAAGATATTACCTTCGATGAAAGGCGCACCTTTGATAATGACTTGGTTATCCGAACCAAGCGTATAATACAAGAAGCTTGGAATAGCAGACAGATACACGCGTTGGCGATATGTCTTGCGAATCACAGGCTGATCACCCTTTTGTTTCTCGACTGTTGCGGTTAAATCTAATGCTTTAACTCGGATATTCGAGGCGGTCTCGTTTACTTCGACCGAGACACTTGGAACGATGGACTTTAAAGGTAAGATGATTGAGCTATTCAAATTACTGAATAGTGCTTGTGAAGATGTCGTAGGTGAAGTGCCAGTCGTCTTGACGACGATTTGCTGTAATGCAGCAACGGCTTGATCCAAATCATTTTGAGTGGATGTCTCGACATCTATATCCGTTTCACGGATTTCAGTTAATCGTGTGGACTGTAGACTGATACCAATCGTGGCTATGGCAAGAACGGAAAGTACCGTTAGCGTGACGAGTACGAATAATAAGGTGTAGCCTTGTTCAGATTTACGCATGATTAGTTCCTTTCTGAATTAAAATCCAATCGTACTCGTGAAGGTCTGTACTTCTTCTTGATCAGTTGACTGGATTCGAGTCGTGATGGTCAAAATACCATGGATGACATAACGACCAGGATACGTATTTCCGGTGATCGTTTGATATTCAGGACTAGATAATGTGAAGGTTTGAAAAAGTTCGGATTGCTCATCGATTGATTGTGGCTCTGACGTATAGACGAGTTTATCGCCTTGTTGCTGTTCGGTCAGGAATGTATATGTAACAGGCTTCACGGTAGATGCGGATGCTGAAGCTTCTTCTGTTGCATTGAACGGTTGAAATCCACTAGCTCGTTCAAGTAATCCCGTCTCATTGTTCAGCGTAGGCAATGTTCTTTTATAAAAAGAGAGTGTTTTGGATTCATCGATGCGAATCGCATCAAAGCCACTGACCTCATTTAAAATGATACCGATCCGACTATCCGCTTCACTACGTAATTCACTAATGATACCAGTTGCTCGAAAACTTTTCGTTCCGGAAATGAATACCGTCAAGATGACAGCACTGAAAATAGAAGCAACGACGATCGAGACAAGTAGTTCGACGAGTGTGAATCCTTCACTTTGTTGTTGGAAAACTTTGGTTGAGCGTCGCATTCGTAATCGATCCTTTCAAAGTCGTAATCGGTTCAGTCGTTCCTTCTACATACACATATACATAAAGATCGAGTAGATTCGGATTCACTTCACCTTCCATTTTATGAGGTGTCACACTGTACTTCACATCAAATGAAATATTGTTGATTTCAGGATCAGTAAAAATTGACGTGCAAATAGCCGATACACCACAAGAAGGAGTGGCGGGTTCTGGAATCACATAATTTCCATTCAGATAAACGGCCTTCAGTGCTTCTTGAGATAATGAAACAAAAGAAAAGGCTTCATTCGTTGTCGCTTCAATTGCTTCTCGCTTTATGTAAGAAGTAGCATTTTTAGCTAAATAGTTCGCAAACGTCAATTCCGTGCTAGTGCGTGATGCTGAAAGAGATTGCGAAAAGATACTGATCAATGAGACAGAGATAATCGACAGAATCGTAATACTGACAAGGACCTCGATTAATGAAAATCCATCTTGTTTGTGTTGCATATGCTCACCTCTTCATTTCTATCGGAAAAAACATCAATTGGATGAAGTTCAAAAACCTACAGACATTCACAGTTAGAGAAAAGAATTGTCAGGATAGACTTATGTTTCATCATGATATTCATTATAATGGAAATACTAGGCACCTGAAATGATTAATTCATACAGAAAGGAAACAGATAATGCTCAATACAAAGCGTTTTGCTGTACATACACTTTTACTCGTCTTACTCGTGGTTTTGATTTATGTGCCATCTTTCGCCTTAATTTCCTTTACCGGAAAGGCGACTGAACAGACGATTTTTTCTGAAACGGCTAAAGTTGGATCTGTTCCCGTAAGCGGCATGAGTCGTAAAGAAGCTGAATCCGCAGTCCAAAAAGCGATTACGGAATGGTCCAAAAAAACACCGTTGACGACGGGTACAGGAGAAGAAACGTTACCGGTACCAACTGAATTGGTGACATTTGATTCTGAGGAATCTGTTAAAAAAGCGTCTTTGAAAACGGGAGGAGACTTAATTCTCTCAATCGATGACGAAATGCTACAAAGTTTTCTATCTACACAACCTGTCAGCTATTCACAAGAACAAACGGAAGCGTTTAAAACATGGTTAACGAATACAAGCAAGACATTAGCAGAAGGGAATTTTGATCCTTCACAAACGTCAGAGTCGTCTGCTGAAGGTGAGGTCGTATCAAGTATCACGTTCTCAACACGTTCAGCAGCAGAAGAACAGATGATTACAGGCATGGCAAACGTCGAAATCAAGCCAGATCAATTAATGAATGTGAAAACGTATGGTATGGATCCAATCGCTGCTTCTTACGTTGGAAGTAAATTATACGAATTGTTCGCAAAAACACCATTTGAAATCGTGGAACGCATGCCACATGCGACACTCCCCGATGATATTACACTAGGTTACGATGTCAAAATTGACGAAAAAACAGATTTTGCTGTTCGAAATACGCAAGCATCAGTTTATCGCCTCGTCGCTACGCAAGAGGGAAGCGACGTAACGATTGAACTACGCGGAGCACCGATAAAAGAGGCAGTGACTGTTGTGATGGAAGGAGAAAAGACAATCCCATTTAGAACCATTACTCGTTACTCAGCCACTCTTTCAGCCGGGACGACAAACGATACACAAGCCGGTGAAGAAGGAAAATCGATTGAAGTCTACCGTGTAATGAAAACAGCTAAAGGAGAGAAGAAAAAGCTACTTTCCTTAGATTTTTATGCGGCGATCCCAGCTGTCATCACAAAAAGTAGTCAAGAAGAACAAGCGCCTGTCGTGGTTCCACCAACCGAAGAAACACCTTCTGAAGAAACGGATTCAGAGACATCAACTGATCCGAATTCTGAAGATCCACAAACGGATGGAACAGTTGAAACACCAGAGACACCTACTTCACCGGACAGTCCAGATTCACCAACGACACCAGATGAGAATGATCAAGGTGATCCCGCTTCACCGGTAGAAGATGAATCGACAGGTAAAGCGGTCGGTTAAACGAGGAGGGAAGAGTATGAATTGGACGACGATTGCAATTGAACTTGGAATCATCATCGGACTTGCGACAATCATTTGTGGATTGATGTTTGCGGTGACGATTCCATATGTAACCTCGATTCAGGCGAAGTCAGTATTATCCATCGCAGCGATTATCATGGTGACACTGATCTATTTCAGTGTTCAGTTGGATTGGATTAGTAATCCCTTTGTAGCGATCGGTATGGTAGTACTGTGTGTCGTAACGGGAGGCGTTACGAGTTTGATTGATGAAAAGAAACAAAAGCGAACTGTAATGATTGAAGACGAATCATGGCATGCGGAAGGATGACGGACTAAATGGCGATGAAGCGAAAACGACTCGGTGAAATGTTAATCGAAGAGAGTTTAGTGACAGAGAGTCAAATCGATGAGGCACTTTCTGTAAAACGACCAACTGAAAAATTAGGTGACGCGTTACTCCGCCTCGGTCATTTGACGGAACAACAATTACTAGAAGCGCTCCATCATCAATTAAAGATTCCGATCATTCAACTGTATAATTATCCGGTCGATGTCGCGGTGACGAAATTGATTTCAAAAGAGTTAGCACAGCGGCATACGTTAGTTCCGGTCTACCGTGAAGGAAATCGTTTATTTATTGCCATGGCGGATCCGATGGACTTGATCGCAATCGATGATTTACGGATGCAGACGGGTCTAGTGATTGACGTAGGTATTGCGACACGGGACGAAATCAGACGAACGATCTTAAAGTACTATGATATCGATTCATCGCTACGCGATTTGTTGGAGTCAGATGATATGACGGAGATGGACCAGTCGCGCGACGTGGTGACACGTGAAGATGCGCCAATCATTCGTCTCGTTAATCAAATCTTAGAAAATGCGATTGCGCAACGGGCATCCGATATTCATATGGATCCACAGGAAACATCGATGACGATTCGAATTCGAATCGATGGAGAACTTCGAACGGAAAATAATTATCCGAAGCAGATTCAAAGCATTTTAACAACACGAATCAAGGTCATGAGTGAGCTTGATATTACAGAATCTCGGTTACCGCAAGATGGACGAATCAAATATGTCTTTAATGGACTAGCTTACGACTTCCGTGTTTCTACACTACCTACCGTATACGGGGAAAAAGTCGTTATTCGAATTCTTGATAGTTCCAACTCAAATATTTCTATCTCTAAAATTGGTTTCAGCTCACGGAATGAAACACAGTTCCGAGAAATGTTAAAACGACCGAACGGTATCATTTTGATTACCGGGCCAACCGGTTCAGGGAAATCATCGACATTGTATGCAGCCTTAAATGAGTTGAATGACGAATCACGCAATATCATCACCGTCGAAGATCCGGTTGAGTACCAGGTCGATGGCATCAATCAGGTCCAAGTGAATGCGAAGATCGGTTTGACGTTTGCGAGTGGTCTTCGTTCGATTCTTCGTCAGGATCCGAACGTCGTCATGGTCGGTGAGATTCGCGATATTGAAACAGCAGAAATTTCGATCCGTGCTTCTTTGACAGGACACTTAGTTCTATCCACGCTCCATACGAACTCAGCAGTTAGTTCAATTACACGATTAATCGATATGGGCGTTGAATCGTTCCTCGTTGCAGCTTCGCTTAGTGGGTTGATCGCACAACGACTCGTCCGCCGTGTTTGTCGGGACTGCGGAGAAGTCCATCCACTCTCAACGCGGGAACAGGAGCTGTTTGATCAAGAAGGAATCGAGGCGACGACTGTCATGCGAGGGCGTGGCTGCTCATCTTGTAATATGACCGGATATCGAGGTCGTGTCGCGATTCAGGAAGTCATCATGATTGACGAAGTCTTACGGCGCATGATCATGAACCAGTCGACGGAAAGTGACATCACAGCGTACGTTAAATCGCAAGGACAACGTTTCCTTCTAGCTGATGGTCTATCGAAAGTAGCTGATGGTATCACGACGACAGAAGAAATTTTACGGACGGTGATTTCAGAATGAATCAAACGATGGAACGTGCCCAAATCGAAGATATTCTTCGTTCCTCGAAGGAACGAGGGGCATCCGATGTTCATTTGACTGCCGGATCCCCTCCTGTGTTTCGGATCAATGGAACACTGACACCATATGGATCCGAGAAGATGAAACCGGTGATTATTGACGGGTTCGTTCGTTCGTTGATCACGGAAGACATGTATCAGCAACTGAAGCAGGATCGAGATATTGATTTTTCGTTTGGTGTGACAGGTGTAGCACGATATCGGGTCAATTGTTTTTACCAGCGAGGCGCATTATCGATGGCCTTTCGAACGATCCCGACAGAAGTGCCTTCGCTTGAACAGTTAGGACTTCCTCCAGTCATCAAACGATTTTTGACGAAGCCACATGGTCTCATCCTTGTCACGGGTCCAACAGGTTCCGGGAAGTCGACGACGCTTGCTGCGATGATCAACGAAATCAATCAGACGATGTATAAACGGATCATCACACTGGAAGACCCGATTGAATACTTACATAGTCATCGAAAGAGCTTAATTGATCAACGGGAGATTGGAATTGATGCGCCACGTTTTTCGACAGGATTGCGCTCAGCGCTTCGCCAAGATCCGGATGTGATTTTACTGGGAGAAATGCGCGACCTTGAGACGATTGCTACCGCGGTAACGGCTGCTGAAACCGGTCATCTTGTCTTTGCGACGGTGCACACGGCAACAGCAGCTTCAACGGTCAGTCGCATCATCGATGTATTTCCGTCGGAGCAACAAGATCAGATTCGGGCACAGCTAGCGAACGTCCTAGCAGGTGTCATCTCACAACGACTCATGCCACGATCGGACGGAACAGGACGTGTTGCGGCTTTAGAAATCATGGTTGATACACCAGCTGTCTCCAACTTGATTCGGACAGGTAAGGAATATCAGATTCAATCCGTTTTACAGACGGGTAAACAATATGGCATGCAAACGATGCAGATGGCCTTACAGGATTTGGTCAGTCGCGGTTTGATTCCGGCATCTGCTGCAACACCATACATATCGGGGTGAAGGGATGGCAGTATTCATTTACGAAGGTCGAACGATGACTGGAAAGCGAAAGAAGGGCAAGATCACTGCCTTGTCAAAGCGAGAGGCGGCAGAACGTCTTCGAACGGATCAAATTGCCGTCACATTGCTTGAAAAGCAAGAATCAAAAGGGTTAAATACCGAGATTACGTTTTTAAGTGCTAAACCGAAGATTGAACACCTCGTCATGTACGCGCGTCAGTTTGCGACGCTCGTTCGATCCGGTGTTTCGATTGTTAGGGCAACCGAAATTTTACGTAAACAAACAGAATCAAAACCACTCGAGCGAGCGCTTGTCGAGGTGGAAGATGATTTGCGTAGTGGGATTCAGTTTTCCCAGGCAATCGAAAAACATCCTCGCGTATTCGATACGTTTTTCGTTAGTATGGCGATGGCTGGAGAAGCGAGTGGTAATCTCGAAGAGGCGTTAGATAATATTGTGACACAGCTGCAAAAACAATATGAGATCAAACGAAAAGTCATTTCGGCCTTAATTTATCCGGCGGTCGTCTCGCTTGTCGCGATCGGCGTCGTTGTCTTCCTGATGATGAATGTCGTACCGACGTTCGCTTCGATTTTTAATCAGTTAGGCAGTGAGTTGCCACTGATCACGAAACTCGTTGTCGCAGTATCTGACTTTTTCGTCGCCTATTGGTGGGTGCTTCTATTGATTGCATTTGGCTTAATCGGACTGTTGTATTTTAACCTCAAGAATGAGCGACAGCGTCTCTTTTTTGACCGTTTCTTGTTAATGATTCCAGTCTTCGGGCCGCTGATTCAAAAATCACAAATCGCACTGATGACACGTGGTCTATCCGTATTGCTCAATGCGTCAGTACCGATTTTAGCTTCGCTTGATATTACCGAACGAATCGTTACGAATCGGATCATTCGTAAAGGGATCGCAGGTGCGAATGAAGCGATGTCGCGCGGTATTCCGATGCACGAACCACTAGAGCGAAACAAGTACTTTCCACCGCTCGTCACGCAGATGATTGCGATTGGGGAAGAGTCAGGTCGTCTCGATTCGATGCTGACGGAAGTCGCGAACTTCTACGAAACCGAAGTGGAAACGACGACGGATCGTTTGAAATCGATCATCGAACCATTATTGATTGTTGTCTTAGCCGCAATCGTTGGTGTCATTGTCATTGCCGTCGTCGTACCAATGTTTAAGATTTATTCCGATATTCAAGCAAGTTGACAATTGTAAAAACATTTACCTGTTGTTAAAAAAAGACATAAACTACAAAAAATGTGGTGCTACTATAATAGTATTCGTTTGGATAGTAAGTCTTACTAACCAAGAACAGTAAAAAAGCACTAGGGAGGCATAATGAAATGATCGAACGTTTAAAAGAAATCTGGTTAGATGCAAAACAAATGCGCGATGAGCGCGGACTGACATTGATCGAGTTACTTGTCGTCGTCGTTATCTTAGGTATCATCGCAGCAATCGCTGTCGTCGCAATCGGTGGATTGATTGAGAACTCACGTAAGGATGCAGTTGTATCCGATGCGAAGCAATTGGTAGCTGCGGCGAAACTGTATACTTCTTCAAATCCGATTCAACCAGGTGAAACGATTAAATTAGGTATCAAAGATAATAACGTAGATATCGCGGCTAAAGATGCTGTTACTACTGGTACAGCAGCTCCTCGTCAAGATACTCTCGGAAAATACATCGATTCAATGAAAGATGCTTTGAATTCTGATAAAGCATACAAAGACTCATATGTTGTTGTTACTGAAAAGAATGGAACTTATACGTATGCGGTAACATTAACTAGTCAATCGACTGATTACACATACTTCTCTGGCGTTGCACCTGATGCCCTCAAGCGTTCAGGAGTTAAGGAAAAATAATCAATACCCCCTCCTCGGGGGTTTTTTTCTGAACTTTTTTGAAAGGGAGGTCGTGTCATGACGATCGTCTTCACGGTATATTTTTTCTTGTTAGGTTTGTTGATCACATCGTTTACGAATGTCGTCGGTTTGCGTGTTCCGGTCGGGGAGTCAATCGTTCATCCACGTTCCCATTGTCCGACCTGTGGACATGTGCTTGGACCACTCGAACTGACGCCAGTACTCGGATATGTAGTACTCGGTGGGAAGTGTCGTTCTTGTGGACAGGCGATTTCAATCAAGTATCCAGCGCTTGAACTACTCGGTGGTGTGCTTTACGCCTATGCGTTTTGGCAGTTCGGTTGGTCGATGGAACTTGCGTTGACACTCACTCTAACTAGTCTCTTGTTTATTCTTACGATGTCTGATCTTGCCTATATGCTCATACCGAATAAAATTTTACTGTTCTTTTTACCAATGGCTTTGATTGTGCGCTACCTTTCTCCACTTGAAAACTGGTATAATCCAATTATTGGAGGAATTGTCGGATTCGTTCTATTGTTCGTCATTTTTCTTGCATCACGACGCGGTATGGGAGCAGGAGATGTCAAGCTCTTCGGTTTACTCGGGATTTTCCTTGGACCCCTTCATGTCGTCATCGCGTTGTTTGTTTCAGCATTTGTTGGTTCAGTGATCGGGCTGACGCTACTCGGAACGGGACGCGTCAGACGAAAACAACCGATACCATTCGTTCCCTCCATTGCGATCGGGACATTACTTACATATTATTTTGCGGATGATTGGGTATCGTGGTACCTCGATTTACTGCTTTAAGAAAGGAAGAACGTACATATGACGCAACGGCGTAAAGGTACATATGTTTATTTTAATTTTACGGACGTCGCTATTTTTGGTGCGGTTGTCAAAAAAGGGGTCTTGAAACGACGTGCTGTCGTATCTCTTCCAGCAGGTACGTTACAGGGTGGATGGCTTCAACCGGAAGCGTCGCTCGATCTGATTTTTGATAGTCTATTGACGAAGTTGAAAGTTCCTCGCGGATCCAAAGCCGTTCTTGCGCTGGATGGTTCACTCGTCCTTGCGCGGAAACTCGATATTCCGGAGACGATTGCGACGAATCAGATCCGGGGTTATCTATTCATGGAGATTGGCCATAGCATTGTCCTTCCTTTTGAAGAACCATACTTCGACTACACTGTCCTTGAAGACGGTGAAAAGCGTGAAATCATGCTATATGCAGCACCGAACGAAGCACTGAAACAATATACGCAATTGTTTAAACAAAAGCATCTTCGATTAGTGGCAGCGGAGCCACAACCACTGTCTACCTACTTTGGTCTTGAAGCGCACTATCCGGCAGCAGATACCGATACGCTACTGATTTGGAATGCGAACGCGACGAACCATCAATTGATTATCATCGAAGATCGTGTACCACGCCTGATTCGCTCAGTGGATACGTTTTCGGCAGATGCTTGGGATGTAGACGTGATCGAGGATCAATTGCATTATCGCTATCGATCAGATGATCAGACAGTCGAACTCGTCTTGGATGAAATGCTGTTAGAATTTTCGCGTGTGCTAGACTTTTACCGCTTCTCGCTCGCTCGAGAAAGCCGCGAAATCAAGACGGTTGTCCTTGCGGGAGACTTCCCGTTTCGAGATGAATTAGCGACACGATTCCGAACGAACTTTGATCTTCAGTTAGATGAAGTACCGGACATGATGACGATCGATAGTCAATCGGTTCCACGCATTTACTTACCGATCGTCGGTCTAGCCACTGCGCGACCAGATCGTATCAACCTTTTACCGGAAAGTGACGAGGCACCGAAATATCCGCTTGTCGCTTCGCTGATTTTATTATTATTTGGTGGATTGATTGGTGGTTATTTATATTGGCAAACGGATCAGTTCGCTAACCGAGTGGAATCCGTAGACGATCAGATTCAAATCGTCCGACAATTACAATCCGAATCCGATCAGTCGTCTAAACAAGAAGTCGTTCAATTGAAACAGACGGTCGAGTCGCTAGAAGAAGCACCTAAGCCAGCTGTTCCAACACTTGAGCGGATCACACGTTACTTACCGGAACGCGGTTATATACTTCAATATGCCTATGGAGCGGATGATACCGTTGCTATGACGGCTCAGTTTGAGACACTCGATGAGCTGAATGATTTTTACCGAGAGTTGCTGACCGATAAAGTGTTCTCCGGTACGTCGCTTGCGAGCGTGACGACAAAAACGATGAATGAAAAAACAGATGTCGTGACAACGACAACGGTTGATCCAGCGACCGGTCAAGAGATTCCAACGACGGAAATTACTCCGAATGATGACACGAAGACAGAAGAACCGCGATATATCGGTCAGTTTTCTATGAATGTCAATCCTGAGGAGGTTGTTAAGGGAGAGACCAATGAGGCAGACCCGGCAGTACCGAAAGAAGATAAGCCATCTGAGCCAGAAATTGAAGGGGACGGTCAAACACCGGATGATCCTTCAGGAGAAGTCATCTCGACAGAAGTTGAGGAGGTGCCTGAAAATTGAAGCGATATAGCAGTTACCTCCTTCTCTTTTTATCAATTCTCATCGTTTTAGGTGGCATTGGGTATTTTGGATATACGACGTATATGACACATCAAACCTTGCAACAAAAAGAGGCGACACTCAAACGAGAGCAAATGGCGTTAGAGCAAGCAAAAGCAAATGAGCAAAAAGTGGACGTGGCAGAATCGAGTTTCCTACAACAAAAAGTTCCGGTGACGGCATCGAATGATGATGTCATCGATGCGATTAACGCAGCAAGTCAGATTGCTGGAGTAAAAGTGCAGTCGATTACTTTCGGTCAGTCGACAGAGACGACACCACAATCTCCCGTAACGTCCACACCGGCTGTTGACGGAGCGATGGCGACCGAGTCTGAACAAGCGACAACGCCTACAGCGACTACTCCCGCAGCAAATGCGACACCGTTACCAGCTTCTTTGACGATTGAAGCGCCGTCTTATCTTGAATTGATGGCCTTCTTGAAACAAATTGAGCGAACAGATCGCATTACGATTCTTCGCCAGATTCAGTTGACTGGTCCAGAAGAACAAGGACCTGGCGGTGGGGCAATTCAATTGGAAAACGAAATGCTATCTTTCACAGTCGAAATTGAATCGTATTACCGTCCGGATTTAACGAAGTTGACGCCTGATAAACAGACGCCGCTTAAAGAAAAAACACCAAAGTCAGATCCATTTGTCGATGTGACAGGAAATTAAGATGAGTTTGGCGGTTCCTACTCTGTTAGGGACCGCTTATTTTTTGTTAGACTAAACGATGACTCGAATTATCCGATTCGAAATTAACGGGAAAGAACGTGATACTAATGGTAACGCAACCACACTTGATCCTTGCCTCGGCTTCACCACGCCGGACGGAACTTCTAAAGCAAATTGGAATCCCTCACGAAGTCGTACCTGCGAATGTCGTCGAAGAGGCACCATATCCGATGTCACCGCATGAGTACGTCCGTTATCTATCGCAAAAGAAAGCGCGAGCGATTACGATAGACGGCGTCGTTTTGGCTGCGGATACGGTCGTCGCGATTGACGACATGATTCTTGAGAAGCCAGCAGATAGTTCTGAGGCTCGGGCGATGCTTGCGCGTTTGTCAGGACGCGCTCATGAAGTCGTGACAGGCGTGACGATTCGCTTTGGTGAAAAGGAGGAGACGTTCGACGTGACGACACACGTTCGTTTTGGTGCATTGTTAAACGAGTGGATCGAAGGGTATATCGCGACGAACGAGCCTTACGATAAAGCGGGTGGCTATGGTATCCAAGCGATGGGAGGGCTATTCGTCGAGGCGATAGAGGGCGATTATTATAATGTTGTTGGATTGCCCATACACGAAATCACGAAACGTCTCGCGTCGTTTAAAATCAAGCCGATGTTTGCGTAATTCTGAAACAGAGAGGTCGGATGCTGTGATTGAATGGCCGAAGGATATGGTTCAGTTGAAAGGCTTGGCACAAGCGACGACAGTCGAACTGCTCGCGTGTCTTGTCCGAAGTGGGACACGGGATCGGACACCGCTTGAAATCGCGGAAGAATTACTGCATATCTATCCTTCGCTGATCGAACTCGAAGCGGCTGGAGTCGGAGGACTCGAAAAAGCACCAGGGGTCGGAAAGGCGAAGGCATTACAAATCATGGCGGGACTAGAACTGGGTCGTCGTCTCGTCACGGAACCGAAGTGGGTGCGACCAACGATTCGTTCACCGGAAGACGCAGCGGAGCTGTTGTTAGAAGAGATGCGTCTTTATCAACAAGAACACTTCATCTGTCTGTATTTGAATACGAAAAATGAGGTCGTTTCGAAAAAAACGTTATTCATTGGAGGATTGAACACGTCGATCGTCCACCCGCGTGACGTCTTCCGGGAAGCGATTCGCTGCTCGGCTGCGAATTTCATCGCTGTGCATAATCATCCGTCGGGTGATCCGACACCGAGTCGGGAAGATATCGAGGTATCCGAGCGGCTCGTTGAGGCAGGACGGCTCATTGGAATCAGTTGTCTTGACCACATCATCATCGGGCACGGACAATATATTAGTATGAAACAGCGCGGATTTATGTAAGAATAACGTCTGAAGGGAAAGTTTCGTTTCTTTCCATCAGACGTTTTTTTGTGTGTTTTCTAAGGCGAACTGTAAACAAGCTGTAACGTTTTAACGCTTTCCAATGAAGGCTTTTCCGTTATAATTAGTGAAGTGTATTCTCAGAGAGGGGTTTTTTGAATAATGTTTGGATCATTCAGCCGTGAAATCGGCATTGACTTAGGTACGGCTAACACGCTCGTGTATGTAAAGGGGCAAGGAATCGTCGTCCGCGAACCGTCCGTCGTCGCTTTCCGTACGGATACAGGAAAAATTGAAGCGGTCGGTAACGCAGCGAAAAACATGATCGGTCGTACGCCGGGTAACGTGACAGCACGACGCCCGATGAAAGACGGGGTTATCGCGGATTATGAAACAACCGCTACGATGATCAAATACTTCATGGATCAAGCTTCGAAGAAAAAAGGTTTGTTCTCTTCAAAAACAAACGTCATGATCTGTGTACCAAGTGGGATCACATCGGTCGAAAAACGTGCGGTTGAAGATGCAGCGAAACTTGCGGGAGCGCGTGAAGCGTACACGATTGAAGAACCATTTGCAGCAGCAATCGGTGCAGGTCTTCCGGTTTCAGAACCAACAGGCTCGATGGTCGTTGATATCGGTGGTGGTACGACGGAAGTTGCTGTTATCTCACTCGGTGGTATCGTCACGAGTCAATCGATTCGTGTCGGTGGAGACGAGATGGATGAATCCATCATTCGTTACATCAAGTCGAAATACAACCTGATGATCGGGGAGCGGACAGCTGAGACGTTGAAAATGACAATCGGTTACGCACGCATCGATGAAGAATCAGAAAATGAAACGATGGAGATCCGTGGACGCGATCTCGTGACAGGTCTTCCAAAACAGATTGAAGTCACAAGTGCCGAAATTTGTGATGCACTTTCAGATACGGTCGATGCGATTCTTGCGGGTGTCAAGCACACGCTTGAGCAGACACCTCCTGAATTATCAGCAGACGTCATGGACCGCGGTATCGTTCTGACTGGCGGTGGGGCTCTCTTAAAGAACCTCGATGCTGTCATCGAAGACGAAACACGTATTTTGACACTCGTTGCAGAAAATGCACTCGATTGTGTCGCAATCGGTACAGGAAAATCACTCGAGATGATGAATGTCCTTCGTTCGAAATCAGGCATCTCGCAAAAAAGATAAGGATGGGATGAGCGATGAAGCGATTTTTAAACAATCGAAAACTGCTCATCACACTCCTTAGTTTTCTCCTTTTGGTGATTTTGATCGGCATTTCGCTGCAAGGGCGTAACCAATCCCACTGGTATCAAAGCTTCGTGCGTGATACCGCGGGCGTCGGTCAACGCCTTTTCGCGACACCGATTGGCTGGATTGATGATACGGTCACTTCGATTAGAGAAGTGCGTGACGTGTACAAAGAGAACGAACACTTGAAATCACGATTGAATGACTATGCTGGTAATGCGGTCAAAGTCCGTGATCTTGAGCGTGAGAATAAAGAATTGAAGGATATGCTCGACCTGAACGGATCGATCCGCGACTACAAGTTGTTACCGGCAGAGATGATTGGTCGGACGGCATCTGAATGGCAACGGTTCGTGACGATCAACATCGGTGAACAAAAGGGTGTCAAGGCGAACATGGCCGTTGTAACAGCAGACGGACTAATTGGTCGCGTCATCCAAGCGAGCGCCTATACGTCTCTCGTACAGTTGATGTCGGATACGAGTCGGACGAATAACGTCTCGGCAACGGCTGACGATACGAAGGGAAAAGGTGTTTTCGGTACGATCGAGGGGTTTGATGAAGAAACGAAATTACTCAAGTTCACGAAAATTCCGAACGACGCGAAGCTGAAAAAAGGGCAGACCGTCACGACGTCAGGTCTTGGTGGAAAGTATCCGAGTGGGATCGTCATCGGAAAAATCACAGAAGTGAAATCCGATCAGTATGGGGCTTCAAAAATCGCATACGTCAAACCGGCAGCAGACTTCGAACAGTTCGGTCATGTCTTCGTGATTGAACGCGAAGCGAAGGAACCTTTCGCTGAGACCGATAAGGGAGGGGACACTCGTGAATAACGTTAAGTTGTTTTTCGCCGTGTTCCTTCTTTTCATCTTGGAAGGAACGCTGTTCGCAGGACCTCTTGGAGATGGATCGCCATATGTCATTCATGCGACATTGATCGGTTTGATGTTCCTTGGTCGATATGGAAAACTCGAACAGGCACTCGGATTCGGACTCGTCTTCGGATTGTTGTATGATTTCGTCTATTCGGATATCATCGGCATTTACTTATTTGCGTTATCCGCCATTCCGCTTTTTAGTAGCTTCGTGCTAAAATATGTGAAGGAGAACGTATTAACGATTCTTGTCACGTTCACGTTCAGTGCCATTTTGTATGAACTCGATATATATTTCTTCACGGCTTCGGTCGTTGGTGTCGGGGTATCCTTCCAGGAACTCGCGACACAGATCATTCCAAGGAGTCTGGTTGCGCAGTTGATCGGGATCATCATCCTGTATTATCCGATGACCCGACTCGTGCAGTCGACCCTTGACGAGAAAAGAGGATGAGTCATGATTGAGCGTAAACGTTATGTAACGATGAAAGGTCATCGTGGTGGCCTCGCCGTCTATGTGAATGAAAGGTGCAGTGTGGATGAATTTCTTGACGATTTAGAGTTGACGCTTGCGGACAAATCCGTCGAGAACGGACGCGCCGTACCGATCACCTTCTTCTTCGGTCGACGTTATGTCGATGAAGGGGTGTTGACGGCCGTCGAATCTATCGTCGCGCGACATGATTCCTTCTCTTTCAAAGGTTATGACAGTGAGTGCATCACGAAGGACGAGGCAAAAGCCTTGTACGGAGAGCGAACGTTCCATTATTTCGGTGGCACGGCACGCAGTGGGCACGTATTAGACGTCGAAGGCTCGATCGTCATCATCGGAGATATCAATCCGGGGGCGGTCGTTCATGCGACAGGAAGTATCTATTGTCTCGGTGCGTTACGGGGGACCGTTCATGCCGGGAAAGGTGGCAATACGGAAGCCGTCATCGCGGCGAGCGTGTTGCAACCGAAGTGGATTGCGGTCGCTGGCACCGTCCATGAGGAACCGGAGGACGCACCAATTCCTGCTCTCGATATGGGTTGTGCATTTTTAGGTGAAGACGGGGTCGAATTCTCCCGCCTTCAAACCGTTCCGCTCGCGCGGATGGATCAGTTTGCGATTGATAGTGAAAGAGGGTGACGGATATGGAACAAGTGAAAGAACAGGTACATATGGAGGCGAAGACGAACATGGGACGCGCCATCGTCGTCACATCCGGTAAAGGCGGTGTCGGTAAGACAACGACGACTGCGAACATCGGAACAGCACTTGCATTGATGGGACATTCGGTTTGTCTCGTCGATACGGATATCGGGTTACGCAATCTGGATATCGTGCTTGGTCTCGATAACCGGAGTATCTATAACATCGTTGACGTCGTGACGGGGCAATGTAAGTTGCACCAAGCGCTCGTCCGCGATAAACGTTTTGAAGAGATGTATCTGTTGCCTGCTGCTCAATCAAAGGATAAGTCCTCCGTCACACCCGAACAGGTGAAGGCAATCATCGATACACTGAAACTTGAATACGACTTCGTTTTGATTGACTGCCCTGCCGGAATCGAACAAGGCTTCATGAATGCAATCGCCGGAGCCGATGAAGCCGTCGTCGTGACGACACCGGAAAAAGCAGCCGTTCAGGATGCGGACCGGATCATCGGGATGCTCGAGCGCTCGGAACGTAACATCGTTCCGAAACTCGTCATTAACCGCGTGCGATCACACATGATGGCATCGGGCGATATGCTCGACATCGATGAGATCATGCGTATTCTTTCGATCGACCTCCTGGGTCTGATCATCGATGATGAAGAAGTCATCGCCGCTTCCCACCGTGGTGTGCCTGTGACGATGAATCCGGATAATCGGGCTGGACTCGGATACCGAAACATCGCCCGCCGGATTCTTGGAGAATCCGTGCCACTGCTTGATTTAAATGAACAACCGCAAAAAGGCTTCTTCGTCAAATTGAAGAAGATGCTTGGGATGAAATAAGAATGGGAAATTAGACTAGGACGACATCGTCGCGCCTAGTCTAATTTTTTTGGAGGGATCAGTATGCGATGGATTAGTGAACAGACCGCTTCGCTTGAACGATTGGCATTGGTCGAAGGCGGTCGATTGATTGAATATCATGAAAGGATGCGTGACGAGATCCGGGTCGGCACATTCGTCTATGCCAAGGTCGACCGGTTGCATCCGACGCTCGGGGCAGCCTTTTTGATCGCGACTGACGGTACACCGCTTTATTTACCGCTGAATGAGACGGTGGAAGCACTTCGCCGCTATCCGGACGTACCGACGATTGGACAAGCCGTCCAGGTCGGACAGACGTTACTTGTCCAGGTCGTCAAGGAAGGGGTCGCACCAAAACAACACAAGGTGACGCAGAATATCACCTATGGTGGACGTTATCTTGTCTATTTTCCATACGGTCGCCGTATCCGTTTCAGTCGGAAGCTGGATCTCGTTGTTCAGCGTCAACTGGCGGAGCAATTAACGACAACAGAAGAAGAAGGAATTCTTTACCGGACGGAAGCAGCGAAAGCATCAATCGATGAATTGAAACAAGAGCTGCAGTCATTACGGACACGTCACAAAGAACTTTTGCAGGCGCCGCGTCTTGAACAAGATGAGGCACTGATCGTCCAAGAAGCGAAACGACTTCCACACGTTACTGATGCACTCGTCATGACGCGTCCGGAAAAGGAACGACTCGAATTGCTTGGTCTGTCCGTCGAACGCTCGTTACGAAAAGGACGCTTACCCGAGATGGAAGCAATCGATGGCGCAATCGAGAAAGCGATGCAACGGGTCGTCTGGCTTGACGGAGGAGCGTATCTCTTGATTGAAGAGGTCGAGACGATGACTGTCATTGACGTCAACAGTGGGAAGACGATCTCCGTCAAGGAACAAAAGCGGACGTTTGACCAAATCAATGAAGCGGCTGCCGTCGAAGTCATGCGTCAATTACGATTGCGCAACATTAGCGGAATGGTTGCGATTGACTTCCTTCGCGGTTCAAGTAAAGGTCAGACACGGGTGACCCAGCTTCTCAAAGAGCGAGCAGCACTCGAGACGAAACAAATCGAAGTCTACGGCTTTACGAAAATGGGCTTATGCGAACTGACACGACAACGCCACGGAAAATCGCTACAGGAACGCTCACAGGAATCTGGTCAGTGGACGCGATTAAGCGTCTATCGGTTGATCGAACCGAAGTTGCTTGAGATTGCGACCTATGCGGAAGCGGTCGTGATTCGCGCGCCACGTCACTTGTTACAAGACGAATTCGTCTCCCGCCAACCGCTCGAAGTGCATGTACTTGAAGGTGATCCCGCCGTCCTGTTCACGGGGTCGTCACAGGACTGTCTCGATTTCATCAAACGATCGGAATAATCCTTCAGAACAGCATTGACAAGGTAGAAGAACGTTTGGTATTCTGAATAACGTTAGTTCGTTTGGAAGCACCCAAATGACTACAACCGCACAGACCGGGTTTTAAAGCATTCGCTGCCCGTGATGGCGAGTCTGAGTTCCTAAGAGGAGGTGCACGTAATGTACGCAATTATCAAAACTGGTGGTAAACAAGTCAAAGTTGAAGCTGGCCAAGAAATCTACGTTGAGAAATTAAACGC